>Ga0209794_1000123_pt1 | contig 190275 bp, 180 predicted proteins | sample EBPBio232013_DNA_FD_185869 | JGI IMG/M metagenome (GOLD analysis project Ga0209794, IMG submission 185869) | Wastewater treatment Type I Accumulibacter community from EBPR Bioreactor in Madison, WI, USA - Reactor 1_5/23/2013_ DNA (SPAdes)... | ecosystem: Engineered > Bioreactor > EBPR >...
CAGGACAGTGAAACGACTTCGCGCCGATGATAGTGCGGATCCCCGTGTGAAAGTAGGTCATCGTCAGGCTATTACAGCCCAAACCGCCCTCCCACTTACATAGTGGGAGGGCGTTTTGCTTTGGGGGTCTGATGCATGTCCGACTTCTTGCACGCAAGCTGCGGTAGGATTGACGTTCACGTTAACGTCAAGACATGGCAACTTACAGCATCAGTGATCTGGCACGGGAGTTCGATCTCACTACCCGCGCCATGCGTTTCTACGAAGACATGGGTCTATTGCGCCCCGAACGCGCGGGGCCAGGTGGGCGCAACCGCGTCTATAGCGGGCGCGATCGGGCTCGGCTCAAGTTGACGTTGCGAGCCAAGCGCCTGGGCCTGTCATTGAATGAGGCCAAGGAGATCATCGACCTCTATGACAGCCCACGCGACACAGGGGTGCAGCTACGCAAATTCCTGGAGGTTTTAGCCGTGCACCGCAAGCAACTGGAGTTGCAGATGCGAGACTTGCAGGCCAATCTCGACGAGTTGCGTGAACATGAGCGTGAAGCCATGGATCTGCTCGGAAAAATTGAACCACCGACGGCTGAAACTACAGCATAATTGACGTTTACGTAAACGTAATGCGCCAGGGCTTTTGCGGTCTGCCGGCGACATGTATCCATCTCACACCCCCTTCCAGGAGAGACTCCATGAGCATTGCCACCCAGTTGCCAGGCCTGAATTTTCAGTTGGGCGAAGACATTGACGCATTGCGCGATGCCGTGCGCGAGTTTGCCCAGTCCGAGATCGCGCCACGCGCGGCGGAGATCGATCGTGATGACCAGTTTCCCATGGACCTCTGGCGCAAGTTCGGTGACCTGGGCGTGCTCGGCATCACCGTGCCCGAGGAATTTGGCGGCGCCAACATGGGCTATCTGGCGCACATGGTGGCCATGGAAGAGATTTCGCGCGCCAGCGCATCCGTGGGCCTGTCCTATGGCGCGCACAGCAATCTGTGCGTGAACCAGATCAACCGCAACGGCAACCCGGCGCAAAAGGCCAAGTACCTGCCCAAGCTGATCAACGGTGAGCATGTGGGCGCCCTGGCCATGAGCGAGCCGGGCGCCGGCTCCGACGTCATCAGCATGAAGCTCAAGGCCGAGGACAAGGGCGGTTACTACCTGCTCAACGGCAGCAAGATGTGGATCACCAACGGCCCGGACGCCGACACCCTGGTGGTCTATGCCAAGACCGAGCCCGAGCTGGGCGCACGCGGCGTCACGGCCTTTCTGATTGAAAAGGGCATGAAGGGCTTTTCGATTGCGCAAAAGCTCGACAAGCTGGGCATGCGCGGCAGCCACACGGGCGAGCTGGTGTTCCAGGATGTGGAGGTTCCGGCGGAGAACGTGCTGGGCATGGTCAACGGCGGCGCCAAGGTGCTGATGAGTGGACTGGATTACGAGCGCGCCGTGCTCACCGGCGGTCCGCTCGGCATCATGCAGTCAGTGATGGACAACGTCGTGCCCTACATCCACGACCGCAAGCAGTTTGGCCAGAGCATTGGCGAGTTCCAGCTTATCCAGGGCAAGGTGGCCGATATGTACACCGTGCTGCAGGCTGGGCGGTCGTTCGCCTACACCGTGGCCAAAAATCTGGACATGCTGGGTGCCGAGCATGTGCGCCAGGTGCGCAAGGACTGCGCCAGCGTGATCCTGTGGACGGCCGAGAAGGCTACCTGGATGGCGGGCGAGGGGGTGCAGATTTTTGGTGGTAATGGCTATATCAACGAGTACCCGCTGGGCCGCCTGTGGCGTGATGCCAAGCTGTACGAGATCGGCGCCGGTACCAGCGAGATCCGCCGCATGCTGATAGGCCGTGAGTTGTTCGCCGAAACTTGCTAAGGTAAGCACCCCGTAACCACCAAGGAAGCCCATGCCCAGCAGCTCCATCAACGACCTCTTTGAGCACAACCGCGCCTGGGCGGCGCGGATGGAGCGCGAAAAACCCGGCTTTTTCACCGGCCTGATGGCGCAGCAGAAGCCGCGCTACATGTGGATTGGATGCTCCGACAGCCGGGTGCCGGCCAACCAGATCACGGGCCTGGAGCCGGGCGAGGTGTTCGTGCACCGTAACGTCGCCAACGTGGTTGTGCCGACCGACCTCAATTGCCTGTCCACCATCCAGTACGCGGTCGATCAGCTGAAGGTGGAGCACCTGATGGTCGTTGGCCACTACGGCTGCGGCGGCGTGCTGGCGGCGCTGGAGGATGTGCGCGTGGGCCTGGCGGACAACTGGATCCGCCATGTAAAGGATGTGCGCGACAAGCATGCCGCGCTGCTGGACGGCATCGACCTGCAATGGCGCCACGACGCGCTGTGCGAGCTCAACGCCATCGAGCAGGTGCTGAACATCGCCCATTCGACGGTGATGCAGGATGCCTGGGCGCGCGGCCAGAAGGTGCAGATCCACGGCTGGTGCTATAGCCTGCGCAACGGCCTGATCACCAATCTGCACATGACCGTGCCCGGCGTGGGCGGTCTGCACGAGGTGCACCAGGCCGCCGTGGAGCAGGTGGCGCAGCGCGCGCGCCAATAGCCCACGGGCCACGGCACAGCGCAGGCAGGCCCCATGTTTCCGCAGCGGCTGGACGCCCCGCAGGCCTTTAACATCGCCAAGGCGATGCTGGACGGCTTCAACCGCCACTACCGTCTGTTCCGTGCCGAATCGGCGCGCGCCAAGCACCGTTTCGAGACGGCGGACTGGCACGGCCAGCAGCGCGCGCAGCGCGAGCGCATAGAGTTCTACGACCTGCGCGTGAAGGAATGTGTGCGCCGGCTGGACAAGGAGTTCAACGCCGGCGCCCTGCCCATGGTCGTGTGGCACCAGGTCAAGCTGCACTACATCGGCCTGATGGTGAACCACCTGCGCCCCGAGCTGGCCGAGACCTTCTTCAACTCGGTCACCACCAAGATCCTGCACCGCACCCATTTCCACAACGACTTCATCTTTGTCTGGCCTGCCGTCAGCACCGAGTACATAGAAAGCGAAGACCCCGGCGCGCGCCCCACCTACCGCGCCTACTACCCGGCGGGCGATGGCCTGCACCAGGCGGTGGCCGACATCATCGAGCAGTTTGCGCTGCAGCGCCCGTTTGCCGACCTGCGGCGCGACGTGGACTGCGTGGTGCGCGCCATGCAGCAGCAGCTGGGCGCCGCCAAGCTGCGCAGCAATTTCCAGATCCAGGTGCTGACCAGCCTGTTCTTTCGCAACAAGGGCGCCTACGTGGTGGGCAAGCTGATCAACGGCTTCACCGAGCTGCCGTTCGCGCTGCCCATATTGCATGGCGAGCAGGGCACGCTGGTGATCGATGCCGCGCTGTTCGGCGAGAACGATTTGCAGATGCTGTTCAGTTTTGCGCGCGCCTACTTCATGGTGGACATGGAGATTCCCAGCGCCTACGTGCAGTTCCTGGCCACGCTGATGCCGCGCAAGCGCCGGGCCGAGCTCTACATCTCGCTGGGCCTGGCCAAGCAGGGCAAGACGCTGTTTTATCGCGACTTCCTGCACCATCTGCGCTATTCCAGCGACCAGTTCCGCATTGCGCCCGGCATCAAGGGCATGGTGATGCTGGTCTTCGACCTGCCGAGCTTTCCCTATGTGTTCAAGCTCATCAAGGATCATTTCCCGGCGCCCAAAGACACAACGCGTGAGCAGGTCAAGGCCAAATATCTGCTGGTCAAGCAGCATGACCGCGTGGGCCGCATGGCCGACACGCTGGAATACAGTCTGGTGGCCTTTCCGCGCGACCGCTTCAGCGATGAGCTGATCGCGGAAATTCAAAAGCATGCGCCCAGCCAGTTGGAGATCAGCGACCGCGATGGTGACGGGCGCCAGGAGGTCATCATCTCCCACCTGTACATAGAGCGGCGCATGATCCCGCTGAACATCCACCTGCAGGAATGCCTGGATGCCGGCCTGGACGAACCCGAGTCAGCCAGCGCGCTGGAGCATGCCGTGCTCGAATACGGCAACGCCATCAAGGATCTGGTGGCCGCCAACATCTTCCCCGGCGACATGCTGTGGAAGAACTTCGGCATGACGCGCAACGGCAAGGTGGTGTTCTACGACTACGACGAGATCGAATACCTCACCGACTGCAACTTCCGCCGCGTGCCCGCGCCGCGCTGCGAGGAGGATGAGCTGTCCGGCGAGGTCTGGTACGCGGTCGGCCCGCACGATGTCTTCCCCGAAACCTTCGGCCCCTTCCTGCTCGGCAACGACGCCGTGCGTGCCGCCTTTATGCGCCACCATGCGGATCTGCTGGACGTGGATTTCTGGCAGTCGCACAAAGAGCGCATACAGGCCGGCCATGTTTACGACGTTTTCCCCTACGACAGCACGCGGCGCTTTGGCGGCGTGCCGTTACCAACCCAACCCCCAGGAGATATCACATGAGCCAACACCAAGACCCCGTCGTCATCGTCAGCGCCGCACGCACGCCCATGGGCGGCTTCATGAGCGACTTCGCCGACCTGGCCGCGCATGACCTGGGCGGCGTCGCCATCAAGGCCGCCGTTGAGCGCGCCGGTATTGCGCCCGCGCTGGTCGAGGAGGTGCTGTTCGGCAACTGCCTGATGGCCGGCCAGGGCCAGGCGCCGGCGCGCCAGGCGCTTTTCAAGGGCGGGCTGCCGCAAAGCACGGGCGCGGTGACCCTGTCCAAGATGTGCGGCGCCGGCATGGAGGCCACCATCCTGGCCCATGACCAGCTGATCGCCGGCAGCCGCGAGGTGATGGTCTCCGGCGGCATGGAGAGCATGAGCGGCGCACCCTACCTGCTGAAGAAGGGCCGCGGCGGCTACCGCATGGGCCACGACAAGGTGTTCGACCACATGATGCTCGACGGCCTGGAAGACGCCTACGAGCCCGGCCGCTCCATGGGCACCTTTGGCGAGGATTGCGCCGCCAAGTACCAGTTCACGCGCGAGCAGCAGGACGCCTTTGCCATCGCCAGCGTCACGCGCGCACAGGAGGCCGCCAGGAGCGGCGCCTTCGACGCCGAGATTGCCCCGGTTACGCTCAAGACGCGCAAGGGCGAGGTCACGGTCAGCGTGGACGAGGGCCCGGCCAAGGCCCGCCTGGACAAGATCGCCAGCCTGAAGCCCGCCTTCAGGAAGGACGGCACCATCACCGCAGCGTCCAGTTCCAGCATCAACGACGGCGCTGCCGCCATGGTGCTGATGCGCGCGTCCACCGCCCAGCGGCTGGGCTGCAAGCCGCTGGCGCGTATCGTCGGCCATGCCACCCATGCCCAGGCACCCGAATGGTTCAGCACCGCCCCGGTGGGTGCGACCGAGAAGCTGCTGAAGAAAATCGGCTGGCAGGTGGGCGACGTGGATCTGTGGGAGATCAACGAGGCCTTCGCCGTCGTGCCCATGGCCCTGATGGCGGATCTGAAGATTCCCCACGACAAGGTCAACGTCAACGGCGGCGCCTGCGCGCTGGGTCACCCCATAGGCGCCAGCGGCGCGCGCATTTTGGTCACGCTGGTGCATGCGCTCAAGGCCCGCGGCCTGCAGCGCGGCCTGGCCACGCTGTGCATAGGCGGCGGCGAGGCCACGGCCATGGCCATCGAGCTGATCTGAGGCTTGCTCATTTTTTAATAGCTGTTGGCGCTTATTCCATGGGCGCTGGCGGCATTTTTGGCCACAAGCCACTATTTTGCGAGAGCACGACCATGCTGCTGACCCAAGACCAGGAAATGATCCGCGACGCTGTGCGTGCGTTCGCCCAGGAAGAGCTCTGGCCCCACGCCGCGCGCTGGGACAAGGAGCACCACTTTCCGCGCGACGCGCACCAGGGCCTGGCCGCCTTGGGCGCGTATGGCATCTGCGTGCCCGAGGATCTCGGCGGCGCCGGGCTGGACTACCTGTCGCTGGCCCTGGTGCTGGAAGAAATCGCCGCCGGCGATGGCGGCACCAGCACCGCCATCAGCGTCACCAACTGCCCGGTCAACGCCATCCTCATGCGCTACGGCAATGCGCGGCAACAGCGCGACTGGCTTGCCCCCCTGGCGCGCGGCGAGATGCTGGGCGCGTTCTGCCTGACCGAGCCGCATGTGGGCTCGGACGCCTCCGCGCTGCGCACCACGGCGGTGAGGCAGGGCGACGAATACGTCATCAACGGCGTCAAGCAGTTCATCACCAGCGGCAAGAACGGCCAGGTGGCCATCGTCATCGCCGTCACCGACAAGGGCGCGGGCAAGAAGGGCATGAGCGCCTTCATCGTGCCCACCAGCACGCCCGGCTATGTGGTGGCGCGGCTGGAGGACAAGCTGGGCCAGCACAGCAGCGACACGGCGCAGATCAACTTCGACGACTGCCGCATCCCGGCGGACAACCTGATCGGCGCCGAGGGCGAGGGCTACAAGATCGCCCTGGGCGCGCTGGAGGGTGGGCGCATAGGCATCGCCGCGCAAAGCGTGGGCATGGCGCGTAGCGCCTTTGAATTCGCCCTGCAATACGCCAAGGAGCGCGAGAGCTTCGGCCAGTCCATCTTCAACCACCAGGCCGTGGGCCATCGCCTGGCCGACTGCGCCACGCAGATCGAGGCCGCACGCCAGCTCATCTGGCACGCCGCCGCCCTGCGCGACGCGGGCCGCCCCTGCCTGAAGGAGGCGGCGATGGCCAAGCTGTTCGCCAGCGAGATGGCGGAACGCGTGTGCAGCGCCGCCATACAGACGCTGGGCGGCTACGGCGTGGTGAGCGACTTCCCTGTGGAGCGTATCTACCGCGACGTGCGCGTGTGCCAGATCTACGAGGGCACGAGCGACGTGCAGAAGATCATCATCCAGCGCGCGCTGGCCTGAGGGCCGGGCCCGTTCATGCCTACCGCCAGCGCACTGCCCGCCTGCCCCTGCGGCCGCACCGACAGCCGCCGGCGTGCGCTGCCGTATGCGCAATGCTGCGGCCGCTATATCGACCATTTCGCGCAATGCCCGGCGCCCGATGCCGAGAGCCTGATGTGCTCGCGCTACACGGCCTTCGTGCGTGAGGACGCGGCCTACCTGCTGGCCACCTGGCAGGCCGCGCACCGGCCGGCGCAGCTCGACTTCGAGCCTGGTGCGCGCTGGCTGGGCCTGCAGGTGCGCGCCCATCTGCCACTGGACGCGACCCACGCCGAGGTGGAATTCGTCGCGCGCCAGCGCGACGCCACGGGCCGGGCACACCGCCTGCACGAGCGCAGCCGCTTCCTGCGCGAGCAGGGGCGCTGGTACTACGTAGATGGAAAACTTATATAAATAGTGGCTGTAACGCTTGTATGGCAAGCGCAGAACGCTATCAAATTTAAACCGCTACTCCCACCACATGGCAGCAATGTCGTGCACGAAGATGGGGTAGTTCATCCAGGTGCCGCGCAGCCCCTTGCGCACCACGGTGCCCACCTGGGGCGCGAAGATCCAGGCGTTGACGGCATCGCGCGCCAGCTGGCGCTGCAGCTCGGCCCACAGCAACTGGCGCTCGCGTGCGTTGTCGGCGGCGCCATGGCGCTGCACCAGGTCGCGGAATGCCGGGCTGTCATAGCCGAAGTAGTAGCCCGGGTCGGCGTAGATCCGGTAGTCCAGCGGCTCCACATGGTTGATCAGCGTCATGTCGAACTGGCCCTTGAACGGGCCGTTCAGCCATTGCTCCCAGGACAGTCGCTGCAGCTCGGCCACGATGCCGACGCGGGCCAGATCCTGCGCGATCACCGGGCCGCCCTCGTGCGCGTAGGGCGCCGGCGGCAAGGCCAGGGTCAGGCGCAGCGGCGTGGCAACGCCGGCGCTCTTGAGCAGCGCGCGGGCACGCTCCGGGTCATGGGGGTACATGTTGGCCAGGTGCAGATACCCTGCATCCGCCGGGCTGAAGTGGCTGCCAATGGCCACGCCGCGGCCGTCGAGCACGCTGCGTATGAAGCCCTCGCGGTCGATGGCGTGGGTGATGGCGCGGCGCACGCGCACATCATTGAGCGGTGCGCGCCGCTGGTTCAGCGCCAGCAGGCCCTTGCCGGTGGAGGCGCCTATCAGCACCTGGTAGCCGGTTTCATCCTGGAAGCGGCGCACGGTCTGCGTGGCGAAGTTGAACGCCACGTCGATCTCGCCGGAGCGCAGCGCGGCGTTCTGCGCCAGGGGGTCGTGCAGAAAGCGAAAGCTGGCCTGGTGCATGCGCAGCCTTGCCGCCTGGCGGTACATGGGCGCCTGGGCCAGCTCGATGCCGTGGCCACGGCGCCACTGCGCCACCTGGTAGGGCCCGGTGCCGACGGGGCGGGTGGCGGCCTGGGCCGCCGTGGCCGGGTGCAGCATCACGGCCGGCCCCTCGCCCAGGCGGAACAGCAACTGCGGGTCCGGGTGGTGTAAGGTGAGGGCCACGCTGTGCGCGTCCGGCGTGCCGATGCTGGCAATGTTGTCGAACAAGGCCTTGCGCGCCTTGTTTGTCGCGCTGGGGGCCACGGCGCGCTCGAAGCTGAAGCGCACGGCCGCTGCATCGAAGGCCGCGCCGTCGTGAAAGCGCACGCCCTGGCGCAGGCGCAGGTGGTAATGCCGCCCCGTGCCATCCACGCTCCAGGACTCGGCCAACAGTGGCGCCACCGCGCCGTTTTCCTCGATGCGGGTCAGACCCTCCAGCACGTTGTAATGCGTCACCTCGCCCACGGCCGCCGCCGCGGCCATGGTTGGGTCCAGGCTGTCGGGCTCCAGTGCCATATTGATCACCACGGCGCGCCGGGTGGAGCTGGCCTGGGCGGGGCCGGCGGCCCATGTGCCCAGGCATAGCGCGGCCGACTGGGCCAGGCAGGAGCGGCGGGTAAGGGCAGTTGCTGGCATGGTATTGGGGTATTGTCGCGGAGGGATACAAACTGTGACATAACATCCGGGGTTTGACGACCCCTTCTGCTGTTTTCATTCGCCCGCCTCTTGTCATGAAAGCGCCCGACACCATGCCGCCGCACCACGCGCGCTCGCGCGCATGGCTGCTGTTGCTGTTGGTGGCCCTGCTGCTGGGCGGCATGGCCTGGGGGCTGTCGCATGTCTACCAGGAGCGCGAGCAGCGCTACCGCCACCAGATCGAGGGGAGTCTGCAGGCCGTCAACCAGCTGCAGCTGCGCGCCGTCACCGACTGGCGTGCGCGGCGCATGGCCGAGGCTGCGGCGCTGACGCAGGACAGCCTGTTTGCCCGGGCCGTGGCGCAGTGGCGCGGCGCGCCGTCATCGCCCCAGCAGGCGGCGCTGCGCGAGCGCCTGACCATCCTCATGGAGCAGGTGCGCTACACCGCGGCCTACCTGGTCGATGCGCAGGGCCGGCTGCTGCTGGACGCCCAGGGCGCCGCCACCGGACAGCTGCCAGAGCCCGAGCAGCAGGCCCTGCAGCTGGCGCTGGCACAGGCCCGGCCGGTCGTCGTCGAGCTGCGCCGCGACCCGGCGTTTGCCTTTGCCTTCTACGGCCTGATCGCGCCCCTGTTCGATGGTACGCGTGCGCTGGGCGCCGTGTGGCTGCTGGTGGATGCGCGCGCCACCCTGTATCCGCTGCTGGAGACCTGGCCCAACCACAGCCCCACGGCCGAATCCGTGCTGGTGCAGCGCAGTGGCGACGAGGTGGTCTCGCTCAGCCCGCTGCCCCTGCGCGGCAGCGAGTCAGGGGCGCTGCGCCTGCCGTTGGTACAGGGCGGGCGCGACCCCATGGCCATGGCCGCCACCGGGGTGCGCGGCGCCTTCTACGCCCATGACTACCGTGGCCAGGAGGTGCTGGCCGTCGCCAGCGCCGTGGCCGACTCCCCCTGGCTGCTGCTCTCCAAGGTGGATGTGGGCGATGCCTTCACCGATGCCCAGCGCCGTGAATGGCTGGGCCTGAGCCTGTTTGTCAGCCTGGGTTTGCTGTCGCTGGGCCTGGTCGTGCTGCTGTGGCAGTGGCGCGCCTGGCGGCGCGAGCGTGCCTTGAAGCGCGAGCTCGAACGCAACCTGCGCTGGCTGGACAACGCGCAGAAGGCCGCCACCGTGGGTTATTTCACCTATGAGACACGCAGCGAGGCCTTTGTCATGTCGCGCATGGCCAGCGCCATCTTCGGCCTGCCCGACGAGGGCCGCATGAGCTTGCGCCAGTGGATGACCATGCTGCACCCGGACGAGAGCGTGCAAACCCTGCGGATCCACGGCCAGGCCATGATGGAGCGCACGCCGCTGCGCACCCAGTACCGCATCCTGCGCCACGGTGACCGGCAGGAGCGCTGGGTGGAGGTCTGGGGGGAATACAGTCAGGCCTCGGAAAATGAACCGCTGCTCATGACCGGCACGGTGCAGGACATCACCGAGCGCAAGCACACCGAAGAGCAGCTGGCGCGCTACCGCACGGCGCTGGAGGCGCAGGTGCGCCTGGACCCACTGACCCAGGTGGCCAACCGCCTGGCGCTGCACGAGGCCGTGACCCAGGAGTGGAGCCGAGCCCAGCGCGAGGGCCAGCCGCTGGCGCTGGTGATGATCGACGTGGACCATTTCAAGGCCTACAACGACAGCTACGGCCATGTCGCGGGCGACCAATGCTTGCAGCAGGTGGCGACGGCCATGTCGGCCCTGCTGGGCCGCGCGGGCGACCTGCTGGCGCGCTATGGCGGCGAAGAGTTCGCCGTGCTGCTGCCCGGCGCTGATGCCCCCGCTGCCATGGCCGTCGCCCTGCGGTTGCAGGATGCCGTGCGCCAGCTGGCACTGCCGCACCGTGGCAGCGCCTGCTGCGACAGCGTGACCCTGAGCATGGGCGTGACCAGCCTGCAGGCGGCGCACTATCCGGGCGCCGATGCCGCGCAGGCCCTGTTCCAGCAGGCCGACGCCGCCCTGTACACGGCCAAGCAGACCGGGCGCAACCGCGTCGTGCTGTTTGGTGCAGACTGCATGCAGGCCCTGCATTCATAGCCCTGGTGGGCCAGGGGCAACCACCCAACCCCATGACCCATGATGTTTGACGCGATCTTGTTTGACTGTGACGGCGTGCTGGTGGACAGCGAGCCGATCACCAACGGCGTGCTGTGCCAGATGCTCAATGAGGCCGGCTGGCCGCTGCCGCCCGAGGAATGCATGCGCCTGTTCATAGGCAAGACCGTGCGCAGCGAGACGGCGCGCATCGAGGCCCGGACCGGCCGCCCGCTGACCGATGCCTGGATGGCCGAGTTCTACGCCCGCCGCAACGCGCGCCTGCAGGCCGAGCTGGTGGCCATTCCGAATGCCGTGGAGACCGTGCGCGCCGTGCATGCGCGGCTGCAGGGGCGCATCGCCTGCGCCTCGGGCGCCGATCGGCAGAAGGTGGAGATGCAGCTGGCCCAGGTCGGCCTGGCGCCCCTGTTTGCCGGGCGCATCTTCAGCGGCCATGAGATGCCGGCCACCAAACCCGCGCCCGACGTCTATCTGGCCGCCGCCGCGGCCCTGGGCGTGCCGCCCGCGCGCTGCCTGGTGGTCGAGGACACGGTCACCGGCGTGCAGGCCGGGGTGGCCGCAGGCGCCACCGTGGTGGGCTTCAGCCCGGACGGCGTGGGCCACGGCTCGCCCGCTGCGCTGCGGGCTGCAGGGGCGCAGTGGGTGCTCAGCGACATGGCCTTGTTGACCAAAATGATTTAAGTTGCAAGCAAAATCGAACGAAAATAACAAAAAGAGATCAATTGCCAAGGTTGGTACTCACTAAGCCGCCATTCCGCCAGCCCTGACATTCCTGCCCGCAGATACCGCCCGTGAAGCCTTCTTCCACCCCCGCCGCGCTACCCGTCTGGAGCCGTTTGCATGGTGGGCTGGATCACGTCTTGACCTGGCTGCTCATCTATGCCCTGCCCTGCGCCGTGCTGGTGTTGTCGTTGTGGGCCTTGTTCACCTGGGCGCCGCACTTTGCCTACGATGATCCCCGGCCGGTGGCCATGCGTGTGCTCGAAGACGCCGGCGCCGACCTTGGCCCCGCCGCTGCCTTGGCGGCGCTCGAGGCGCAGCAGCCGGTGTTGCTGCGCGACACCCAGCTCAAGGAAACCCCGTTCTGGTTCGACTTCCCCGTGCCGGCGGCGCCGGCGGACAGCCCGGCGGTGATCGAGTTTCCCTCGCGCCACCTGGTGCGCCTGGCCTGCTGGGGTGGCACGGTGCTGCAGGCATTGGGCGAGGGTGATCTCGCGGGCCATCAGGGGCGGTTGTTTGACTCGCGCAGCGGCTTTGGCCTGCGGCTGCAGGGCCTGCAGCCCGGCGCGCCGGTGCTGTGCCGCGCCAACTTTGTCGGCCCAGCGCGCTTGAGCGTGCTGCAGTGGGACGAGGCCTCGTTGCAGACGGCCATCCAGGCCTTCGAGCACAACGCCGGCCTGCTGGAGGGCGGCATCCTGATGCTGGTGCTGTTCGTCTTCCTCACCGGCCTGATCAACCGCAATCCCAGCTATGTGCTGTTCGCTGTTTGGCTGCTGATCAATCTGCGCATGGGCGCCCTGTCCGCCGGCTGGGATCAGCGCTGGCTGGGGCATGACATGCCCGTCGAATGGCTGTTGCGCGCGCGTCTGGTCACGGTGGCACTGCTGTATGTGCTGACCTTTGCGCTGTTTCGCGCGCTGTTTCGGGAGGAGCTGGCGAAATGCGCCGCATCGCGGGTGCTGATCTGGCTGCGATGGAGCTGTGCGCTGTTGCTGGTGTTCTCCGCCACGCTGTCCTATGCGCAGTTTCTGCCGCTGATCTGGGTGGCCACGGTCGTCGGCAGCATGCTGCTGGTGATCATTCTGGGGCGCATCATCGCCATCACGCGCTCGCCGGTGGCGGCCTGGTATGGCGCGGCAATTGCCGTGATGTTGCTGTCCAGCCTGTATGAGGTGGTGGCAGCGGCCTTTGGGCTGCAGGCCTGGATTGGCTCGGTCAACAGCGTGACGGCGGCGTTGGCATCCAGCCTGCTGGCCACCATGGCCATCGCCGCGCAGATGCGCCAGGAGCACCAGCAGCGCGTTCAGGCGCAGGCCGAGCTGCAGCACAGCTACGAGGTGACGCCGCTGGGGCTGTTCACGCTGGATCTGGAGGGCCGCTTCATCGCCGCCAACCCTGCTCTGCATGCAGCGCTGGGGCCCACCGTGCTGGCGCGGGGCAACAACCACTGGGATCAATACATCGCCTCCATGGACTGGCTGCGCATGCTGCAATCGCTGAACCGCCAGCCGGCCGTGGAGTTCGAGCTGGCGGGGCGGCCAAGCGCGCGCGCGCCCAAGGGGCGCCGTTTTCTGGTGAAGGCCTCGCGCTCCGGCGTGCGTGTCGAAGGCTCTTTGCAGGATGTGACCGAGCGCTCGCTGGCCACCGAGCGCCTGCAATTCCTGGCCCACCATGACCCGCTGACCCAGGTGCTCAATCGCGACGGCATTCGCGCCGAGCTGGACTGGGCGCTGCAGTCCGCGCAGACCGGTCCGGCCCTGGTACTGGCCTATCTCGATCTGGATCGCTTCAAGCTGATCAATGACCTGTTTGGCCACTACGCCGGCGACGAGGTGCTGCGCCAGGTCTGCGCCCGCGTGACGGCGCTGTTGCAGCCAGGCATGCACATCGGGCGCATGGGGGGCGATGAGTTCATCATCCTCATGCCCGGCCTGGGCCTGGCGCAGGCCACAACCCTGTGCCAGAGCATCCTTGACCAGATTGGCAACCTGCCCTATCGGGTGGGCGACCGATCCTTCCATGTGCGTGGCTCGGTGGGTTTGATCGAAGCGGCGCATGGCAGCTCGGCCAAGGACGCAATCTCCACCGCCGACCGTGCCTGCCGCGAGGCCAAGCAAAGCCGTGGCAGCCACCTGATGGTGTTTGAGCATGACTCGCGTGCGCTGCAGGAGCATGAGGCCGAGATCCGCCTGGCCGGCCAGCTGACGGCCTCGGACGAGCTGCCGGGCGTGTACCTGGAGATGCAGCCCATCATGTCGCTGCGCGAGCCCGAGCACTCGCTCAACTTCGAGGTTCTGCTGCGCATGCGCGACGCCGCCGGCCAGAGCGTGCCCACGCCGCGCCTGATCACCGCGGCCGAGAACAGCGGCCGCATGGGCCTGATCGACCGCTGGGTGCTGCGCCAGACCCTGGCCTGGATGCGCGCGCACCAGGCGCGCCTGCGCCATACGCGTTTCATCTGCATGAACCTCAGCGGCGCTTCGCTGAACGACGAGAGTTTTCTGCACGATGCCGTGCAGCTGCTGCAGCGCTACGCCGACGTGGCGCCGCGCCTGTGCCTGGAGATCACCGAGAGCGTGGCCCTGCACGACCTGGAAAACACCCGGCGCTTCATCGCCCAGGTGCATGGCCTGGGCGCCAAGGTGGCGTTTGATGATTTTGGCGCCGGCTACACCTCGTTTTCCTACCTCAAGCAGCTCAAGGGCGACCTGCTGAAGATTGACGGCAGCTTCATCGTCAACATGAACGAACATCCGGCCAATCTGGCCATCGTCGAGGCCATCGTTGGCCTGGCGCGCAACCTGGGCATGAAGACCATTGCCGAATGGGCCGAAGACAGCGCCACGGTGCAGGCGCTGGCCGAGATTGGCGTGGACTATGTGCAGGGTTTTGCCATCGCCCGCTCGCAAGCGCCCGAGCGCATACTCGCGGCGCGCTCGGCGGCCGACTTTGTCCGTGATCCCGGCCTGTTGCATTCGCTGGTGCTCCAGGCCTGGCCTGGGTCACAGCCGCCCTCGGACTTGCCGCCGGGGCGGGTCGCCCACTGAAACCTACATCAGCTGCGCCGGGGCTTGCTGCAGCATGGGATCTGCGGCCTGAATGTCCCCGTGGGGTGCTTGCGGGGCACTCAGGCTGATGTCGGGATGGTGCGTCTCGACCATGAACTTCAGCATCGGGTGGTGCACGGCGGTCCAGCGCTCCTGGGCCGTGCGCACCTCGAACTTCATCACGCGGTGCGGCAGGTTGCTGGCGTGGCGCAGTGGTATGTAGCCCATGTCGGGATAGACATCGTCAAACAACATGCGCAGGTACTGGCGATCCACCGGGGCGCGCCCTGCGACCACCATCCAGTCGACACCGCTGTGCAGGCAGTACAGGTAAAAGGCCTTGAACAGCACGGTCTTCACCAGGGTGCCCACGCGGCCCTCGGCCACGCCCAGCCGGGTGGCCTCGGCCAGCAGGCAGCCGCTCAAGTCGTCGGGCAGGGCCAGCGACTGCTCCAGCGCCAGCGGCTCGTAGCGGTTGGTCTGTATGCGCATGGTGCCCAGGGGCGAGCCATCAAGGTGGGATTCGGCCAGCAGCACCACCGAACCGGCGGAAAAATCGGCGGCTTCAGGCTGCAGCAGGGTGAGCGCCAGATCCGGCACATGGCGCGCATAGGCCGCGTGGCGTATCTGCACCGCCTTGTCCAACGCCTCGGCATCGCTGACCACGCGCACCGAAAACGGCAGGCGTTCCTCGACCCTGGTGGGGGCCGGGTTGTCGAGCATGCCGCGCACCAGCATGGGTGGCAGCGGCATGGCGGGCAGGGAAGGCATCAGGGCTGGTGACAACATGATCAGGTCTCCCGGCCTGTCGGACATGCAGGCCATGTACTCCACTATCGGGCGCGCGGCGCAACGCGATGTGTGGATGACGGGGTGAAACAACCCTCTTTTCCGGCGGCATGAAGATGGCTGGGCCGAGGCGCGCAGAGCCGGTGAACACATTCCCCGCGGATATATGGACTGGCGGTGCAACCCCTCCCCGTCGCACGCATGCTGAGCGCGCTTCATGTTTTGCTGGGTGGCGCCTGGGTGACACATTGCTGCGCAGTGAACCTGTTCACAGGTTTGAATTGATTCTGTCCAGCCCGCGGGCCTTTCCTGGTAAGCGTTGGTAACTATCAATTTGTGAGTATTGTCACGACAGCGACAAGCCGGCCTTGTGCCCTGGCGGGCAGGCATGGCGATTCTTCTGGCACTGCTTTTGCTTGCTGCCCCAGGGTTGCGCCCGCGTGGCGGTTTGTTGGAAAGGGCACTGATCATGATCAAGCGCAGGGATTGCCTGGGGGCGGCGTTGCTCGGCCCCTGGGCCGTAGGGCCGCTGTGGGCGGCGCCGGATCGCACCGGGGGCGACCCCCTGGGCTCCATGCAATGGCCCAGCCTGCACGAGCAGTATCTGGACAAGGCACCGGTGCGCTTTACCGACGCCGTGCTGGTGCGCACGCCGGCCTTTGCCGACGATGCGCTCAACGTGCCCTTGCAGATAGATGCCCGCGCCCTGGCGGATGTGGGCGGCGGTATTGCGCGCATGCTGGTGCTGGCCGATCGCAACCCGGTGCGCGAGGTGTTGGAGTTCGAGCCGCTGCGCTCCCTGCCCGTGCTGGCGTTTCGCATGCGGCTGGAGCAGGCCTCGCCGATACGTGCGCTGGTGCAGACGCGCGACGGCCAATGGCATGCGGGCGGCGCCATGGTGCAGGCGGCCGGCGGGGGCTGTACCGTGCCCGGCGCCACGCGCGCCGACGGTTCCTGGCGCACCACGCTGAACCAGGTGCGCGCGCGCATCTTCAACAACGTTATCGAGGGCAGCCGGCGCCTGCGCGTGAACATCATGCACCCCATGGACACGGGGCTGGTGGCCGGCATACCGGCGTTCTACATTGAGCGCCTCGCGCTGCTGGACGCGCAGGGCGAGCCCTGGTGGCGCCTGCAGCTCCACGAGCCGGTGTCGGAAAACCCGCTGCTGAGCTTTGAGCTGCCGGCCCAGGGCCCCCAGGCATTTCACCTGAGCGGGCAGGACAACAACGGCAACCGCATCGCCGCCGAGGTGCGCGCATGAGAGCCGCCGCCCTGTTGCTGGCCGCCTGTGCCCTGGCCGCCGGCGCGCAGACGCCCCCTGCGCCGCCCATCCCGGCCCAGCCCGACATGGCCAGTCTGGACTACCGCCTCAAGCCGCGCCGCATTGCCGAGAACACCTGGGTCATCGAGGGCGCGGTGGCCGATTTCTCGCGTGCCAACGGCTGCAACATCATCAACACCGCCTTCATCGCCACCGGCGAGGGCGTGCTGGTGATCAATACCGGCCCCTCGCGCCTGTACGGCGAGCAGCAGCGCCGCGCCATCGCCGCCGTGACAGACCAGCCCGTGCGCCAGGTGCTGAACCTGAACCTGCACCCCGACTACTTCTTTGGCAACCAGGCCTGGGCCGATGTCCCCATCCAGGCGCTGGCCGGCAGCATTGAGGGTCAACGCGCCGAGGGCGAGGCCTATGCCGATAACCTCTACCGCCTGTGTGGCGATTGGATGCGCGCCACCCAGGCCACACCGGCGCGTGAGGCGCTGGCGCCGCAGACCTTGCGCCTGGGGCGCCATGTGCTGCACCTGCAGCGCCTGCAGGGCCACACGGGTGACGACCTGGTGCTGCTGGACGAGCACACCGGCGTGCTGTTTGCCGGCGGCCTGGTGTTTGCCAATCGCGTGCCCACCACGCCCCATGCCGATGCCGGCGCCTGGCTGGCCAGCCTGGATCAGCTGCGGCAGTGGCACGCCCAGGGGCGCTTTCGGCTGGTGGTGCCCAGCCACGGGCCGGTGCATGCCGCCCTGCAGGGCATGGAGCAGACGCGCGACTGGCTGCAATGGCTCACCGCCCTGATGCAGACCAGCGCCGCGCAGGGGCTGGACCTGAGCGAGCTGCTGCGCCAACCCGTGCCCGAGCGCTTTGCCGCCTGGGCCGCGCAGCCGGCCGAGCTGCACCGCAGCCTGGCGCAGTGGTACCCGCGCTACGAGCGGCAGGCCCTGGGCGCACGGCCGTGAAGCTGTGACACGCACTGCTTCATTTTTGAACAGTTGGCGCGCGCACTGGCACGCATATGGACAGCAGCGGCGGCATCCGCAGCGGGGCGGGGCTGGCATGGATGTTGCCCCTATCAGCAGCAAGCAAGCCAAACCTCTTTGAATCCACCTGAAGGGCCCCACCATGCGCAACCTCATCCTCCTCGCCTTCCTGTCGGCCGCTGGCACAGCGGCCCACGCCAGCACCGACCTGGCCGCGGCCGCCGAGATCGCCAAGTCCAATGGCTGCTACAGCTGCCACGCCGCGGCCGAGAAGATCGTCGGCCCGGCCTTCAACTCGGTGGCCGAGAAGTACGCCGGCGACAAGGACGCCGTGGCCACGCTGGCGCAGTCCATACAAATGGGCTCCAAGGGCAAATGGGGCCGCGCCGCCATGCCGGCGCATTCCAGCCTCAGCGCGCAGGATCTGAAGCTGCTGGCCGGCTGGGTGCTCAGCAGCAAGCCATGAGCCGGGCCATGGCCGCCACCCATCCGCATACCGTGCTTGGCGCCGCCTGGGCCATGCTGCAGCCGGCGGCCGATGCCCAGGGCCAGCACTTGCAGGCCCATGCCGCCTGCCTGCTGGGCGACTACCAGCGCGCGCGCCTGCTGTGGGAGCGGCTGGCGCAAAGCGGCGACGGTGAGGCGCAGCTCCACCTGGGGCAGCTGGCACAGCGCCGAACCGCTTGAGGTTCAACCTAAAAACCGCAGTTGACCGCTTGTAATCCTTGGAAAAGTCGCATGGAATCTGACTTTGTGCTACTTGGGATCGTTCACCTTTTGGGTGAGAGCGCTATGCGCCCGCCAGCACCGCGCTCGACGCGCCATGCGGCGTTGCTTCTCCTTGCGCACAGGAGTGCGCTGCGTCGTCGCGCCTTGCCTGGCACGCCGATCACGGCACTGGCGGGCGCATCCAACTGCGGTTTTTAGGTTTAACGATCCCAGATATCGGCGCAGATGGCCGCGTACCAGGCTGCGCCATGCCGCGCCTCGGCGGCGCGGTGGGCGGGTGGGGCGTCCAGCGGGCTCACGCCCACGCTGTGCGGCAGATCCACAAGGCGCCCCTGCTCGGCGCGGTAGACGCCGGCCACCGAGATGCCGTAGTCCGGCGCCAGCAGGCTGTAGCAGGTATTGGCGTACCAGGCGGTGGGGGCGCGCTGGTCGGTCAGCTCGGCGGCAATGGCCGCCGCCACCAGCTTGCCCTGGTTGTTGGCGGCAAAGCCGGACTTCGGCATCGGCCCGGCCAGGGCCGCGTCGCCCAGCACATGGATGCCTGCCACCTGTTTGGAAGCAAAATTTTCTCCCCGCACCGGCGCCCAGCCGCTGGCATCCAGCACGCCTGCGCGCGCGGCAATCAGGCCGGCCTTCTGCGGCGGGATGACGTTGAGCACATCGGCCCTGTGGCGCGTGCCAAACAGCGTCTCCACCTCCAGCGCCCGGGCATCGACGCGCACCACCTGGCCATCCTCGGCCAGGCTGACCCATTCGATCCTGTCGCCGTACAAGGTCTTCCAGGCGGGCAGAAAGAGTTCTTTCTTGGAAAAGTTGTTCTTCGCATCCAGCAGCAGGATCTTGCTGCGTGGCTTGTGCTGCTGCAGGTAATGCGCGACCAGGCTGGCGCGCTCATACGGCCCGGGCGGGCAGCGGAACGGGTTGTCCGGGATCACCATCACGAACAGGCCGCCGTCGGGCATGGCCTCAAGCTGGCGGCGCAGCAGCCGGGTCTGGGCGCCGGCCTTCCAGGCATGCGGCGCGAGTTCGGCGGCCGCCTCGTCGTAACCCTCCAGCGCGCCCCAGCGCATGTCCACGCCGGGCGAGAGCACCAGGCGATCCCAGGACAGCTCCTGGCCGGTATGCAGGCGCAGGCTGCGCCGCGGGCCATCCACATCCTCGGCCCGGGCATGGATGACCTGCACGCCGGCGGCGCGCAGGCCGTCGTAGCCGTGGCTGATGCTGTCCCAGCTGCGCAGCCCGGCCAGGTAATGGTTGGAGAACGGGCAGGTGACAAAGCGCTCGGCCGGCTCCACCAGGGTCACCTGCACCCGTGGCGCCCAGGCGCGCAGGTAGCGCGCCACCGTGGCGCCGCCAAAGCCGCCGCCGACCACCACCACGCGGGCGTTCGCGCCCTGGGCGCGCAGGATGGCAGGAGCCGCCAGGCCGGCCGCGCCCAGCAATAACTGGCGGCGCTGCAGCCTGGCCATCAGGGCTTCTCCGCTGGCTGGGCGAACCAGCGCGCGAGGGCCTGCATCTGGGTCTTGTCATAGCCCTGCATCAACAGCGGCATGACGGTGGCGTCTGCCACCTGCCTGGCCTGGAAGGCCTGCATGCGCTCGAGCAGGCGGGCGGCGCTTTGGCCGCGCAGGGCGGGAATGCTGCTCCCGGCCCCCGCTGGTGGCTGGCCGCCGGGGCCATGGCAGGTGATGCAGTTGCCGGCGAGCAGGGCCGTGTCCTGTGGGCTCGGGGCGGACTGCGCCGTGCAGAGTGCTGGCAGCAGCAGACCGGCGGCCAGAAATGCACTGTTTTTGATAGCTGTATGCGCTTGCTGGATAAGCGTTTGAGCCATATTTTGTTTGAAATATGGCGGATTCAGGCGCGTGCACATGGCTGCGGGTCGCTGCGGTGGATGATGGGGATGCTCTGCCTGCGCTCGGGCGCACGGCGCACGAACTCGACGATTTTTTCGTGCTGTGGCGATTTACTGCATACCGGGTCGGTCGCGGCGGCGTCGCCCGTGACCATGAAGGCCTGGCAGCGGCAGCCGCCAAAGTCCTTGTAGCGCTCGTCGCAGCTGCGGCAGGGCTCCTGCATCCAGTCCTGGCCACGGTAGGCGTTGAAGGCCTGGCTGCGCTGCCAGATGTCGGCGATTGGCTGCTCGCGCACGTTCGGCAGTTGCAGGCCGGGCAGGTCGCGCGCGTTGTGGCAGGGCATGGCCAGGCCGTCGGGGGCGATCGACAGGAACACCGAGCCCCAGCCGTTCATGCAGGCCTTGGGGCGCTCCTCAAAATAATCGGGCACGACGAACAGCAGCCGGCATTGTTTACCGATGCGCTCGCGCCAGCCCTGCACTACGGCCTCGGCCTCTTGCAGCTGCGCGCGCGTGGGCATCAGGTGGTCGCGGTTCACCCAGGCCCAGCCGTAGTACTGCACGTTGGCCAGCTCCAGGTATTCGGCGCCCAGGTCGAGGGCCATCTCAATGATTTGCCCGACATGCGGCAGGTTGTGCCGGTGCAGCACACAGTTCATGACCATGGGCCAGTCGTGCGCCTTGATGGTCTGCGCCACCTTTTTCTTCAGCTCGAAGGTCTTGGTGTGGCTCAGAAAATCGTTCAGCTCGCGCGTGCTGTCCTGGAAGGACAGCTGCACATGATCGAGCCCCGCGTCCTTGAGGCGCTGCGCCCGCGCCGGCGTCAGGCCGACGCCCGAGGTGATGAGGTTGGTGTAGTAGCCCAGGCGGTGCGCCTCCTGCACCAGCTCCTCCAGGTCGTCACGCACCAGCGGCTCGCCGCCCGAGAACCCGAGCTGCGCCGCGCCGAGCTGGCGCGCCTGGCGCATCACCTCGACCCATTCGGCGGTCGTCAGCTCGCTGCTCGCCTGCTTGAGCTGGACCGGGTTGTAGCAAAACACGCAGTGCAGCGGGCAGCGGTAGGTCAGCTCGGCCAGCAGCCACAGCGGCTGGCCTACGCCGACCGGCGGCGTGGGGGTGTTAATCGAGCCAGCCACGGCGTGTGCCCTCGGCCAGCAGCTCGTGCACCTGCGGGGCGATGCCCTGGGTGTCGAACAGCGATTCGAGCTCATTGACGATGTCGGCCACGGTGTGGCGGCCGTCGCAGCGGCGCAGGATCTCGGCGGCGCTGTCGTTCAATTGCACCATGCCTTCGGGGTAGAGCAGCACCCAGCGCGTCTGCGCGGCCTCGTACTGCAGGCGCAGGCGGCGCGACAAGTGCGGCAGCTGCGGCGCGTCGGGGTAGGGCGGAGCTGCTGCGTGGGCGGCGGCGTCAAAGTTCATGGCAGGCTTTCTCTATGGCATCCAGCATGGACCAGAGCACGTCCAGCTTGAATTGCAGAATGTCCAGCGCACGCTGCTGTGCGGCGCGGGTGGTGAAATGTTCCAAGGTCACGCGCAGGCCATGCTCGACGTCGCGGCTGGCCAGCGGAATGCGGCTGCGAAAGTAGTGCAGGCCCTCGGCCTCTATCCAGGGGTAATGCCCGGGCCAGGTGGCCAGGCGGTCCTTGTGGATCTGCGGTGCGAACATCTCGGTCAGCGACGAGCACACGGCCTCCTGCCAGGGAGCGCGGGCGGCAAAGTTGACATAGGCGTCGCAGGCAAAGCGCACGGCCGGCGCCACGCGGCGCAGTGACCACAGGTCTTCGCGCTCAATGCCCACGGCCTGGCCCAGGCGTGTCCAGGCCTCGATGCCGCCGGCATTGCCGCCCTGGTGGTCACCCTGGCCGTCATGGTCCAGGATGCGCTCCACCCACAGGCGGCGGTGCGCGCGATCGGGCATGTTGGCCAGGATGGCGGCGTCCTTGCGCGGTATGCAGATCTGGTAATAGAAGCGATTCGCTACCCAGCAGCGCAGCTCGTCCGCGGTGCAGCCGCCGGCGTTCATGCGCACATTGAACGGGTGGTGGATATGGTAGGCCGCGCCCTTGTCGCGCAGCTGGGCTTCGAACTCCTGCGCGCTCCAGGCGGGCAGGCTTGGGTGGGGGGCGGGGCTGATGGCGATGTCCATGGTGGGCAGTCCTGTCCAGAATCAGAATTCAATTTCCATGCCATCGAAGGCCAGCTCCACGCCCTGCGCGGCCAGCTCGGCGCGCTCGGGCGAGTCCTCGTTCAGTATGGGGTTGGTGTTGTTGATGTGGATGAGCACCTTGCGCACGCTCCTGGGCAGGCGCGCCAGTTGATCGAGCATGCCGCCGGCGCCGCTTTGCGGCAGATGCCCCATGTCCAGCGCCGCCTTGTTGGACAGGCCCAGGCGCTGCATTTCGTCATTCGTCCAGAAGGTGCCGTCCACCAGCACCACACTGCAGCGGGCCATCAAGGCCAGCAGATCCGGTGTGACCTCGGCCAGGCCGGGGGCGTAGAACAGGCGCGCGCCGGTCGCCGGGTTGGTGACCATCAGGCCGATGTTGTCGCCCGGGCGCGGCGCGCCGCGAAACGGCGAATACGGCGGCGGCTTGGACGACAGCGTCACGGCCTGCAAGGCGATGCCCGGCAGGCCCGGGGCGGCAAAACTGCGCCCGTCACAGACTATGGCCTGGGCGGCCACGCCGCAGTAATGGGAAAGAATCTGGGTGATGGGAAAGCCCGCGCCAATGTCCGACAACACCTCGGGTGTGGCCAAGAGCGGCAGCGGCGTCTTGCGCTCGCGCAGCATCAAGAGACCCGTGACATGGTCGATCTGTGCGTCCATCAGCAGCACCGCGGCAATGCCGCTGTCGCGCAGGCTGCGCGCCGGTTGCAGCGTCGGCGTCTGCTGGATTTGCGTCAGCAGGTCCGGCGAGGCGTTGACCAGCAGCCAGTCCTGCCCATCGGCCGTGACGGCCACGCTGGATTGGGTGCGTGCCCGGGCGCGCAGGCTGCCTGCGCGCAGGCCGGCGCAATTGGGGCAGTTGCAGTTCCACTGCGGAAAGCCACCGCCGGCGGAAGAGCCTAAAACGCGCAATAGCATGGTCTGTGAATGTGGGTGATGTGCGGGGGCGACGCCTGCCGCCCCCGCCAGGGGGGACTAACGGTTGGCGATGTACATGGTGATTTCAAAGCCGAAGCGCAGATCGGTGAAGGCGGGGGTGGTCCATTGCATGGTTGTCTCCTGTGATGAGTGGCATGAAAGATGATTGCGTGCCGCACAAAACCCGTAGAACCTGTTTCACGCAGCCGCAGCCATGCCACGCAAAATCAATGCCACCCTTGATGTACCTCATTGGCCCGCGCCGCGCCGGCTGGCGCGTGGCGGGCTGCACCGCATGGCCTGGCGCGATATGGGACGGGGCGAACCCTGGCTGCTGCTGCATGGCGGCCCGGGCAGCGGCTGCAGCCCGCCCCTGCTGGCACCGTTTGACCTGGCGCGCCAGCGTGTGATCGCGCCAGACCAGCGCGGCGCGGGCGACTCGCGCCCCAGCGGGCGCACGGCGGCCAACCATCTGGCGGCGCTGGTGGCCGACCTGGAGGCACTGCGCCGGCATCTGGGCCTGGAGCGCTGGTCGCTGCTGGGTGGCTCCTGGGGCACGGTGGTGGCCCTGGCCTATGCGCGCCAGCACCCGGATCGCGTGGCGCGACTGGTGCTGCGCGGCGCCTTTGCTCTCACGCGGCGCGAGGTGGGCGGGCTGCTGCTGCCCAGCGCGCGGCCCGGCAAGCGCGTGGCGCAGGGCGACTGGCCGGTACCGCACGGGGCCGCACTGCCCCAGGCCCTGTCCGGCCTGTCACAACTGCTCCAAAGCGGAGCAGTGACTGTTCCATCGCTGCAGGCCAGCCGGGGCTGGGCGTTGCGCGAGCGGCGTGATGCGCTGCATGGCCTGCGCCGCGGCCTGCGGCATCTGTCGGGAAAGGATGCAACCGCCCAGCGCCGGCTATGGGCCGGCCTGCAGCGCCAGCAGCGCCGTGCCCTGGCGCAGCTGCCCCGGCCGCGCGCCACGCCGGCGGATCGCCAGGCGCAGGCCAGGTACCGCCTGCAGGCGCATTACCTGCGCCACCGGGGCTTTGTGCGACCCGGAGAACTCGATGCCGCCGTGCTCGCCCTGGCGCGGCATGGGGTGCCGGTCGATTGGGTGCATGGGCGCTTTGACGCCATTTGCCCGCCCGGCAACAGCCGGCGCTGGGCGGCCATGGGCCGGCCCCATGCCCGCCTGCAGCTGGTGGCCAGCGGGCACCTGGGCGCAGAGCCCGCCATGCTGCGGGCGCTGCGCTACTGCGTGGCGGCGGCGGTGGGCGACAGCGACTGAATACCCGTGCCCTTGGGCGCGGTTTCGACAAAGCTGCGCAGCGCCCAGGCCAGCTCGGGCGCAAGCAGGCCTTCCCAGGGCGGCATGTGGACGATGCCGAACTTCTGCTTGCCGTAGCGCACCGACTTGATGAAGAACGCGTCCGCGTCGCCCTGGCAGCGCTGGCGCAGGGCCGCGTCCTGGATGCGCCGGCAGCCCATGCCGATGCGGCGCAGGTCGGGTGCGGGCGAGCGTGTGCCAATGGCATCCTGGCCATGGCAGACGGCGCAGCTCTGGTTGAAGGCGGCCTTGCCGATGGCGGCGGCTTCGGCATTGCCGCGCAGGGGGTTGGGCTCGTGCCAGCCGAGCGCCGGCAGGGCCGAGGTGTCGACCTGGGGCTTGATCTGCTCCACGGCCTGGACATTTGTGGCAAAAATTGCCGCTAGCCCAATGCAGGTAAGCGCAAGATGCTTTGAAAAATATAGCATTCGCATATCATCTCCAGTCCGGTGGGCAGCCCTGACAGCTATCGAGGTTGGATACCGTGAAGATGGTGTAGAGCGTGTGGTTGCCGTCGAAGAATGCGTTCTGCATGTTGGTGGCGACGAACTTGGTCTCCTGGAAATCATTGGCGATGAAGCGCGTGCCGACGAACCACGCATGGTTCATGCGCGCCATCTCCAGGCTGGTGCCCTCGAACAGGGCGCCCGAGAAGTCCGAGCGCATCAGGCGCGCGCTCTCCAGGTCGGTGCCGATGAATTTGGCGCCCTTGAAATCGGTGTTGGCCGCCGAGACCTTGGACATGCGCGCGCCGGTCAGGTTGGCGCCCTCCAGATCGGCGGCCGAGAGATTGGCGCCGCGCAGGTCGGCGCGCGTCAGGTTGGCGCCGCGCAGGTCGGCGCCAGCCAGGTTCTTGCCCGCCAGGCTGGCATGGCGCAGGTCGGCGCCGGGGCAGCGGGTATAGGGCCAGATCGGGCAGCCGTTGATGACCAGGGGTTCGCTGCGGGCGTCGTCCTGGGCCGGCTGGGCCAGCGCCGCGCCGGCCCCGGCAAGCAAAATCGCCCCGGTCAGGGCGATGCGGGTGAAACGGGTCATGGGCGTGGGCTCCGGGTGGTTGATGGGAGCGCCGGCGTCTCGCCGGCACAGGAAATCCATGCCGGCGAGACGCCGGCGCTCCCAGGACTTACTTGGCCGCCACCTTCTGCGCCTTGGGCAGCTTGAAGACCCACATCGAGCCGCCCTGCGAGACCTGCTTGGTCAGCTCGGCCATGTCGCCGCCCCACAGCGGCACGGCGCCACCGTAGCCGGACTGGATGGCGATGTACTGCTCGCCGTCCATCTCCCAGGTCACCGGCACGGAGACGATGCCCGAGCCGGTCTGGAACTTCCACAGCTCCTTGCCGGTTTTGTTGTCGAAAGCCTTGACGAAGCCGTCCGAGGTACCAGTGATGAGCAGGCCGCCGGCCGTGGTCAGCGTGCCGGCCCACAGCGGGAACTGCTCCTTGTGCTCCCAGGCGATCTTGCCGGTCTGCGGGTTGATGGCGCGCAGGATGCCCACATGGTCGTCATACAGCTTCTTGATGCGGAAGCCCTGGCCCAGGTAGGCCGCGCCAGGCTTGTAGGTGATCTGCTCGGACCAGTAGTCCATGGCCCAGTGGTTCGCCGGGATGTAGAACAGGCCGCTGTCCGGGCTGTAGCTCATGGGCATCCAGTTGGTGCCGCCCAGGAAGGGTGGCGAGACGAAGATGCTGTCGCCCTTTTCCTGGCCCTCCTTGGGCTCTGGCGGGCGGTTGCCGTTCTCGATAGGCAGGCCGGTCGTCAGGTCGAAGCCCTTGGCCCAGGTGATGCCGTCCACAAAGGGGTGGGCGCCGATGATGGCGTTCTGCTTCCAGGGATGGCCGCCGTCGTTCTTGGCGAGCTTTTCGCGGTCGGTGACGAAGAAGAAACCATTGCGGTCGGCGTGCGCCGAGGCCTTGATGGTCTTGCCGCTCTTGGGGTCCTTGTAATCGAACAGCAGCACCGAGTTGTTGCCCGAGAAGTCCCAGGCGTCATTGGGCGTGTGCGAGAAGAAGCCGTTCAGGTCGCCGGTGCTCGGATCGACATAGGCCTGGCCCGAGGTGTAGAGGCTGGGCCAGTTGCGTGGGTCGTCGCCCTTGGCGGTGCGCTTCCAGGTGTTCCAGGGCGCGGGGTTGCCGGTGCCGACGATGATGGTGTTGGTCTCCACGTCGAACGAGGGCGTCTGCCACGGCGCGCCGCCGCCCTGGCTCCAGGCCTCGACCTTGCCGGTGGGGCTGTTCGGGTCGTTGGGCCAGCTGGGCGCCTTGGGGTCGCCGGTGGGGGTGCTGGGCTGGCCGTTCAGGCGGCCGACATGGCCTTCGACCATGGGGCGGGCCCAGACTTCCTTGCCGGTATCCGGGTCGCGGGCGTAGAGCCAGCCGACCACACCGAACTCGTCGCCCGAGGAACCATGCACCAGCAGGGTCTTGCCGGTCTTCTGATCCTTGATGATGAAGGGCGCGCCGGTCATGGTGTAGCCCACCTTGTGGTCGCCGAATTTCTCGTTCCAGACCACCTTGCCGGTGTTGCGATCCAGGGCCACGACGCGCGCGTCCAGCGTGCCGAAATACACCTTGTCGCCAAAAATGGCCGGGCCGCGGTTGACCACGTCGCAGCAGGGACGGATGTCCTCGGGCAGGCGGTGCTCGTAGGTCCACAGGCGCTTGCCGGTGCGCACGTCCAGCGCCACGAAGCGCGAGTACGAGGCGGTGACATACATCACGCCGTCGTGGATCAGCGCCTGCGCCTCTTGGCCGCGCTGTTTTTCGCCGCCGAAGGAGTAGCTCCACACCGGCACCAGGCCGTTGACGTTCTTGGTATTGAGCGTCTTGGCCGGGCTGTAGCGCTGCGCCGTCAGGCCCAGGCCATAGGTCAGCACGTCGGCCGTGGTCTTGTGGTCGTTGGCAATGTCTTCCCAGGTGACGGGCTTGACGCTGGCGGCATGGGCCGTCAGCGCCAGGGTGGCGGCCACGGCCAGGCTGCTCAGGCGCAGTTGCTTGGATACCGATGAGGTCATGGTGGTTTGCTCCTTGTGTTGTGGTGGGTGAGATCCCCGCCAGAACAACGCAAGAGGCGTGCCACATTGACAATCGTCACGCTGCCGGCCCGGGTGGCTTGCTGCCGTTCAAATGTGCAACGCTGTGTCGCGCCGCGGTTGCTCAGCTATGGAGCAGCCGGTGACATTCAGCGCATGCGCTGCAGCAGCGGCTCCTTGCGGATCACCTGGTGGTGCACGAAGGCCAGCACATGCAGGGCGATGAACAGCACCAGGGCCCAGGCCGACCATTGGTGCACGCCGCTGGCCAGCTCCTTGGCGCCGTCCCAGCGCTCGGCCAGCTGCGGCAGGCGCAGGCCGAAGAAGCGGATGGGGTAGCCCGAGAACACCGAGCCCACGAAGCCCGACAGCGGCATCAGCAGCATCAGCAGGTACAGCAGCCGGTGGGCGCCCGTGGCCAGCAGCTGCATGGGGCGGGGCTGCGGCAGCGCCGCCACGCGCGGGCGCCAGAGCGCCCAGGCCAGGCGCAGCGCGATCAGCAGGCCCAGCACCATGCCCCAGGACTTGTGTACGTTGAACCAGGAGGCGCGCAGGCCGCTGGCATCCTTGGGCAGGCCCAGCATCCACATGCCCAGGGCTATCTGCCCCAGCAGCAGCACGGCCATGAGCCAGTGCAGGGTGACGGAAAAACGGTCGTATCGGTTGCGCTGCACAAAAGCCTCCTGTTGCTCCATCGGTCAATCGAGCAGATCGGGCGGCAGCAGGTTTTTCTTGCGGTAGATGGTGTTGCGCGACACACCCAGGGCCTTGGCCGCCGCCGACACATTGCCCTTGTGCAGGCGCAACATCTGTGCCATGGCGTTGATGGTCACATCCTGCAGGCTCTGGCTGTCATCGGCCATGTCGTCAGGCACGGGCGGGGCCCCGACGCTGGGCATCAGCGGCGGCTCGGCCGCGCGCACGGGGGGGGCGACCATGGGGCTGCGCAGGGGCGTGCGCAGCTCGTCGAGAAAATCGTCGGGCAGGTGTTCCAGGCGGATGACGCAGTCATCCTCCACCATCACCGCCGCCGTGCGCAGCAGGTTGTGCAGCTGGCGCACATTGCCGGGCCAGTGGTAGGCCTGCAGCAGCTCCATCACCTGCGGCGCAATCGTCACCTCGGGGCAGTTCTCGCGCATGCAGTGCAGCACCTTCTTCACCACGGCCTGGAAATCGCTGCGCTCGCGCAGGGCGGGCAGGCGCACCACCAGACCGTTCAGGCGGTAGTACAGGTCGTCGCGGAAGTCGCCGCGCGCGATCAACTCCTTCAGGTTCTTGTGTGTGGCGCTGATGATGGTGACGTCCACCTCCACCTCCTTGGCCGCGCCCAGGGGGCTCACCTTGCGCTCCTGCAGCACGCGCAGCAGGCGCGCCTGCAGGTGCTTGGGCATGTCGCCGATCTCGTCGAGGAACAGCGTGCCGCCATGGGCCTGCAGGATCTTGCCCGTTGCACCCTTCTTGCGCGCGCCGGTGAAGGCGCCTTCCTCGTAGCCGAACAGCTCGGCCTCGATCAGCGTGTCGGGAATCGAGGCGCAGTTCACGGCCACGAAGGGCTGGCGTGCGCGCGCCGAGTCGTTGTGTATGGCCTGGGCCAGCAAGTCCTTGCCGGAGCCTGTCTCGCCCAGGATCATCACCGGAATGTCGCGATCGACCACCTTGCGCAGCTTGGCGATGACGGCCGACAGCTGCGCATCGCCCGTGTCCAGGTATTGCAGCGAGGACAGCTGGGCCTTTTGTGGTGCGCTGCTGCGCGCCGGTGGCGCCGCTCCGTCGCCGGACAGGGGCGAGACGATGGGCGTGGCCCAGGGGCCGACGGGCTTGGTCTCGGTGCGGCACCAGACCGATACGCCGTTGTGCAGGCACAACTGGCGTGGCGCCAGGCTGGCGCCGCCGAAGAGCTCGAACAGCGCCGATATCGGCAGCCCGAACAGCGAGGAAAAGGTATGCGCCTGCAGCGCGCCGTAGGACATGCCGAGCTGGAACTGCGCGCTGCGGTTGGCCGAGAGAAAGCGCCCCTCGGGCGTGAACGCGGCAATGCCCTCCACCAGGGTGCCCAGAAACTCGGGACGCGAATGGAAATGCACGCGCACGGCCTTCGGGAAGCTGCCCGCGAACATGTGGTTCTCTATCATCTGCGCCGACATGCGCACCAGGGCGATGGTGTGCTGGTGGTAGCTGCGGTGGTCGCCGGTCACGTCCAGCGCGCCGACGATCTGGCCGTAGGGGTCGAGAATCGGCGCGCAGGAGCAGGTCAGCGCCTGGTTGGCGCTCATGAAATGCTGGTCGCCATGCACGGTGACGGCCTGCTGTGCCGACAGCGCCGTGCCGATGGCGTTCGTGCCCTTGGTCTTCTCGCTCCAGTCCATGCCGGGCACCAGGGCCACGCGGTTGGCCTTCTCGAGAAAATCGTTGTCGCCCATGGAATGCAGCACCATGCCCTGGGCCGAGGTCAAGAGCACCATGCTGTGGGTATTGGCGATCTGCCCATACAGCGTCTCCATCACCGGCACCGCATGCTGGAACAGAAAGCGGTTCTCTTCCAGCACCGCCTTCAGCTGGCTGATCGCCAGGCTGGAGAAGTCGGGGGCATCGTCGCTGCAGACACCAAAGGCCTTGGAGCGTTGGTGTGCCTCGTCGATGACGAGATGTGCGTCTTGCTCTGGCGGTGCTTGCACGGCGATGGCGGCCGGGCGTCCAGTCTGGGCGTCCATGTTGTCTCCTGGCGCTGGAAGTAGGTTCTTCCAATGGTTTTATGGGTCCTCCTGGGCGGCAGGCGCAGGGGGCGTGGCTCCGGGCAAGAACCAAGTATTGTGCAAATGGTACGGGTGCCTCGCAACCCGGATCCACAGCAGGGATCAAGCAAGAAATGTGCCGCAACTGTGCCACTGAATTGCTCCATGCTGTGACACTCGGCCAGGTTTGGACGGCGCCGGCGGGCACGCGCTGGCGCAAACTGGGACAGCGCCGGGCCCGAACCCGGGCAGCGGCGGGGGTGGCATGCAAATTGCGCAGCTGAGGGCATTCACTTTTCCCACAGGAGACAAACCATGCAACGATCTTTTCTCGCCCCCCTGCAGCGCAGCCTGCTGGCCCTGGCCCTGGCCTGCGGTGCCTCGGCGGCATTTGCGCACGGCGATATGGTGCCCCAGGCCGTGGACACCAGCACGCTGCCCCAGCTGGGCGCGAAGTGGCTCGAATCCAACCCCTACAGCAGCGGCGAGGGCCACAAGGAGGCGCTGCGCATAGGCAGCTCGGCCTACAACCAGAACTGCGCGCGCTGCCATGGGCTGGAGGCGGTGTCGGGCGGCATCGCACCCGATCTGCGCAAGTTCGACGAGGAATGTTCCGGCTACGCCGATGCCGCGAAGAAGAAGGTCTGCTTCCAGGAGATGGACGACTTCTACGCCGGCACCGTGCGCCGCGGCCGCACGCGCGACGGCCGGGTCTACATGCCGCCGTTCGAGGGCACGCTGACGCAGGAGGCGGTCTGGGCCATCCGCACCTATCTGGAAGAGCGCCGCGCGCAGCAGTGAAGACACGCCATTGCACAAAAAAAAGGCCGCTGCGATAGCGGCCTTTTTACTGGGATGCGGCGCTTATTCCGTTTCTAAATCATTCGTGTCTAGGCGCGAAGCCGCAGACAGTGCTGTAGCACGGCAAGGCGAAGCAACAACGACACGGGTGATTTAGAAATGGAATTACTTGGCGCCCGCCTCGCTCTGGCGCCGGCCCTGGGATATGGCGTAGGGCGCGGCACGCGCGGCCAGCACCGGGTCGTTGCCCGCCACCACGCCCTTGGGCAGCACGGTGGGGATGAAGGTCACGCCCATGCAGGCGCCCTGGCCCTCGGCCTCGACCTTGGTGATCCTGAGCTGGCCCAGGTTCACCTTCTGGCGCCCGGCGGGCAGTGGCACGGTGGGGTTGTCCAGTTGGTCGCCGCTCTGGGCCAGTTCCAGGTTGAAGTCAAACCGGGCCTGGCCGGTGGCCACGCGCTGGCGCAGGTCGTCAAACAGGAAGTTGGCGCCCTTGGCCTTGGCCTCGTCGTCGCTCAGGCCTTGCACACCGCCGACGGGCTCGAAGAGCCACTTGCCCCAGGTGGTCGCACCCTGGGCGTTGACAAAGCCAAAGCCATGCACGCCCCAGTAGTTCAGGCCGGCAAAGCTGGCCGGCACGGGTTGCGCCGCCAGGTATTTGCCCTGTAGCAGCACCTCGGGGTTGGCGTCGGCAAAGGCCTTGACCTTGGCCGGGTCGGCCTTCTTCGTCGCCGGATCGGCCTGCAGCGAGGCCAGGCGGCCGAGGAACTGCGCCGGCGTGGCGGCGCCGAACACCGGCGTGGAGATATTGCCCATGAGCCACTGCTCGCCGCCCGGCAGGTTGAACTGCAGGGCCATGTTGCGCTGGCTCTTGGTGTTGTCGGGTGCGGCGGGGTTGGCGCCGGTCAGTGAAAAGCGCGCCACGACGGGCACCGGCTGGCCGCTGAAGGCCGAGGCCGTGGACAGCGCGCGGCCCTGGGCGGAGCCGACGAATTCGCCGGTCGCGCAGATCCCCTTGGCGCCGGAGCGGCGCTGGCCGGGGAACTTGCCGGTGGTGGCCTCGAGCTGGTTCACCAGGGCCGTGGGGTCGGTGTTGTCGGCTGGGCCGGCGGACGGGTTTTGGGCGCAGCCGGCCATCAGGGCCAGGGCGGCGGCGGCGCTGGCGCCGGCCAGCAGACGGGTATGAGGGGGCATGCGAGGAGTCTCCTTGGTGGTGGTTATGAGAGAAAAATGGCTTTTGCGCAAACTGGGTATGCGCAAACAGCTATTAAAAACATAGTGACTCAAAACTGATAGCCCAGGCTGATGCCGGCCATCCACTGCCGTCCGGGCGCCGCCTCGTAGAAGCGGCCGTTGCCCTCGTTGACGATGACGGAGCCTACATATTTCTTGTCTGTCACGTTGTCCACGCGGGCAAAGGCGTTCAGCTTCCAGGCGCCCCATTGCCGGGTATGGCTGGCGCTCAGGCCCAGCACGTTGTAGCTGGGTGCTTCGACGCTGTTGCTGTCGTTGGCGGCAATGGCGCTGACATGGCGCCAGTCCGCGCCCAGGCGCCAGTCGCCGTGTGGGCGCCAGTCCAGCCCGAGGGCGGCCTGGGTGCGCGCCGTGCCGGCGATGCGCTTGCCGGCGCTCACGCAGCTGGTGCCGGCGGCGTTGCAGAAGCCGTCGCGCAGCTTGGCGTCGAGCAGCGTCAGGGCGCCGCTGAGCTGCCACTGGCGTGCCAGCTGCAGCTGGGTGCCCAGCTCGGCGCCCTGGCGCCGCGTGCGCCCGGCGTTGCGGTAGGTGGCGCGCCCGCCGGTGTTGTCGGCGGTGACGATTTCGTTCTCGGTGTCTGTATGGAACAGCGCCGCCGACCAATGGCCGCGCAGGGCGTCGCCGTCCAGGCGCTGGCGCAGGCCCAGCTCCAGGCTGCGCGAGGTGGCCGGCTGCAGGCCGAAGTTGAGCCCGGGCAGGCCGCCGGGGCGGTAGGAGATCTCGTTGAAGGTGGGCGTCTCGGTGCCGCCGCCGGCCGAGGCATAGACCTGGGTGGCGGCGCTGATCTGGTGCTGCAGCGACAGCATGGGCAGCCAGCGCCGGTAGCGCGTGTCGCCGCTGCCGTCGCCATTGCCGGGGGCGATGTAGTGGTCGCGCGACTCGAACTTCACGTTGGTCCAGCGCAGCCCGGCATCGAGCCTCCAGCGCGGCGCAAACGACCAGCTGGCCTGCATGTAGGGGTCGGCGTTGTTCAGCGTATTGCGCTCGTCGCGGCGCAGCGCGCCCTTGACGCCGAGCGCGCTGCCCAGGAAGTTGTTGTAGCCCTGCCGGTCTTCCTCGACCACGTTCACGGCCAGGCCGGCCACCAGGCTGAAGGGGCTGTCTGCCAAGCGCGTGTCATGCGCCCAGCGCAGATCCATGCCGCCATAGTCGCGCCCCAGGTCGATGACGCCGCCGGCACTGGTGGCGGGCGCCTGTGCCGCCCTGGGCGTGGACTGGTACTGGGTGATGTGGCGCTGGCCGGCATACACCATCAGGCGCAGGGCATTGCTGGCGTCCACGCGGTGGTCGTAGCTCAGGCCCACCTGGGTCTGGCGCATGCTCTTGCGCATGTTGTAGTCGATCGGCCCCTGGGCCACGGCGCGGGCATTGGCCTGCCAGTCGGCGGGCGTGACGCCGCCCGGGTCGAGCGCATCCACATCCACGTAGTTGGCCACCAGCATCAGGTGGCCGCTGTCGCCCGGGTTGGTGTCCAGGCGGGCGTTGAACATGTTCTTGTCGGCCGCGCTCTGCGCGCGCCAGCCGTCGGTCAGGTAGCGGCTGGCGCTCACCACATAGCCCACGCCGCTCTGCTCGCCCTGGGCCTTCAGGCCCAGGCGTTTCTGGCCGTTGCTGCCGACGGCAAAGGTACTGTCGATGCGCGGGCGGCCCTCGCCGCGCTCGGTGTAGGCGTTGATCACCCCGCCCGAGGCGTTGCCATACAGCGTGGAATAGGGCCCGCGCAGCACCTCGATGCGCTCGACCGACTGCAGGTCGATGTTGTTCGTCTGGCCCTGGCCGTCTGGCATGGTGGCGGGTATGCCGTCCACGAAGACCTGCACGCCGCGCACGCCGAAGGTCGAGCGTGCGCCATGGCCGCGTATCGACAGCTGCAGATCCTGGGCGTAGTTCTGGCGGTTCTGCAGCAGCAGGCCGGGCGTGGTGGACAGCGACTCGGACAGATTCACCTGCCACTGGCGGTCGCGCACGCGCTCGCCATCGACGATGGTCACCGAGGCCGGCGAATACTCCAGCGGCGACTCCACCAGGGTGCTGCGCACCGTGACCTCGGGCAGGGCCGGGCTGGTCTGCGCCGTGGCGCCTTGCGCCAGGGCCATCAGGCCGCCCAAAGTGGCAATGCGCAGGGGCCAGCCGGCGCCTGCGCAAACGTGATCGAAATGCATGGAATGCTCCCTCCCTTGTTCTGACCAAAGAGGAGCGGGGCGCACCATCCCGCACTGCTTGCGCCCCGCGACATGGATGGCCCGGCCTGCCGTGCCGCGGCAGGCCGGGTGGACAGGCCTAGAAGAAGCCCAGCGCCTTGGGGTTGTAGCTCACCAGCAGGTTCTTGGTCTGCTGGTAGTTGGACAGGGCCAGCTTGTGCGTCTCGCGGCCAATGCCCGACTTCTTGTAGCCGCCGAAGGCCGCGTGCGCGGGGTAGAGGTGGTAGCAGTTGGTCCACACGCGGCCGGCCTGGATGGCGCGGCCCATGTGGTAGGCCACGGAGCCATTGCGGCTCCACACCCCGGCGCCCAGGCCGAACTCGGTGTCGTTGGCGATGCGCACGGCGTCCTGCACGTCCTTGAAGGTGGTCACCGAGGCCACGGGGCCGAAGATTTCCTCCTGGAACACGCGCATGTCATTCTGGCCATAGAGCAGCGTGGGCTTGATGAAGAAGCCGTCGTTGATCTCGCCGCCGGCGCGCATGCGCTCGCCGCCGGTCAGGCATTTGGCGCCCTCGCCACGGCCGATGTCGATGTAGCCCAAGATGCGATCGAGCTGAGCTTGCGACACCTGCGCGCCGACCATGGTGCTCTTGTCCAGCGGGTGGCCCTGCTTCATGGCCTGCACACGGGCCACGGCGCGCTCCATGAAGCGCTCGTAGATGGATTCTTGCACCAAGATGCGCGACGGGCAGGTGCAGATCTCGCCCTGGTTCAGGGCAAACATGGAGAAGCCCTCCAGCGCCTTGTCAAAGAACTCGTCATCGGCGTCCATGACGTCGGCAAAGAAGATGTTCGGGCTCTTGCCGCCCAGCTCCACGGTGGAGGGGATCAGGTTGTCGGCCGCGGCGTGCAGGATGCGCTGGCCCACGGGGGTGGAGCCGGTGAAGGCGATCTTCGCGATGCGCTTGCTGGTGGCCAGGGCCTCGCCGGCTTCACGCCCGTAGCCGTTGACGATGTTCACCACGCCAGGCGGCAGCAGGTCGGCGATCAGCTCCATCAGCACCAGGATGGAGGCGGGGGTCTGCTCGGCCGGCTTCATGACGATGGAGCAGCCGGCGGCCAGGGCCGGGGCCAGCTTCCAGCAGGCCATCAGGATGGGGAAGTTCCAGGGAATGATCTGACCGACCACGCCCATGGGCTCGTGGAAATGGTAGGCCACGGTGTTGGCGTCGATCTCGGAAATCGTGCCTTCCTGGCCGCGGATGCAGCCGGCGAAGTAGCGGAAATGGTCAATGCCCAGCGGCAGGTCGGCGGCCATGGTCTCGCGCAGCGGCTTGCCGTTGTCAATGGTCTCGGCGATCGCCAGCAGCTCCAGGTTCTGCTCCATGCGGTCGGCAATCTTCAGCAGGATGCCCGAGCGCTCGGCCACCGAGGTCTTGCCCCACTTTTCCTGCGCGGCATGGGCGGCGTCCAGGGCCAGATTGATGTCGGTGGCGTCGGACTGCGCCACCTTGCAGAACGGCTTGCCGGTGATGGGCGAGACGTTGTCGAAATAGCGGCCGGCGGCCGGGGCCACCCATTTGCCGCCGATGAAGTTGTCGTACTGCTGGCGGTAGGGGAAGGAAAGGTCGAGGTTGAAGCGCTTGAATTCGAACATGTCCATGTTGGTCTCCTTGGGTGGTGGATGCCGGCGCACATGCGCACCGACTGCCCCAGGAGTAATCAAGCTTCGTGCCAGCCCGTTGCGTGCCGGGTGTGCCGACTTTTGTCACAGTCCATGGCGGTGGGTGTTCCAGATTGGCCCACTGGTGTGCAGGCTTGTGACACCGCAGCGCCCGGCATCAGGCCGGCCGCAGATCGGGCGACGGCGTGGGATCGACCGCCTGATCCAGCGCGGCCTGGTGCTGCGCCTGCAGCGCCCGCTGGAAGGCCGGCCTGGCCTGCATGCGCTGCCAGTAGTCGGCCACGGCCGGTGGAAACTGCGCCGCCAGCTCCAGGTGCTGTGCCAGGTGCAGGGCATAGGTCACGGCGACGTCGGCGGCAGTGAAGCGTCCGGCACACAGATATGGTTCGTGCTGCAATGCAGCATCCACCGCCCGCAGCCGCGCCAGGAACCAGCGTGCGTAGTCCGCCGCCACCTGTGGCTGCAGGCGGTCAGGCGGTTCGAAATAGCTATAGCGCAGTACCAGCGTTTGCGGAAAGGTCAGCGTCGCATCGCTCATGAACAGCCAGTTGAGATAGCTGCCATAGGCCGCGTCCGCCGGCGCCACGTCCAGAACGCCCGCGCCGTAGCGCGTGGCTAGGTAATGGCACATCGCGGCCGACTCGGTCAGCCGCGTGGCCCCGTCCTCCAGCAGCGGCACCGTGCCCAGGGGGTTGCGCGCCAGATAGTCCCGTGCATGCACGCGTGGCGGGAAGGGCAGCATGTGCAGGCGGTAGGGGATGCCCAGCTCTTCCAGCAGCCAAAGAGGGCGGAAGGATCGGGCGCTGACGCAGTGATGTAGGTCGATCATGGGGCGGTCTGTTGATGATGGGGTGGGCTGTGCGGCAGCATTCGGGTCGGGGGTGCCATCAGCCGCGGGATTGGCGCCGGAAGTCTGCCGGCGACTGCCCCGTCCAGCCGCGAAAGGCGCGCATGAAGCTCTTTTCGCTGGCAAAGCCCACGGCCTGGGCCACCTGCTTGATGGCTTGTGGCGAGCGCAGCAGCAGCTCGGTCGCGCGGCGCTTGCGCACCTCGTCCTTGAGCGCTTGCAGCGAGCTGCCTTCCTCCTGCAGCTGGCGGTGCAGCGTGCGCGTCGACACATGCAGCCGCGCGGCCAGCGTGCCGGCGTTGTGCGCGGCCTCGGGGGCGGCGGCCAGCAGCTGGCGCACGCGCTGCAGCAGCAGGCGGTCGCGCCGGTACTGGTGCACGATGAGGGGCAGGGCGTGCTGCAGCATCTGGTGCATGGCGGCCTCGTCGCGTGTGACGGGCAGGGCCAGGTAGCGCGCATCGAAATGCACCGCGGCTTGATGGGCGTCAAAGCGCGTCGGGCCGCTGAACAGCACGGCGTAGGCGCCGGCGTGTGGCGGTGCGGCGAACGGGAATTCGGCCGCCAGCACCGGCAGGCGCGAATCGACGAACCAGCTGGACACGCCCAGCGCGTTGCGCAGCGTGGTCACCAGGCAGAACTCGCGCAGGCGGCCCAGGTCGCGCCGCTCGCTGATCACCAGCCGGGCATGCTCGCCCTCTACCTGCAGCTGCAGCAGGATGTCGTCGGTCAGCAGCGCGTGGTGTCGGCACCAGCGCGCCAGCGCCAGCCCGAGGGTGGGCGCGCTCAGCGAGGCGCGCGCCAGCATCCCATAGCTGCCCCAGGGCAGGCGCCGGCTGAACCAGCCCAGGGCCTCATCGTCGAGCTCGCGCATCGCGGCGGCGGACAGGGCCTCCAGCTGCCCGCTGCTGATGCGCGCGTCGGAGTCGCGCAATTGTGTTGGCGTGATTTGTGCCTGCTCCAGAGCCCGTGCGGGATCCATGGCGCGCGCCTGGTAGGCCTGCACGATGGCCTGTGCAAAGGCCATGGGTGTGGCAGCTGTGGGGCTGGACTGCCGAGCGGTTGGGGGGGCGATGCTGGCCATGGTCTTAGTCTGCATGGCTCTGGCGTGATTTGCAACCTTCCTGGCCTGATCAAAGGTTGCCAACGGCGGCCTGCGGCGTATGCTGTGGGCCCATTGCGGGACGGGCGCGCATGCCTGCCCCGTGGCACAGGAGATGAATACATGGAACTCGCCAACCCATTGGCCAGCTATGCGCGTGGCAGCACCGATACCCCGCTGATCGAGGCCACGATAGGCGATTTTTTCGCCGACATGGCGCGGCGCCAGCCCGACAGCGAGGCCCTGGTCAGCCGCCACCAGGGCCTGCGCTACAGCTACGCCCAGCTGCACCAGCAGGCGCACCGCCTGGCCAGCGCCCTGCTGGGCCTGGGCCTCACGCCGGGCGACCGCATAGGCATCTGGTCGCACAACAACGCCGAATGGGTGCTGATGCAGCTGGCCACGGCCCAGGTGGGCTTGATTCTGGTCAACATCAATCCGGCCTATCGCACGGCCGAGGTGGAATACGCCATGAACAAGGTCGGCTGCAAGGCGCTGGTGACCATGGCGCAGTTCAAGACCAGCGACTATCTGGGCATGCTGCGCGAGCTGGCGCCCGAGCTGGCCCTGTGCCGCCCCGGCCTGCTGGCATCCAAGTGCATGCCCGAGCTGCGCACGGTGGTCTGGATCGATGTGGCGGGCGAGGGCGAGGAGCAGCCCGGCATGTTGCGTTTTTCCGATCTGATGGCGCGTGGCGACGCGCAGGATGCGCGCATTGCCGCGATCGCCCCCAGCCTGAAGAACACCGACCCTATCAACATCCAGTTCACCAGCGGCACCACGGGCTTCCCCAAGGGCGCGACGCTGACGCACCGCAACATCCTGAACAACGGCTTCTTCATCGGCGAATGCATGCGCCTGACCCCGGCCGACCGGCTGTGCATTCCCGTGCCGCTGTACCACTGCTTTGGCATGGTGCTGGGCAACTTGGCTTGCATCACGCATGGCAGCACCATCGTCTATCCGAACGACGGCTTTGACCCCTTGAGCGTGCTCGAGACCGTGCAGGCCGAGCGCTGCACCGGCCTGCATGGCGTGCCCACCATGTTCATCGCCGAGCTGGACCACCCGCGCTTCAAGGAGTTCGACCTGAGCAGCCTGCGCACCGGCATCATGGCCGGCAGCCCCTGCCCGATCGAGGTCATGAAGCGCGTGCAGGCGGACATGCACATGACCGAGGTGACCATTGCCTACGGCATGACCGAGACCTCTCCCGTCAGCTGCCAGAGCGACGCCGACACGCCCCTGGAAAAGCGCGTCTCCACCGTCGGCCGGGTGCAGCCGCACCTGGAGGTGAAGATCATCGATCCCGAAACCGGCGCCACTGTGGCGCGCGGCGAGCGCGGCGAGCTGTGCACGCGCGGCTACTCGGTCATGCATGGCTATTGGGGCGACGTGGAGAAAACGCACGAGGCCATAGACCCCGAGGCCTGGATGCACACCGGCGACCTGGCCACCATGGACGATGAGGGCTATGTGAACATCGTCGGCCGCATCAAGGACATGGTGATACGCGGCGGCGAGAACCTCTACCCCCGCGAGATCGAAGAATTTTTGTACCGCCACCCCCAGGTGCAGGATGTGCAGGTGGTCGGCGTGCCGGACGAGAAATACGGCGAGGAGCTGTGCGCCTGGATCATCGCCAAGCCCGGCAGCAGCCCGACCGAGGACGACATCCGCGCCTTCTGCAAGGGCCAGATCGCGCACTACAAGGTGCCGCGCTACATCCGTTTTGTGCAAGCCTTCCCGATGACCGTGACCGGCAAGATCCAGAAGTTCAAGATCCGCGACGTGATGAAGGATGAGCTGGGCCTGCAGGAAAGCAAGACGGCATAAATCCAAACCTTTCGGAGCAACCATGATTCTCGAATCCCAGATCAATCCGCGCTCGGCGGAATTCCAGGCCAACGCCGCCGCCATGCGCGCCGTGGTCGATGACCTGCGCGCCCATGTCGAGCGCGTGGCCCAGGGCGGCGGCGAGACCGCGCGCGCCAAGCATGTGGCGCGCGGCAAGTTGCTGCCGCGCGAGCGCGTGGAGATGCTGCTCGACCCCGGCACGCCCTTTCTGGAGATCGCGCCGCTGGCCGCGCTCAACATGTACGGCAACGACGCGCCCGGCGCCGGCCTGATCGCCGGCATTGGCCGCGTCTCCGGCGTGGACTGCATGATCGTCTGCAACGACGCCACGGTGAAGGGCGGCACCTACTACCCCGTCACCGTGAAGAAGCATTTGCGCGCGCAGGAGATCGCGCAGCAGAACTGCCTGCCCTGCATCTACCTGGTGGACTCGGGCGGCGCCAATCTGCCCAACCAGGATGAGGTCTTCCCGGACCGCGACCACTTCGGCCGCATCTTCTACAACCAGGCCAACATGAGCGCCCAGGGCCTGGCGCAGATCGCCGTGGTCATGGGCAGCTGCACGGCCGGCGGCGCCTATGTGCCGGCGATGAGCGACGAGACCATCATCGTCAAGAACCAGGGCACCATCTTCCTGGGCGGCCCGCCGCTGGTGAAGGCCGCCACGGGCGAGGTGGTGACGAGCGAAGATTTAGGCGGCGGCGACGTGCACACGCGCCTCTCGGGCGTGGCCGACCATCTGGCGCAAAGCGACCTGCATGCGCTGGCGCTGGCCCGTTCCGCCGTGGCTAATTTGAATAGAAAACAGCCTGAAACGCAGGCGGATACTGCGCCAACAGCTCCTAAATATGAAGCAAGCGAGCTGTATGGCGTGATCCCTGTCGATACGCGCAAGCCCTTTGACGTGCGCGAGATCATCGCCCGCATCGTCGATGGCAGCGCGTTCGACGAGTTCAAGGCGCGCTACGGCAACACCCTGGTCTGCGGCTTTGCGCGCATCGAGGGGATGGCCGTGGGCATCATCGCCAACAACGGCATCCTGTTCAGCGAGTCGGCGCAGAAGGGCGCGCACTTCATCGAGCTGTGCTGCCAGCGCAAGATACCGCTGGTGTTTTTGCAGAACATCACCGGTTTCATGGTCGGGCGCAAGTACGAGAACGAGGGCATCGCGCGCCACGGCGCGAAGATGGTCACGGCCGTGGCCACGGCGAATGTTCCGAAGTTCACCATCATCATCGGCGGCAGCTTTGGCGCCGGCAACTACGGCATGTGCGGACGCGCCTACAGTCCGCGCTTTTTGTGGATGTGGCCGAACGCGCGCATCTCGGTCATGGGCGGCGAGCAGGCGGCCAGCGTGCTCGCCACCGTCAAGCGCGACGGCATAGAGGGCAAGGGCGGCAAGTGGTCTGCTGAGGAAGAGGAGGCCTTCAAGGCCCCGATACGCGACCAGTACGAGAAGCAGGGCCACCCCTACTACGCCACGGCGCGCCTTTGGGACGACGGCATCATCGACCCGGCCGACACGCGCCGCGTGCTGGCCCTGGCCCTGGCCACCTCGCGCCACGCGCCGATTGAAGACGTGAAGTTCGGCGTGTTCCGCATGTAAGGAGACACCATGACAGCCTTGACGATTCGCTACGACGGCCCGCGTGCCACCATCACGCTGACCCAGCCCGAGATCCGCAACGCCTTCAGCGACGAGGTCATCGCCGAGATCACCGCCGCCTTCACCGAGGTGGGCGCACGCGCCGATGTGCGCGCCGTGGTGCTGGCGGCCGAGGGCCCGGCCTTCTGCGCCGGCGCCAACCTGAACTGGATGCGCCGCATGGCGGACTACACGCGCGAGCAGAACCTGGCGGACGCCGCCAAGCTCGCCGAGATGCTGCGCGTGATCTACGAGTGCCCGAAGCCGACGATTGCGCGCGTGCAGGGCGATGTGTACGCCGGCGGCACTGGCCTGGTGGCCGCCTGCGACATGGCCGTCAGCGTGGACACTGCGGGCTTCTGCCTGTCCGAGGTCAAGATAGGCCTGATCCCCGCCACCATCAGCCCCTACGTGATCCGTGCCATGGGTGCGCGCGCCGCGCACCGCTACTTCTTGACGGCCGAGCGCTTCGGCGCGCAGGAGGCGCTGCGCATCGGCTTTGTGCACGAGGTGGTGACGGCGGAGCAGCTCGACGCCAAGGTCGATGAACTCGTCAAGGCATTGATCAGCGCCAGCCCGAACGCCGTGCGCGCCTGCAAAAAGCTGGTGCTGGACGTCGCCGAACGCGAAATCAACGCCGCCCTGATCGCCGCCACGGTGGAGGGCATTGCCGATATCCGCGCCAGTGACGAGGGCCGCGAGGGCGTGCAGTCCTTCCTGCAGAAGCGCAAGCCCAGCTGGCTGGCCTGATCGTTGCAATGGACGCGCTCTGGCTCCAGATCGTGCAATGGCTCCATACGGTGGGCCTGCACATCGACTCAGGCACTGCCCAGGCGGTGGCCGAGGGGGCCGCGCGCGCCACGCAGCAGCTGGACATGCCCGGCCTGCTGGCCCTGGCCGCGGCCCTGGGCTGGGCCAGCGGCATGCGCCTGTATGCGGTGGTGTTTCTGGTCGGCGGCATGGGCGCCCTGGGTTGGATCGCGCTGCCGCCGGCGCTGACGGTGCTGCAGCACCCGGTGGTGCTGATGGCCAGCGGCTTCATGCTGCTGGTCGAATTCTTTGCCGACAAGGTGCCGTGGCTGGACAGCGCCTGGGACGCGGTGCATGCCTTCATCCGCGTGCCGGCGGGTGCGCTGTTGGCTGCTGGCGTGTTCGGTGCCGACAACGCCAGCATGGCCGTGGCGGCAGGGTTGTTGGGCGGCACGCTGTCGGCCACGGCCCTGGCCACCAAGATGACGGCGCGCGCGGCGGCGAATACCTCGCCCGAGCCGTTTTCCAACTGGGGCCTGTCGTTCCTGGAGGACGGCCTGGTCGTCGCCACGGTCTGGCTGGCCACGCAGCACCCGCTGGCCTTCGGCGTTGCGCTGGTACTGGCGCTGGCCGTGTCGGCGCTGCTGCTGGTGATCTTGTTCAAGTTTCTGCGCGCCGTGCTGCGGCGTGTTTCTTCCCTGTTTTCTGCTTCTGCCAAGGTGGCCTGAATGTTTACAAAAATCCTGATTGCGAATCGTGGAGAGATCGCTTGCCGTGTTGCTGCGACCGCCAAACGCATGGGCGTGAAAACCGTCGCCGTGTATTCCGACGCCGACGCCCAGGCCAAGCATGTGGCGGCCTGCGACGAGGCCGTGCACATTGGCGCCAGCGCGCCCAAGGACAGCTATCTGCGCTGGGAGCGCATCATCGAGGCGGCGCAGCAGACCGGCGCCCAGGCCATCCACCCCGGCTACGGTTTTTTGAGCGAGAACGAAGACTTCGCCCAGGCCTGCGCCAAGGCCGGTCTGGTGTTCATCGGCCCGCCGGCGTCGGCTATTTCAGCCATGGGCCTGAAGGCCGAGTCCAAGCGTCTGATGGCCAAGGCCAGCGTGCCGCTGGTGCCGGGCTACCAGGGCGAGGACCAAGACCCGCAACTGCTGCAGCGCGAGGCCGATGCCATCGGCTACCCCGTGCTCATCAAGGCCAGCGCCGGCGGCGGCGGCAAGGGCATGCGCCTGGTCGAGAAAAGCGAGGACTTTGCCGCCGCGCTGGAATCCTGCAAGCGTGAGGCCATCAACAGCTTTGGCAACGACGCCGTGCTGGTCGAGAAATACGTGCTGCGCCCGCGCCACATCGAGATCCAGGTGTTTGGCGATACGCACGGCAACTGCGTCTATCTGTTCGAGCGCGACTGCTCGGTGCAGCGGCGTCACCAGAAGGTGCTGGAAGAAGCCCCCGCTCCCGGCATGACGCCCGAGCTGCGCGCCCGGATGGGCCAGGCGGCCGTGGCCGCGGCCCAGGCCGTGGGCTATGTGGGCGCGGGCACGGTCGAATTCATCGTCGAGCAGCCGGGCGGCTACGACGCACCCGAGGCCATGAAGTTCTACTTCATGGAGATGAACACGCGCCTGCAGGTCGAGCACCCGGTGACCGAGGCGATTACCGGCGAAGACCTGGTGGAGTGGCAGCTGCGCGTGGCCAGCGGCCAGCCTTTGCCCAAGCGCCAGGACGAGCTGCGCATCATCGGCCACGCCATCGAGGCGCGCATCTGCGCCGAGAACCCGGACAACAACTTCCTGCCCGCCACCGGGCGCCTGAATGTCTATCGCAAGCCGGTCTGCACCAGCTTCGAGAGAAGCCAGGTGCGCGTGGACGACGGCGTGCGCGAGGGCGACGCCATCAGCCCCTTCTACGACAGCATGATCGCCAAGCTCATCGTGCATGGCGACACGCGCGAACAAGCGCTGGCGCGGCTGGACGACGCACTGGCCCAGACCCACATCGTCGGCCTGGCGACCAATGTGCAGTTCTTGCGCCATGTGGTGCAAAGCGGCGCCTTCGCCCAGGCGCGGCTCGATACCGCGCTGATCCAGCGCGAGGAGGCGGTGCTGTTCCAGCAGGAGAAGGTTGGCCTGCCCCTGGCCGCCGCCGCCGCCGTGGCCAGCCAGCTGCTGCGCGAGCGCGCCGGGCAGGGCGCCAACCCCTTCAGCCGCACCGATGGCTGGCGTTCGCTCACCGCCTGCAAGCGCCGCTTCGAGTTCGACTTTGGCGGCCAGCACGCCAAGGCCTGGCTCAGCTATGAGCGCGATGGCAGCTACCGGCTGGCCGTGGGCGAGGGCGAAGGCGCGGTCAGCGGCGCGCTCGCCTTTGCCCTCGCCCCCGGTGGCGCCATGGACCTGCAATACGCCGGCCAGCGCACCCAGGCCCTGGTCTACGCCCAGGGCGAAAGCGATCATGTTTTCACCCCGCGCGGCGCCACACGCATCGAGGCCCTGGATCTGCTCGCCCATGCGGGTGAGACGGCCGGCGAGGGCGGGCGCCTGACGGCACCCATGCCGGGCAAGGTGGTGTCGTTTGCCGTCCAGGCCGGCGACAAGGTCAGCAAGGGCCAGGCCCTGGCGGTGATGGAGGCCATGAAGATGGAGCACACCATCGCCGCCCCGCAGGACGGCGTGGTGGCCGAGCTGCTCTACGCGCCCGGCGACCAGGTGACGGAAGGCGCCGAGCTGCTCAGGCTTTCCGCCGTCTGAACACGCGCGCGGCGCCGTCGCGGTACGCTCGCAGGCCATGAAAATTACCTTTTGCTGTACCGACACCAAGGCCGAGCCCTGGCTCCAGGGCCTGGCCGCCGCCCTGCCGCAGGCCGACATCAGCCTTTGGCAACCCGGTGCGCCCCAGGCCGACTACGCCGTGGTCTGGGCTCCGCCGCAGCAGTTCATTGACGAGCAGGCGGGCCTGAAGGCCTTGTTCAACATCGGCGCCGGCGTGGATGCGCTGCTGAAACTACGTCTGCCGCCGGGTCTGCGCGTGGTACGGCTCGACGACGCCGGCATGGCCGTGCAGATGGCCGAGTATGTGTGCCACGCGCTGATCCGCCACTTCCGTGAATTCGACGACTACGAAGCCAGCGCCCGCGCCGGCCGCTGGAGCTACCGCAAGCCGCGCGAGCGGCGCGACTTTCCCGTGGGCGTGATGGGCCTGGGCGTGCTCGGCGAGCGCGTGGCGCGCGCCGTCGCGCAGTTCGATTTTCCGGTGCGCGGCTGGAGCCGCAGCCCGAAGCAGGTGGCGGGCGTGCAGTGCTTTCATGGCGCTCAGGGTTTCAATGATTTTCTGGCCGCCAGCCGTGTGCTGGTGAACCTGCTACCGCTCACGCCCGAGACCCAGGACATCATGAACCGGGACACGCTCGCGCGTCTGATGCCCGGCGCCTATGTGATCAACGTGGCGCGTGGCGCGCATCTGGTCGATGACGACCTGCTGGCGCTACTGGATGGCGGCCATGTCGCCGGCGCCACGCTGGACGTGTTCCGCACCGAGCCGCTGCCCGCCGGGCACCCGTTCTGGAGTCACCCCCGGATCACGCTCACGCCCCACACCTCGGCGCGCACGCTGCGCGACGAGAGCATTGCCCAGATCGCGGGCAAGATCGCGGCCCTGGCGCGCGGCGAGGCCATTGCCGGCGTCGTGAGCCTGGAGCGTGGTTATTGACCCGCACCCATTTCCTACTTCAAGAGACAAGCCATGCCCTATCCCTCCCGAGTCCGCATCATCGACGTAGGCCCGCGCGACGGCCTGCAGAACGAAAAGACCCCCGTGCCCGCCGACATCAAGATCGGCCTCGTGCAGCGCCTGCAGGACGCGGGCCTGCAGGAAATCGAGGTCACCAGCTATGTGTCACCCAAATGGGTGCCGCAGATGGCCGACAACCATGCGGTGATGAGCGGCATGGCGCGCAAGGCCGGCGTGCGCTACAGCGTGCTCACGCCCAACCTGAAGGGCTGGGAGGCGGCGGTGCTTGATAAGCCCGACGAGATCGTCGTCTTCGGCGCCGCCAGCGAGGCCTTCAGCCAGAAGAACATCAACTGCAGCATTGCCGAGAGCATCGAGCGCTTCGCCCCGGTGGTGGATGCCGCCCTGGCAGCAGGCGTGGCCGTGCGCGGCGCCATGAGCTGCACCGTGGGCTGCCCCTACGAGGGCGAGATCGCCCCGGAGCGCGTGGCCTACCTGGCCGGCCTGATGAAGGGCATAGGCGTGCAGCGCGTGGACGTGGCCGACACCATAGGCGTGGGCACGCCGCTCAAGGTGCAGCGCGCCATAGAGGCCACGGCCCAGCATTTCGGCATCGACGATATCTCCGGCCATTTCCACGACACCTACGGCCAGGCCCTGTCCAACACCCTGGCGGCTTTGGAGCTCGGCGTGTGGAACTACCAATCCTCCATCGCCGGCCTGGGCGGCTGCCCCTACGCCAAGGGTGCCACCGGCAACGTGGCTACCGAGGATCTGGTCTACATGCTGCAGGGCATGGGCATTGAGACGGGCATCGACCTGGACGCTCTGGTCGATGCCGGGCAGTACATCAGCGATTTTCTGGGGCGCAAGCCGCAGTCGCGCGTGGCGGTGGCGCTGTTGAACAAGCGCGCGGGGTGATGAACAGCGGAACGCCACCGCTTGCATGCAGGCCTGCCCATGTATAAAGTAATGAATCCTTACGGTAAGGAATTCACTCCATGACGGCTGTCGCCAAGATCACCAGCAAGGGCCAGACCACGATTCCGGCCGATATCCGCGCCGCCCTGCAGGTCGGCCCGGGGGACAAGCTCGCCTGGGAGGTGTTGGAGGCGGGCGTGGTACAGGTGCGCCGCGTACAGCCGCTGGATATGGAGTTTCTCCAGGCCATGGAAGGCACACTGGACGAATGGGCCGGCGCCGCCGACGAAGAGGCCTACCGTGATCTATGAGCGCTGGCAGGTGGTGCGCGTGCCTTTTCCCTTTACCGACCGCCTTGCCAGCAAGAACCGCCCGGCACTGGTTCTTTCCGCCGCCGCGGCCTTCAACGCTCCGGCTGGGCATCTGGTGCTGGCCATGATCACGTCCGCCGGCAATGCCCCGTGGCCGCTGGACTGTGCCATCCAGGATCTTGCCGGTGCTGGTTTGCCGGCGCCGTCCGTGGTGCGCTGCAAGCTATTCACCCTGGATGCGCGCCTGGTTCGCGGCAGCCTCGGGCGCCTGGCGCCCCACGATGTGCAGGAGATCGAGCACAGTCTTGGCCGCCTGTTCGGCGCTGCCGTCTGACGCTCCTGATGCAACCTATTTGCTTATGAATCCCGCTGCCGTTTCCCCTCTGCCCGAAGCCGTACAACGCGTAGCCGCTGCCTTGCAGGCGGCCCGCCACCCGCATATGCCGATCATGCTGGACGACGCCGCGCGCACGGCGCAGCAGGCGGCCGACGCCTTGGGCGTGCAGCTTGGGCAGATCGCCAAGAGCATCATCTTCCGGCGCAAGAGCGACGACGCGGCGGTGCTGGTCATCACCTCGGGCGACCGGCGCGTGGATGAGAAAAAGGTGGATGCCCTGGTCGGCAAGACGGGCCGGGCCAACGCCGAGTTCGTCAAGGCTAAGACCGGCTTTTCCATCGGTGGTGTTTCGCCGCTGGCGCACGCGCAGGCGCCGGTCACGCTGATCGACCGCGAGCTGCTGCGCTTCGAGGTGATCTGGGCCGCGGCCGGCCATCCGCATGGCGTGTTCCAGCTGCGGCCGCAGGATCTGCAGGCCTTCACCGGCGCGCCGCTGGCCGATGTGGTGCAGGTAGTCGTGTCATGAAACTATCAACATTGATAGCTGCTCGCGCCCAACAGATAAGCGTTACGGGCCAATTTCATTCAAATTACACGGGAGTGATCCCCTCGCCCTGCCTGTCCATCTGTCGCATGACGCGCGACGGCAGCCACTGCGAGGGCTGTTTTCGCACCCTCGATGAGATCCGCACCTGGTCGCAGGCGGGCGCTGCCCGGCGCCGGGCCATCTGGGCAGACTTGCTGCGGCGTGCCGGGGTTGCATTGCCCGAGGAACTGGCATGAAAGAGATCACCTGTTACCTGGACTTCGTCTCCCCCTACGCCTGGTTGGCCTTCGAGCGCCTGCCCCAGGCGCTGGAGGGGCTGTCCTACCGCCTGAGCTACCGTCCGGTGCTGCTGGGCGCGCTGCTGAACGCCCATGGCAATCCCGGGCCGGCCGGCATTGTCCCCAAGCGCGACTGGACCTACCGCCATGTCAGCTGGCTGGGCCACAGCCTGGGTGTGGGCCTGGACATGCCGGCGCGCCACCCGTTCCCGCCGCTGCCGCTGTTGCGCCTGGCGCTGGAGTGCAGCGACGATGGCCTGGTGAACCGCTTTGTCGCCGGCAGCATCCTGCGCCATGTCTGGCAGGGCGGGGCGGACGCGCTCGACCCGGCGCGCCTGGACGCGCTGCGCGCCCTGCTGGCCGAGCAGCTGCGCCCGGACGAGGCCGCGCCCGAACGCGCCAAGCAGCTGCTGCGCGCCAACACCGAGCTGGCGGCGCAGCGCGGCGTGTTCGGCGTGCCCATGTTCGAGGTCGATGGCCATTTGTTCTGGGGCCTGGACAGCCTGCCCATGCTGCGTGCCTATCTCGATGGGGATGGCTGGTTTGCGCAACACTGGCAGCGCTGTGCAAGCGTGCCGCAAGGCTTGCCGGGTTGAATTGGGCTCATGCCCAATGCCTTCAACTTCTCCGCCTCGCCGTTCGACTGCCTGACGGCCGAAGAACAGTCGCTGGTGCGCGACAACGTGGACATTGCCTACTACCCCGAAGGGGCGGTGGTGCTGGATGTGGGCAATGCGCCCGAGCATCTGTTCGTCATCATCAAGGGCTATGTCACGCAGACCGAAGGCGAGGAGGTGCTGGCTACCTACGGGCCAGAAGACTGTTTTGACGGCCGCGGCCTGGTGGCCGGGCGCGTCAGCAGCCGCTTCACCGTGGCCGAGGAGCTGGTGGCCTACCAGTTGGCGCGCAGCACCGTCAAGGATCTGATCGCGCGCAACCGCGGCTTTGGCGCGCTGCTCTTTTCCGACCTGGGCAACAAGCTCTCGGCCCTGGCGCAGCGCGCCGAACAGCACCAGATGCAGTCGCTGACGCTGGCGCGGGTCGATCAGGCCTTTCTGCGCCCGGCGCATGTGGTGGCCGCGGGCACCGACATCGTCTCCGTGGTGCGCATCTTTCAGGATCAGCGCACCACCAGCGTGCTGGTCAGCGGCCTGCCCGATGGGCTGGGGATTTTTTCCAACACCACGCTGCAGCGTGCCATCCTCGATGGCCGGCCCTTGGAGCGCATCACCGTGGGCGAGCTGGCCAGCAGCCCGGTGGTCACGGTGCGTGCTGCCGAGCAGATTGGCGACGCCATGGCGTTGCTCTTGCGCGCGCGCGTGCACCGCCTGGCGGTGCTGGGCGAGGACGGCCAGGTACTGGGCATCCTGGAGGCGCTGGACCTGTTCAGCTACCTGGCCAACCACTCGCACCTGATCACGGTGCAGATCGAGGAGGCGCGCGACCTGCCGGCGCTGGAGGCCGCCGCCGCGCAAATCACCCGCCTGGTGGCCGCCCTGCACCGCGGCGGCACGCGCATCGCCCTGGTGGCGCAGCTGGTGCAGCAGCTCAACGCGCGCCTGTTCGAGCGCGCCTGGCAGATGATTGCCCCGCCCGATCTGCTGGCCAACAGCTGTTTGTTCGTCATGGGCAGCGAGGGGCGCGGTGAGCAGCTCTTGAAGACCGACCAGGACAACGGCCTGCTGCTGAGTGACGGCTACGAGCCGCCGGCCGATCTGCAGGCCATTTGCGACCGCTTCTCCCAGGCCCTGGCCGGTTTTGGCTACCCCGAATGCGCCGGGCGCATCATGCTCAACAACCCCGAGTGGCGCGGCACGGTGACCGGCTTTGGCGACAAGGTGCGCGGCTGGCTGCTGCAGCCCCAGGGCGAGAGCCTGATGTACCTGGCCATCTTCATGGACGCCCACGCCGTCGCTGGCAAGGCCCAGCTGCTGGCCGAGGTGCGCCAGCGCGTGATGCAGCTGGCCACCGACAACGATGCATTGGTGGCGCGCTTTGCCATGGCCATAGACGCCTTTGGCGGCGCCGCCGGCTGGTGGAACCGCCTGCTCAGCCTGGGCGGCGACGCCGACCTGGTGAACCTCAAGAAAGCCGGCATCTTCCCCATCGTGCATGGCGTGCGCAGCCTGGCGCTGGCGCGGCGCATCAAGGCCACCGGCACCGTCGAGCGCATTGCCGCACTGCAGGGCGAAGGCCAGCTGGACGAGGCCATGGCGCAGGAACTGGTGCAAGGCCTGCACTTTCTGATGGGCCTGCGCCTGCAGGCCGGCCTGGCCGAGCTGGAGCTGCAGCGGCCGGTGACCGGCAACGTCGATCCGCAGCGCCTGTCCAGCCTGGAGCGCGATCTGCTCAAGGACACGCTCTCGGCCGTCAAACGCTTCAAGGCCCTGCTGCACCAGCGCCTGCGCCTGGACGCCGTATGAGCCGCCACTACAGCCAGGCCGCCCCGCTGTGGTGGGAAAAGCTGCGCCGCTGGTGGCTGATCTATCACCTGGGCGAGCCCGAGTTCGCGCCCATGTTCGACCCGCCGCCGCACGATGAATGGGTGGCGCTCGACTGCGAGACCACCGGGCTGAACACGCGCAGCGACGAGATCATCTCCGTCGGCGCGGTGCGCATCGTCGGCGACCGCATCATGACCAGCGAGCGCCTGGAGCTGTTGATACGCCCCGAGAAAGGCGTGTCCGCCGACAGCGTGCGCATCCACCGCCTGCGCGAGCGCGACCTGGAGGGCGGCCTGCCGAAGGACGAGGCCATGCGCCGGCTGATGCGCTTCATAGGCAGCCGCCCGCTGGTGGGCTACTACCTGGAGTTCGACGTGGCCATGCTCAACCGCGCCATCTGGCCGCTGCTGGGCATGGGTCTGCCGCAGCCCAAGATCGAGGTCTCGGCCATGTACTACGACTACAAGTTCAAGCAGCTGCCGCCCTACCAGCAGCAGGCGACCACCGAGATCGACCTGCGCTTTGCCACCCTGATGCAGGATCTGGCCCTGCCCGAGCGCGAGGCACATGACGCGCTCAATGACGCAGTGATGGCCGCCATGGCCTTCATCAAGCTGCGCCGCTTGCGCGGGGAAGCATAAGCAAAAATTGGCATAAACCGCCTGTCTATCGGCACAATAAGCTATTCTAAAGATAGCAAAAAACCGGGCCCTTGTGGGGCCCGGTTTCGTTGATGGGGGCTTCGCAGCCCCTCCCTCCTTGGAAATCGATCAGTGGCCGGATGCGCCGGAAGCGCCCAGGCCGGTTTCCGAGCGCACCTGCTGCGCCGGGAAGGCTGCGCGATCCTTGGCCGCGCGGGCGCTGCTGTCGGTGATCGAGAACAGCCACACGCCGACGAAGCCGATGGTCATGGAGAACAGCGCCGGCGACGAGTAGGGGAACAGGGCCGAACCGGCCGGGTTGCCCAGCGTGGCTTCCCACACCGAGGGCGAGACGACGGTCAGACCCACCGACGAGATCAGCCCCAGGAAGCCGCCGAACACCGCGCCGCGCGTGGTGCAGCCCTTCCACAGGATGGACAGGATCAGCGCCGGGAAGTTGGCCGAGGCGGCGATAGCGAAGGCCAGCGACACCATGAAGGCGATGTTCTGCTTCTCGAAGGCAATGCCCAGAATCACCGCGACGACGCCCAGGGCCAGGGTGGTCATGCGCGAGACCTTCAGTTCGGCGGCGCTGTCGGCCTTGCCCTTCTTGATGACGGTGGAGTACAGGTCATGCGACACGGCCGAGGCGCCCGACAGCGTCAGGCCCGCGACCACGGCCAGGATGGTGGCAAAGGCCACGGCCGAGATGAAGCCGTAGAAGATGTTGCCGCCCACGGCCTTGGCCACCAGCACCGCAGCCATGTTGGCCGTGCCCGCGCCGCCCTTGATCACGCCCTTGACCGTGTCGGCCATCTCGGGGTTGGTCAGCACCATGGTGATGGCGCCAAAGCCGATGATGAAGATCAGGATGTAGAAGTAGCCGATCCACACCGTGGCCCAGCCCACAGACTTGCGTGCTTCCTTGGCGTTGGGCACGGTGAAGAAGCGCATCAGGATGTGGGGCAGGCCGGCGGTACCGAACATCAGCGCCATGCCGAACGAGATGGCCGAGATGGGATCCTTGATGAAACCACCGGGGCCCATGATGCCCAGGCCGGCTCTGGCGGCTTCTTCAGGCGTTTTACCCGTATTGGCGGCGATCTGCGTGCGCACCTCGACGCCCTTGGCAAACAGCGCCTCGGGGCTGAAACCGTAGTTCTGCAGCACCATGAAGGCCATGAAGGTCACGCCGCACAGCAGCAGCACGGCCTTGATGATCTGCACCCAGGTGGTGGCGGTCATGCCGCCGAACAGCACGTAGACCATCATCAGCGCGCCGACGATGACCACCGCCATCCAGTACTCCAGGCCGAACAGCAGCTTGATGAGCTGGCCGGCGCCGACCATTTGCGCGATCAGGTAGAAGGCCACCACGATCAGCGTGCCCGAGGCCGCGAACATGCGGATCGGCGCCTGCTCGAAGCGGTAGCCGGCCACGTCGGCAAAGGTGAACTTGCCCAGGTTGCGCAGCCGGTCGGCCATCAGGAAGGTGATGATGGGCCAGCCCACCAGGAAGCCGATGGAGTAGATCAGTCCGTCATAGCCCGAGGCCATCACGGCCGCCGAGATGCCCAGGAAGGAGGCGGCCGACATGTAGTCGCCGGCAATCGCCAGGCCGTTCTGGAAGCCCGTGATGCCGCCGCCGGCGGTATAGAAGTCGGCGGCGGAGCGGGTCTTGGAGGCGGCCCATTTCGTGATCCACAGCGTGGCGACCACGAAGATGCCGAACATGATGATGGCCGTCCAGTTGGTCTCCTGCTTGGCGGCCTGACCTACGTCGCCACCGGCGGCGTAAGCAACATTGCTCGCCCACAGGGCGGCCAGGGCCAGCGCGGTGCTGGCGGTGTTTTGCAGGCGCTTCATTTGGTGACGTCCTTGAGGATTTCTTCGGTCAGCGCGTCGAACTTGTTGTTGGCGATGCGCACGTAGTAGACCGTGATGGCGATGGTGAACAGGATCACGCCCATGCCTATGGGCACGCCCAGCGTGGTCACGCCGGCGCCGATCGGCTTGGCCAGGAAGGCCTTGTCGAACGCGATCAGGCCGATGTAGCCAAAGTAAACGACCAGCATCAGGATGGTCAGGACGACACCCAGCGGGTTGCGCCTTGCGCGCAACTCCTGGTACTTGGGATGGCGTTGAATCTTTTCAACGACGGGGTCACTCATGCTTGTCTCCTTGAGGGATGAAACGCCGTGCATGCAATGGACGCAATACACAAACGGGGCGGATTCTGCGAAGCCGGGCTGACCAAACGCTTACGCGCTGCAATGCAGCAAAAACGCGGCATTTCGGCCGTTTTGGCCGGTTTTTCACATCAAAAAACGCCGCCTAAGGGTTTCTTCCGAACTTGTAAGTTTGTATTCAGCCAGTCGTCAGCTTGCGTAAGAAATGCGTCAGCACTCCGTCAGTAGCCGGGCAGATAGTGCAAACACAGGCATTTGTAAGCACCTGTGTTTCAAAACCAACTAGGAGACAAGCAATGGCAATCAGCGCTACGCAAGGCGCGGGCGGCAAGGCGGCGGCCCGCCCCATGACGCCCGAGGAACGCAAGGTGATCCTGGCGTCGTCCCTCGGCACGGTGTTCGAGTGGTACGACTTTTATCTATATGGCTCGCTCGCGGCGATCATCGCCAAGCAGTTCTTTGCCGGACTCGATCCCACATCGGCCTTCATCTTTGCCCTGCTGGCCTTTGCCGCGGGCTTCATCATCCGGCCCTTCGGCGCGCTGTTCTTCGGCCGCCTGGGCGACCTGATCGGGCGCAAGTACACCTTTCTGGTGACCATCCTGATCATGGGCATCTCGACCTTCATCGTCGGCATACTGCCCAACTACGCCAGCATAGGCGTGGCCGCGCCGGTGATCCTGATCTGCCTGCGCCTGCTGCAAGGCCTGGCGCTGGGCGGTGAATACGGCGGCGCCGCCACCTATGTGGCCGAGCATGCCCCCAATGGCAAGCGCGGCGCCTACACGGCGTGGATCCAGACCACCGCCACCATGGGCCTGTTCCTGTCGCTGCTGGTCATCCTGGGCACGCGCACGCTGATGGGCGAGCCGGCCTTCAATGACTGGGGCTGGCGCATTCCTTTCCTGGTGTCCATCCTGTTGCTGGCCATCTCGGTGTGGATCCGCATGCAGCTGTCCGAGTCGCCCGCCTTCCGCAAGATGAAGGCCGAGGGCAAGACCTCCAAGGCGCCCCTGGCCGAGTCCTTCGGTCAGTGGAAGAACCTGAAGATCGTGCTCATCGCGCTGTTCGGCCTGACCGCCGGCCAGGCCGTGGTCTGGTACACGGGCCAGTTCTATGCGCTGTTCTTCCTGACGCAGCAGCTCAAGGTGGACGCCGTCACGGCGAACCTGCTGATCGCCGCCGCGCTGCTGATCGGCACGCCCTTCTTCCTGATCTTTGGCTCGCTGTCCGACAAGATTGGCCGCAAGACCATCATCATGGCAGGCTGCGCCCTGGCCATCGTGTCCTACTTCCCGGCCTTCAAGGCCCTGACCCAGGCCGCCAACCCGGATCTGGCAGCGGCCCAGGCCAAGAGCCAGGTGTTCATCGTCGCCGACCCCAAGGAATGCTCGTTCCAGTTCAACCCCACGGGCACGACCAAGTTCACCAGCTCCTGCGACATCGCCAAGCAGGTGCTGGCCGCCAGCTCGGTCAGCTATGACAACGAGGAAGCCCCCGCCGGCACGCCCGCCGTCATCAAGATTGGCGACGATGTGATCCAGAGCTACTCCGCCAAGGGCCTGTCCGCGGCCGACGCCAAGGCCAAGGACGCCGAGTTCAAGAAGGCCGTGGCCGACACGCTCAAGGCTGACGGCTACCCCGCCAAGGCCGACCCGGCGAAGATGAACAAGGTGATGATGGTCGTCATCCTGACCTACCTGGTGATCCTGGTGACCATGGTCTACGGCCCCATCGCCGCCATGCTGGTGGAGCTGTTCCCCACGCGTATCCGCTACACCTCGATGAGCCTGCCCTACCACATCGGCAATGGCTGGTTCGGCGGCCTGCTGCCCACCATGTCGTTCGCCATCGTGGCCCAGACCGGCAACATGTACAACGGCCTGTGGTACCCGATCATCATCGCCGGCATGACGCTGGTGGTCGGCATGCTGTTCCTGCGCGAGACCAAGGACGTGGACATCTACGCCAACGACTGAGCCTTGCCGCCCCGAGCCGGCGTGACGGCCCCCTGACGACAGCCCCGCCCCGGCGGGGCTGTTGCGTTTAAACGTCAGATTGCAAACCGATTACAGGGCCTACGGGTGCCTGCTCCTAAAATCGAGGCTGTAGATGCACAAGGCGCTCATCGGTCGAATGCGGATCGCAAGCGGTGCCTACTACCCCTGATAGACACAAACATTCAAGGAACCCATATGCAAAAGAAACACCTCCTGCTCGCCCTGGTTGCAGCAGCCGGCGCCTCCACCGTCATGGCGCAAAGCAGCGTCACCCTGTATGGCCGCGTGAATACCTCTGTTGAGCGCCAAAAGGTTGGGTCGGTCAGCAATACCGTGATGCAGAACAACGCTTCGCGCTTTGGCTTCAAGGGCGTGGAAGACCTGGGCGGCGGCCTGAAGGCCGGCTTCCAGCTGGAAAGCGGTTTCGATTCCAGCACCGGCGCAGGCTCCGCCTGGACGCACCCCACTACCGGCATGAGCTTCGCGCGTCAGAGTGAAGTGAACCTGTCCGGTGGCTTCGGCATGATCCGTCTGGGCAACTTCATACCCGACTCCTACTATGCGACGGCCGACTACGTGAGCATGCACAACCATGACACGGGCACCTCGGCGGACGCGTTTTATCAGGATCCCGTCTGGCTCACTAGCGGCCTGAGCACCAAGAACAAGGTTGGCTACCGTACCCCCAACATGGGTGGTCTGGTGATCGACGCTGCCGTGAGCCTGCATGAAAAGGCCACCGGTGTGAACAAGAATGGCTACGACCTGGCAGCCAATTACAACCTGGGCGCCCTGGCTCTGGGTGCTGGCTACAGCCAGGTTGACGATGACAAGCAACTCGGCCTGCGCGCTCTGTACACCTTCGGTCAGTTCACGGTCGGCGGCTACTACCAGCGCAACGACGAAGACCTGGCAGGCACGCGCAACAACTACCGCCTGTCCGGCATGTACGCCCTGGGCGCCTCCGAGTTCCACGTCAACGTGGGCCGTGCCGCCAAGTGGAGCAAGGTCGCCGACAGCGCCGCCACGCAGTGGACCCTGGGCTACAACTACAACCTGAGCAAGCGCACCAAGGTCTACGCCTTCTACACCAAGGTGGACAACAAGGCTGGTGCTGCTTACATGACCGGTACTGCCGGCGCGGACTTCAGCTCCTTCGCCCTGGGCGTGCGCCACAACTTCTGATCTCCCGCAGCGTAGGCTGCCTGCAACCCAGGCCTGATTCAATCGAGTCGGGCTTGGAGCCAGAGAGAACAGGCCTCACACATCCGTGTGGGGCCTTTTTTGTGGGCGGCCCGTTCTCACAACAACCATCAGGAGACAGGCATGTGGAAGCTGGTAGTGGGATTCGTGCTGTTCGCGGCGCTATCGCTGTTCGTGATCATGCAGGCCGGGGACAAGGTGGACCTGAGCGGGGAAAAGCATGGAGCGGACGCCGTGCATGCGCCCGAGCCGGCCGCGCCAACGGCCGCTGGCGCCGCCAAGTAGTGCCACCGCTTGGCAACAAAAAAACCCGCGCAGGCGGGTTTTTTTTACGGGCTGTGCGGGGCGCCTTCAGCGGCGGAACTTGCCGTCTGCGCCAATGATGGACAGATCGGCGAAGTCGAGACCTGTGTGATCCTTCTGGCCGTATGAAATCGGCAGGCCGCCCAGGTCGTACTGCTGTATGGCCTCCAGCGCCGCCTGTATCTTCTCGCGCGTGGGCTTGGGGCCGGCGCGGCGCAGGCCTTCCACCAGCACCTTGGCGGCGGCAAAGCCCTCCAGCATGGCGGGGCTGATGTCGCCCTGGCCGCCGGCCTTGCTCAGTTCCAGGGCTTCCTTGACCAGCGGATAGGCCAGGCTGCGCTCGTTCGGGAACACCTGGCTGACGATGACGCCGCGCGCCTGCTCGCCCAGGCTCTTGATGAAACCGCTGGAGGCGTTGTTCGACAGGGTGACCAGCTGCGCCGTGGAACCCGCCTTGCGCAGCGCCGCATAGCCGTCTGCCACCGTGGTGCCCGAGCCAATGATCAGCACCGCCTGGGCTTGCGCCTGGGCGATCCTGGCCGCCAGCGGAGCAAAGTCGGGTTGGGCACGGTTGAACTTGTCCAGCACCACCGGCTGCAGCCTGGCTGCGTCCAGGCCTTTCTGGGCGCCGGCCACGCCGTCGGCGCCAAAGCTGTCGTCGGCATACAGCACGGCGATGCGGTTCATGCCCAGCGTGGCCAGATGGGTCATGGCCTTCTCGGCCTCGCGCTGGTAGGTGGCGCGCACGTTGAACACATGCTTGCGCACCGGCTGGTGCAGCACCATGGCGCCGGTGGAGGGCGCCACCAGGGCCACGCCATGCCTGTCCAGGTGCGGGATGATGGCCTCGGTGTGCGGCGTGCCGCGGGTGAGGAACATCACATCGACCTTTTTGTCCTCGATCAGCACGCGGGCGTTCTCGCCGGCGGTCTTGGGGTCGAACTTGTCGTCCAGCGAGATCAGCTCGATCTTCTGCCCATGCACGCCGCCCTTGGCGTTCACGGCGTCGATATAGAGCTTGGCGCCGGCGGCGGTTTCCTGCACGCCCGCGCCCACCACGCCCGAGAACCCCGCCGTCTGGCCCACCAGAATCTGCGCCTGTACGGTGCCGAGGGCCGCCCCCAGCATCAGGGTGCTACCCCATTTTTGCCATGTGCGCATGGTATCGCCTCCTTGCTTTTGTCAACAAATGTTTTGCGGTGCGGTGCAGTCTAACGGACACGACGCTCAATGGGCAATCCGAATCCCTAGAATGTTCCGCCTCACCGAACAAAGACCGGCCATGACCCAGGGACTGATACGCATCCACGGCGCGCGCCAGCACAACCTCAAGAACCTCGACCTGGACATACGCACGGGTGAACTGACCGTGGTCACCGGCCCCAGCGGCTCGGGCAAGTCCAGCCTGGTGTTCGACACCCTGTACGCCGAGGGCCAGCGTCGCTACGTGGAGACCTTCAGCGCCTATGCGCGCCAGTTCCTCGACCGCATGGACAAGCCGGCCGTGGACAAGGTGGAGGGCGTGCCGCCGGCGATTGCCATCGACCAGACAAACCCGGTGCGCAGCTCGCGCTCCACCGTGGGCACGATGACCGAGCTGAACGACCACCTGAAACTGCTGTTCGCGCGCGCCGGCCAGCTGTTCGACCGCCAGACGGCGCAGAGCGTGCGCCACGACTCGCCCGACACGATTTACGCCGACCTGCAGGCGCGCTGCGCGCAAGAGGGCGACCCGCGCATCGTGCTCACTTTCCCGGTGGAGCTGCCCGCCAGCATCACAGCCGAGCAGCTGGAGCAATGGCTGTCGGCCAGCGGCTTCACCAAGGTGCAGGCCGAGCGCGAGCACGATGGCAAGAAGCTGCTGGACGTGGTGGCCGACCGTTTTCGCATCGCCAACACCGAGCGCGCGCGCGCGCTTGAGGCCATCGAGGTGGCGCTCAAGCGTGGCGCCGGGCGGCTCAACGTGTATCGCCTGCGCGATGAGGGCGAGCCGGACTTGTGGAGGTTCTCGACCGGCCTGCACTGCCCCGACAGCGACTTGCGCTACGCCGAGCCCATTGCCTCGATGTTCTCGTTCAACTCGGCCGTGGGCGCCTGCGACAGCTGCCGCGGCTTTGGCCGGGTCATCGGTGTGGACTGGGGCCTGGTGATTCCGAACGACAGGCTGACGCTGCGCGCCGGCGCCATCAAGCCGATTCAGACGCCGGCCTGGAAGGAGTGCCAGGACGACCTGATGCGCCATGCCGAGGACGCTGGCATTCCGCGCGATACGCCCTGGTACAAGCTCACGGCCGAGCAAAGGCACTGGGTGATAGAGGGCACGCCGGGCTTCAAGGAGGGCAACTGGAACCGCCAGTGGTATGGCATCAGGCGCTTCTTCGCCTACCTGGAGACCAAGGCCTACAAGATGCATATCCGCGTGCTGCTGTCCAAGTACCGCAGCTACACGCCATGCCCCAGCTGCGCCGGCGCGCGCCTGAAGACCGAGAGCCTGCTGTGGCGCGTGGGCGGCAAGCAGGATGCCGATGCGGTGCTGGAGCCCGCGCGGCGCTTCATGCCGCAGGGCGTGGATTGGAGCCGTGAGCAGCTGGAGGCGCTACCGGGGCTGTGTCTGCATGATTTGATGCTGCTGCCGATTGAGCGGCTGCGGCGGTTTTTTGCGGCGCTTCTCCCTCTCCCGCAGGCGGGAGAGGGCAGGGGTGAGGGTGGGCCCGCAGCTGGCGCTGCGCTCGATCTACCCCCTCACCCCCACCCTCTCCCCCAAGGGGGCGAGGGAGTAAATACCGGGGAGATACAGGCCCTGGCGCTGCTGCACGAAGAGATTGCCACCCGCCTCAAATACCTGTGCGACGTCGGCATCGGCTATCTCACGCTGGATCGGCAAAGCCGCACGCTGTCGGGCGGCGAGGTGCAGCGCATTAACCTGACCACGGCCCTGGGCACGTCCCTGGTCAACACCCTGTTCGTGCTCGACGAGCCCAGCATAGGCCTGCACCCGCGCGACATGCAGCGCATCAACCAGGCCATGCTGCGCCTGCGCGATGCCGGCAACACCCTGGTGGTGGTGGAGCATGACCCGGCGGTGATGCTGGCGGCCGACCGCATCATCGATATGGGGCCGGGCCCGGGGCAGCAGGGCGGGCAGATCGTGTTCGATGGCACGGTGGCCGCGCTGCGCCGGGCGGACACGCTCACCGGCCAGTACCTGGGCGGGCACAGGCAGATTGGCACCGGCCTCAAGCGCATGGTCACCGAGGCCACGCCGCGCCTGATTCTCGAAGGCGCACGCCAGCACAACCTGCAGGATGTGACGGTGGAGTTCCCGCTGCAGCGCCTGGTCACCGTCACCGGCGTCTCGGGCTCGGGCAAGTCCACGCTGATCCAGGACATCCTGGCGCCCGCGCTGATGCGCCACTTCGGCAAGGCCACGGAGTCACCCGGCGCCCATGACCGGCTGCTGGGTGCGGACCATTTGAGCGACGTGGTGTTCGTGGATCAGTCCCCCATTGGCAAGACGGCGCGTTCGAACCCCGTGAGCTATGTAGGCGCGTGGGACGCCATTCGCGAGATCTTCGCCACCGCGCCGCTGTCGCGCGAGCGCGGCTACACGGCCGCCAAGTTCAGCTTCAACTCGGGCGACGGGCGCTGCCCCACCTGCGGCGGCTCGGGCTTCGAGCATGTGGAGATGCAGTTCCTGTCGGACGTCTATCTGCGCTGCCCGGACTGCGACGGCCGGCGCTACCGGCCCGAGATCCTGGAGGTGCGCATAGAGCGCGGAGGGCGCCTGTTCAACGTGGCCGATGTGCTGGAGCTGACCGTGCACGAGGCCGCCCAGCTGTTCGCCAAGGATCGCGAGGTGATCCGCGCCCTGCAGCCCATAGTGGACGTGGGCCTGGAGTACGTGCGCCTGGGCCAGCCCGTGCCCACGCTATCCGGGGGCGAGGCCCAGCGCCTGAAGCTCGCCGGCTTTCTGGCCGAGGCCGCCAGGAGCCAGGCCAAGTCGCGCCAGCCGCTGGCGCGCAAGGGCACGCTGTTTTTGTTCGACGAGCCCACCACCGGCCTGCATTTCGACGACATCGCCAAGCTGATGCGCGCGCTGCGCAAGCTCATGGACGGGGGCCATTCGCTGATTGTCATCGAGCACAACCTGGACGTGATCCGCGCCAGCGACTGGCTCATCGACCTGGGCCCCGAGGGCGGCGACGCCGGTGGCCAGCTGGTGGCCGAGGGCACGCCCGAGGACTTGCGCCGGCACGCCAGCTCGCACACCGGCGCGGCGCTGCGCGAGTATGAGCAGGCGCTGGGCGAGGGTGGCCATGCAGTCCACGACGGCGTGCCGCCCTATGACTCCCTCTCCCGCTTGCGGGAGAGGGCAGGGGTGAGGGGCGATGCCCAGGGCGCCGGCCCCCACCCCCACCCTCTACCAGAGGGAGAGGGTGCAGCAGCCAACGCCATTCAGATCATCAACGCCCGCGAGCACAACCTCAAGCATCTGAACGTCAACATCCCGCGCGGCAGGTTCAACGTCATCACCGGCGTCAGCGGCTCGGGCAAGTCCACGCTGGCCTTCGACATCCTGTTCAATGAGGGCCAGCGCCGCTATCTGGAGAGCCTGAACGCCTACGCGCGCAGCATCGTCCAGCCCGCGGGCCGGCCAGAGGTGGACGCGGTCTACGGCATACCGCCCACGGTGGCGATAGAGCAGCGCCTGTCGCGCGGCGGCAGAAAGAGCACCGTGGGCACGACCACCGAGGTCTGGCACTTTCTGCGCCTCTTGTACGTCAAGCTCGGCGTGCAGCACTGCGTGCACGACGGCGCGGCCGTGCAGCCGCAGACCAGCGAGAGCATCGCCGCGCAGCTGCTCACGCAGTTCCGCGACCAGCACATCGGCCTGCTGGCGCCCCTGGTGCTGAACCGCAAGGGCGTCTATACCGAGCTGGCCGACTGGGCGCGCCCGCGCGGTTACACGCATCTGCGCGTGGACGGCAACTTTCTGCCGACTACCGGCTTCCCGCGCCTGGACCGCTTCAAGGAACACACCATAGAGCTGCCCGTGGCCAGCCTGGATGTGTCGCCCGAGCACGAAGACGCCCTGCGCAGCGCGTTGTCCAAGGCACTGGAGTTGGGCAAGGGCGTGCTGCATGTGCTGAGCGGCCTGGACGGCCTGGAGCAGGCCATGGAAGAGGGCGCGCCCACGGCGCATATCGGCCGGCTGCAGGTGTTCTCCACCAAGCGCGCCTGCCCGGTCTGCGCCACCAGCTATGCCGAGCTGGACCCGCGCCTGTTCTCGTACAACAGCAAGCATGGCTGGTGCCCGGACTGCGTGGGCACGGGCGTGCGCCTGACGAAAGAGCAGCGCAAGGCCTTCGACGATTCCGTGCAGTCGGACGACCGCGGCCGCGAACAGACCTTTGCCGAGCCCGAGGTGGAGGACCTGGCCGACGCCGCCTGCCCCAGCTGCGCCGGCACGCGCCTGAACCCCGTGGCGCGCGCCGTGCGCTTTGCCGGCACGCCCATCACCGAGGTGGCGCGCCTGGCCGTGAGCGAGGTGCGGCAGTGGATAGAGGACCTGCGGCTGACCGGCCGTGAGGCCGAGATTGCGCGCGACCTGGTGCCCGAGATCAAAAGCCGGCTGGAGTTTCTGGAGGAGGTGGGCCTGTCCTACCTGACGCTGGACCGCGGCGCGCCCACGCTCAGCGGCGGCGAGGCCCAGCGCATACGCCTGGCGGCGCAGCTGGGCAGCAACCTGCAGGGCGTGTGCTATGTGCTGGACGAGCCGACGATTGGCCTGCACGCGCGCGACAACCAGATCCTGCTGAACGCCCTGAAAAGGCTGAGCGACAAGGGCAACACCCTGGTCGTCGTGGAGCATGACGAGGACACCATACGCCGCGCCGACCACCTCATCGACATAGGCCCCAGCGCCGGCAAGCGCGGCGGGCGCCTGGTGGCGCAGGGCCAGGTGGCCGACCTGCAGGTCGCCGCCGACTCGCAGACCGGCCGCTACCTGCTGCATGCCATGAGGCATCCGCTGCAGGCGCGGCGTGCGGTATTTCTCCCTCCCCTCCCGGGGGAGGGCAGGGGTGGGGGCCAGCCTCTCTTAGATGAAAAACATGAGCAAAATAAGCCTAAAACGCTTGATGGTAAAGCGCAAATAGCTATCAATTTAGATGTTGCCGACCCTTACCCCCACCCTCCCCCAGAGGGGGAGGGAGTGAATACCGCCGCGGCTGCTACTCCCTCTCCCCCCGCAGGGGGAGAGGGCAGGGGTGAGGGGGTATCCGCCCCGGCACCGCACTGGCTCACCGTCCTCGGCGCCCACCTGCACAACCTGCAGGCCGTGGATCTGCGCCTGCCACTGAAACGCCTGGTGGCCGTCACGGGGGTCAGCGGCTCGGGCAAGTCCACGCTGGCGCGCGACGTGCTGCTGGCCAATGTGGCTGCCTGGGTCGGCCAGCGCGCCACCAAGGCCGGGCGCGAGGCCATGGATGCCGGCAAGGCGCCCGCGCTCGTGGGCTGCGCCGGCCTGCAGGGCTTCGAGAGCGTGGATCGCGTGCTCGAGGTCGATCAAACCCCCATAGGCAAGACCCCGCGCAGCTGCCCCGCCACCTACATCGGCTTCTGGGACACCATACGCAAGCTGTTCGCCGAAACCCTGGAGGCCAAGGCGCGCGGCTACGCCCCCGGGCGCTTCAGTTTCAACACCGGCGAGGGCCGCTGCCCCGGCTGCGAGGGCCAGGGCCTGCGCACCATCGCCATGAGCTTTCTGCCCGACGTCAAGGTGGCCTGCGAGCGCTGCCACGGCGCGCGCTTCAACCCCGAGACCCTGGCCGTCACCTGGCGCGGCAAGAACATTGGCGATGTGCTGCAGATGGAGGTGGACGAGGCCGTCGAGTTCTTCGCCAGCATGCCCAGCATTGCCCACCCGCTGCAGCTCTTGAAGGACGTGGGCCTGGGCTACCTCACGCTGGGCCAACCCTCGCCCACGCTCTCCGGCGGCGAGGCCCAGCGCATCAAGCTGGTGACGGAGCTGACCAAGGTGCGCGACGAGGTCGGCCGGCGCGGGCAAAAGGCACCACACACGCTGTATGTGCTGGACGAGCCCACCGTGGGCCTGCACATGGCCGACGTGCACAAGCTGATCCAGGTGCTGCACCGCCTGGTCGACGGCGGCCACAGCGTGGTCGTCATCGAGCACGACCTGGACGTGATCGCCGAGGCCGACTGGGTCATCGACCTGGGGCCCGAGGGCGGCAAGGACGGCGGCCGCATCGTCGCCGCCGGCACGCCCGAGGAGCTGGTGCGACTGGCCACGCATACCGGGGTGGCGCTGGCGCCAGTGCTGGCGCGCGGTTGAGGTATTGGCTCCCTCTCCCGCACGCGGGAGAGGGAGAAAAAGCCAAAAACCAGCGCCCACGCTGCACAACACGCTATAAAAATGTGTGCGCGCAAATCTTGGTGCGGTGGCGGTACCGGGAGCGCCGGCGTCTCGCCGGCATGCACCCGCCGCGCGGTTCAGCCCTTGTGCCCCGCCATCGTGTCGATCGCCAGCGCCGAATGCGCATAGGCGCCGCCCGCGCGCATCTCGGCCGCGACCCAGATGGCCTCCATGATTTGCGCCTCGCTGGCGCCGGCCTTGAGCGCGCCCTCGGTGTGGCCGCGAATGCAGTACGGGCACTGCGTGACATGGGCCACGGCCACGGCGATCAGTTGCTTGGTGCGCGCGTCCAGCTCGCCTTCGGCAAACGCCGCCGCGCTGAACTGGCGGAAGGCCTCCAGCTGCTTGGGCGCCAGCTCGCGGCGCTTGCGTGCGATGTCGGCACTGCTGGCCGGGTACATGGTTTGGTCCATGGTGCTGTCCTCCGGTAGTCAACTGTGGTGCTGGGGTTGGTAGGTTCCGGCCGGCGTGCGGAACGCGATCGACAGCCGGTTCCAGCCGTTGATGGCGACGATGGCCAGCGTCAGGTCCACCAGCGCCTTGTCGTCGAAATGCTCGCGCGCCGCGTGGTACTGGGCGTCGCCCACCTCCTGGTCTTTCAAGAGCGTCACGGCCTCGGCCCAGGCCAGGGCGGCGCGCTCGCGCGGCGTGTAGCAGGGCGCCTCGCGCCAGGCGGCCAGCAGATACAGGCGCTGCTCGTCCTCGCCGGCGGCGCGCGCGTCCTTGCTGTGCATGTCCAGGCAGAAGGCGCAGCCGTTGATCTGCGAGACGCGCGTCTTCACCAGCTCCAGCAGCGCGTGATCCAGCCCGCTGCTGCGCGCGTGCTGCTCCAGCCCCAGCATGGCGGCAAAGCCCTTGGGCGATGCCTGCTTGTAGTCCAGTCGTTGGGTCATTGAATACCTCCGGTTGCCGTCATTGCGCCGCATCCAGCCCGCCGGGCTGCAGCAAAAAATCGCGCATGGCGACGGCGTTGTTCACCGCCTCGTCATGCGCCGAATACACCAGCGTCACCACGCCATGGCGGGCGCGCTCGCGCAGCTGCGCCCAGGCCTCGGGCTGCTGGCGCAACTCCGCGGCGTAGCGGCGGCGGAATTCGTCCCACAGTGCGGGGTCGTGGTTGAACCACTGGCGCAGCTCGGTACTTGGCGCCAGCGGCTTGGCCCATTCGGCAAGCAGCAGCGCCTCCTTCTTCAGGCCGCGCGGCCACAGCCGGTCGATCAGGATGCGCGCGCCGTCCTCTGGCATGGGTGCTTCGTAGGCGCGTTTGATGCGCACATGGGAGGCGGGGATGGTCTTGTTCATGGCATGGCCTTGCTGTTGCAACCCGACACCGGGGCAGGATACGCCCGCCCCGGCCTGCAGCCACCAGCAGGGGTATTGGCCGCTGGGCCGATGGGACAATCGCCCCACCACCACCGGCCGCATCACTGGCCACACAAGGAGTGCACATGGTCTTTGTCCTGCAAGTCGATTTCTCCATGGACGGCCCCTTTGGCGCCGACATGGTCCAGGCCTTCGAGGGCCTGGCGCGCAGCATCAATCAGGAGCCCGGCATGCGCTGGAAGATCTGGACCGAGGACGCCCAGGCCCGCGAGGCCGGCGGCATCTACCTGTTCGATACGCGGGAGCACGCCCAGCGCTACCTGGACATGCACGCACAGCGCCTCACGCAGGCCGGCGTGCGCAACATCCGCAGCCGCATCTACGCCGTCAACGCTGCGCTCACGGCCATCAACCAGGGGCCGGTGGCGTAGCGCATGCCTCAGCCGCCCCTGCCCGCCGGCTGGCAGCGCGTGCACTGGCAGCCCCAGGCACCCGCCAAGCCCGCGCTGGGCCAACCCTGCAACGGCTGCGGCCTGTGCTGCCTGGCCGAGCCCTGCCCGCTTGGCATCTGGGCATCGCGCCGGCGCAGCGGCCCCTGCGCGGCACTGCGCTGGGACACGGGGCAGGGGCGCTACCTCTGCGGCGTGCTGGCCGACGCCACGCAGGCCGCAGCCACCCAGGGCGGCTGGCGCCGCCGGCTCTGGCTGGCCCTGGTGCGGCGCTGGATTGCCGCGGGCCAGGGCTGCGATGCCGATTTGCAGGTGCTGGATGTACTTGGAGAAAAGGCAAAACGACCTTGACTCGGGCTTGTGCGCTACATGCAACGACCCTATCATGTTGCATGTAACGCCAGATCTTCAAGAGCACCCAATGTCCACATCCACCAGCAATGCCCGCGTGCAGCGCCATCGTGACGCGCTGCGCCAGGCCGGGCTGCGCCCGGTACAGCTGTGGGTGCCCGATACCCGCCGCCCCGATTTTGCCCAGGAATGCCGCCGCCAAAGCCTGCTGGCCTCTCAGGCCGACGCGGCCGATGCCGCGCTGGTGCCGCTGATGGATGCCGCCCTGGCCGATGTGGACGGCTGGACGGATTGATGCGCGGCGACCTGGTGACCATTGCCTTGCAGGGCGATTTTGGCAAACCCCGGCCCGCGCTCGTCATCCAGGCCGATTTGTTTGATGCGCACGCCAGCGTCACGCTGTTGCCCATCACCAGCACCTTGGTGGCCGCGCCGCTGCTGCGCGTGCCGCTCACGCCCAGCGCAGGCAACGGCTTGCAAAAGCCCTCGCAGGTCATGGTGGACAAGGCCATGACGGTGTCGCGCGACAAGCTCGGCCCCAGCATTGGCCGCATCGACCCCGACAAACTGGTGGAGGTGGAGCGCTGCCTGGCGGTTTTCTTGGGGATTGCCAAGTGATGTCTTGGATGCCCGCAGAACAGCAACGCAGGACTTGAAGCCTTCGTTTGGGGCGAGAGTTTTGGTGGGAGGAGGGGCGTCTTCGGCTTCTTGAATATGCCGGCAAGGCTCGCTACTTGATCAGCGCGGTAAAGGCACTGTCTGAATGGGACAATCGCCGGTATGACCGCCACCACGAACACCCTCACCATCACCCGCCCCGACGACTGGCACCTGCATGTGCGCGACGGCGAGCCACTGCTGACCGTCGTGCCACACACGGCCGCGCAGTTCGGTCGCGCCATCATCATGCCCAACCTGCGCCCGCCCGTGACCACGGCGGCCCAGGCGCTGGAGTACAAGCAGCGCATCCTGGCGGCCGTGCCCGCCGGCGTGCAGTTCGAGCCCCTGATGACGCTGTATCTGACCGACAACCTGGCGCCCGATGAAATCGCCCGTGCCAAGGATGCGGGCGTGGTGGCCCTCAAGCTCTACCCGGCCGGCGCCACCACCAACAGCGACGCCGGCGTGACCGATATCCGCAAGACCTACAAAACGCTGGAGGCCATGCAAAGGGCCGGCCTGCTGCTCTTGGTGCATGGCGAGGTGACCAGCCCCGACATCGACCTGTTCGACCGCGAGGCGGTGTTCATAGACCAGCAGCTGATCCCGCTGCGCCGCGACTTCCCCGAGCTGAAGATCGTCTTCGAGCACATCACCACGCGCGAGGCCGCGCAGTATGTGATGGGCAGCGATGCGCACACCGCCGCCACCATCACCGCCCACCACCTGCTGTACAACCGCAACGCCATCTTCATCGGCGGCATTCGCCCGCACTACTACTGCCTGCCGGTCCTGAAGCGCGAACTGCATCGCCAGGCGCTGGTGCAGGCGGCCACCAGCGGCAGCGCCAAGTTCTTCCTGGGCACTGACAGCGCACCCCACCCCGCGCACCTGAAGGAGCACGCCACGGGCTGCGCCGGCTGCTACACCGCGCACGCCGCCATCGAGATGTATGCCGAGGCCTTCGACAACGCCGGCGCGCTCGACAGGCTGGAGGGTTTCGCCAGCTTCCACGGCCCGGCCTTCTACGGCCTGCCGCGCAACCCGGGGCAGATCACGCTGCGCCGCGAAAGCTGGACGCCGCCCGACAGCTTCGTTTTCGGCGAGGCCGAGCTCAAGCCTCTGCGCGCGGGCGAGGCGCTGCCGTGGCGGCTGGTGGCCTAGGCGCCATTGACTGGCACGCCCCCTGGCTGGCCCCTCTGGCCCCTCTGGGGCGCCGGGCGACCCAGCGCGTGCAGGCCGGCGCCAGCGTGGCCGATGCGCTGAATGCGTTGATTGATCAAGACAAGGCGCCGGCGCCCGGCGTGCGCTTCGTGCCGCAGGCAGCGTTGCCCGTGGGCATGGCCTACGAGCGGTTCATCTTCGAGCAGCGCCGCGTGCCCACGCGCGACAATCTGCATGACTTTTTCAACGGCCTCGTCTGGCTGCATTACCCGGCCACCAAGCGGCGCTTCAACCGGCTGCAGGCGCGGGCGATCGCCCTGGATGGCGTGGGGGCCGTGCGCGGGCCGCTGCGCGATGCGCTGACGGTGTTCGACGAGAACGGCGCCCTGCTGCTGGGGCCGCCCGAGCTGCACGCGGCGCTGGCCGCGCGCCAGTGGCGCCGCCTGTGCGTGGAGCTGCGCCCGCTGTGGCGCCAGGCGCGGCTGTTGATCCTGGGCCATGCGCTGCTGGAAAAGCTGGTTTCTCCCAGAAAATCGATCACAGCCCATGTGTATCAAGCGCGATCAGCTATTGATAATGTAGTTAATGTTGACGATGAACTGGCGCGCGATTTGACGGCGCCCTGGCTGGCCGCCAAACCCTTTTGCCCCTTGCCGGTGCTGGGCGTGCCCGGCTGGTGGCCCGAGAACGAGAACTTTTGCTTTTATGATGACTCTGTCGTTTTCCGTGGCGCACGACAGCTGACACAGGCGCACCCCAACGCTTGAAGCGCCGCGCACCGTCCCCATCTTATTTTCTGCCCAAGGCGGCCTGCCGCGGGCCCACCCGAACCCTTCACCTGAGAACACTCTCGATGAAACGCATTGCGCTCTTTTTGTTGACCAACATCGCCGTGGTGGCAGTGCTGGGCATAGTCGCCAGCCTGCTGGGCGTGAACCGCTACCTGACGGCCAACGGCCTGAACCTGGGGGCGCTGCTGGGCTTTGCCTTCATCATGGGCTTTGGCGGCGCCATCATCTCGCTGCTGATGAGCAAGCCCATGGCCAAGATGAGCATGGGCGTGCAAATCATCAACGAGCCGCGCAACCAGGATGAGGCCTGGATCGTCGAGACCGTGCGCGGCTTTGCCGACAAGGCCGGCATACAGATGCCCGAGGTCGGCATCTACGAGGGCGACCCGAACGCCTTTGCCACCGGCGCCTTCAAGAACTCGGCCCTGGTGGCCGTGTCCACCGGCCTCTTGCAGGGCATGACGCGCGAGGAGGTCGAGGCCGTCATCGGCCACGAGGTGGCCCACGTGGCCAATGGCGACATGGTCACCATGGCGCTTATCCAGGGGGTGATGAACACCTTCGTGGTCTTCCTGTCGCGCGTCATCGGCTATGCGGTGGACAGCTTTTTGCGCAAGAACGATGAAAACAGCTCTGGCCCGGGCATCGGCTACATGGTCACCACCATCGTGCTCGACATCCTGCTGGGCTTTCTGGCCGCCATCATCGTGGCCTGGTTCTCGCGCCAGCGCGAGTTCCGCGCCGACGCCGGCGCCGCCCAGCTCATGGGCCGCAAGCAGCCCATGATCAACGCCCTGCACCGCCTGGGCGGCATGCACCCGGGCGAGATGCCCAAGAGCCTGCAGGCCATGGGCATTGCCGGCGGCATAGGCAAGCTGTTTTCCTCGCACCCGCCCATCGAGGAGCGCGTGGCCGCGCTGCAGCAGGGCTGACGTACATGGGGCGCTACGTCTGGCGGCCCATCTTTACCTCGGCTTCACAAGCCCCTGTCAACAAGCGGCAGGGGCTTTTTCGTTGTAGGGGCATGACTGTCAGGAGCGCATCGTGATCTTCACATCGACCTTCTCCACGGGCTTGCGCCGCACGCTGCCGGCCCTGGCATTGGCGGCATCGGGCCTGGCGCTGACCGGCTGCGTGGTGGCGCCGGCCTATCCGCCCGGGGACGTGGTGTATGCGCCTAGCGCGCCGCCGCCGCCGTACACCGAGGTGATCCCCGTCGCGCCTTCGCCGGTGCATGTGTGGATCAACGGCTACTGGGGCTGGGGCGGTGCCAGCTATGCCTGGCGCCCCGGCCACTGGGCCGTGCCGCCACGCCCGGGCTATGCCTGGCACCCGCGCCGCTGGGATCATGGGCCGCGCGGCTGGCAGCAGCATGGCGGGCGTTGGGGCCCGCGCTGAGATTGGCGCCTGAGTCTTCGCAACGACTCAATAATCGACCTGATTTATCGATAGCCGTAGTACGCCAAGACGTTCGGATCTCGTTCTGCGCCGGGTTCGAACGCTTCGATCAGCACCTGGTCAGGCGCTTCCAGCATGAAGTAGCCGCCGCCTTTCGAGCGGCGAATCGGGTTCGGTAGGTGTACGCCCGCGGCTTTCATGCGGTCATACAAATCCTGCAGCCCGACAACCTGCATGCCCAAATGGTGCACTGCATTGCGGTGCAGTTCGCGGGGTGGTTGATCGTAGAAATGCAATGCACCGATACCGATGCGCATGAACACGTTGCGTGCACCTCCGTAGTCGCCATCCCACGCGACTTCTGCATCGAACCATCGCGTATAGAAATCGATGCTGTGCGCGATGTCCTGGGAGAAGAGGTGGATGTGCTGGAGATGGTAGCGATCGGTTCGGCCGTAGGGAAAACGGAGTTTAGTGTCAGCAGTGGTCATGGATGGCTGGTTGAATCGGGAGTAAAGACTGGGGGATAGATGCACTGCTGCACATGCTTGAGCACCGCTTGCACGGCAGGCTTGTCATGGGCTTCGAGCCACATGCATTGAACTGGCGACGAAGCCGTCTTGCTTTCAAGTGCAATGAAGCGCGCGTCGATCCCCGCAGTACTGAGGCATTGCGGCACGATGGCTACGCCCATGCGCTTGGCCACCATCGAAACCACAGTAAGCCATTGGCTGACCTGGTAGTTCACGTTTGGCGTGAACCCTGCGTCCAGGCATAAGGTGATGATCCGGTCGAAGTAAGCGGGGGAGCCAACGCGTTGAAACAGGATGAAGGGCTCACGTTCGAGTTGGCGAAGGCTCAGAGACCTTTGGGTTGCCGCGAGGTGATCGGGCGGTAAACAGGCGACCAGTGGTTCGTCGAAAAGCGTCAGGAAACTCAGTTGGCTGGGCACCAGCGCCGAGTGCCCGAAGCCCAGATCGATCTGTCCTGAAATCAGTGCATCAACCTGGTTCTGGGATGACATTTCTCGCAACTCGATCTTCAACATGGGTTCCTGTTCCGCCAGGCGGCGCATCAGCCGATCAAGCCCTCGAAACACCATGGAGCCATGAAAGCCGATGCGCAGCACACCTTGTCGGCCTTGGGCAATGCTTTGGGCGACGTCGTAGGCGTCCGAGGCCTGTGCCAGCAGTCGGGCAGCCTTTTCACGAAACGCACGACCCGCTGGGGTCAAGTCGACCTGACGGCTGTTGCGCCGGACAAGCGGTGCTTCGAGATAGCTTTCCAACTGCTGGATTGCGACGCTGAAAGGTGGTTGCGAGACGTGGCATTTCGCCGCGGCTCGTCCAAAATTCAACTCTTCCGCGAGAGCCAGGAAATAGCGGATATGGCGTAGTTCGATAGAGTCGTATCGCATGCGGAATCCATTAGCACTAAATCTGCTAGTGGATGGCAAATCGAACGGTCAATCAAGTGAAGCGCCCGACGCACGGATGATCACGGCCCATTCCTGGCTTTCCCGGCGCATTTTGTGACCCAACGCGTCAGGGGTGTTGTCACTGGGGATGTCCAGTCCGCGTGACTCCAGTTGTTTGCGCAATTCGGGTGATTTCAGCGCGGCCTGAGACAGGCTCGACAGTTTTTGTTTGACAGCCTCAGGAATGCCGGCAGGCGCGAGGAGTGCAAAAAACACGTGGATGTTGACGCCCTTCACGCCTGCTTCGGCGAGCGTTGGGATGGATGGAAACAGGGGCGACCTGTGCTCCGAGGTCACAGCCAACATCTTTAACTGACCACCATCAACAAACGGTTTGGCGGTAAAGATGTCGGTGAAAGTCGCCATGACCTGGTTGCCCAGCAATGCCTGCAACGCGGGGCCTGAACCTTTGTATGGCACATGGAGCATCTGCGCGTTCGTCTTCTGCCCGAAGATCACTCCGGACAGATGCGTTGTGCCTCCGCTTCCGGCGGACGCATAGGAAAGCGGTGTCGTCTTGCCCTTTGCCACGAGGTCGGACACGCTCGTGATTCCAGCCGCTTCGTTGACAAGTACCGCGTTGGGCAGGCTACCGAAATCCGCAATCGGTTGGAAATCGGTCAAGGGGTCGAACTTGAGATTTTTGTAGAGCGCTGGATTCATGACCAGCACGGGTGATGATCCGAAGAGCAGGGTGTATCCGTCTTTCGGCGCACGCACCACGTAGTCACCCGCGATGTTGCCGCCGGCACCGGCGCGGTTCTCGACGATCACGGGTTGGCCCGAAAGCTGTGACACCTGGCGCGCCACTGCGCGGCCGATCAAGTCGGCGGGGCCGCCAGCGGCGTAGGGCACGACGAAGGTGATTGGTTTGTCAGGGAAGTCAGCCACGGCGGCTGCGGATGATAGGGAGGCGAGCAGGGTGACAAATAACTTTCTCATGTGATCTCCTACGTTGTCGGTTTAGTGTAGGAGGCAAAATCCGTGATTCGATATGAATTACAAATGCTGCGATTCGTCGTTCGTATGGATTCACGTGCCCTGAGTGCTAAATTCATGCATGCTTAATTTTTCTTATTCGAATGCATATGTCGCTTGAAAATGGGGCCTTGACGGGCTTGAGAGTCATTGATGCATCCAGGGTGCTTGGGGGCCCGATATGCGGCCAGATTCTCGGAGATCATGGTGCCGAGGTTGTGAAAATCGAATCTCCGTTTGGAGACGACACAAGAAACTGGGGGCCGCCGTATCTGGGCGAAGTTTCAGCTTATTTTTCGGGTGCGAATCGGAATAAGACGATTCGTGTTCTGGATTTTGATAAATCAGAAGATTTTGAGGTATTCAAGTCGCTGTTGGTTGAGGCAGATGTACTGATAGAGAATTTTCTGCCCATGGCATCTCGCAAATGGGGGTTGACGCCGGAGTTCACGCGGTCGCTGAATCACAAATTGATTCATTGCCGGGTAGCAGGGTTCGGTGCTGTCGGTCCCATGAAGGATCTCCCTGCGTATGACACTGCCATGCAGGCACTGTGTGGCCTCATGAGCGTTAATGGTGACGCTCAAAGTGGGCCGCTGAGAGCTGGATTGCCAGTGGTAGACATGACGACTGGCTTGAATGCGACCATAGGCATACTGCTGGCCTTGCAGGCGCGAAGCGCAACGGGGCGGGGGCAATTCGTCGAAACCACGCTTTATGCGAACGCCTTGTCCATGTTGCACCCGCATGCCAGCAACTTCTTCGCGACCGAAAAGGTTCCCCCGCTGACGGGAAACGCGCATCCCAACATTTATCCCTACGATTTGTTCGAAACCAGGTCTGGTGCCATCTACCTGGCCATTGGCAACGACAAGCAGTTTCGGGCTTTTTGCGAGCATATTGGCCTCGATGAATTGGCTGCTCATCCCGATTTCGTGACCAATCCCCAACGCTCAGTCCATCGAGAACGTCTGCACGAATTGCTTGCGGGTGCTTTGCGCGAGACCGATGGCATCGGTCTCGCCTCGGCCTTGTCGCTAAAAGGTGTTCCCTGCGCACCGGTACGAAATATCGAAGAAGTAATGAATTCCGAGCAGACTCGGGCTTCAGGCGCCGTGGTGGAGCTTGAGGGCGGATACAAAGGTATCGCGTCGCCGATTTATTTTTCTGAAACTCAGCCAACCTATCGTATTGCGCCGCAAGTGTTGCCGGTTTGATTGTTTTGTTGTTGTCTTTTGGATTTTTTTAAAGGAGTGCAAGAAATGCCTGTCGTGATTGCTGTTAGATACCGGTTGAAGCCCGGAAAGAGAGAAGAGTTGTTGTCGTTCGTGATGGATAACGTGATCAATACGAGAAAAGAGCCGGGAAATATTGCTTATTCGCACTACGCCTCTCTGGAAGACGAGCAAGAAATGTTTGTTTTCGAGATGTGGGAGCGGCTGGAGGACGTGGATAAGCACATCGAAACCTCTCACTACATTGAGTTTTCTAAGAAGAGGCAACCCATGCTGGAGTCCTATGACTCAAGGTCGTATGACGCCAGTTTGCGTCGTGTGCGCGATAAGGCGCCGCGCTCGGATTGACCCCCTGGATTGGCGCGCAGCTGCGACTTGAAGTTCAATTTGGCGGTGCCTGCCCTGGTTCCGTGGGCGCCGCGCCGTGCCCGGCCTTGGTCAGCAGAAAGTCGATGCAGGTGCGTACGGCGCGCGTCTGGTGGCGGTTGGGCAGATACAGCAAATACAGGTGGCTGCCGAAGATGCTCAGGCGATATTCCTGCAGCGTGAGCAGCACCTCGCCGCGGGCCACTTCGGCCTGCACCACGTAGTCGGGCACCAGGCCCACGCCCAGGCCGGCCAGGATGCCCTGGCGCAGGAAGGGGAAATGCTCGGAGATCAGCGTCGGCTCCAGCAGCACCTCCTGGCGCTCCTCGTCCTGGTAGGCCGACAGGCGCAGCTGGCGGCCGATCACGCCGGCCGTGATCACCGGGCTGTTGCGCAGCTCGTAGAGCGTGGCCGGCAGGCCGTGCTCGGCCACATAGGCACGTGAGGCGCAGGCCACGTAGTGCATGGGGCCCAGGCTGCGCGCGATCACCGACAGCGGTGGCTCCGCAATGACGCGGATCGAGATGTCCACCTCGTCGCGCAGGTGGTCGGCGCGGTTCTCGAACAGCACGTCGAGCACGATGCCGGGGTAGAGCCGCTTGAATTCGATCAGCCAGTCGCTCATCACGATCTGCCCGTAGCCGCTGGGCACGCTGATGCCCACGCGCCCGAGCAGCTCCTGGCCCAGGCTGGTGATGGTTTCGCGCGCGGCGGCCAGCTCGTTGCGTATGTTGCGGCCATGCTCGTACAGGCGCAGGCCCACCTCGGTGGGCTCGGCGCGGCGCGTGGTGCGCTTGACGAGCTGCACGCCCAGCGATTTTTCCAGCTGCGTGAGGTGGTAGCTGACGTTGGCGCGCGTCATCTTCAGCTTGCGCGCCGCCTGGCTCAGGTTGCCGGTATCCACGATCTCGACCAGCAGGCTGAGGGCATTGGTGTCCATGGATCCTCCTCAATCAGCGGTCATTGTCTAAAACGGTTTGACAGTCTGTCAATGGTTCATGGGATTGTCAAATCGCGCTCGCGTTCCCACAATGCAAGTCTTCACTAGACAGACGGAGACACAAGCGCATGAACGCACAAGCATTGGTACAGACCACGCAACAAGGGCCGGTTCTGGTCGTCAGCATCAACAACCCGCCCGTTAACGCCCTGGGCCAGGGTGTGCGCGCCGGCCTGCTGGCGGCCGTGGAGCAGCTGGAGCAAGACCCGGCGCTCAAGGCCATGCTCATCGTCGGCCAGGGCAAGGCCTTCATCGCCGGCGCCGACATCCGTGAATTCGGCAAGCCCCCCATGGCGCCCGCCCTGCCCGATGTGCTGAACCGCATGGAAATGGGCGCCAAGCTGGTGGTGGCCGCCATCCACGGCCCGGCCCTGGGCGGCGGGCTGGAGGTGGCCATGTCCACGCATTTCCGCGTCGCCCTGGCCGGCGCCAAACTGGGCCTGCCCGAGGTCAACCTGGGCCTGCTGCCCGGCGCCGGCGGCACGCAGCGCTCGCCGCGCCTGATGGGCGTGAAGGCCGCCACCGAGCTCATGCTCAGCGGCCAGCATCTGTCGGCCAAGGCGGCATTGGCCGCCGGTCTGGTGGACCAGCTGGCCGAGGGTGACGACCCGCTGGCCGCCGGCCTGGCCTATGTGAATGAGCTGCTGGCGCGCGGCGTACCGCCTCGGCGCACGCGCGACCTTGCCATTGCCGACAAGGCCGCGGCCCTGGCCGAGCTGGACGCCATCGCCCTTGAGAGCGCCAAGAAGACGCGCGGCCTGTTCTCGCCTGCCAAGATCATTGAATGTGTGCGCGCCGCCGTCGAACTGCCTTTCGAGCAGGGCATCAAGCGCGAGCGCGAGCTGTTCACGGAATGCCTGAACAGCCCGCAGCGCCAGGGCCTGGTGCATGCCTTCTTCGCCGAGCGCGAGACCGCCAAGATCCCCGAGGCCAAGGCGGCCGCGCCGCGCGCGCTTGCCAAGATCGCCGTCATCGGTGGCGGCACCATGGGCGCGGGCATCACCGTGTCGGCGCTGGATGCGGGCCTGGCGGTGGTGATGATCGAGCGCGATGCCGAGTCCATCGCACGCGGCCAGAAGAACGTGGAGAAGGTCTACGACGGCCTGATCGTCAAGGGCCGCATGACGGCTGATGCCAAGGCCGCCACCATGGCGCGCTACACGCCCAGCACCAGCTACGACGCCATCAAGCATGTGGACTTGGTGATCGAGGCTGTGTTCGAGGACATCGAGGTGAAGAAGGCGGTGTTCAAGGAACTCGACCGCGTCTGCAAGAGCGGCGCCGTGCTGGCCACCAACACCTCGTACCTGGACATAGACGCCATCGCCGCGGTGACCAGTCGCCCGCAGGACGTGATCGGCCTGCATTTCTTCAGCCCGGCCAACATCATGAAGCTGCTGGAGATCGTCGTGCCATCGAAGGTGGCGCCCGACGTGGTGGTGACCTCGTTCGAGCTGGCCAAGCGCATGAAGAAGGTGCCGGTGCGCGCCGGCGTGTGCGACGGCTTCATCGGCAACCGCATCCTGTCGGTCTACCGCGAGGCGGCCAACTACGTGCTGGAGGACGGCGCCAGCCCCTACGACATCGACGCCGCGGTGCGCGGCTTTGGCTACCCCATGGGGCCGTTCCAGGTGAGCGATCTGGCCGGCGGCGACATTGGCTGGGCCACGCGCAAGCGCAAGGCCGCCACGCGCGACCCCAAGGCGCGCTACGTCGAGGTGGCCGACCGCATCGCCGAGCGCGGCTGGTATGGCCAGAAGACCGGGCGCGGCTGGTACCTGTACCCTGAAGGAGCACGCACCGGCCAGGACGACCCCGAGGTGCTGGCCATCGTCGATGCCGAGCGGAAAAAGAAGGGCATCACGCCGCGCGCCTTCAGCCATGACGAAATCATGCGCCGCTATATGGCGGCCATGGTCAACGAGGGCGCCAAGGTGCTGGAGGAGGGCATTGCCCTGCGCCCGCTGGATATCGACGTGACCTTTTTGTTTGGCTACGGCTTCCCGCGCTGGCGCGGCGGCCCGATGAAATGGGCCGACATGCAGGGCCTGGACAAGGTTTTGGCCGACATCCAGGAATTTGCCAAGGAAGACGCGCTGTTCTGGCAACCGGCCGCACTGCTGCAAAAGCTGGTGGCCGAGGGCAAGAACTTCGACAGCCTGAACCAGCGCTGACCCTCGCCAACTCCCTCTCCCGCTGGCGGGAGAGGGCAGGGGTGAGGGCGGTGGCCTGCACGGGCGCGGCGCCTGTACACCCCCTCACCCCCACCCTCTCCCCCAAGGGGGAGAGGGGGTTAGAACCGCAGTCCACATTGCGTGGGCTGCTACAGGTTTCATAGAGATAAAAGCACTTCAAAGGAGCACCCCATGCGCGAAGCCGTCATTGTTTCCACAGCCCGTACGCCTATGACCAAGTCGCACCGCGGCGAATTCAACGTGACCCCTGCCGCCCAGCTGGCGGCCTTCTCGGTCAGGGCCGCGGTCGAGCGCTCGGGCGTCGATCCGGCCATGATCGAGGACTTGATCCTGGGCTGCGGCAACCCCGACGGTTTCCAGGGCCGCAACCTGGGCCGCCAGGCCGTGCTGCGCGCCGAGCTGCCCCTCACCATCGCCGGCACCACCATCACCCGCTACTGCGCCTCGGGCCTGCAGGCGATTGCCGCCGCCACCGGCCGCATCGTGGCCGAGGGCGTGGACGCCATGATCGCCGGCGGGGTGGAGACCATCTCGGGCCTGCGCCCGGGCAACAACCTGCCCACCGACATGGACCCCTGGCTGGTCGAGCACAAGCCTGCGCTGTACATGGCCATGATTGACACGGCGGACATCGTGGCCAAGCGCTATGCCATCAGCCGCGAGGATCAGGATGCGTTTGCGCTGCAAAGCCAGCAGCGCACCGCCGCCGCCCAGGCCGCCGACCTGTTCAAGGACGAGATCATCCCCTGCGCCACGCGCATGGCCGAGAAGAACAAGGACACCGGCGAGGTCACCCACCGCGACGTGGTGGCCACGCACGACAACTGCAACCGCGCCTCGACCACGCTCGAAGGCCTGGCCAAGCTGGAGCCGGTCAAGGGCGCGGGCAACTTCATCACCGCGGGCAATGCCTCGCAGCTGTCCGATGGCTCCTCGTCCTGCGTGCTGGTCGAGGCCCGGCAGGCCGAGCGCCTGGGCCTGCAGGCCCTGGGCGCGTTGCGCGGCTTTGCCGTGGCCGGGTGCGAGCCGGATGAAATGGGCATAGGCCCGGTGTTCGCCGTGCCCAAGCTGCTCAAGCGCCATGGTCTGACCGTGGACGACATAGACCTGTGGGAGCTGAACGAGGCCTTTGCCTCGCAGGCCCTGTACTGCCAGCGCCAGCTGGGTATTCCGAACGAACGCCTGAATGTCAATGGCGGCGCCATCTCCATCGGCCACCCCTTCGGCATGACGGGTGCGCGCCTGGCCGGCCACATCCTGCTGGAAGGCCAGCGCCGCAAGGCCAAGGACCCGTCCGTGAAGTGGGGCGTGGTGACCATGTGCATCGGCGGCGGCCAGGGCGCGGCCGGACTGTTCGAGATTTTCTGAAAACCGAAACCTTGTGCGACAGGCCCAAAAATTGCAGCGCAATTTTTGCCCTGTCCCCAACTGACTAGAGGCAAGACATGGATTTGCAATTCACCCCTGAGGAGCAGGCCTTCCGCGAGGAAGTGCGTGCGTTTCTGAAGGACTACCTGCCCGCGGCGCTCTCCGCCAAGGTCAAGGCCGGGCAGCGCCTGACGCGCCAGGACCAAGAGGGCTGGCACGCCATCCTGAACCGCAAGGGCTGGCTGGCCTATCACTGGCCCAAGGAGCATGGCGGCACCGGCTGGAGCGCCATCCAGAAATTCATCTTCGACGACGAGTGCGCCATGGCCGGCGGCCCGCGCCTGGTGCCGTTCGGCCTGTCCATGCTCGGCCCGGTGCTGATCAAGTACGGCAACGAGGCGCAGAAAAAACACTGGCTGCCGCGCATCCTCAATGGCGACGACTGGTGGTGCCAGGGCTATTCCGAGCCGGGCGCCGGCTCTGACCTGGCCAGCCTCAAGACCACCGCCGTGCGCCAGGGTGACCACTACATCGTCAACGGCCAGAAGACCTGGACCACCCAGGGCCAGCACGCCAACATGATGTTCTGTCTGGTGCGCACCGACCGCCAGGCCAAGGCGCAGTCGGGCATCAGCTTCCTGCTCATCGACATGAACCAGCCCGGCGTCGAGGTGCGCCCGATCCGCACGCTGGACGGCGACAAGGAGGTCAACGAGGTCTTCCTCACCGACGTGAAGGTGCCGTTGGAGAACCTGGTCGGCGAGGAGAACAAGGGCTGGACCTACGCCAAGTACCTGCTGACCTACGAGCGCACCGGCATCGCCGGCGTGGGCTTCTCGATGGCCGCGCTGGAAAAGCTCAAGGTGATTGCCAGCCGCGTGCAAAGGAACGGCAAGCCTTTGAGCCAGGACCCGCAGTTCGCCACCCGCATGGCGCAGGTGGAGATCGACCTGAACAACATGGCCACGACCAACCTGCGCGTCATTGCGTCGGTGCAGGGCGGGGGCGTGCCGGGCGCCGAGAGCTCCATGCTCAAGATCCGCGGCACGGTGATCCGCCAGGAGCTGTTGTCGCTGATCCGCCGCGCCATGGGGCCGTACGCGCTGCCCTACATCGAGGAGGCGCAGTTCGCCGAATACCAGGAGGCGCCGGTGGGCCCGCCCGAGGCCGCCACGGCCGCGGCCGCCTATTTCAACTACCGCAAGCTGTCGATCTTCGGCGGCTCCAACGAGATCCAGCGCAACATCATCTCCAAGATGATCCTGGGGCTGTAAGGGAATCGCCATGAACTTTGAGCACAACGAAGACCGCCGCATGCTGGCGGATGCGCTGAACCGCTACTTGGGCGAGCAGTACCCCGCCGAATACCGCAACAAGGTGGCCTACGACCAGGCCGGCTACAGCGCCGAGACCTACGCCAAACTGGCCGAGATCGGCGCCATCGGCGCGCTGTTCAAGGAGGCCGATGGCGGCTTCGGCGGCCAGGGTCCCGACATCGCCCTGGTGTTCGAGGCCCTGGGCAATCACCTGGTGGCCGAGCCCCTGCTGGGCGCGCTGCTGGTGGGCCGGGCGCTGAGCGAGGCCGGCACCGACGCGCAGAAGGCGCAGCTCGAAGGCATCATCGCCGGCACCCTGCTTGCGGCCCTGGCGCATGACGAGCCGGCCAACCACTACGAGCTGAACCGCGTCGCCACCACCGCAACGAGAGACGGCGCAGGCTGGGTGCTGAACGGCGCCAAGGCCGTGGTGCTGTTCGGCGACCAGTCGCAGCTGCTGCTGGTGAGCGCGCGCACTTCGGGCGCGGTGGGCGACGAGGCCGGCATTTCGCTGTTCCTGGTGCCGGGCGACGCGGCCGGCGTCTCGGCGCGCGGCTATGGCCGCATCGACGGCGGCCATGCGGCCGAGCTGACCCTGTCCAACGTCAAGGTCGGTGCCGACGCGCTGCTGGGCGCCGAGGGCGCCGGCCATGCGCTGCTGGAGCGCGTGGTGGGCTTCGGCCTGCTGGCGCTGTCGGCGGAGAGCCTGGGCGCCATGGACAAGGCCAAGGACGACACGCTGGAATACCTGCGCACGCGCAAGCAGTTCGGCGTGGTGATCGGCAGCTTCCAGGCCCTGCAGCACCGCATGGCCGACATGCTGCTGGAGGTGGAGCAGGCGCGCTCGGCAGTGATCAACGCCGCTGCCGCCATTGATGATGGTGACCGCGTGGCGCGCGAGAAGGCCCTGAGCGCCGGCAAGTACAGCGTGGGCAAGATCGGTGCGCTGATCGCCGAGGAGGCGATCCAGATGCACGGCGGCATCGGCGTGACCTGGGAGCTGCCGCTGGCCCACTACGCCAAGCGCCTGGTGATGATCGACCACCAGCTCGGCGACATGGACCACCACCTGGCGCGCTGGATGGCGTTGTAACTCCCTCGCCCCCTTGGGGGAGAGGGCAGGGGTGAGGGGGTAGTTTGGGCGCTGTGCTTGCACGGCAAGCACCCTCACCCCCACCCTCTCCCGCACGCGGGAGAGGGAGTTAAAGCAAAAACAGGCCTTGGCGCTTTTCCATCAAGCGCCACCAGCTATCAAAACAAAAGCGCACAGCAGGAGACATAAATGACCGACACCGCCCTGATCACCCGCCGCGAAGGCGCGGTGCTCATCCTGTCCAACAACAACCCGGCCGCGCGCAACGCGCTCACGCCGGGCTTCTATAACGGCCTGACGGCGGCCCTGGGCGCCGCGGCCTGCGACCCGACCGTGGGCGCCGTGGTGCTCACCGGCGAGGGCGGGCATTTCTGCTCCGGCGGCGACCTGCGCCAGCTCATCCACAGGCGCGAGCTGCCGATCGCGGAGCGGCGCCTGAAGCTCGAAAGCCTGCACAACCTGGTGCGCGCGCTGCGCGACTGCCCCAAGCCCGTGATCATGGCGGTGGAGGGCGCGGCCGCCGGTGCCGGCCTGTCGCTGGCGCTGGCCGGCGACCTGCTGGTGGCCGCGAAGAACGCGCAGTTCTCGGTGGCCTACGTCAAGGTGGGCCTCACGCCCGACGGCGGCGCCACGGCGCTGCTGTCCGAATTCGTCTCGCGCCAGGTCTTGACCGAGCTGTGCCTGACCGGCGAACGCGTGAGCGGCGAGCGCATGCACCAACTGGGCGTGGTGAATCGCCTCGTCGAGCCCGGCCAGGCGCTGGCCGCGGCTTTGGCGCTGGCGCAGCAGGTGGCCGCCGGCCCCGAGCTGGCCACCGCGCGCATCAAGCACCTGTGCCGCGTGGCGCCGCGCAACACGCTGGAGCAGCAGCTGGAGCTGGAGGCGCTGTACATGCCGCTGTCGCAAGAGACCGAGGAGTCGCGCGAGGGCATCAACGCCTTCCTGGAAAAGCGCGCGCCCGATTTTGCCAAGCTGCGCAGCAGCAAGCCGGGCTGAGCGCCGGTGCGCCTTGCATAAGGAGGGATGGACGTATGAGCCGATCCATTGAAGACGCGCGACGGGTTCTGGACGCGCAGCCGTTCAGTCGCCTGGTCCGGGCAGAAATGACGCAGTACACGACGCAGGTGGTGGAGCTGCGTGTGCCCATCACCGAACAGATCCAGCAGCAACACGGCTTTGTGCATGGCGGTGTGGTCTCGTACCTGGCGGATAACGCGCTCACCTTTGCAGGAGGCATGGCACTGGGGCCTGGTGTGGTGACCTCGGAATACAAGATCAACTATGTGCGTCCCGCCGTCGGCGATTGGCTTGTCGTACGCGCCACGGCGGTGCATGCAGGCCGTACACAGGCTGTCTGCCGTTGCGATGTCTATGTGCTCGCTGGCGGCACTGAAAAGCTGTGCGCTGTCGCACAGGGAACGATTGCCCTGATGGGCGCGAAGAAAACCGACTGACTTGAGCAACAAAGGAATGCGAGCCATGGCATCGACCCATCCGTCCGACCAAGACTTACCCCTGCAAGGCGTGCGCGTGCTGGATCTCTCGCGCGTGTTTGCCGGCCCCATGTGCGCCATGGTGCTGGCCGATTTCGGCGCCGAGGTGGTCAAGGTGGAACACCCGGGCCGCGGCGACGACACGCGCGACTGGGGCCTGCGCATCGGCAAGACCGAGACCACCTACTACAACAGCATGAACCGCAACAAGCGGTCCATCACCATCGACCTGCAGACGCCCGAGGGGCTGAAGATCATCCACGACCTGGTGCCCCAGTGCGACGTGGTGATCCACAACTTCAAGACCGGCGGCGCCGAGAAGCTGGGCCTGGGCTACGAGCAGCTCAAGGCCATCAAGCCAGACCTGATCTACTGCGCCGTGGCCGGCTACGACGTGACCGGCCCCGAGGCCAGCCGCCCCGGCTACGACCTGGTGATACAGGGCGAGGCCGGGTTGATGGCGCTCAACGGCGAGGCCAACACCCCGCCGCTCAAGTTCGGCGTGGCCGTGGTCGATCTGATGACCGGCATGTATGCCGCCCAGGCGGTGTTGGCGGCGCTGTTCAGAAAGGAGCGCACCGGCCAGGGCCAGCTGATTCAGATGGCGCTGTACGACTGCGGCCTGACGGTGACGGGCTACTACGGGCTGGATGCGCTCAAGCTCGGCCACGACCCCGAGCGCTACGGCAACGCCCACCCCTCCATCGTGCCCTACGGCATGTACGAGGCCAGCGACGGCCCCTTGATCATCGCCGTGGGCAACAACGCCCAGTTCGACAAGTTCTGCCGCCAGGTGATAGAGCGCCCCGACATCGTCGAAGACCCGCGCTTTGCCACCAACGTCGAGCGCGCCAAGAATCGGCTGGAGCTGGGCCCGCTGCTCAAGGAGCTGATCCGCGGCTTCCCGCGCGATCTGCTGCTCGAACGCCTGACCAGCGCCGGCATCCCCTGCGGCCGCGTCGCCGGCCTGCACGAGGCATTGAGCAGCGAGCGCACGCGCCGTGGTCGCATGGTGCAGGACATGCCGCACCCGGTCGTCGGCACCACGCCGGTGTTTGCCCCGCCGTACCGCCTGGACGGCGAGCGCCTGCCGATCCGCATGGCCCCGCCCACGCTGGGCGAAGGCACGCGCGCCGTGCTGCAGCAGCTGCTGGCGCTGAGCGACGACGAACTGCAGGCCCTGCAGGCGCAGGGCGTGCTCACGCTGCCGCAGCAGTGAATATCAAAAACGATAGCTGCTTGCGCTTTGCAGATAAGCGGTACAGCCATATTTGACTATGTATATGTCGCAGATGCCCCTCACCCCTCCCGGGGGCGACAGCGAGACACTGTCGCTCTTCAGGCTGTCCAGTTCCGCGCAGGCGGAACTGGAGCCGCAGCCTTCAGCCCCAAAGGGGCGAGGGCGACCGGTTGCGCCGGTTTTACTCCCTCTCCCTTTGGGAGAGGGCGGGGGTGAGGGCTCGCGGCCTGGCCTGAGGCATGTCGCTCATCAGGCTTATTTGCTCCAGGAGATCCATATGAAACCCAACGCCATCCATCGCCGCGCCGCCCTGGCCCTGGCCGCCGCGCCGCTGCTCGCCGGCATTTGCGGCGGCGCCCTGGCCCAGGCTGCCTGGCCCGACAAGATGATCAAGCTCATCGTGCCCTTCCCGGCCGGCGGCCCCACCGACACGGCCTCGCGCATCGTGGGCCAGAAGCTCGCCGAGCGCCTGAAGCAGCCCGTGGTGGTGGAAAATCGCCCCGGCGCCTCCGGCTCCATCGCCGCCGTCCAGGTCGCCAAGAGCCCGGCCGACGGCTACACGCTGATGATGCTGGCCACGCCCACGTTGCTGGCGCCGCACCTGTACAAGAAGGCCGGCTACGACACGGTGAAGGACTTCGCGCCCGTGGCCACGGTGTACGACCTGCCCATCGTCATCGTGGTGAACCCCAGGCTGCTGCCCGATGTGACCGACCTCAAGGGCTTGATAGCCCACGCCAAGGCGCAAAAGACGCCGATCAACTACACCAGCTCGGGTGCCGGCAGCTTCGGCCACCTGAGCATGGAGCTGCTCAAGCAGATGGCGGGTTTTGACATGCAGCACATCCCCTACAAGGGCGGCGTGCCGGCCATCACCGACACCATAGGCGGCCAGGTGCCCATCATGTATGCCGACCTGGTGGCGGCCTTGCCGCACATCAAGGCCGGCAAGCTGCGCGCCATCGCCGTGGGCTCGCCCCAGCGCGTGGTGATGCTGCCCGAGGTGAAGACCATCGCCGAGCAGGGTGTGAAGGGCTACGACGCCGTTTCCTGGGGCGGCCTGCTGGCGCCGCAGGGCACGCCCAAGGCAGTGGCGGAGCGCATCGCCAACGAGGTGCAGCAGATCCTGGCCGACAAGGAGGTGCAGGAGCGCCTGTTGGGCGCGGGCGCCATCGCCCGCTTCGAAGATCCCGCGCAAATGGGCCAGCGCATCGCGCAGGACTACCAGCGCTGGGGCCAGATCATCCGCGACAAGGGCATTTCGCCGGAGTAAACAGCATATGAAGACCCGCATCACAGAGCTCTTCGGCATAGAGCACCCCATCATCCAGGGCGGCATGCATTACGTGGGCTACGCCGAGCTGGCATCGGCCGTGTCCAACGCCGGCGGCCTGGGCCTGATCACGGCGCTGACGCAAAAGACGCCCGCGCTGCTGGCGCAGGAAATCGCGCGCTGCCGCGAGATGACCGACAAGCCCTTTGGCGTGAATCTGACCTTTCTGCCAGCGGTGAACGCGCCGGACTATCCGGGCTATGTCAAGGCCATCATCGAAGGCGGCGTGAAGATCGTCGAGACGGCCGGCAACAACCCGCAAAAGTGGCTGCCGACATTGAAGGATGCCGGCATCAAGGTGATCCACAAATGCACCTCGGTGCGCCATGCGCTCAAGGCCGAATCGATTGGTTGCGACGCCATCAGCGTGGACGGCTTTGAATGCGCCGGCCACCCGGGCGAGGACGATATCCCCAACTTCATCCTGCTGCCGCGCGCGGCCGAGGAGCTGAAGATTCCCTTCGTCGCCTCCGGCGGCATGGCCGACGGCCGCAGCCTGGTGGCCGCGCTGGCCCTGGGGGCCGAGGGCATCAACATGGGCACGCGCTTCATCGCCACGAAAGAGGCGCCGGTGCACCAGAACGTCAAGGACACCATCGTCGCCGCCAGCGAGCTGGACACGCGCCTGATCATGCGCGGCCTGCGCAACACCGAGCGCGTGCTGATCAGCCATGCCACCGAGCGTGTGATGGCCAAGGAGCGCGAGCTGGGCAGCGCCATCACCTTTGCCGACATCGCCCCCGAGCTCGCCGGCGTCTATCCGCGCATCATGCAGCAGGGCGACATGGAGGCGGGCGTGTGGTCCTGCGGCATGGTGGCCGGCCTGATCCGCGACGTGCCCAGCGTGCAGGAGCTCATCACCCGCATCATGGCCGAGGCCGAATCCATCATTGCCAGCCGCCTCGCCGGCCTGCTGCGCTGACCTTTTTTTGTTAGGAGCAACTTATGAAAATCCTCGTCCCCGTCAAACGCGTGGTGGACTACAACGTGAAGGTCCGCGTGAAGTCGGACGGCACGGGTGTGGACATCGCCAACGTCAAGATGAGCATGAACCCCTTTGACGAAATCGCCGTCGAAGAGGCCGTGCGCCTGAAAGAAAAAGGCGTCGTCACCGAAGTCGTCGCCGTCAGCTGCGGCGTGGCCCAATGCCAGGAAACCCTGCGCACCGCCATGGCCATCGGCGCCGACCGCGCCATCCTGGTGGAGACCACGGAAGAACTGCAACCCCTGGCCGTGGCCAAGCTGCTCAAGGCCCTGGTGGACAAGGAACAGCCCGGCCTCATCATCCTGGGCAAGCAGGCCATCGACGACGACGCCAACCAGACCGGCCAGATGCTCGCCGCGCTGGCCGACCTGCCCCAGGCCACGTTCGCCAGCAAGGTCGAAGTGGCCGGCGACAAGGTGAACGTCACGCGCGAGGTCGACGGCGGCCTGGAAACCCTGCAGCTGTCCACCCCGGCGGTCATCACCACCGACCTGCGCCTCAATGAACCGCGCTACGTCACGCTGCCCAACATCATGAAGGCCAAGAAAAAGCAGCTCGACACCGTCAAGCCCGAAGACCTGGGCGTCGATGTCGCCCCGCGCCTGAAGACCCTCAAGGTGGTCGAACCCGCCAAACGCGGCGCCGGCATCAAGGTGCCAGACGTGGCGACCCTGGTCGCCAAACTCAAGAACGAAGCCAAAGTAATCTGAATGTTTTGCGGGACAGCCCAAGATTTGCGAAGCAAATTTGCTCTGTCCCCAACCGATAAGGAACTGATTTCATGACCGCACTCGTTATTGCAGAACACGATAACGCCTCCATCAAGGCCGCCACGCTCAACACCGTCACGGCCGCCGCTGCCTGCGGTGGCGACGTGCATGTGCTGGTCGCCGGCGAAGGCGCAGCCGCCGCCGCAGCCGCCGCCGCACAGATCACCGGCGTCGCCAAGGTACTCCACGCCGACGGCGCGTCCCTGAAGGACGGCCTGGCCGAGAACCTGGCCGCGCAAGTCCTGGCGATTGCATCCAGCTACAGCCACATCCTGTTCCCCGCCACCGCATCGGGCAAGAACGTCGCCCCGCGCGTGGCCGCCAAGCTCGACGTGGCGCAGATCAGCGACATCACCAAGGTGGTGGCCGCCGACAGCTTCGAGCGCCCGATCTACGCCGGCAACGCCATCGCCACCGTGCAGTCCGCCGACGCGGTGAAGGTGATCACCGTGCGCGGCACCGGCTTTGACGCCGCCGCCGCCAGCGGTGGCAGCGCCGCGGTGGAAACCGTGGCGGCCGTCGCCGACAGCGGCAAGAGCAGCTTCGTCGGCCGCGAGGTCACCAAGAGCGACCGGCCCGAACTCACGGCAGCCAAGATCATCGTCTCGGGTGGCCGCGCGCTGGGCAGCGCCGAGAAGTTCAACGAGGTCATCACCCCGCTGGCCGACAAGCTGGGCGCGGCCATTGGCGCCAGCCGCGCCGCGGTGGACGCGGGCTACGCCCCGAACGACCTGCAGGTGGGCCAGACGGGCAAGATCGTCGCGCCCCAGCTGTACATCGCCTGCGGCATCTCCGGGGCCATCCAGCACCTGGCCGGCATGAAGGACAGCAAGGTCATCGTGGCCATCAACAAGGACCCCGAGGCGCCTATCTTCTCCGTGGCCGACTACGGGCTGGAGGCCGATCTGTTCCAGGCGGTGCCGGAGCTGGTCAACGCGCTCTGAGCGCGCGCCACCGTACCGGGGCATCGCGTGCGATGCCCTTTTTCAGCTTCAAGGAGGAACGCATGAGCCGTACATTCCACCGTCGCCACTGGCTGGCCCTGGCCGCTGCCACGCTGGCCGCCACCGGCACGCCCGCCTGGGCCCAGGCGCAGAACTTTCCAGCCAAGCCCATCACGCTGATCGTGCCCTTCCCGGCGGGTGGCTCCACCGACCGCCATATGCGCCTGCTGGCCGAGCTGGCCGGCAAGCAGCTGGGCCAGCCCATCATCGTGGACAACAAGCCCGGCGCAGGCGGCACGCTGGCGCCGGGCGCCATGGCGCGCACGGCCAAGGCCGATGGCTACACCATCACGCAGTTCCCCATGTCCATGCTGCGCATGGCGCATATGCAGAAGACGGCCTGGAACCCGCTCACCGACTTCAGCTACATCATCGGTGTGTCGGGCTACACCTTTGGCTTCACGGTGCGCAGCGACTCGCCCTACAAGAGCTTCAACGACTACATCGCCGCCGCGCGCAAAAGCCCCGGCGCGGTGGACTATGGCTCCACGGGCGCGGGCACTTCGCCACACCTCTTGATGGAGGAACTGGCCGAGAACGCCAAGGTGAAACTCAACCATGTGCCCTTCAAGGGCAACGCCGACCTGCAGCAGGCGCTGCTGGGCGGCCATGTGTCGGCGCAAAGCGATGCCACCGGCTGGGACAAATATGTGGACGGCGGCCAGATGCGATTGCTGCTGACCTTTGGCGAGAAGCGCACCCAGCGCTGGCCCGAGGTGCCCACCGCCAAGGAGCTGGGCTATGGCGTTGTCTCCACCTCGCCCTATGGCCTGGCCGGCCCCAAGGGCATGGACCCGGCCGTGGTGCAGAAGCTGCACGACGCCTTCAAGAAGGCCATGGACGACCCGCGCCACGCCGAGCTGATGGTGCAGCTGAACCAGGACGCCTGGTACCGCTCGGGCGCGGACTTTGCGCAATGGGCCCGCGAGGCCTTTGCCAAGGACAGGCTGCTGATAGAGCGCCTGGGCCTGGCAGCCAAGTAGCCCTGGAGGCGGGCGGGGTTGCTGAACTGCGACCAACAGGCATACACAAAAGCAATCGTTGCAGTCGATTTGGGTATTGGACGTGGCCGCCGTCCCCGTCCCACAATGCCGGGCACAACTATTCATTCAATGGAGACAAAGCACATGACCAACCTTTCCCGCCGTCAATGGATGAGCCACGGCCTGGGCCTGGCCGGGGCCCTGGCTGCGCCGCAATGGGCGCTGGCACAGGCCAAGTACCCGGCCAAGCCGGTGCGCGTCATCGTGCCCTTTGCGGCCGGCGGCACGACCGACGTGGTGGCGCGCCTGGTGCTGCAAAAGCTCGGCGAGCTGATGGGCCAGTCCTTCATCGTGGACAACAAGGGGGGTGCCAACGGCATGATCGGCACGGCCGAGGTGGCGCGCGCCGCGCCCGATGGCTACACCCTGCTGCTGAACACCGCCGGCGCCCAGACCCTGAGCCCGGTGATCTACAAGGCCGGCTACGAGGCCCTGGCCAGCTTCGAGCCCATCACGCATATCTGCGATGTGAGCTTCGTGGTGATTGCGCGCAAGGATCTGCCGGTGAACAACATGCAGGAGCTGATCAAGCTGGCGCAGGGCAAGCCTCTGTCCATGTCCTCGGGCAGCGCCATGATCAACCTGATGAGCGAGGAGTTCAAGCGCCTGATCAAGGCGCCGCAGACCATCAACGCCCAGTACAAGGGCACGGCGCCGCAGATGCAGGCCGTGGTGGCCGGCGAGGTGGATTTCTCGCTGGACTCGTTTGCCTCTGTGGAGATGATCCGCGCCGGCCGCGTGAAGGCGCTGGGCGTGCTGTCGTCGCAGCGCGCGGCCTCATTCCCCGACGTGCCCACACTCAAGGAGCAGGGCGTGGACGGCATGGAGTTCGCGTCCTGGGCCGGCCTGCTGGCGCCCAAGGGCACACCCAAGGACATCGTCGATCAGCTGGCCCAGCAGATGGACAAGGTCATGCAGATGCCCGATGTGATCGCCAAGCTCAAGTCCTACGACTACATTCCGCACCGCACCTCGCCGCAGGCATTTGCCAAGCTGATCGATGCCGACAACAAGCGCTGGCAGCGCATCGTGGCGGAGACGGGGTTCAAGATCAATTGAGGCGTGGGGCACCAACGGCTCCAAACCTATCCGATAACGACAGGTTTGGAGCGTAAGGCCGTTCAGATACGCAAGGCGATTTTTCCGAATTGTGCCCCGGTTTCGAGATGATCGAGGGCACTGCGTACCTCTTCCAGTGGAAACTCCCTGTCGATGACGGGCCGCAAGCCGGTTCTAGTGACCATGTTCAACAGGTCGCGAAATTCACCGTAACTGCCCAGGCTGGAGCCGAATATTTGCAACTGCCGCACAAAGATGCGGCGCAGATCGGCTCCCGGTTGATCGCCCGTCGTGGCGCCGCATGTCACCAGGCGTCCGCCTCGTACCAGCGATTTCATGGCCCATGGCCACACCGCCGCGCCAACGTTCTCGAAAACCACATCCACCCCCCGTCCGTCGGTGCAGGCCATGACGGACTTGGTCACATCCTCGGCCGTACTGTGGATGGCGTGGTCGGCACCCATGGCCTGGGCACGCTGCAGCTTGGTAGCGTCGCGTGATGTGACTATGGTGCGAGCCCCTATGGCCTTGGCCAGCTGCAGTGCCGCCAACGACACGCCGCCGCCGATGCCGAATATCAGTACCGTCTCCCACGGTTGCAGGCGCGCCTTGGTGAACAGCATGCGCCAGGCAGTGAGGTGATTCACTCCCAGGGCTGCGGCTTCGGTCCAGTTCAGATGGGCTGGCTTCGGAAATACTTGCGCCGCCGGAACTTGGGCCCATTGCGCAAAAGTACCGTCCCGGTGCTCTCCGAGGAATTGAATGCGTGCGCACAAGGCGCTGTCGCCATGCTGGCAGAACTCGCAGCGACCGCAGGCGATGCCGGGGTGGATGACCACTGCCTGGCCGGTGTGCAGCAGGGGGTCGCTGGCGTCGCAAGCCTCGATCGTACCGGCGCCGTCCAGGCCCATGATCTGCGGCAACCGGTGTGTGATGCCTGCCCCGCTATTGCGCATGTACAGATCCACCTGGTTCAGGGTGGCCGCGCGCATGCGCACGCGTACTTCGCCAGGTGTGCGCTCCGGCAGGTGGTGCGCGCGCACCCGCACGACTTCGTTGCCGCCGTGGGCGGTGATGAAGGCTGCTTTCATGCGAGTCCTTGGTGGCCTCTCTATTTTTATAGCGTACTACGCTGTTCAGATAAGCGCTTCCGGCTGGTTATATTAATAATCAGCAGGAAGCATGGCGCGTGCTCAGAAGGTGTGGCGCAGTCCGACCATGATGCCGGTCTGGCTTTGGCCCGCGGTGGGTGCCACCGCCGTGTTGCTCACGCCCACCGATGGCGAGAAGCGTGCATTGCCGCTGTTGCGCAGCGCGCCCACCGTGGCGTAGGCGGCCGTACGCTTGGAGAACCCATAGGTTCCGCGCAGCGCCAGCATCTTGCCGCCGTCGTTGCTGTTCTTGTAGTCGAAGTGGTAGTACTGAGCCTCCAGTGTGATGGCCTGCGTGACCGGGTATGCAACGCCCAGCGACCACAGGCTGCTCTTGCGGTACGCATTGGCTGCTGCGTCGTTCTTGCGCTGCATGTAGTTGGCCGTCAGTTTGGTCTGGCTGAGCATGGCGTAGCCGCTCAGGGCCAGGCGCTGATCCTTCTTGCCGCTCAGGTCTGCGGTGGCGGGCGTGTCGCCGCTGCCGTCGTAGCCGCGCTGCTCGTCGATCCAGGTGCCTACGCCCCAGGTGGGCGCGTCGTATTTCAGCACGGCAGACCAGGCGCGGCATTCGCTGCCATTTGCGCGTTCACCGGGGCAGGTCTGCACATCCTTGCCCAGGCTGTAGAGCGCACCCAGCGTAACGCCGTTGAACTTACCCAGGTAGGCCAGGGTGTTGTCCAGGCGCGGGCCGGCCAGGTAGGTGTCGAACGCGCCGGCGCCATAGATCTGCGCCAGAAAGATGTCGGTGTTGGCGGCTCCAGGGAAGAGCATCGAGTACTGGCGCCCCAGCGAGACCGTGCCCCAGCTGCCGGACAGGCCGACGAAGGCCTGGCGGCCGAAGGCGCGGCCGCCTTGCTGTAAGGCTCCGTTGTCCGAGCCAAAACCCGATTCGAGCGTGAACACGGCCTTCAGGCCATTGCCCAGGTCTTCGCTGCCGCGCAGCCCCCAGCGCGACGCGGCCGAGCCGGCGATGCTGGGCATGCGCGTGATGCTGCCGCCGGTACTGACGTTGTTCAGGCGTTCGACGCCGGCGTCGATCAGCCCGTAGAGGGTGGGGTTGTTCTGTGCGTGTGCCGGGGCGCCGATGGCGCAGCACAGCACCAGCGAGCCGGCGAGTGGCAGAGTGGTTTGTCGCATCGTGGTTCGTTGCATTGCGTTTTGTCTCCTGTGTTCTTGGTGGTAGGGCATTGGAGGGTCACAGCTTGCACAGCGGTGATGCCGGCGGCGTGATGGTGGCGGGGTAGCTTTGCTCGATGACGGGGCGCAGCACACCGTCGGCCACCTTCACGCGCGCGATGTAGTTGGGAATCAAGAGCTGGTTGTCCGCCGGGCGCACCGTTGCCTTGCCGTACAGCGTCTCGACCTCGGCGCCGCGCAGGGCTTTTGTCACGTCCAGGGGCTTGGTGCTGCCAGCCAGCTTTACTCCCTGCAGCAGCACCATGGTGCCGTTGTAGGCCTGGCCCTCGGTGTCGGAGGGCAGGCGGTTGTGCCGGGCCTTGAAGGCCGCGGCGAAGGCTTTGCTCTGCGGCGTGTCGATGTCCGGCGTGTAGCCCACGTTGCCGGGCACATTGGTGAGTGCGTTGCCCGTGGCGTTGACGATGAAGTTGGACAGCAGCGCGTGGCCGATCAGGGGCGTCTGCGGAATCAGGCCGAAGTCCGCGGCCTGCTTGGTGAAGGCGATGGCTCCCGATACGTCGGCCACCCAGATGGCGTCGGCCTTCGCGTTCTTGAGCTGCTGGATGTAGGGTGCGTAGTCCTTGGTGCCCAGTGGCACGAACAGTTTGGTGCCGACTTTCTTGCCTTGGCCGGTGACGGCGGCCTCGAACGACTTGGCCGAGTCCTGGCCCCACACGTAGTCGGCGGCCATGATGGCGAAGTTGTTGCCGGGGATGGTCTTGGCCCACTCGTTGATCATCGCCAGGTCCATGGCGTCGGAATGGTTGGTGCGCACGAAGCGTGGGCTGCAGGCGTCCTGCGTGAGCTTGTCGGCCTTGCTGATGGTGCCGATGAAGGCCGCGTCCCAGCGCGCCAGGTTTTGGCTGATCGCCAGCGAGATGGACGATGTGATGGGGCCGATGATGAGGTTGTGGCCGTCGCGCGCGAGCTTCTCGGCCACGCGCCGGCCGGCGTCGGGCGTGCTTTCGTCGTCGCCTTCAGCCAGCACGATCTTGCGGCCATCGACGCCGCCCTTGGCGTTGGCTTCATCGACGGCGAACTTGATGCCGGTGGCCACGTCCGCGCCCATGGTGGCGAAGGCGCCGGACTTGGATGTGACCAGCGCGATTTTTACCGGCTCCTTGGCCTGGGCCAGAGCCGCCAGAGGCAGCGTGGTGGCCAGCGCGGCGCCTGCCAGCAGAAGGGTGGATTTGTTCATGCTTGTCTCCTTGGGTTGGGGGGTTGAAAAGTGTTAAACCGCGACGTGCGCCGCCAGGGCCTGCATGCCTTCGGGCGTGGCCTCCACCGTGCCTTCGGCCACCACGGCGCCCTTGGCCATGGCCAGGTAGCGGTGCGCCACCCGGGCCACCAGGCTCAGGTTCTGCTCGATCAGCAGCAGGGCAGTGCCCTGGCCCGCCACGCGGTTGAAGATATCGGCCAGTTGATCGACGATGACCGGCGCCAGCCCTTCGGTGGGCTCGTCGAGCAGTACCAGGCTGGGGTTGGACATGAGGGCGCGGCCCACGGCCAGCATTTGCTGCTGCCCGCCCGACAGGGCCGTGCCGGGGGGGCGCGCGCGCTCCTGCAGGATGGGGAACAGTTTGTAGATTTCGGGCACTGTCCAGGGGCCCTTGCGGCGCGTGGCGGCGCCCAGCAGCAGGTTTTCTTCCACCGTCAGGTTGGCCACGATGCGCCGCCCCTGCGGCACCACCACCACGCCGCGTTGCGCGGCCAGGTATGGGCGTGGACGCGGGATGGCTTCCCCGCCGATGCGCACGGTGCCGTGGCGCAGTTGCGCCAGGCCGAGGATGGTATTGACTACCGTGGTCTTGCCCACGCCGTTGCGGCCGATCAGGGCCACGCGTTCACCGGCGGCCACATGCAGGCTCAGGCGGTGCAGGATGTGGGCGGCGCCGTAGAACGCATCCACATCTTCCAATGTGAGCAAGGCAGTCATGCGGCACTCCCCAGGTAGGCTTCGCGCACGCGTGCATCGGCGCGGACGGTGGCCGGGTCGCCGCTGGCGATCACGCGGCCGAGTTCGAAAACGGTGACGGCGTCGGAGATGCCGAACACCACGTCCATGTCGTGTTCGACCAGCAGCACCGACACGTCCCAGCGCGAGGTCAGCGCTTTCAGGTGGCGCGCCAGGTCGTGCGACTCCTTTGCCGACAGACCGGCCATGGGTTCGTCGAGCATCAACAGCTTGGGGCGGCCTACCAGAGCCAGGGCCAGATCCAGCCGGCGCTGTTCGCCGTAGCCCAGATCCTCCGCGATCATTTCGCTCAGCCGCGCCAGATCCAGCTCTTGCAGAACGGCATCGGCGTCGGCGTCGCTGTCGGCCATACCCATCTGGTGCGAGGCCAGTTCCACCTGGCGGCGTACCGTCATGCCTGTGAAGATGCTCGTGCGCTGGAAGCTGCGCGACAGGCCGCGCCGTCGGCGTTCCACGGCGCCCAGTGCGGTGACGTCCTCGCCATCGAGCAACACCTTGCCACGCGTCAGGCGCCTGCGTCCGGTGATGGCGTCGATCACGGTGGACTTGCCCGCGCCGTTGGGGCCGATGAGGCCTCGAATCTGGCCCTTCTCCAGCGTCAGCGCGACGCCGTCGAGGGCCTTTACGCCACCGTAGTGGATGGCCACGTCTTCGGCCTGGAGCACGTATGCAGCGGTCATGGGTGCGCACCTTTCTTCGAAGGTCCATGGCGCAGGCGGCGCAGCAGCCGCGCCAGCGCTCCTGTGATGCCATCGGGCGAGAAAACGATCACAGCGATCAGGGCGGCGCCGAAGATCGCCATGGAATGCGTGGCCCAGTCGCCCAGCAAGTCCTTGAACAGGAAGTAAACAATGGCTCCGACGATGGGACCCGCGGCTCTCTTGAAGCCGCCAACCACCACCATCAGCAGCGTGATGGCCGAGACGCTCCAGTGCAGGCTCTCGGGCGAGACGAAGCCCGTGTTCAGCGCCGACAACAGCCCCGCAATGCCCGTGACCACGGCGGACAGGGCGTACACCAGGGCACGCGGCACCGTGGTTTTGATGCCGATGAAGCGCGCGCGCTCTTCGTTGTCGCGAACCGCCTCGGTGATGGCGCCAAAGCGCGTGCGCAAGAGCCACAGGAGCATGAAGGTGACGAACACCATCAGCGTCCAGGCCAGCATGAACAGCGTGGCGGGCGCCAGCAGCGTCGCTTGCTGCACGCCGAACAGGGTGTTCGGCCAGGCGATGCCCATGCCGTCGGCGCCACCGGTGATGCCGCGCGAGCGCGAGGCCAGCAGGTAGGCCATCTGGCCGATCGCCAGCGTCAGCATGCCAAAGGCGATGCCAGGCACGCGCACGATGACGAGACCAATGGCGAACGCCAGCACGCCGATGGCTACCAGAATCACCAGCAGCGCCAGTTCTGCGGGCATCCATTGCAGCTCCAGGTTCACCCCCATGCCGTAGCCGGCCGCACCAAAGAACAGCGCGTGGCCAAAACTGACCAGGCCGCTTTGCCGCAGCAGCACGCCTACGCCGAGTGCGAAGATGGCGTAGATGACGGCCTGGGTGAACATGCCAAGAAGGCTTGCCGAGGTGGTCAGCCACATCGTCAGTGTGCCGCCTGCCAGGGCCAGCACCGACAACAGCCCGATTCGGGAAAGACTCATGCCCATGACTGCATTCCTTCCGATCAGGTACGGCTGCCGGCCAGCCCCGAGGGCTTCCAGATCAGCACGGCGATCATGAACAGGAACGGCAGCAGTACCGACACCTGGGGCAGATAGACTGCACCGATGGCCTGCATCATCCCCAGCAGGAGCGCAGCGATGAATGCCCCGGCCAGCGAGCCCAGGCCGCCTATGACGACCACCACGAAGGAGTCGATCAGCACGTCCGAACTCATGTGCGGCGACAGCGACAGGAATGGCGCGGCCACCACGCCCGCCAGCCCCGCCAGGGCAGCGCCCAGACCGACCACGGCAGCGCCCAGCCGATCGGTATTCACGCCTTGCATGGAGGTGGTCACCGGGTCGGTGCTGGCGGCGCGCACGAACAGGCCGATGCGTGAGTAGCGCAGCCACAGCGTCAGCCCCATGGCCACAGCGGCACCGACGAAGATGACGCCGATGCGATACGCCGGCACGCTCTCGCCGAACAGGTTGACCGAGAAGTTCAGCAGATCGGGCGTGAACAGCGAGTGGTTGCCCTTGCCCCATATGAAGGCCACCAGATCTTCCAGGATGAGCAGCAGACCGAAGGTGACCAGCATCACGTTCAGCGGCTCATGGTCTTGCAGTAGCCGAAACCCATAGCGGTCGAGCAGTACTCCCAGCAGGGCCATGACGGCAGGTGCCGCCACGAGGGCCACCCAGAAATTGCTGTGCGTGGCCACCGAGAAGCCGATGTAGGCCCCCAGCATGTACAGCGCGCCGTGGGCGAAGTTCACCACGCGCCGCAGGCCGTAGATCAGTGCCAGGCCCGAACTCATGATGATGAGAAGGGCCCCGTACACCAATCCGTTGAACAGATTGATCGTCAACATTGCGTCGTCTCCTTAAGCCCGTGGAGCGGGCGCTGGTTCTTGTGTCGGACGGAAGGCCGGCGCCGCAGCGCCGGGCGGGGGGTCAGCGGTGGATGAACGAAGGAGGGCGCTTTTGCAAGAAGGCGTGCATGCCCTCGTGCGCGTCGGTGCTGGCAAAGCGTGCATGCAGAGCGCGCCGCTCGAACAGAATGCCCTCGGTCAGCGAGCTCTCCCACGCGCGGTTCACCGACTCCTTGATGGCCATCAGGGCGGGCAGTGAGTAGCTTGCGATCTGTCCGGCCAGCGCCAGAGTGCGCGCCAGCAGCTCGGCGTCGGGTACCACGCGTGATACCAGGCCGTAGCGGTCTGCCTCTTGCGCGTCCAGCGTGCGGGCGGACAGGCACATGTCCATGGCCTTGGCCTTGCCGACGGCGCGCGGCAGGCGCTGCGTGCCGCCGGCGCCCGGCAGCATGGCCAGCTTGATCTCGGGCAGCGCGAAACGCGCCGACTCCGCCGCTACGACGATGTCGCAGGCCAGCGCCAGCTCGCATCCTCCGCCCATGGCGTAGCCGGCCACTGCCGCAAGCACGGGCTTGCGGATGGTGCGGATGGTCTCCCAGTTGCGAGTGATGAAGTCGCCCTGATAGACATCCATGTACGACCAGTCGGCCATGGCGTCGATGTCGGCGCCAGCGGCAAAGGCCTTGTCGCTGCCAGTGATGACGATGGCGCCGATGCCTGGGTTGGCGTCGAACGACTTAAGGGCTGCGCCCAGCTCATCCATCAGGGCATCGTTCAGGGCATTGAGCTGGCACGGGCGGTGCAAGGTGATCAGCCCCACGCGGCCATGCGTGGCGACCTGGATCGGGCGAAGACTGTCGTGCGGCTTGTCCATGACGATCACGCCTTGTTGCTCTTGATCAGCTCTTGCACCGCATCGCGCAGCTTGAACTTCTGGATCTTCCCTGATGGGGTGGCAGGCATGGCTTCCTGCACGATCAGGCGTTCGGGCATGTACTGAACGGCGATCTGTTGCTCTTTCAGGAAGCGTTGGATTTCCGGCAGGTCGATGCTCTGCCCGGCCTTGGGCACCACCACGGCGCAGGCACGCTCGCCCAGGCGCTCGTCGGGGTAGGCGACGATGGCGGCCATGGCGACGGCGGGGTGCTTGTACAGCAGTGACTCGATTTCCACTACGGGAATGTTCTCGCCGCCGCGGATGATCACGTCCTTGCTGCGCCCGGTGATGCGCACATAGCCGCGTTCGTCGATGCGCGCCAGGTCGCCGGTGTCGAACCAGTCGTCCGCGTCGGTGCCGTTGAGCTGTGGGCGCTTGAGATAGCCGCCAAAGTTGGAGCAGGCGCGCAGCAGCAGCTTGCCCGATTCGCCGGACGGCAAGCTGGCTCCGTCCGCGTCCACCACCTTGATCTCCACGCCGGGCAGGGGACAGCCGTCGGTGTTGAAGGAGCGCTCGTCGTCGTCATCCAGCTTTGTCAGGGTGACGGCGCCGTTCTCCGTCATGCCCCAGGCCGACACGATCTTCGCCCCCAGCGCCGCACGCGCCTGCTGCACCAGCGGACCGGGGATCGGTGCGCCCGCGCACAGAAAGGTGCGCAAAGTCGGCACGCCGGGGCCGCCGGCCTGCACGTCCTCGGCCACGGTGCGCGCAAGGTCGGTCAGGAACGGGGTGGATGCCATGGTGAAGGTGACCCTCTCCGACTGGATCAGGGAGAGCGCCTTTTTCGGCTCCCATATGTCCTGGAGCACAACACTGGTCTTGAGCAGAATGGGCATCATCAGGCCGTACATGAAGCCCGTCTGGTGCGCCATAGGGGAGGCCATGAGCACCACGTCCTCGGCATCCAGCTTCAGGCGCTCGGCATAGGGAATGATGTTGGCGATGACCGTGTTGGCCGAATGCATCACCCCCTTGGGCTCGCCGGTGGTGCCTGAGGTGTAGATGAGCTGTGTCACGTCGTCCGGGCCGGGGCGGCCGCGGGTGAGGATGTCCTGCGCGTCTGCCTGCTTTTCCCATTCGGGGGCGCTCAGCAAGGCGTCGAAGCTGTTGCCTCCGTCGCCACCGACGATGACCACATGTTTCAGGTGCGGCAGACTGGGCTGCAAGCCAGTCACCATGGCCTCGAAGTCAAAGCCCCGAAAGGTCTTGGGCGCAATCATGACCTTCGCTTCGCCGTGGTTGAGCATGAATGACAGCTCACGCTCGCGGAAGATGTGCATCAGCGGGTTCATCACGGCGCCGATGCGCGAGCAGGCCAGGTAGGTCAGCGTGAACTGCCACCAGTTGGGCAACTGGCACGCCACCACGTCGCCCCGGCCCACTCCAAGGCGGGCCAGGCCGACAGCGATGCGGTCGGCCATCTGCGCCATTTCGCCGTAGCTGAACCGGCGCACGTCGCCCGTTTCCACCTGCACGGCCGTCAGCGCGAGCTGTTGGGGGCGGGCCGCCGCGCAGGCATCCAGCTCGGCGTTGATGGTGCGGTCATGCCACAGGCCTTGGGCGATCAGGCGCGCGCGGCGCGGGGGCAGCAGTACGGCGTCGAATTCCATGGGAATGTCTCCAATCAGGATTTGCTATAAAAAATGCAGCTACTGGCGCTTGCTGGATAAGCGTTGTTGCGTTATTTATTGTTTTTTTATGAGGGATTGCGCCCAGGGCGGTGCCTGGGGGCAATGGGGGTGTCCTCAGGCCGGCACGAATTTGCGGCCGGCACGCGTGCGCGCCACGATGGTTTTCATGATCTGCGCCGTGCCGTCGCCGATCTGGAAGCCCAGCACGTCGCGCAGGCGCTGCTCCATCGGGCCGCGGTCGTAGCCGCCGTGGCCAAAGCACAGCAGGCACTGGTGGATCACGTCGTAGGCCAGCTTGGGGCCCCACCACTTGGCCATGCCGGCCTCGGCGCTGTGCGGCAGACCCTGGTCCTTGAGCCACAGCCCCTGCAGGCACAACAGGCGCGCGCCTTCGACCTCGGTGTCGTAGGTCGCCAGCGGGTGCGTCACGCCCTGGAAGGCCGCCAGCGGCTGGCCGAAGGCCTCACGCTCGGTGATGTACTGCCAGGCCTCCTCCAACGCCACGCGCGCCACCGCCAGGCATTGCAGGCCGATGAGCGAGCGTGAGAAGTCGAAGCCGTGCATCACCTGCACAAAGCCCTTGTTCTCGTCCCCCAGGCGGTGATTGACGGGCACGCGCGCGTTCTCGAAGAAGATGGACCCGCGCCCGATGGCGCGCTGGCCGTGGCAGTCAAAGCGGTTGGTGGTCACGCCGGGCGTGTCCATCGGTACCAGCAGCGCGGTTACGCCATGCGCGCCGGACTCGGGTGTGCCGGTGCGCCCGAACACCACGCAGATGTCAGCCTGGTCGGCGGCAGAGATGGAGGTCTTCTCGCCGTTGATGACGTATTCGTCGCCCACGCGCTCGATCTTCAGCCGCAGGTTGGCCGCGTCCGATCCGCCGCGTGGCTCGGTCAGCGCGATGGCGCAGATGCTCTCGCCGGCGATGATTTTCTGCAGCCAGGGCGTGACCACCTCGGGCTGGCCATAGCGCGACAGGATCTGGCTGTTCAGCGAAGCCAGCAGGTTCACGTAGGAAAAGCTCAGGTCGGCGCGTGCGATCTCCTCGTGGATCACGCCCGCGGCCAGGCAACCCAGCCCCAGGCCGCCGAACTGCTCGGGCAGCTCGGGCACGATGAAGCCCAGCTCGCCCATTTCGCGCATCAGCGCGCGGTCGAAGGTTCGGCTCCGGTCGCGCTCCAGAAAACCGGGCGCCACGCGCTCCTGGGCAAAACGCCGCGCGGTCTCGGCCAATGCCTGCAGGTCTTGGTTGATATAGGGGTTGGGATTCATCGCCATGTTTTCACACCTCGGGCTGCTGCTTGCCGCTTACTTGACGTACTTGCGGAACTCGGGCTTGCGCTTTTCCTTGAGAGCGTTGACGCCCTCGCGCGACTCGTCGGTGTCGTAGTACAGCTTGAGCGCATACATGCCCAGGCCGGCAATGCCGGCCTGGTGCGCCGTGTCCATGTTGAAACTGCGCTTGGCTATGGCCAACGCCGTGGGGCTGCGCTCGCAGAGCTCTTCGCCAATCTTCTGCACCTCGGCGTCCAGCTGGTCGTGCGGGAAGCAGAAGTTGGCCAGGCCCATGGCCACGGCCTCGGCGCCGCTGTAGCGACGGTTCAGGTACCAGATCTCGCGCGCCTTCTTCTCGCCGACCACTCGGGCCAGAAAAGCCGTGCCGTAGCCGGGATCCACGGAGCCCATCTTCGGGCCGACCTGCCCGAACTGGGCCTTGTCGGAGCAGATCGTCAGGTCGCAAATCGTGGCCAGCACGTTCCCGCCGCCGATGGCGAAGCCCTGCACGCGGGCGATCACGGGCTTGGGCACGTCGCGGATGGCGGTGTGCAGCTCTTCCATGGGCAGGCCGATGGTGCCGCGGCCGTCGTAGTTGCCGTCGTGCGCGGACTGGTCGCCGCCGGTGCAGAAGGCACGGTCGCCCGCGCCGGCGAGCACGATGGCGCCCACGCTCTTGTCGTAGCCGGCCTTGTTCAGCGCCTTGATGAGCTCGTCGCACGTGGTGCCGCGAAAGGCGTTCATCTTGTCGGGGCGGTTGATGGTGATCCAGGCCACGCCGTTCTTCACTTCGTACAGCAGGTCTTCAAAGGTCATGATGTCGATTCCAGGTTGGGGGTGTGGGAAGGGTCAGCCGTTCATGGTCAGGCCGCCGGAGACGCTGAGCACCTGGCCGGTGATGAAGCCCGCGTCGGCGCTGGCGAAGAAGGCAATGGCGCTGGCCAGATCGTCTGGCTGGCCCAGGCGGCCCAGCGGTATTGCGCGGGTGAAGGCCTCGAGCAGTTTCTCGGGGTTGCCGGCGCCCTCGGCCACGCCGGCCAGCAGCGCCGTATCGGTGGGGCCGGGGCAGACCACGTTCAGGGTGATGCCGTGGCGCGCATGCTCGCGCGCCAGCGCCTTGGTCAGTGCCACCAGGCCGCCCTTGCAGGCGGCGTACACGGCCTCGCCCGAGGAACCCACGCGGGCGGCGTCCGACGCCACGTTGACGATGCGGCCTTTCTTGCGCTCGGCCATGCCGGGCAGAACGGCGTGGTGCATGTGCAGGGCGCCGGTCAGGTTGATGGCGATGAGCCGGTCCCACTCAGCGGGCACAGTCTTGGTGAAGGGTTTGAACACGTCCCAGCCGGCGTTGTTGACCAGCACGGCAACGGGACCGAGCTGCGCCTGTGTGGCGGCGACGGCCGCATCCACCGAGGCGCGGTCGGTGATGTCGCAATCGAAGGCGGCGGCCTGGCCGCCGGCGGCCGTGATCTCGGCCACCACCTTTTGCGCCGCTTCGAGGTTGCGGTCGAATACCGCGACCTTGGCGCCTTCGCGCGCCAGGCGCCGGCAGGTGGCGCTGCCAATGCCGCCGCCGCCGCCGGTCACGATGATGGTTTCGTCCTTTAATCCTTGCATGTCTTCAATCTCCGGTCTGAGGGGTTGCTATGCTTGGCGGGTTGCGAGTTCAATCCGTCAATTGGGTAAACATGTTGCATATATTAAGGATCGACTTTGTCGCAGTCAATGTGCTGAGAGCGGGTGAAACCTATGGAAAACCAGTATAAAAAAGTGAAAGAAACCCGTATGGAGCTGGCCAACAGGCTATTCTTCAAGTTGTACCAATGCGCAAATATGTTGCACAAAACCGGCTCTCGCGCTGTGGAGTCAGAGGGGCTTACGACGCAGCAGTGGGCGGTGTTGGGGGCGCTCTCGACCACGGACGAGGGCATGAGCATTGGGGCGCTGGCGCGCTATCTGATGGTCAGTCGCCAGAATCTGGCGGGCTTGATAGGGCGCATGGAGCGCCAGGGTCATGTGTGCAGCGCCCCGGATGGGCGCGACCGGCGCTCACGCCTGGTGGCGATGACGCCCGCCGGCCGCCTCACCTGGGAGCGAGGGGCGCAGGCCAAGATCGAGGACTACTACACGCAAGCGCTGGAGGGCTTCTCGACCAGCGACCAGGTGCATGCGCTGCACTACCTGCTCAAACTGCTGGACAACATGCAGCGGATCGATATCGCGCAGGGTGCGAGTGAGGAGGATGATGCGGGCTGACTGCCGGATCTGCCCCGGCAGCACCGGCGCAGTCGTCAGGCCGCCCCGCCCGAGCCGTGCGCGCCCGAGGACGGCACCGGCAGACCCAGCATGGCGCAGGCCACGGCCTCGCCGACCTTGATGCCGTCGACGCCGGCCGAGAGAATGCCGCCGGCGTAGCCCGCGCCCTCGCCGGCGGGGAACAGGCCCTCTGTGTTCAGGCTCTGAAAGTCCTCGCCCCGGTCTATGCGCAGCGGGGCCGAGGTGCGTGTCTCCACGCCGGTCAGCACCGCGTCCTGCATGTCGTAGCCGCGTATCTTGCGCGCAAACGCCGGCAGGGCCTCGCGCATCGCCGCGGTGGCGTAGGCGGGCAGGGCCTCGTGCAGATCGACCAGCGTCACGCCGGGTTGATAGGACGGCTGCACCTCGCCCAGCGCGGTGGATGCGCGCCGCGCCAGAAAGTCGCCCACGCGCTGGGCCGGGGCGTTGTAGTTGCCGCCGCCGAGCTCGAAGGCGCGCGCTTCCAGCTGGCGCTGCAGCACGATGCCGGCCAGCGGGTGGGTTTCATCGGCGGCCAGAGTTTCCACGCCGTGCGTCGCGCCCAGCATGGCCTCGAAGGCGGCGGGGTCGCGCGGATAGTCCTGCGGCTCCACGCCCACCACCATGCCGGCGTTGGCGTTGCGCTCGGCGCGCGAATACTGGCTCATGCCGTTGGTGACCACACGCCCCGGCTCGCTGGTGGCGGCGACCACGGTGCCGCCGGGGCACATGCAGAAGCTGTAGACGGTGCGGCCCTTGGCCTGGCCGTTTTGCGCGTGGTGCACCAGCTTGTAGTCGGCCGCGCCCAGCAGCGGGTGGCCCGCGTCCTTGCCCCAGCGCGCGCGGTCGATCACGCTTTGTGGGTGTTCTATGCGCACGCCTATCGAGAACGGCTTGGCCTGCATGGCCACGCCATGCCCGTGCAGCATGGCAAAGCTGTCGCGCGCGCTGTGGCCCAGGGCGATGACGGCATGCGCCGTGGCCAGCTCGTAGTCCTGGCCGGTGCCCAAGTCCAGCACGCGCAGACCGCGCAGGCGCCGGCCGTCCAGCAGCAGGTCGGTCACGCGCTGCTCAAAGCGCACCTCGCCGCCCAGGGCGATGATCTGCGCGCGCAGCTCCTGCACCATCTTCACCAGGCGGAAGGTGCCGATATGCGGGTGGGCGGTGTACAGGATTTCGGGCGGGGCGCCGGCGGCGACGAACTCCTGCAGCACCTTGCGCCCCAGGTGGCGCGGGTCCTTGATCTGGCTGTAGAGCTTGCCGTCGGAAAATGTGCCGGCGCCACCCTCGCCAAACTGCACGTTGGACTCGGGATTGAGCTCACGCCTGCGCCACAGGCCCCAGGTGTCCTGGGTGCGTTCGCGCACGGCCTTGCCGCGCTCCAGCACGATGGGCTTGAAGCCCATCTGTGCCAGCACCAGCGCGGCAAAGATGCCGCAGGGGCCAAAGCCCACCACCACCGGGCGTTCTTGAAAGCCTGCCGGCGCCTGGCCCACGGGGCGCCAGGCCATGTCGGGCGTGGGCTGGATATGCGGGTGGCCGGCGTGCTGCGCCAGTAGGGCGGATTCCTGCGCGGCATCGGCCAGGGCTACATCGACGATGTACACGGCCAGCAGCTCGGCCTTGCGCGCGTCAAAGCTGCGCTTGTGCACCCGCAGCGTGGCGATGGCCTCGGGCGCCAGGCCCAGGGTCTGGGCGGCCAGGGCGTGCAGGGCGGTGTCGGGGTGCTGCTCGGGATCGAGCGGCAGGGCGGCCAGGGGCAGGCGCAGTTCGGACAGGCGAATCATGGCTTGGGTCTATCAAGCAAAAGGGGGCGCCATGGTAGCACCATGGCCCCGATAAACTTGAATCAAATAGGGCTGTAGCGCTTTGTGGGTAAGCGTAAACAGCTATCAAATAAATAGTAACACGGATGCTGTCAAAACCACGGGTCGAAATCGTCCTGCTGCTTTTGCAGCTGTCGCTCGGCCTTGATCCAGTCCTTGATGGCGGCCGGGTCGGCGCGCAGCCCGTTCAGCTCCCTGGTCAGGCGCAGGTTTTCGCGCTCCAGCACCTGCAGATCGGCGCGCAGATCGCGCATCAGGCCCGCGGGCTTGAGGCGCTGGTAGGGGTCGAGCCCGAACTCCATCATGAAATGGCCCTCCACCTCGTTCACCTCCTGCTGCAGCTCCTTGAGCTGCTCGGCCAGCACGCGGTTGTAGTGTTTCAGGCGCTCCTCGCTCAGGCCGGCGATGTGCTCGGGGTCGATCTGCTCTATCTCCAGCTGCAGTTGCAGCAGGTCGAGCAGCTTGTTGTTGGCGTAGGCCTGGTTGACGCGCTGCATTAGTGCCGTCTTGCGCTCGCGCTCGGCGGGGTCGGTTTCGCGGTCCGGGTGCAGGCTGCTGGCGAGCTTGCGGTAGATCTCGCGCACCGACTGCGTGGCCTGGGCGGCCTCTTCCTGCGCCTTGCGCTCGCGTGCGTTGGGCTTGGCACGGCGCTTGGCCTGGTGTGCCTCGCGCTGCTGCTCGGCCTGGGCGCGCTGGGCCTGCATCTGTTCTTCTATGCGGCGCAGCAGGTCCTCGGGCGACTCCGTGTCCTTGCCCTGCAGATCCAGATCCACGCCAAACAGGTCGCGCACCATGGCCTGGGCCATCTCCTTGGCCACCTCGTTGTCCTCGGCCTCTTCGGCGTCGTAGTCGCCGCCGCTGTGGCGGTTGTAGATGTCCTTGAGGCCGGCGCGCGTGGCCTCATCGGGCACGGCGTCGATCAGATCGGCTACGCGGTCGGTGATGCCCTCGCTGAGCGTGCGGCGCGCGGCCTTGCTGAGCTTTTTGTCATCGCTGGCCGCGTCCAGGTGCTGCACCAGCTCGACCAGCAGGGCGATATGCGAGCCCCGCAGCGGCACGACTTCGCGCGCATGGCGCTCGCGGTAGGCCGCGATGGCCTCCTGCCAGGCGCTGAGCAGCGCACGCTCCTCGTTGATGCGCTCGATATGGCGATTGAACTTCTTTTGCTGCGCCGAGAGTGGCGCTGCACTGGGAGTTTGCGGGATGCGGACGGGGGTGTGGCGTGGCGCGGTCATGGTGGGGCGATTGTGCCTATGCGCCATCGCCCCGGCGCCATCGCGACCTCATGCGGTGGGCAAAAAGCCCTCCACCGACAGGTAACGCTCGCCGGTGTCGTAGTTGAAGCCCAGCACGCGGCTGCCGGCGGGCAGCTCGGGCAGTTTTTGCGCAATCGCCGCCAGCGTGGCGCCGCTGGAGATGCCCACCAGCAGGCCTTCCTCGCGCGCGGCGCGGCGGGCGTATTCGCGCGCCGGCTCGGCGTCCATCTGGATCACGCCGTCCAGCAGGCTGGTGTCCAGGTTCTTGGGGATGAAGCCCGCGCCCAGGCCCTGGATGGGGTGGGGGCCGGGCTGGCCGCCGGAGATCACGGGCGACAGCGCGGGCTCCACGGCAAACACCTTGAGCTGTGGAAACCGCTCTTTCAGCACGCGCGCGCAGCCCGTCAGGTGCCCGCCCGTGCCGACGCCGGTGATGAGTACATCCAGCCCATCGGGAAAGTCGGTCAGGATCTCCTGCGCCGTGGTGCGTGCGTGCACGTCGGCATTCGCCGGGTTGTCGAACTGCTGCGGAATCCAGGCGCCGGGCGTCTGCGCCTTGAGCTCCTCGGCGCGGGCGATGGCGCCCTTCATGCCCTTTTCCTTGGGCGTGAGGTCGAACCGTGCGCCATAGGCCAGCATCAGGCGGCGGCGCTCCACGCTCATGCTGTCGGGCATCACCAGGATCAGCTGGTAGCCCTTGACGGCGGCCACCAGCGCCAGGCCGATGCCGGTGTTGCCGCTGGTGGGTTCGATGATGGTGCCGCCGGGTTGCAGGGCGCCGGACTTTTCGGCGTCCTCCACCATGGCCAGCGCGATGCGATCCTTGATCGAGCCGCCGGGGTTGGCGCGCTCGGACTTGATCCACACGTTGGCCCCGGGGCCGAACAGGCGGTTGATGCGGATATGGGGCGTGTTGCCAATGGTTTGCAGGACGTTGTCGGCGCGCATGGGGTCTCCGATGGGTGAGGGGCGGAATGCCTGGCCGCTGATTGTGAAGCAGTTGTTGCGACGCGTCGCGATAACGATATGCCCTGGCCGCCATATGCCGCCGGTGCGCCCTTGCGCGCGGCAGCGCTGGGCAATGGACGCGTCGCCCCTGGTAGGCTATGCCCCATGACCCTATTGCAGTCCACCATGCTCATGCTCACCATCAGCTGCGCGCTGATGCTCGTTGGCTTCTCGGCACGCGAGTCGCGCTGGGGGCCGGCGCTGATGATGCTGGGCATAGTCGGCGCGCTCCTGCTCATTGCCTACAACATCTATGAGGTGTTGCACGGAGGGTGAGACAATCACCCCCGTGAAGCCCACCAGACCGCCGCTGGTGCAATCTGGGAAACCAGGCACTGGAGGAACGTCCGGACTGCACAGGGCAGCGTAGCAGCTAACGGCTGTCCACCGTGAGGTGAGGATCAGAGCAACAGAGACGAGTCCGATCGGGCATGGCCACCGGAGGTGTTCTGTGAGGCGCCAGCGCAAGCTGGCGAGAGGACAGCGCAAGCTGTCCGAACCCGGCGCAAGCCGGGTCCGAACAGCCACCCCGAGCGGGCACGCCCGCTCGGGGTGAAACGGGCAATCTCTACGCGCAGCAACACCAAGTAGGCACATGTTGACGGGGCCCCCGGAGTGTGCGGGTAGGTGGCATCGAGCCGGTGGGGCGACCCCCGGCCCAGAGTAATGGCGGTCACATGCGGGCAACCGTATGCACAGAATCCGGCTTATCGGTGGGCTTCACACTTTTCATCTGGCGGCGCCGCCTGCCGGTAGAAGGCGTCGATCGCCTCCACCATTTGCGTCAGGCCCGGCTGCTCCAGCGGGTAGTGGCCGGCGCCCTCCAGCATCACGGTGCTGACCGGCACGCGGGTGATGCGCCGCAGGAATGGCTGGCTCAGGTGCAGCGGCGTCCAGCGGTCGGCCGCGGGCTGGGTCAGCAGCACCGGGCAGCAGTCGAAATCCTCGGGCGCGGTTTCGGGCCGGAAGTTCAGGTAGGAGCTCAGAAACGCCAGCGTCATGGCGTTGCCGGCCGAGCGCCTGTCGCGCAGCCAGACCCTGAGCGCCGCCGGGTCGTTGACCAGGGCGTGCATCTTGCTCGCCAGCCTCATCGGCAGGCGCAGGCGCTTGAGTGGGCTGCGTGCGCCCCACTGCACCAGCGCGCCGCCGACGCGGCTCATCAGCACATTGAGCGCCGTCTCGTCGCGCACCTGCTGCGATTGCTGGTCCAGAAAGGTCATGCCGACGATGGCCCGCACCTGCTTGCTGCGCTGGGCGATATGCCAGGCCGGCATGCGCCAGCGCGGCGACGGCGCGCACGATGAGCTGGTGTTCGAGCCGCCCGATGATCTGGAGCCCGCTTTGCAGCGCTTTGTCGTCGAGCGTGCCATGGGCGCCTGCGCGCGCCTGTTGCGCGACGTGCTGGGCAGCGGCCTGGAGCTGGCCGGCTGCACGCTGCGCTACGGCGCGCCGCCGCCGGGCGCGGCACCCGCGCGACTGCTGGGCGCGCGGGTGCGCTACCACGCACAAGACAATATCCTGCGCCTGGCGCATGCCCATCTGCTGCAGCCCCTGCCGCAGGCGAATGCGGTGACCGCCGCCATGTGCGAACGCCTGTGCGCGCAGCTGCTGCAGCGCCGGCGCACCCGCATCGACACCACCGCGCTGGTGCGTGAACACCTGGCGGGCCTGCCGCCCGGCCAGGCGCCCGACCTGGCGGCGCTGGCGCGGCTGCTGGGCGTGAGCGACCGCACCCTCAAACGCCGGCTGCAGCAAGAGGGCAGCTCGTTTCGTGCCCTGGCCCAGGCGGCGCGTCATGCCCGCGCGCAGGCGCTGCTGGAGGCCGGGCACCTGAGCCTGACCGAGATCGCCGCCGAGTTGGGGTTTGCCGACCTGTCCTCGTTCTCGCAGGCGTTCAAGCGCTGGAGCGGGGCGGCGCCCAGCGCGCGTTGAGACTGGACTAAAACCGCTCCCAGGGCTGCAGGTAGCGCCACTGCCCCTCGGGCAGCTTGGCCAGCGGCAGGCGGCCTATGCGTATGCGCTTGAGGGCCACGACGCGCAGGCCGACGGCCTCGCACATGGACGGCACTTGCCCCGGGCGTATGCCCTTCAGGGCAAAGCGCAGCCGGTTCTCGTTCTGCCAGCTGACCTTGATGGGCGGCAGCGGCCGGCCGTTGAAGGACAGGCCATGGCACAGCAGGGGCAGCCCGCCCTCGGCGATCTGGCCCGCCACCTCGACAATGCATTCCTGCTCCAGCGTCTCGATGTCCTCGTGCAGCTTGCGCGCGATGCGCCGGTCCTGCGTGTAGACCACCAGCCCGCTGGCCTCGGTGGGCAGGGGCGTGAAGCATTCCAGCTGTTTGAAGTGGCGCTGCAGCACGCGGATGCCCGATGCATCCTCTGGCAGGTGTGATGCGGTGTTCAGCAGCGTGGCGGCCTGTGGCGCGCCCTGGCTGCGACTGCCCTGCGGGCCAGCGCCGCCGCCCAGGCCGGCCTCGAAGCCCGGCGGCTTGTGCAGCAGCAGCGTGACGGGTGTCAGTGCCAGCGGGCTGGCATCGGGCGCCACGGCGACGTCCTGATCCGGGCGTACGCGGGCGCCAGGGGCCTCCACGACCTGGCCGCCGACGCTGACAAAGCCGCCTTCGATGTACTGCTCCGCCGTGCCGCGCGAGCAATGCAGCTGCTCGGCCACGCGCTTGGCAAGACGAATGTGCTCAGTCATTGCCGGGCTCGAGCATGCGTATGCGCTCCACATGCGCCAGCAGCGAGCGCTGCGCCACCGGCCACATGCGCTCGGGCACGTCGTCGTAGGCCAGGCGCACCCAGTCTTCCATGCTGCCATCGGGCTGGGCCTGCATGGCGGCCAGCACCTTGGCCTCGCGCGCCAGGCGGTGGGCCTTCAGGCGGGCGATGGCGGCGCGCGCCTCGCCCAGCACATAGCCGTGGGCCGGGGCGATGAAGTCCACGTCATGCTCGGCGCACAGCGCATCCAGGCGGTCGAGCGAATCCAGGTAGTCGGCCATGTTGCCGTCCGGCGGGTCTATGACCGTGGTGCTGCCGTTGAGGATGTGGTCGCCCGAGAACAGCAGGCCGTCCTCGACCAGCAGCAGGCACAGGTGGTTGGCCGCGTGGCCGGGCGTGTGCACCACCTGCAGGGTATGGGTAATTTTGCCTTCTGGCCCTTGTCCTTCAAGCGTGAGCAGCTCATCATTTTGTAGTGAACGGTCGGGTGTGAACTGGCTGGCGGCGCGCGCCGTGGGGGCTGACGGCAGGCCCAGCACGGGCGGCTGCGGGCGCCCGGCGGCCGCCACCATGGTTTGCAGCGGCGCGGCGCCCGGGGAATGGTCGGGGTGCGAATGCGTGCAGACGATCATGCGAATGTCGCCGCCCGCGGCGCGCCACAGCCGCTCCAGATGCGCCTTGTCGGCCGGGCCGGGGTCGATGGCGATGTAGCCCGTGCCGGGGTCGCCCACCAGGTAGCTGTTGGTGCCCGGGCCGGTCATCACGCCGGGGTTGGCGGCGGTCAGGCGCTGCAGGTTTTTCAGGAGCGGCACCGGGGTTTCGCTCTGCCAGTCCAGCACATGCTCGCCGCGGCCGTTGGGTGTGACCAGGGCCAGCTCGCCATAGGGCGCCTCATGCTCCATGAAGCGCGCCTCCTTGCCCGCCAGCAGGCCCGAGCGCGGGCTGCTGGCCCACAGTGGCTGCTCGCCGGCGACGGCGGCCAGCACGGCATCCACGTCGGCAAACTGCGCCAGGCGCTGCAGCGTGCGTATGGTCGGGAAGATCATGAAGAACTGCCCGGCCTCGTGCCGCGCCAGGGCGTCTGCTGGGCGCACCCAGACGGGCTCGAACTGCTCGGACTCGTCGGCCACCGGCTCCTGCCCTTCGGGCATGCGCGCCACCAGAAAGGGCACGGCGAAGCGCTTCGGTAAATTGCGGTCGGCAGTCCAATGCGCCAGCTGGTAGACCTTGTCGGCCGCCAGGCGCAGGCCGCGCGTGGCGCATGCGGCGGCAAACGTCGTCTCCGGCGGCAGCTTGCGCGCAATGGCGGCAATGTCGGCGGCGTCGGCCCAGCTGCCATCGGCGCGGCGCGCCAGCAGCACGCCCAGCTCTTCAAAGCTCTCGCGGATGGCGGCCATGGCGTCGGTCAGGCGCGCGTCCGTCTGCGTGGGGCGGCGGTCGGCCAGCGCGTGGCTGGCGCCGTCGCCGTCCTGGGCCTCGATGCCGCCGCCGGGAAAGACATAGGCGCCGGGGACAAAGCTGGCCTTGTCCGATCGGCGCGTCATCAAGACCTCCAGCACCGTGCCGCCGGCGACGGGGGCATCGCGCAGCAGCAGCACGGTGGCGGCATTCAGGGGCGTGACGGGTTCACGGTGGGGGTGGAGTTGTTGGCTGAGGCGTGGCATCGGCGCATTATGGGCAAGCCAGGGTGATCGCGCCGATGCGGCGCGGATAATCGCGCCCCATGCACATCCGCTTTACCAAGATGCAAGGCGCGGGCAACGACTTTGTGGTGCTCGACGAGACGCAGGAAATCCTGGGTCTGACGCGCGCGCAATACCGCTTTCTGGCGGACCGCCATTTCGGCGTGGGCGCCGACCAGATCCTCAGCGTGCGCCCCTCGCCCGCCCAGGGCATCGATTTTGAATACCTGATCCACAACGCCGACGGCGGCCAGGTGGAGCAGTGCGGCAACGGTGCGCGCTGCTTTGCGCGCTTTGTGCGCGACAAGGGGCTGACCCACAAGGACGAGATCCGCGTGCAGACCATGGCCGGCGTCATCGCCCCCAGGCTGGAGGCCGACGGCCGCGTGACAGTGGACATGGGGCGCCCGGTGCTGGAGCCGGAGCGGGTGCCTTTCGATGCCACCGGTCTGCAGCCCGTGACCCAGGGTTTCACACAAAAATGGCCTCTGACGTTTGATGGTCAAGCGCATGAAGCTACTGTTTTTATAGTGCCGATATCCATGGGCAACCCGCATGCCGTGCAGCTGGTGGATGACGTGGACACCGCCCCTGTGGCCCAGACCGGCCCGCTGATCGAAAACCACCCGCGCTTTGCGCAGCGCGTGAACGCGGGTTACTTGCAGATCATCAGCCGCGCCGAGGTGCGCCTGCGCGTGTACGAGCGCGGCGCCGGCGAGACCCTGGCCTGCGGCACGGGCGCCTGCGCCGCCGTGGTGGCCGGCATCCGCCTGGGCCTGCTGGATGGGCGCGTGGATGTGCATACGCGCGGTGGCCTGCTGAGCATCGCCTGGGCCGGCGGGCCGCAGGACGCGGTGCTCATGACCGGCCCCGCGACCACCGTTTTCGAAGGCCAGATCGACGTTCCCGAGCTACCATGAACCATTCCTCCGTCACCCCCATCACCGAAGACGACATCGCGCATTTCCTGGTGAACACGCCGGGTTTTTTCGAGCGCCATGCCGAGCTGCTGTCCAGCGTCACCATCTCCAGCCCGCACGGCCAGCGCGCCGTGAGCCTGCACGAGCGCCAGGCCGAGATGCTGCGCGAGAAGATCAAGGGCCTGGAGCACCGCGTCATGGACATGGTGCGCCACGGCCACGAGAACACCGCCATCACGCACAAGATCCACCAATGGTCGCGCCAGCTGCTGGCGCTGCCCGATGCGGGCGCGCTGCCCCAGGCCGTGGAGCAGGGCATTCACCAGCTGTTTGACGTACCCCAGGTCGCGCTGCGCCTGTGGGGAGCGGCCGGCGCCCATGCCGATGCGCCTTTCGCCCGGGATGCGAGCGAGGACGTGCGCTCCTTCGCCTCGTCGCTGACCATGCCGTTTTGCGGCCCCAACCTGGGCTTCGAGGCCACCGCCTGGCTGGCGCGCGCGGCCGAGGTGCAGTCGCTGGCCCTGCTGCCGCTGCGTCGCGGCGCCATCGACAGCGCCGATGAGCCGGCCTTTGGCCTGCTGGTGCTGGGCTCGCCCGACCCGCACCGCTTTGAGGCCACCATGGGCACGGACTACCTGGCGCGCATCGCCGAGCTGGCCAGCGCCGCGCTGTCGCGGCTGTACTAGGCCAGCGCCGCCGGCCGCCATGGGCATCAACCTGCTCGATCCCACGCATGTGCTGGGCGCGACCGTCTGGGGTTGTGGCTTTCTGGCGGCCTGCCTGGTGTTGACGGGCTTCATCCGCCGCTTTGCGCGCCGCATCGAGGCGCACCTTTCTGATGTGACCGGCCTGCGCTTTGCCAGCGCTTTCGCCCAGGTGCTGGTGTACCTGGTGGCGTTCGTGCTCTACGCGCATCTGATTCCCGAGCTGCGCACCCTGGGCACGGCGCTGCTCACCGGGGTCAGCGTGGTGTCCGTGGTGCTGGGACTGGCGGCGCAGAACACGCTGGGCAACCTGATCGCCGGGATGTCGCTGGTGCTGTACCGGCCGATCCGGGTGGGCGACAGCGTGCAGCTGACCACGCCCCGCGGCCTGACCACGGCCGCCGTGGAGCAGGTGTCGCTGGGTTACACGCTGCTGCGCGCCACCGATGGCGGCGAGGTCATCGTGCCCAACAGCCTGATGATCAGCAGCGTGGTGATACGCCTGGACGATCCCGATGGCCCAGCCACTGCCGCCAACGCCTGAGCCGCCGCCGCTGCCCGAGGAGGCCCTGCGCTACCTGGAGCATGTGCGCGTGGAAAAGCGCCTGGCCGCGCGCACCCTCACGCTGTACCAGCTGGATCTGCAGCGCCTGGCGGCCCATGCCGCGGGCGTGGGCCTGCCACTGCTGCGCCTGCAGGGCGCGCATATCCGCCGCTTCGTCGCGCAAATGCATGCCGGTGGGCGCAGCGGGCGCGGCATTGCGCTCATCCTCTCGGGCTGGCGCGGTTTCTTCGCCTGGGCCGCGCGCCAGGGGCTGGTGCCGCACAACCCGGTGCAGGACGTGCGCGCGCCCAAGGCGCCCAAGCCGCTGCCCAAGGCACTGGGGGTGGACGACGCCGTGCGTCTGGCGGAGCATGATGAATCGGGCGCCGACCCCTGGCTGGAGGCGCGCGACGCCGCCATGGTCGAGCTGCTCTACGGCTGCGGCCTGCGCGTGGGCGAGCTGGTCGGCCTGGACTTGGCTCCCAGCCCGGCAGCGCACAGCCAAGGGCGCGGCTGGATCGATCTGCAGGCGCGTGAGGCCCATGTGTTCGGCAAGGGCTCCAAGCGCCGCAGCGTGCCCGTGGGCCAGGCCGCGGCCCAGGCGCTGGAGCATTGGCTGCAGCAGCGCGCCCAGCCTTTCGGCGGCGCCGCGGTGGACGGCGCGCTGTTCCTGGGCCGGCGCGGCGCGCGCCTCACGGCGCAGAGCGTGTGGCTGCGCCTGCGCCAGCGCAGCCAGGCCGCGGGGCTGACCACGCCGGTGCACCCGCATATGCTGCGCCACTCGTTCGCCAGCCACCTGCTGCAATCGAGCGGCGACCTGCGCGCCGTGCAGGAGCTGCTGGGCCACGCCAGCATCACCACCACCCAGGTCTATACGCGGCTCGACTTCCAGCACCTGGCCAAGGTGTATGACCAGGCCCATCCGCGCGCGCGCAAAAAGCCCGAGTCCTGACCATGGTTTGTGCCCGCCTGGCGCGGGCGTGGGATAGTGGCCGCTTTTCAGCAAAGGAGAACCCCACCATGGCAGACGCTTGGCTTACCACCTTGATCACCGACACGCCCCAGCAGGGTTTCGAGCTGGCCATCACCCTGAGCCGGCGCGGCGTGAAATACACCCAGCCCGACGCCGAGGTGCTGCACAAGCTGCGCCCCGAGTACTCCACCAGTTCGCACGAGCTGACGGCCGCCTCGCAGGTGATCGCCATCAACTTCCAGACCGTGGCCGCGGCCAACAATTACTGGCGCAAGTAACGGCTTGACAGGCTGGCTACACTGAAGACCTGGTTTGTTTCGCGGCGGCCATCCGGTCGCCGTTTGCTTTTGTCGACGGAAATACCTGTATGTCTTTAATCCCCGCCACCATCCTCACCGGCTTTCTTGGCTCGGGCAAGACCACGCTGCTCAAGCGCGTGCTCACCGAGGCCCATGGCCAGAAGATCGCCGTCATCGAAAACGAGTTTGGCGAGGAAAACATCGACAACGACATCCTGGTCACCGACAGCCAGGAGCAGATCGTGCAGATGAGCAACGGCTGCATCTGCTGCACCATCCGCGAAGACCTGCGCGAGACCCTGCAGCTGCTGGCCGCCAAGCGCCGCAAGGGCCTGCTGCAGTTCGACCGCATCGTCATCGAGACCACCGGCCTGGCCGACCCCGGCCCCGTGGCCCAGACCTTCTTCATGGACGATGAGATCGCCGAAACCTATCTCATCGACTCCATCATCACCCTGGTGGACGCCAAGCATGCCCAGCAGCAACTGGACGAGCGCCAGGAGGCGCGCCGCCAGGTGGGCTTTGCCGACCAGATCTTCCTGTCCAAGACCGACCTGGTGAGCGAGGGCGAGAAGGACGCGCTGATTCACCGCATCAAGCACATGAACCCGCGCGCGCCGATACGCGCCGTGCACTTTGGCGAGGTGCCCCTGAGCGAGGTGCTGGATCTGCGTGGTTTCAACCTCAATGCCAAGCTCGACATCGACCCCGACTTCCTCAAGGAGGACGACGAGCACGGCCACGAGCATGTGCACGACGAGCATTGCGGCCATGAGCACCATGACCATGACCATGGCGAGCATTGCAGCCACCCGCACCACCACCGCCATGACGACGATGTGAAGAGCTTCGTCTACCGTGCCGAGCGCGCCTTCGATCCGGCCAAGCTGGAGGACTTCCTGGGCGCCATCGTCAACATCTACGGCCCGCGCATGCTGCGCTACAAGGGTGTGCTGCACATGAAGGGGACGGAGCGCAAGGTCATCTTCCAGGGTGTGCATCAGCTCATGGGCAGCGATCTGGGGCCGCAGTGGGCCGATGGCGAAAAGCGCCTGAGCAAGATGGTGTTCATCGGCATCGACCTGCCCCAGGACATCTTCCTGCAGGGGCTGGAGCAATGCCTGGTGCCTTGAAACGCAATTTTTGTAGGGGATCTGCAACGGTTTGGCCACGGGCGGCCCGGCTCTATACAATCGCGCCCCGGCAAAAATGCCATGCCATCCGCGCCGTGCCGCTTCAGGGGTTGGGCCCCATGAGCAGCCGGATCCGTACGAATTGCCAGGAGCGAGCCAGTGACCATCGACTCCAGCCAGACCAGGGGCGCGACTTGCTATAGTCCCCAGGTTTGGGCTTGCCCGCAATTGACCGTACCATCACCGGCCCGTACGCAGGTGCCGATACCTGCATAGCCAGCTTTATTTAGACCATGACTACGACCCTGCAAACCTCTGTGGCGGCCGCCAAGAAAGATCCCAAGCTGGCCAACAACTGGAAGACCAAGTCCGCCGAAGAGCTGTCGGACGCGGAAGTGCTGTCCATGCCCGACAGCGAGTACATGAACGACAAGCAGATGGCGTTCTTCCGCCACAAGCTGGTGCTGCTCAAGCAGGACATGCATGCCAATGCCGGCGAGACCACCGAGCATCTGCGCGAGGACACCGTGGTCGTGCCCGATCCGGCCGACCGCGCCACCATCGAGGAAGAGCATGCCCTGGAGCTGCGCACGCGCGACCGCGAACGCAAGCTGCTCAAGAAGATCGAGCAATCCATCGCCCGCATCGACGCCGGCGACTATGGCTACTGCGACGAGACCGGCGAGGCCATAGGCGTCGGCCGCCTGATCGCCCGGCCCACGGCCACGCTGTCGCTGGAGGCGCAGCAGCGCCGCGAGCTCAAGCAAAAGATGTTTGGCGACTGATGTGAATCACACCCCCCTGAGGCGCTGCGCGCCTTCCCCCCGCTCTCGCGGCGCTGCGCGCCGCGGGCAGGGGGACGCCGCCCGTGCGGCGGGGCGGCCCTTGCACGGCGGCCCTGGCCTGGGGCACGCCAGTTTCATGCCGGCCTGCACCATGGAGCAGCGCGCGCTTGAGGGCGCATAAAGGCGCACCACTTCAAACCATGAGCAAGGACGACACCCCGGCACCTGGTGGACTGCTGTCCAAGATGGTGAAGTTCGTGCGCAACCCCACGGTCAACTGGTCTGACCTGGACTCGCTCGAAACTGACCGCGACAGCCAGTACAGCAAGCAGATGCTCAAGGAGATGATCGAGCGCAAGCGGCGCAACGACTTCGTGCGCAAGCGCGAGTTCGATCAGCTGCGCAAGCTGCGCCAGCGCGAGGCCCAGGGCGGCCGGCGCCTGGACGACGCCTTGGCACGCGCCTCGTTTTTCTCGAACAGCATGACCTCGCCCGACGAGCGTGCCGGCACGCTCAAGAAGATCGACGAGATCGAAGCCCAGATGTCGCAGCAATGGTGGAAGGGCAAGGAGCAGGGCGCTCCCGCCCCCCAGACGGCCAGCCAGCAGGGCGCGGCACCCGAGTCGCAGCGCATGGTCGTCGCGCCGCCCATCGTGCCGCCAAGGCCAGCCGTGGTGTTGGCAGCGCAAGCGGCGCTTGGAGACCAGGTGCACGCCTTTGCGCCCACCGCCCCGATGAGCATGCCCGCATCCCTGGGACAGGGGGCTTTGCAGGTTCCGCCAGCGGCCGACGCCGCGATGGCAGCCGCGGTGCCCTCGCTCGTGGCCGATGCCGAGCCGTTCGAGCATGACCCCGACCTCGAAGAGGCCGCCATCCGTTTCGCCAGCGGCGACTTCGAGGGTGCCGAGGCCGGGCTCAGGGAGATCATGACGCAGCCCCCGCAGGACGGAGCGCGGCCGGACGAGGTCTGGCTGGCGCTGTTCGACCTGTACCGCGCCACCGGTCAGCAGGATCCGTTCGACATGCTGGCCATTGAGTTTGCCGCGCGCTTTGGGCGCTCGGCGCCGCTGTGGTTCTCGCTGCCCGAGCAGCTGGGCATGCAGGCAGCCGTGGATCCGGCAACGCCCGCCGCGGCACAGTTCGAGCATGGCTGGAGCGCGCCGACCCTGCTGACGCAGCAGTCGGTGGCCGCGCTGCAGGCCTCCCTGGCGCGCGCCGCGCCACCCTGGACCCTGAGCTGGACGCGCCTGACCGAGATCGAGCCGCCGGCCATCGCCGCGCTGGCCCAGCAGTTCGAGGACTGGGCCGGGCGCGCGGTGCAGATCCGGTTTGCCGGCGTGCAGGCGCTGCAGGGCCTGCTGCAGGCAAATACCCCATCGGGCGACCGCAGCCGCGAGCCTGCCTGGTGGCGCCTGCGCATGGCGGCGCTGCGCCTGATGGGCCAGCATGACGAGTTCGAGCTGGTGGCCCTGGACTATTGCGTGACCTATGAGGTCTCGCCACCGTCCTGGCTGTCGCCGCATTGCGCCTTTAGCGGCGACGATGGCGCCGCGCCTGCGGCGCTGGAGGGCGCGCCGGACAGCGATCTGTTCATGTCGGGTTTTGCCCTGTCCCAGCCGGCGCGCACGGACGATGGCCCGGTGGCGGCATTGCAGGGCCAGATCGATGGCGATGCCACGCCGCTGCTGCAGCCGCTGGAGGCCATGGCGCCTGCGGGTGCGCCGCTGGTCGTGTCCTGCGAGCGGCTGATCCGCATCGACTTTGCCGCCGTCGGCTCGGTGCTCAACTGGGCGGCCGAGCAACAGGCCCAGGGCCGGGCGGTGCATTTCACGCAACTGCACCGGCTGGTGGCCGTGCTGTTCAACGTGATCGGCATCAACGAGCACGCGCGCGTCGTGCTGCGGAAAAACTGATTTTTCGTCCCCACGGGCGTGGGTGCGGCTTGCAAACGGGCGCTTGCGCCCCCATATGGCTTCCCCATGGAACAGTACCACGGCACCACCATTCTCAGCGTCCGGCGCCAGACGGCGAACGGCATCCAGGTTGCTCTTGGCGGCGACGGCCAGGTCACCCTGGGCAACATCGTCGTCAAGGGCACGGCGCGCAAGGTGCGCAAGCTCTACCAGGGGCGTGTGCTGGCCGGCTTTGCCGGCGCCACGGCCGACGCCTTCACGCTGTTTGAGCGCTTCGAGGCCAAGCTGGAGAAGCACCAGGGCCAGCTGACGCGCGCGGCCATCGAGCTCACCAAGGACTGGCGCACCGACCGCGTGCTGCGTCGCCTGGAGGCCATGCTGGCCGTGGCCGATCATTCGGCCTCGCTCATCATCACCGGCAACGGCGACGTGCTCGAGCCCGAGGAGGGCATAGTCGCCATCGGTTCGGGCGGCGCCTACGCGCATTCGGCCGCCAAGGCGCTGCTGCACAACACCGATCTGCCGGCCGTGGACATCGTGAAGAAGTCGCTCGCGATCGCCGGTGAGCTGTGCATCTATACCAACATGCACCACACCATAGAGACGCTGTAGGCGTTTCGCTATTGTATTAATAGCTTCTGGCGCTTATCTGTAAAGCGCTGGAGCCAGAAATGGTCTAAAAATGTCCTCCATGACCCCCCAGGAAATCGTCTCCGAGCTCGACCGCCACATCGTCGGCCAGCAGGGCGCCAAGCGTGCCGTGGCCATCGCCCTGCGCAACCGCTGGCGCCGCCAGCAGGTCGATAGCAGCCTGCGCCAGGAGATCACGCCCAAGAACATCCTGATGATCGGCCCCACGGGCGTCGGCAAGACCGAAATTGCGCGTCGCCTGGCGCGCCTGGCCGATGCGCCCTTCATCAAGGTCGAGGCCACCAAGTTCACCGAGGTGGGCTATGTCGGCAAGGATGTGGACTCCATCGTGCGCGACCTGGTCGAGGTGGCCGTGAAGCAGACGCGCGAGCAGGACATGAAGAAGGTGCGCGTGCGCGCCGAAGACGCGGCCGAGGAGCGCATTCTCGATGTGTTGATCCCCCCGGCACGCACCGGCGAAGCGGCACCCGACAGCACGGCGCGCCAGGTGTTCCGCAAGAAGCTGCGCCAGGGCGAACTGGACGACAAGGAGATAGAGATCGACCTGGCGGACGCGCGCCCGCAGCTGGAGATCATGGGCCCGCAGGGCATGGAAGAGATGGCCGAGCAACTGCGTGGCATGTTCAGCCAGATGGGCCAGGAGCGGCGCAAGACGCGCAAGCTGAAGATCGCCGAGGCGCTCAAGCTGCTGACCGACGAGGAGGCTGCCAAGCTGGTGAACGAGGAAGAGGTCAAGGCCCACGCCCTGCATAACGCCGAGCAGAACGGCATCGTTTTCATCGACGAAATCGACAAGGTGGCCTCGCGCCAGGAGAGCGGCGGCGCCGAGGTCTCGCGCCAGGGCGTGCAGCGCGACCTGCTGCCGCTGGTGGAGGGCACGACGGTGTCCACCAAGTACGGCATGGTCAAGACCGACCATATCCTGTTCATCGCCTCGGGCGCCTTCCACTTGGCCAAGCCCAGCGACCTGATCCCCGAGCTGCAGGGGCGCTTTCCGATCCGCGTGGAGCTCACCTCGCTGTCGGTGCAGGACTTCGAGGCCATCCTGACGCAGACCCATGCCAGCCTGGTCAAGCAGTACCAGGCGTTGCTGGCCACCGAGGGCGTGGCGCTGGAATTCACCCCCGAGGGCATCACGCGCCTGGCGCATATTGCCTATGACGTGAACGAGCGCACCGAGAACATCGGCGCACGCCGGCTGTCCACGGTGATGGAGCGGCTGCTCGACGAGGTCAGCTTCGACGCCGCCCGCCTGTCGGGCCAGACGGTGGTAGTGGACGCCGATTACGTGAACGCGCGTCTGCAGGCGCTGAGCCAGGACGAAGACCTGTCGCGCTACATCCTGTGAGGGTCGGGGTGACATCGCCCCCGGCTTCATAAAGCACTTGCATACCCGCATCTAAGTGCTTAATCAATAAAGGGTTTTGCCTGATTTTTGCATGCAAATCGGGTTCTAAGCCCTTGATTTCATTACAAATTTTTGACGATTCCCCTGTTGTCGGGCGTGCTTTTCCTGCTACAGTGCAAAAAAGTGCAATTAAGTGGTGAAAAGTGCCTTTCGAGCCCAAAACGGCGCCGAAAGGTGGGTGGATCAAGCAGGGGTTCGATTCGTGTTCCAAGGGGCGTCATCGCTGAGTCTCGATGCCAAGGGGCGGCTATCTGTGCCGACCCGGCATCGTGACGCCCTGACGGAGCAGGCCGGCGGCCAGCTGACCATCACCAAGCACCCCGACGGCTGCCTGATGGTGTTTCCGCGCCCGGAGTGGGAGAAGTTCCGCGAGCGCATCGCCCAACTGCCCATGTCGGCGCAGTGGTGGAAGCGCATCTTCCTGGGCAACGCCATGGACGTGGAGATGGATGGCACGGGGCGCGTGCTCGTCTCGCCCGAGTTGCGCGAGGCCGCGGGCCTGACCAAGGAGGCCGTGCTGCTTGGCATGGGCAGCCACTTCGAGCTCTGGGACAAGGCGACGCACGACGCCAAGGAGGCCGCCGCCATGCAGGCCGGCATGCCCGATGTCCTCAAGGACTTTTCTTTCTAGGGGCCGCGTGTGAACCAGCCCCTGCAACACACCACGGTCTTGCTCGACGAGGCGGTCAATGCCCTGCTGGGCGGCGGCGGTGACGCCGCGCCGGCGGGCTGCTTCGTCGACGGCACCTTTGGCCGCGGAGGGCATTCGCGGCTCATATTGCAGCGGCTGGGCGCTGCGGGGCGGCTGCTGGCCTTCGACAAGGACCCGGCAGCCATCCAGGAAGCGGCGCGCATCGAGGATGCGCGCTTTGCCATTCGGCACCAGGGCTTTTCGCAGCTGGGCGAGCTGCCTGCGGCCAGCGTGGCCGGTGTGTTGCTGGACCTGGGCGTGAGCTCGCCGCAGATCGACGACCCCGGGCGCGGTTTCAGTTTTCGATTCGACGGCCCGCTGGACATGCGCATGGACACCACGCGCGGCCAGAGCGTGGCCGATTGGCTGGCAGATGCCGAGGCGGCACAGATTGCGGAGGTGATACGTGACTACGGCGAAGAACGGTTTGCTGGCCCCATTGCAAAGGCGATTGTTGCTTGGCGCACGCAGCGCGGCCCCATTGGCAGCACTGCCGAGCTGGCCGACATCGTGGCTGGCGCGGTCAAGACCCGCGAGCCGGGCCAGAACCCTGCGACGCGCACATTTCAGGCGCTCCGGATTTTCATCAACGCCGAGCTTGAGGAGCTGCAGCGCGCGCTAGGGGCCAGCCTGCGCGTGCTGGCACCGGGCGGCCGCCTGGTGGTGATCAGTTTTCACTCGCTGGAAGATCGCATCGTCAAGCAGTTCATCGCCCAGCATTCGAAAGAGGTGTTCGACCGCCGCGCGCCGTTCGCCGCGCCCCAGCCCATGCGCCTGAAGGCCGTCGCCCGCATCAAGCCGGGCGCCGCCGAGGTGGCCGCCAACCCGCGTGCGCGCAGCGCCGTGATGCGCGTGGCCGAGCGCACGGAGGTGCCAGGATGACCCGTATCAGCCTGGTGCTGCTGCTGGCGGTGATGGCCAGCGCCATGTATCTGGTGCACACCCAGTACCAGTCACGCCGGCTGTACACCGAGCTCGACCGCGCGGTGGCCGAATCGCGCCGCCTGGAAACCGAGCACCAGCGCCTGCAGGTGGAAAAGCGTGCCCAGGCCACGCCGCTGCGCGTGGAGCGCCTGGCGCGCGACAAGCTGCACATGCGCACGGCCACGCCGGCCATCACCCACTACGTGACGGCCGACGGCAAGCCCGTTGCCGCGCCACTGGCCGCACCCGCGGCAGCAGGGGGCAGGCGATGAGCCGGCGCAGCGTCAACTACACTTCCAGCCCCTTGCTGGCCAGCAAGACGCCGCTGTGGCGCAGCCAGTTCATCGTGGCCCTGGTGGCCCTGGGCTTTCTGGCCCTGATCGGGCGCGCGGCCTATGTGCAGGTGTTCGGCAACGCCTTCTTCCAGCGCCAGGGCGAGGTGCGCTTTGCGCGCACGCTGGAGCTGCCGGCCAACCGTGGCCGCATTCTGGACCGCAACGGCCTGATCCTCGCGTCCAGCGTGCCGGCGGCCAGCATCTGGGCCATTCCCGAGGACGTGGAGACCGACAACCCGGAGGTGAAGCCCAAACTCAAGCAGCTGGCGCGCCTGATGGGCATGCCCCTGCCGGCACTCATGGCCAAGCTGGCGGATGAAGACAAGACCTTCGTCTGGATCAAGCGCCAGCTCGACTGGGATGTGGGCCAGCAGATCCAGGCCCTGGGCATCAAGGGCATCTACCAGCGCAAGGAATACAAGCGCCAGTACCCCGAGGGCGAGGCGGCCGCCCATGTGGTCGGCTTCACCAACGTGGAAGACCATGGCCAGGAGGGCATGGAGCTGGCGTTTGACAAGGAGCTGGCCGGCAAGCCCGGTTCGCGCCGCGTGATCAAGGACCGCCTGGGCCGTGTGGTCGAGGGCGTGGGCGCCGAGGTGCCGCCCGTCGATGGGCGCGACATGCAGCTGTCCATCGACAGCAAGGTGCAGTTCTTCGCATACCAGAAGCTGCGCGACACCGTGGCCGAGCACAAGGCCAAGGCCGGCAGCGTGGTCGTGCTGGACGCCCATACCGGCGAGGTGCTGGCCCTGGCCAACTACCCCAGCTACGACCCCGGCAGCCGCGGCAGGCTGACCGGCGAGCAGCTGCGCAACCGCGCCATCACCGACACCTTCGAACCCGGCTCGACCATGAAGCCCATCACCATAGGCCTGGCGCTCAACAGCGGCCGCGTGCGGCCCGAGACCGTGATCGACACCAGTCCCGGGCGACTGACCATTACCGGCTCCACCATCAGCGACACGCACAGCTACGGTGCGTTGACCGTCGAGGGCGTGGTGCAGAAGTCGAGCAACGTGGGTACGACAAAAATCGCCATGCAGATGCCGGCGCGCGAGATGTGGGAGACCTTCTCCGCCGTCGGCTTCGGGCAGAAGCCGCAGATCGCCTTCCCCGGTGCGGTCAGCGGGCGGCTGCGCCCCTACAAGAGCTGGCGCCCCATCGAGCAGGCCACCATGTCCTATGGCTATGGCCTGTCGGCCAGCCTGTTCCAGATGGCGCGCTCCTACACCGTGTTCGCCAATGGCGGCAAGGTCATCCCGGCCACCATGCTCAAGACCGATGAGCCCGCCGTGGGCGTGCCGGTGTTCTCCGAGCGCACGGCGAACCAGGTGCGCAAGATGCTGCAGATGGCCGCCGGCCCCGGCGGCACGGGCCAGAAGGCGCAGACCGTGGGTTACTCGGTGGGTGGCAAGTCGGGCACGGCGCGCAAGCAGGTGGGCAAGAGCTATGCCACGGGCAAGTACCGCGCCTGGTTCACCGGCCTGGCGCCGGTGGACAAGCCGCGCATCATCGTCGCCGTGATGATCGACGAGCCGAGCAACGGCGTGATCTACGGCGGTGCCGTGGCCGCCCCGGTTTTCAGCGAGGTGGTGCAGCAGACGCTGCGCATGATGAGCGTGGCGCCCGACATGGCCGTGCAGCCGCTGATCGTCACCAACGCCGTGGAGGAGTCGCTGTGAGCCGGCCGCGCCCCCTGGCATCCGTAGCCGAGGCTGTTGCCTGGCTGCGCGCGCGCGTCACCGGAACCTTGCAGACCGACAGCCGCCTGATCCAGAGTGGCGACGCCTTCATCGCCTGGCCCGGCGCCGCCACCGACGGCCGCGCCCATGTGGCCGACGCCCTGGCGCGCGGCGCCGTCGCCTGCCTGGTGGAGCAGCAGGGGGTGGAGGCCTTCGCCCTGGCCGGTGTGCATGTCGCGGCGCTGCCGGGCCTCAAGGCCGCCACCGGCCTGATCGCCGCCGAATGGTTTGGCCGGCCCAGCGAGCGCCTGCAGGTGCTGGCCGTGACCGGCACCAATGGCAAGACCAGCACCGCCTGGTGGCTGGCAGATGCGCTCAATCAACTATCAAAACAAGAGCTGCCTGCGCTTGATGGGTGCGCCTTGGTAGGTACTTTGGGTATTGGTGTGCCGCCGGAGCTGAACAGCACCGGCATGACCACGCCCGACCCCGTGCGCCTGCAGCGTGCGTTTGCGCAGTTTGCCGATGCGGGGCTCTCGGCCTGCGCCATCGAAGCCTCGTCCATAGGTCTGGCCGAACACCGGCTGGATGGAACGCAGATGCGCGTGGCGCTGTTCACCAACTTCACCCAGGACCACCTGGACTACCACCACGACATGGCCGCCTACTGGCAGGCCAAGCGCGTGCTGTTCGACTGGCCGGGGCTGCGCGCTGCCGTCATCAACATCGACGACGCCCAGGGCGCCGCCCTGCATGCCGAGCTGCAGGGCCGCGCGCTGGACCTGTGGAGCGTGTCCATCCAGGGTCCGGCGCGGCTGGCCGCACAGGACATCGTGCATCGCGGCGCGGGCCTGGCCTTCACCGTGGTCGAGGGCGGGCAGGCGCTGCCGCTGCAGACCCAGCTGATCGGCCTGTACAACGTGTCGAACGTGCTGGGCGTGATCGCCGGCATGCGCGCGCTGGGCGTGCCTTTGGCGCAGGCCCTGGCCGCCTGCGCGCGCCTGGCACCCGTGCCGGGGCGCATGCAGCAGCTGGCCTTTGCCGGCCAACCCCTGGTTGCCGTGGACTATGCCCACACGCCGGACGCGCTGCACCAGGCGCTGACGGCGCTGCGTCCCATGGCGGCGCAGCGCGGTGGCCGGCTGTGGTGCGTGTTCGGCTGTGGCGGCAACCGCGACGCCACCAAGCGCCCGCTGATGGGCGCCGTGGCGCAGCGCGAGGCCGACCGCGTCATCGTCACCAGCGACAACCCGCGTGGCGAGGAGCCGCGCGCCATCATTCACCAGATCCTGCAGGGCATGATTGCCTCCACCCATGTGGGCGCAGAAGTTGACCGTGCCGCAGCCATAGCCCAGGCCGTCGCCGAGGCTGGCGCCAACGACGTGGTGCTGATCGCCGGCAAGGGTCACGAGGATTACCAGGAGACGGCCGGCCAGCGCCAGCCGTTCTCCGACATGGCGCAGGCGCGTGACGCGCTGGCGCGTCGAGGAGCCGTGGCATGAGCCACACCAACCACCCCCCCATGATGACGCTGCAGCAGGCCTTCGAGCTGCTGCGCGCCCGCATCCCGGCCGCGGGCCTGGTGGGCGACGGCGCCACGCCGCTGGCGCGCGTGCACACCGACACCCGCACGCTGCAGGCCGGCGACCTGTTCGTGGCCCTGAAGGGCGAGCGTTTCGACGCCAACACCTTTCTGCCCCAGGCCGGCGCGGCCGGCGCCGCCGCCGCCATTGCCCATGGCGGGTTGCAGGCGGCGGGCCTGCCCGGCATCGAGGTGCCCGACACCCTGGCGGCCCTGGGCGCGCTGGCGGCCGGCTGGCGCGCTCAGTTTGATCTGCCGCTGATAGCCGTGACCGGCAGCAACGGCAAGACCACCGTCACGCAGATGCTGGCCGCCGTGCTGCGCGCCTACAAGGGCGATGCGGCCCTGGCCACGCAGGGCAACTTCAACAACGACGTGGGCCTGCCGCTGACGCTGCTGCGCCTCGCCGCCACGCATCAGGCGGCGGTGGTCGAGCTGGGCATGAACCACCCGGGCGAGATCGCCTACCTGGCCGACATCACCCGCCCCAGCGTGGCCCTGGTGAACAACGCCCAGCGCGAGCATCTGGAATTCATGCACACGGTGGACGCGGTGGCGCGCGAGAACGGCAGCGTCATCAGCGCCCTGGCGCAGGACGGTGTGGCGGTGTTTCCGGCCGGCGACGAGTACACGCCGCTGTGGCGCGCGCTGGCGGGTGAGCGCTGCTGCCTGTGCTTTGGCGCGCAGGGCGATGTGCGCTGCGAGACCGCGCAGTGGAACGAGGGCGCCTGGACCGTGCGCATTGCCACGCCCCTGGGCGCATTCGACACGCGCCTGCATATCGCCGGCTTGCACAACGTCACCAACGCCATGGCGGCCACTGCCTGCGCCGTGGCCGCGGGCGTGCCGCTGGCCGCCATTGCCGCCGGCCTGGCGGCGTTCGAGCCGGTCAAGGGCCGCTCGCGCGCGCTGGCCCTGCATTGCCAGGGCCGGGCCATTACCGTGGTGGACGACAGCTACAACGCCAACCCCGACTCGGTGCGCGCCGCCATAGCCGTGCTGGCCGATCTGCCCGGCCCGCGCCTGTTGGTGCTGGGCGACATGGGCGAGGTGGGCAACCAGGGGCCGCAGTTCCATGCCGAGGCCGGCGCGCATGCGCACCAAAGCGGCATAGAGCAGCTGTTTGCCTTGGGCGCCTTGAGCGTCCATGCCGCCCAGGCCTGCGGGCCGACGGCGCGGCATTTCGAGGACATGGCATCGCTGCTGGCAGCGGTGCAGGAGGCCCTGCCCGGCGTGGGCAGCGTGCTGGTGAAGGGATCGCGTTTCATGAAGATGGAACAGGTGGTGCAGGCCATGGAGGGCGCATGCTCCTGATCCTGTCGCAATGGCTGCAAGGCCTGTCGCCGGACTTCGGCTTTCTGCGCGTGTTCCAGTACATCACCTTCCGTGCGGTGATGGCGGCGCTGACGGCGCTGCTCATCGGCCTGGCGGCCGGCCCCAAGGTGATACGCATACTCACGGCGCTGAAGATCGGCCAGCCTATCCGCGGCTACGCCATGCAGTCGCACCTGTCCAAGAGCGGCACGCCCACCATGGGCGGGGTGCTGATCCTGCTGTGCATCGCCATCTCCACGCTGCTGTGGTTCGACCTGTCCAACCGCTTTGTCTGGATCGTGCTCATCGTCACGCTGGGCTTTGGCGCCATCGGCTGGGCCGACGACTGGCGCAAGGTGGTGAACAAGGATCCCGAGGGCATGCGCTCGCGCGAGAAATACCTCTGGCAATCGGTGATCGGCCTGGCCGCAGCGCTGTACCTGGTGTTCTGCATCTCCGAGAACTCGAATGCACGCGTGTTCGAGCTGTTTGTCGCCTGGATCAAGTCGGGCTTTACGCTCGATCTGCCGCCGCAGGCCGGCCTGCTGGTGCCCTTCTTCAAGGAGGTCAGCTACCCGCTGGGCGTGCTGGGCTTCGTGATCCTGACCTACCTGGTGATCGTGGGCGCGAGCAACGCCGTGAACCTGACCGACGGCCTGGACGGCCTGGCCATCATGCCGGTGATCATGGTGGGCGCGTCGCTGGGCATCTTTGCCTATGTGACGGGCAATGCCGGCTTTGCCAAGTACCTGCTGTTTCCCTACATCGCCGGCTCGGGCGAACTGCTGATCTTCTGCGCCGCCATGGCCGGTGCCGGCCTGGCCTTTCTGTGGTTCAACGCCCATCCGGCCCAGGTGTTCATGGGCGACGTGGGCGCGCTGGCGCTGGGTGGCGCCCTGGGCACCATCGCCGTCATCGTGCGCCAGGAGATCGTGCTGGCCATCATGGGCGGCATCTTCGTCGTCGAGGCGCTGTCGGTGATGCTGCAGGTGAGCTGGTTCAAGTTCACCAAGCGCCGCTACGGCGAGGGCCGGCGCCTGCTGAAGATGGCGCCGCTGCACCACCATTTCGAAAAGAGCGGCTGGAAGGAGACGCAGGTCGTCGTGCGCTTCTGGATCATCACCATGCTGCTGTGCCTGATGGGCCTGTCCACGCTGAAACTGCGATGAACCCAGAGCACCACGATCCCCTGCTGCCGGCCGAGGCCTCCATGCCCGAAGCCGCGCCAGGCGCCGCGCCGGTTGCTGCACCGGCCCCGGCGGCCGCGCCCGCTCTCGACTGGCAGGCGCCGGCCGTTTCTGCCGCCGAGCAGGCCCGGGAGTTCGTCGCGCGCATCTTTGCCGACGTGGGCGCCGCCGACGAACCCGAGGCCGCCGCGCCCGTGGCCGAGACCGAGCCCGCCGCGGCTGCAGAACTACCCGCCGCCGCACCCACCACCCGCCCCGGCGAGGGCCTGGCGCCGCTGGCCGACCAGCGCGTGCTGGTGCTGGGCCTGGGCGCCTCCGGCCTGGCCATGGCGCGCTGGTGTGTGCGCTGCGGTGCCCAGGTCATCGTGGCCGACACGCGCGAAGCCCCGCCGCAGCTCGCCCTGCTGCAGGCCGAGCTGCCCCAGGTGGAGTTCATCGCCGGGCCCTTGGCCGCTAGCCTGGTCGAGGGCCGCGCGTTGCATGCCGTGTACCGCTCGCCGGGCCTGAGTCCGGCTGATATTGCTCCCGTTACAGTAGCTGCTGGCGCTTGCCAGATAAGCGTTGGAGGCGAATTAGACCTGTATGCCATGGCGCTGCGCGAACTGCGCGCCAGCCATGGCTATGCGCCGGCCGTGCTCGCCGTCACCGGCACCAACGGCAAGACGACGGTGACATCGCTGACCACCCTGCTGGTGCAGCAGGCGGGCAAGAGCGTGGCCGTGGCCGGCAATATCGGCCCGACGCTGCTCGACACCCTGGGCCAGCGCCTGGACGCGGCCGATCTGCCTGAGGTCTGGGTGCTGGAGCTGTCGAGCTTTCAACTGGATGGCGTGCAGGGTTTCGAGCCCACGGCCGCCGCCGTGCTCAACATCAGCCAGGACCACCTGGACTGGCATGGCAGCCTGCAGGCCTACGCCGCGGCCAAGGCGCGCATCTTTGGCAACAGCGCGCTGATGGTGCTCAACCGCGAGGACGCCGCCGTCATGGCCATGCTGCCGCCGCCGGTGCGCGTCAAGCTGCAAAAGCCCCAGCCGCGCGCCCATGTGACCTTTGGCGCCGACATGCCGCAGCGCCCCGGCGACTTCGGCATCGAGGTGGTCAGCGGCATGGCCTGGCTGGTGCGCGCGCATGAGGCTGACGAGACCGCCAGGCGCGGCCGCAATGCCCAGGAGGCCGAGCTCTACGTCCAGCGCCTGATGCCCGCCGACGCCCTGCGCATACGCGGCCGCCACAACGCCTGCAACGCCCTGGCCGCGCTGGCCCTGGCCCAGGCCGCAGGCTGCCCGCTGGCGCCCATGCTCTACGCCCTGCGCGAATACCGCGGCGAGCCGCACCGCGTCGAGCCTGTCGGCATGCTGCGCGAGGTGGAGTACTTCGACGACAGCAAGGGCACCAACGTCGGTGCCACCGTGGCCGCCCTCACCGGCCTGGGCGCGGACAGGCGCCTGGTGGTCATCCTGGGCGGCGACGGCAAGGGCCAGGACTTCTCGCCGCTGGCCGTGCCGATTGCGCGCTATGCGCGTGCGGTGCTGCTGATAGGGCGTGACGCGCCGCAGATCCGCGCCGCTTTGGCTGGCAGCGGTGTGCCGCTGCTGGATGCCGCCACCCTGCCCGAGGCCGTGCAGCTGGCCAGCCAGCGCGCCCATGCGGGCGACGCCGTGCTGCTGTCGCCGGCCTGCGCCAGCCTGGACATGTTCGACAACTACGCCCACCGCGCGCGCGTGTTCGTGGATGCGGTGCACGCCCTGGCCGAAGATGCGGGCCAGAGCCTGGATGGAGGTCTGGCATGAGCGCCGCCGCACGTCCCAATGCCGGCCCCGGCCTGTGGCAGCGCCTGCGCGCGCTGGCGGGTGCGCGCCCGCCAGAGTCCGCCGACGTGCTGCCGGTGCGCGTGGGCGGCACCGAATACCGCCGCACCACGGCCACGCCGGCGCATGTACTGGGTTTTGACCAGGCGCTGTGCTGGGTGGTGGTGCTGCTGCTGGCCTTCAGCGTGGTGATGGTGTATTCGGCCTCGATTGCCATGCCGGACAACCCACGCTTTGGCAACATCGCGCCCCACCATTTCGTGCTGCGCCATGCGATCGCCATCGGTGTGGGCTTTGTCGGCGCGCTGCTGGCCTTCCAGGTGTCCATGAACACCTGGGAGCGCATGGCGCCCTGGCTCTTCGTAGTCTCCATCCTGCTGCTGATCGCGGTGCTGATCCCGCATGTGGGCGTGGTGGTCAATGGCGCGCGGCGCTGGCTGTCCCTGGGCATCATGAACTTCCAGCCGTCGGAGCTCGCCAAGTTCGCCGTGCTGATCTACGCCGCCGACTACATGGTGCGCAAGATGGAGGTCAAGGAGCGGTTCTTTCGCGCCGTGCTGCCCATGGTCGTGGCCGTGGGCGTGGTGGGCGCGCTGCTGCTGGCCGAGCCCGACATGGGCGCCTTCATGGTGATCGCCGTGATCGCCATGGGCATTTTGTTTCTGGGCGGGGTGAACGCGCGCATGTTCTTCCTGATCGCCGCCGTGCTGGTGGCGGCGTTTGCCATGATGGTCATGACCAGCCCCTGGCGGCGCGAGCGCATCTTTGCCTACCTGGATCCATTCAGCGAGGCGCATGCGCTGGGCAAGGGCTACCAGCTGTCACATTCGCTGATCGCCATCGGGCGCGGCGAGATCTTCGGCGTGGGCCTGGGGGGCAGCGTGGAAAAGCTGCACTGGCTGCCCGAGGCGCACACCGACTTCCTGCTGGCGGTGATCGGCGAGGAGTTCGGCCTGGTGGGCGTGCTGGTGCTCATCCTGCTGTTCCTGTGGCTCACGCGCCGCATCATGCAGATCGGCCGCCAGGCCATCGCGCTGGACCGCGTGTTCTCGGGCCTGGTGGCCCAGGGCGTGGGCGTGTGGATGGGCTTTCAGGCCTTCATCAACATGGGCGTGAACCTGGGCGCGCTGCCCACCAAGGGGCTGACGCTGCCTTTGATGAGCTTTGGCGGATCGGCCATTCTGATGAACCTGGTGGCCATTGCCGTTGTTTTGCGTGTTGACTATGAGAACAAACTCTTGATGCGAGGTGGCAGGGTATGAGCAGCCCCAAGACCGCCCTCATCATGGCCGGCGGCACCGGCGGCCATATCTTCCCCGGCCTGGCCGTGGCCGAGGAGCTCAAGGCACGGGGCTGGCGCGTGCACTGGCTGGGTACGCCCGGCAGCATGGAATCGCGCATCGTGCCGCAGCATGGCCTGCCGCTGGAGACCATCGACTTTTCCGGCGTGCGCGGCAAGGGCGTGATCACGCTGGCACTGCTGCCGCTGAATTTGCTGCGCGCCTTCTGGCAGGCGCTGGCCGTGGTGCGGCGCGTGCGGCCCGATGTCGTCATCGGCATGGGCGGCTATGTCACCTTTCCCGGCGGCGTGATGGCCGTGGCGGCGGGCAAACCGCTGCTGCTGCACGAGCAGAACTCGGTGGCCGGCATGGCCAACCGGGTGCTGGCCAGCATGGCGGATCGCATCTTCACGGCCTTCCCCGGCGTGTTCAAAAAAGGCCACTGGGTGGGCAACCCGCTGCGCGCGGCCTTCACGCGGCAGGCCGGCCCGGCCGAGCGCTTTGCCGGCCGCACCGGGCCACTCAAACTGCTGGTGGTGGGCGGCAGCCTGGGCGCGCGCGCGCTCAACGACATCGTGCCCCAGGCGCTGGCGCTGCTGCCCGAGGCGCAGCGCCCCCAGGTCATACACCAGAGCGGCCAAGGTGTGAATGGAGGGCAGATCGAGCAGCTGCGCGCCAATTACCAGGCCGCCGGCGTGCAGGCCGAGCTGACGCCCTTCATCGACGACACGGCCGCGGCGTTCGCCGAGGCCGACGTCATCGTCTGCCGCGCCGGCGCCAGCACCGTCACCGAGATCGCGGCCGTGGGCGCGGCCGCGGTGTTCGTGCCGTTTCCGCATGCGGTGGACGACCACCAGAGCACGAACGCCCGCTTTCTCGTCGATGCGGGCGGCGGCTGGCTGGTGCAGCAGGCCGACCTGACGCCGCGCGGCTTGGCCGATATGCTATTAAATATGGAGCGTTCCGCGCTTTTGGAGCGGGCGCTGAAGGCAAAAAACATGCAAAAAACCCAGGCCACCCGCGAGGTGGTGTCCGCCTGCGAGGAATTGGCATGAAACACGCCATTCATCACATCCACTTCGTCGGCATCGGCGGCTCGGGCATGTGCGGCATTGCCGAGGTGCTGCACAACCTGGGCTACAAGGTGTCGGGCTCGGATCTGGCCGACAGCGCCACGCTGGCGCGCCTGCGCACGCTGGGCGTGGCCACCCATGTGGGCCACGCGGCCGCGCATATCGCGGGCGCGGACGCCGTGGTTACCTCCACGGCGGTGCAGCAGGACAACCCCGAGGTGCTGGCCGCGCGCGAGCGCAAGATCCCCATCGTGCCGCGCGCCGTGATGCTGGCCGAGCTGATGCGCCTGCGCCGCGGCATCGCCATTGCCGGCGCCCATGGCAAGACCACCACCACCAGCCTGGTGGCCAGCGTGCTGGCCGAGGGCGGGCTCGATCCCACCTTCGTCATCGGCGGGCGCCTGAACAGCGCCGGCACGAATGCCAAGCTGGGCGGGGGCGAGTACATCGTGGTCGAGGCGGATGAATCCGACGCCTCGTTCCTGAACCTGCTGCCGGTGATGGCGGTCGTCACCAACATCGATGCCGACCATATGGAGACCTATGGCCATGACTTTGGCCGGCTCAAGCAGGCCTTCGTGGACTTTCTTCACCGCATGCCGTTCTACGGCACGGCCATCCTGTGCGTGGACAACCCGGCCATACGCGACATCCTGCCGCGCGTGACCTGCCCGGTGACCAGCTACGGCCTGGCCGAGGATGCCGAGGTGCGCGCCGTCGACGTGCGCGCCGTGGGCACGCAGATGCACTTCACCGTGCTGCGGCGCAACGGCGTCACGCTGCCCGACCTGCAGGTAGAGCTGAACCTGCCCGGCGAGCACAACGTGCTCAACGCCCTGGCGACGATCGCCGTGGCCACCGAACTCAACGTGCCCGACGAGGCCGTGCTGCGCGCCCTGGCCGGCTTCACCGGCGTGGGCCGGCGCTTTCAAAGCCATGGCGAGCAGTGCACCCAGGACGGCGGGCGCTTCACCCTCATCGAGGACTATGGCCACCATCCCGTGGAGATGGCCGCCACCATGGCCGCCGCGCGCGGCGCCTACCCGGGCCGGCGCCTGGTGCTGGCCTTCCAGCCGCACCGCTACAGCCGCACGCGCGACTGCTTCGAGGACTTCGTCAAGGTGCTGGGTGGCGCCGACGCCGTGCTGCTGACCGAGGTCTATGCCGCCGGCGAGGCGCCCATCGTCGCCGCCGACGGCCGCGCCCTGGCGCGCGCGCTGCGCGTGGCCGGCAGCGTGGAGCCGGTGTTCATCGACGACATCGCCGATCTGCCCCAGCGCATCGCCAGCGCCGCCAGGGATGGCGACGTGGTGCTGTGCATGGGCGCGGGCTCGATCGGCGGCGTACCCGCGAAGATCGTTGAATTACTACAAAAAAGCGAGCTGTCAGCGCAGGAAGGACGGGCGCAATGAGCCAAAAAGACTTGGAGATCAACCCGCCCGCGCTGGGCAAGGTCGCGGTGCTCATGGGCGGCACCTCGGCCGAGCGCGAGGTCTCGCTGATGTCCGGCGGTGGCGTGCTGCAGGCGCTGCGCGCGCGCGGCGTCGATGCCCATGCCTTCGATCCGGCGCATGCCGACCTGTCCGAGCTGAAAACCCACGGCTACAACCGCTGCTTCATCGCCCTGCATGGCCGCCACGGCGAGGACGGCACGGTGCAGGGCGCGCTGGAGCTCCTGGGCATTCCCTACACCGGCCCCGGCGTCATGGCCTCGGCCATTGCCATGGACAAGATCATGACCAAGCGCATCTGGCGCTTCGAGGGTCTGCCCACGCCCGACTGGCGCCTGGTGGCCAGCAGTGCCGAGACGGCACAGGCCTTTGCCGAGCTGGGTGCGCCCATGATCGTCAAGCCCTCGCGCGAGGGCTCGACCATTGGTCTGACCAAGGTCACCTCGCTCGGCCAGTGCGAGCAGGCCTATCTGCTGGCCGCCCAGCATGACCCCGAGGTGCTGTGCGAGCAGTTCATAGACGGCGACGAAACCACCTGCCCGGTGCTGGGCCAGGGCGACGCCGCGCGCGCGCTGCCGGTGATCCGCATCGTGGCCCCCGATGGCAACTACGACTACCAGAACAAGTACTTCACCGACGTCACGCAATACCACTGCCCCAGTGGATTGAGCGAGGCCGAGGAGCGCGAGATCCAGCGCATCGTGGTGCAGGCCTACCGCACTCTGGGTTGCCGTGGCTGGGCGCGCGCCGACATCATGATCCGCAAGGGCGACCGCAAGCCCTTCCTGCTGGAGATCAACACCTCGCCCGGCATGACCGGCCATTCGCTGGTGCCCATGTCGGCCAAGGCCAGCGGTATCAGCTATCCCGACCTGTGCCTGCGCATTCTGGCCAGCGCCTCGCTGGATGCGCTGCAGGGCCGTGCTGGCGCGCCGGGAGCCCAGGAGCACGCATGAACGCCACGCTGCCCGTACCGCTGGACGTCAAGCTCATGAACATGACCGCCACGGTCATGTTCCTGGGCTGCGCCGCCGGCGTGCTGGCGGCGGGCGGGGCCTGGCTGCTGCGCCAGCCAGCGTTTTCCATAGCGCATATCGCCGTCGAGGGCGATGTGGCGCACACCAGCGCCATGAGCCTGCGCGCCAACGTGGCGCCGCAACTCAAGGGCAACTTCTTCACCGTCGATCTGGAGGCTGCGCGCCGCGCCTTCGAGCAGGTGCCCTGGGTGCGAAGCGCCCAGGTGCGGCGCGAATTCCCCAGCGGCCTGCGCGTGCATCTGCAGGAGCATGACGTGGCCGCCTACTGGGGCGCCGAGGGCAGCGCCACGCTGGTCAACAGCCAGGGCCAGGTCTTCGAGGCCGATGCCGACGAGGTGGAAGAGGACGGCCTGCCGCGCCTGCTGGCAGCGACGCCCGAGCGCGCGGCCGAAATGCTGGACATGGCGCGGCGCCTGGCGCCGCTGCTGGCGCCACTGGGAGCCGGCCTGGAGACGTTGGAGCTCACCGGCAACAGCGGCTGGCGCGTGCTGCTGGCCAGCGGCGCCGTGCTGCAGCTGGGCGGCGGCAAGCCCGATGAGGTGCTGGAGCGCGTGCGTCGCCTGGCCGGCACGCTGGCCGGCGTGGCGCAGCAGCAGGGGCGCGGTGTGGAGGCTCTGGAATACGCCGACCTGCGCCACGACGGTGGTTACGCGCTGCGCCTGCGCGGCGTGACCACGGTGGCCAACGAGGCGCAGCGTGTTGCCGCGCAGCGCGCGGCCGAGCGTGCGGCGGCAGCGGCGGCGCGTGCCGCGCAAGCGGCGCAGCGGGCAGAGGCCAAGGCGCGTGCGGCGGCAAAGAACAACTGAGGGCAGGACGAAAGAACTATGGCAAGAGAGTACAAAGACGTGGTCGTGGGGCTGGACATCGGCACCGCCAAGGTCATGGCCGTGGTGGCCGAGGTGTTGCCCGGTGGCGAGCTCAAGCTCGCCGGTCTTGGTGTGGCGCCTTCCAATGGCTTGAAGCGCGGCGTGGTGGTGAACATCGACGCCACGGTGCAGAGCATCCAGCAGGCGCTGAAGGAGGCCGAGCTGATGGCCGACTGCAAGATCCAGCGCGTCTACACCGGCATCACCGGCAGCCATATCCGCGGGCTCAACTCCAGCGGCATGGTGGCGGTGAAGGACAAGGAGGTCACGCCGGCCGACGTGGCGCGCGTGGTCGAGACGGCCAAGGCCATCAACATCTCCAGCGACCAGCGCCTGCTGCTGGTCGAGCCGCAGGAGTTCATCATCGACGGCCAGGACGTGCGCGAGCCCATCGGCATGAGCGGCATGCGCCTGGAGGCCAAGATCCACATCGTCACCGGCGCGCAGAGCGCGGCCGAGAACATCATCAAATGCGTGCGCCGCTGCGGCCTGGAGGTCGAGCAGCTGATGCTCAACCCCCTGGCCAGCAGCCAGGCCGTGCTGACCGATGATGAACGCGAGCTGGGCGTGGCCGTGGTCGATATCGGCGCCGGCACCACCGACGTGGCCATCTTCACCGGCGGCGCCATTCGCCACACGGCCGTGCTGCCGATTGCTGGCGACCTGATCACCAGCGACATCGCCATGGCGCTGCGCACACCGACCAAGGACGCCGAGGACATCAAGGTGGAGAGCGGCTTTGCCAAGCAGCTGCTGGCCGACCCGGAGGCCCAGGTGGAGGTGCCGGGCCTGGGCGACCGCAGCCCGCGCATGCTCAGCAAGCAGGCGCTGGCCGGCGTCATCGAGCCGCGCGTGGAGGAGATTTTCTCGCTGGTGCAGCAGGTGATACGCGAGTCGGGCTACGAGGAAGTGCTGTCGTCGGGCATCGTGCTCACCGGCGGCAGCTGCGTCATGCCCGGCATGGTGGAGCTGGGCGAGGACATCTTTTTGAAGCCCGTGCGCCGCGGCCTGCCGAAGTATTCCAGCTCGCTGGCCGACATGATTGCCCAGCCGCGCGCGGCCACCGTCATGGGCCTGTTGGAAGAAGCGCGCCTGGCGCGCCTGCGCGGCTTCAAGGTGGCGGCCAAGAGCGGCTCGGTGAAGACGGCGTTTGGCCGCTTCAAGGACTTCATCGTGGGGAACTTCTGACATGACGGCCGCATTGCTCTGGCTGGCCCGCGCCGGGCCGCCGCGTCGAAAGCGGGGCCGATGGCGAAGTACGGCCCCGCCCCCTGACGGCATCACGCGTCACAACAACAAGCATCGATTTTTGGCAATTGCACATCACAACGTAGTTACAGGAGCAGCATCATGACCATCGAAATGATCGAGTCCGAAGAGTTCAACCAGGGCACCCAGATCAAGGTGATCGGTGTCGGCGGCGGCGGCGGCAACGCCGTGCAGCACATGATCTCGCGCAGCGTGCAGGGCGTGGAGTTCATCAGCGCCAACACGGATGCACAGGCGCTGACGCGCAGCACCGCGCACCGCACCATCCAGCTGGGCACCAACGGCCTGGGCGCGGGCAGCAAGCCCGAGAAGGCACGCGAGGCCGCCGAGGCCGCCGAGGAAGATATCCGCCAGGCGATTGCCGGCGCGCACATGCTGTTCATCACCGCCGGCATGGGCGGCGGCACCGGCACGGGCGCGGCGCCGGTGATCGCCAAGGTGGCCAAGGAGATGGGCATTCTCACCGTCGGCGTGGTCACCAAGCCCTTCGACTGGGAGGGTGGCCGCCGCATGAAGAATGCCGACGAAGGCCTGGCCGAACTGGAGGCGAACGTCGATTCGCTGATCGTGGTGCTGAACGAAAAGCTGCTCGACGTGCTGGGCGACGACATCACCCAGGACGAGGCCTTTGCCCACGCCAACGATGTGCTGAAGAACGCCGTCGGCGGCATCGCCGAAATCATCAACGAGTACGGCCAGGTCAACGTGGACTTTGAAGACGTGCGCACCGTGATGGGTGAGCCCGGCAAGGCCATGATGGGCACGGCCACCGCCAACGGCCCGGATCGCGCCCGCATCGCCGCCGAGCAGGCCGTGGCCTGCCCGCTGCTGGAGGGCATAGACCTGTCTGGCGCCAAGGGCGTGCTGGTGCTGGTGACGGCCAGCAAGGGCAGCCTGAAGCTGTCCGAATCGCGCCTGGCGATGAACACCATCAACGCCTACGCCTCGCCCGATGCGCATGTCATCTTCGGCGCCGCGTATGACGACAGCCTGGGCGACGATATCCGCGTCACCGTGGTCGCCACCGGCCTGTCGCGCGCCAACGCGCGCCGCCAGACCATGCAGGTGGTGCAGGGCAGCCTGCGCACCGGCACCGACAACGTGGCCTACCAGATGCCCATGGCCGGCGGCGCCCTGGGCGTGCCCGGCGGCATCATCGGCAGCGGCGCCCAGGCCGAGTACGGCAACATGCAGGTGCCCAGCGTCTGGCGCACCAACCGCACGGCCGCCACGGCACGCGTGGACGCGCTGTCCTCGGGTGGCATGGATGAGCTGGAAATCCCGGCCTTCCTGCGCAAGCAGGCTGATTGACACAGGTCAGCCCAGGCCGGCGGCTGGCTCTTTTGGGGGCCTGCCTGCCGGCTTTTTCATTTCCCGTTGGCTATCAGCGGCATAGCCAACTACCGCCTGTCGGGCGCGGCAGCGCCAACTAAAATCGCACCATGCTCCAGCAACGCACCATCAAGACCCTGACCCGTGCCGTCGGCGTGGGTCTGCACAGCGGCCAGCGGGTCGAGCTGACGTTGCGCCCGGCTCAAGCAGACACGGGCATCGTGTTCCGCCGCGTCGATCTGCCCGAGCCGGTGGACATTCCCATCAACGCCCAGGCGGTGGTCGATACGCGCATGGCCTCCACCATCGGCGCGGGCGGCGCCAAGGTGCACACCGTCGAGCATTTGATGTCGGCCTGCGCCGGCCTGGGGCTGGACAACCTGTACATCGACATCACGGCCGAAGAGGTGCCCATCCTCGATGGTTCCTCGGCCTCGTTCGTGTTCCTGCTGCAAAGCGCCGGCGTGGAGCTGCAGAACGCGCCCAAGCGCTTCATCCGCGTCAAGCGCGCGGTGGAGGTGCGCGAGGGCCAGGGCGACCAGCTGAAATGGGCTCGCCTGGAGCCCTACCACGGCTTCAAGCTGCGCTTCGAGATCGACTTTGCCCATCCGGCGGTCGATTCCACCGGGCAGTGCGTGGAGTTTGATCTGGGCAGCGGCAACTACGCCCGCGACATCGCGCGCGCGCGTACCTTCGGCTTCACCAAGGACGTGGAGATGCTGCGCTCGCACGGCCTGGCGCTGGGTGGTGGGCTGGACAACGCCATCGTCATGGACGACTACAAGGTGCTGAACGCCGACGGCCTGCGCTACGACGCCGAGTTCGCCCGGCACAAGATCCTGGACGCAATGGGCGACCTGTACCTGGTGGGTAAGCCGCTGCTGGCGGCCTACAGCGCGTTTCGCAGCGGCCACGGCATGAACAATCAGCTGCTGCGCGCGCTGCTGGCGCAGGAAGACGCCTGGGAGATCGTCAGCTTTGACAGCGAGCGCCAGGCACCCGCGGGCTTTGCCCAGCCGGCGCGCGCCTGGTGAGTCGCCGGCCATGCTGATCATGCGCTGGGCCGTGATGCTGCTGCTGCTCGCGGCTGGCGTCGCATTCGCTTATTTCGCCGCCACGGGCCAGCAGCGCTACAAGCGCTTCGGGCTGGTGATCATCAAGTGGATCGCCATCGCGGCGGCCATGTTCTTCCTGGTGTTGATACTGGAACGCATATAGTGCGCGGCGCGCCAGGCCGTATACTGCGCCTTGCTCCGGGGTGCACGTTTGGGCGTGCTGAGATGGTGGGCCAACCCGCCAAAACCGCGAACTTGATCTGGTTAGTACCAGCGTAAGAAGAGCTGCAGTGGGATGGGGGAGTGCGCCGTAGAGCGCGCCTTCGTCCCGCCGATTGCGGAGCATTCCATCCCCCAGCCTTTGAGGAATGCCCGCCATGAACGCCCCTGACAGCTTCGCCACCTTGCTCGCCCGCACGCGCGAGTCCTTTCCCGCCTCCACCAAGTCCTTCATCACCGGCAGCCGCGCGGATCTGCGTGTGCCGGTGCGCGACATTGCCCTCACCAACGGCGAGGTCGTCAGCGTCTATGACACCTCCGGCCCCTACACCGACCCCGCCGCCATCATCGACGTGAAGCAGGGCCTGCAAAGCGTGCGCGGCGCCTGGATTGCCGAGCGCGGCGACACCGAGCGGTATGAGGGCCGCAAACCCGTGGCGCTGGACGATGGCAGCAAGAGCGAGGACGCCGCCCGTCTGGCCCAGCTGCGCCAAGAGGCCGCGGCCCTGCAACGCCAGCCCCTGCGCGCCAAGGCCGGCGCCAACGTCACGCAGATGCACTACGCGAAGAGGGGCATCATCACCCCCGAGATGGAATACGTGGCGCTGCGCGAAAACGGCAAGCGCGAGTGGATGGCGCAGTACATGGCAGACGCCGCGCGCGAAAAGCGCCTGGCCGGCAACCCCATGGGCGCGCTGATCCCGAAGATCATCACCCCCGAATTCGTGCGCGACGAGGTGGCGCGGGGCCGCGCCATCATCCCGGCCAACATCAACCACCCCGAGGTGGAGCCGATGGCCATTGGCCGCAACTTCCTCGTCAAGATCAACGCCAACATCGGCAATTCCGCCGTCACGTCCAGCATCGAGGAAGAGGTGGAAAAACTGGTCTGGGCCATTCGCTGGGGCGCAGACAACGTGATGGATCTCTCGACCGGCAAGAACATCCACACCACGCGCGACTGGATCGTGCGCAACAGTCCCGTGCCCATCGGCACCGTGCCCATCTACCAGGCGCTGGAAAAGGTGGGTGGCATCGCCGAAGACCTGAGCTGGGAAATCTTCCGCGACACGCTGATCGAGCAGGCCGAGCAGGGCGTGGACTACTTCACCATCCACGCGGGCGTGCGCCTGGCCTATATCCACCTGACGGCGCAGCGGCGCACCGGCATCGTCTCGCGCGGCGGCTCCATCATGGCCAAGTGGTGCATGGCGCACCACCGCGAGAGCTTCCTCTACACGCACTTCGAGGACATCTGCGACATCATGAAGGCGTACGACGTGTCGTTCAGCCTGGGCGACGGCCTGCGCCCCGGCTGCGCCAGCGACGCCAATGACGAGGCGCAGTTTGCCGAGCTGCACACCCTGGGCGAGCTGACGCAAATCGCCTGGAAGCACGACGTGCAGACCATGATCGAAGGCCCCGGCCATGTGCCCATGCACATGATCCAGGCCAACATGACGGAGCAGCTGAAAACCTGCCACGAGGCGCCGTTCTACACCCTCGGCCCCTTGACCATCGACATCGCCCCCGGCTACGACCACATCGCCAGTGCCATTGGGGCCGCCATGATCGGCTGGATGGGCACGGCCATGCTGTGCTACGTGACGCCCAAGGAGCACCTGGGCCTGCCCGACCGCGACGACGTCAAGCAGGGCATCATCGCCTACAAGATCGCCGCGCATGCCGCCGACGTTGCCAAGGGCCACCCGGGGGCGCGCGCGCGTGACGATGCGCTTAGCCAGGCGCGCTTCGACTTCCGCTGGCAAGACCAGTTCAACCTGGGCCTGGACCCTGAAACCGCGCAGGAATACCACGACGAAACATTACCGAAGGACGCCGCCAAGGTGGCGCATTTCTGCAGCATGTGCGGGCCCAAGTTCTGCTCCATGAAGATCACGCAAGAGGTGCGCGAATTTGCCGCCGCCAAGGGCGTGGCCGAGGGCGACGCGCTGGCCCAGGGCATGGCGCAAAAGGCCGAGGAATTCAACCGCGCGGGCGGGGAGTTCTACATTCCTATCCAGCCGGTGTGATACCGACACTTCCCCTCTGGGTATGGGTGCCTACATATTTCAGTAGCGCAAAACGCTGATTTGACACGGGTCTCAACTCCCTCTCCCCCTTGGGGGAGAGGGTAGGGGTGAGGGGGTGATGGGTCGCGACGCCGGCATGGGCCACCCTCACCCCTACCCTCTCCCGCCAGCGGGAGAGGGAGAAGCAGCCTCGAGGCTGCGCACATCCTCAGGGGGGAGGGAGAGCTCGTCAACCCTCGGCCACCGGCTGGCCGTTGACCCGCGTCTGCCCGGCCTTGTTGTCCACCGTCAGGTTGGCCTCGTACCAGGTCAGCGTGGGGCGCGCGCCGAACAGGGTGGTGTACTCCTGCAGCTTGGCCTCGGTAAACCAGGCCTCGGCTGCGGCGCGGCTTTCCCATACGTACAGGCCGCCGGCGCCATGCTCGTTGCGCACGTAGTCCTTGCTGATCAGGCCTATTGAGCCGAGCTTGCGGAACTTGGGCGCCGACTGTTTGGCGATCTGATCTGGATGAACTGCTCTTCGGTGGGAGCGGGCAGGGCGAAGTGCCACAGGACGACGCAGGGGGCCATGGCGTGGGACTCCAAAAAGGCTAAGGGGAAATCATTGTAGGCAGCGCCAGCACTCCCCGGACAAGGGCCCAAGCCGCCAGGCGAAGGTGGCAACTGACGCGGTTTCAGTAACTGCGCCCGCCCTTGTACATGGCGTGCTGGCGCCGCGAGAGTTGCGTCACCTGCCCCACGCGCGCCATGGCCGTGCCGGCGTGGGCATGGGTAATGGCCAGCCCCAGCGCATCGGCCGCGTCGGTGCCCGGCAGGCCGGGCAGGGTGAGCAGGCGGCGCACCATCTCCTGCACCTGCGACTTCGCCGCGCGGCCGTGGCCGACCACGGCCTTCTTCATCTGCAGGGCCGTGTATTCGGCCACGGGCAGGTCGGCGTTGACCAGCGCAGTGAGCGCCGCGCCGCGCGCCTGGCCCAGCAGCAGGGTGGACTGGGGGTTGACGTTGACGAACACGATCTCCACCGCCGCCGCATCGGGCCGGTAGCGCGCGGCGACCTCGGTGATGCCGTCGAACAGCAGCTTGAGCCGCCCCGGCAGGTCGCCCAGCGCGAGGCCCGTGGTGCGTATGGTGCCGCTGGCCACGTAGGCCAGGCGCTGGCCCTCGACGTCCACCACGCCGAAGCCGGTGGTCTGCAGGCCGGGGTCGATGCCGAGGATTCTCATTGCTATTAAAAATAGAGCTGTTGGCGCTTTATATACAAGCGTCAGGAGGCAAATTGAATCAAAGTAACCTGCCCTGGGCCATAGACCCGCGCAGGCCAAGGTTGGGCATCGGCGTCGAGCATGAGCAGTCGGACAGGGTGGTGGTATTCCGCCTTTGCCGCAGCCAGAGTCTGCAGCGTCTGCGCCAGACTGTCGCCCCGCAGCGTGCTGGCGATGATCAGCGTAGGCCGGCGCGGCCTGAAGCGTGCCAGCCGATCTGGTGCCGCGGGGTCTGGCGCGAGGTAGCCGCAGTCCCAGGGCTGGCGCGGGTGCCGCTTGCGCCACCACCATAGCTCGTGCCACTTCACGGCGAGTTTGAGCTGCCAGCCCTTGAGCCTTGAAGCCGCGGACAGCGCGGCGAGTTCATCGTCTCGGTCGAGATGCCGCGCAAAGGCCGCGGCCAGGTGGGATGCGCGATCACAGTCCCGTCCCGCCATGACGGCCAGGCCGAGGCGCTCGGGTATATCGGGCAGCCGCCAGGGGTGCCAGAACGGCTTGCGCCCGTCCCCTGTGCCTGCCTGGCACCAGGATTCAAGGGCCGCCCACGCGCGCTGCTGTGCCGCATCCAGCGTTGGTGCCTGCCGCAATCCCGGTTCCGCGGCAGGGGGCGGCTGCAGCGCTTGGTCGTCATAACGGGCGATCAGGGTGGGGCCGATGCGTGCGCCCGCCCAAAGACATGGAACGAAAAGCAGGGATGCGTACACGGCCGCATTGCGCCAAGGGGCGGGCAATATGGCGGCCAGTAGCGCGCCCAGCAGCAGCGCGGGCGGCAGCGCCACGGCGAGGGCGGCCACCCAGTTGCGCAGGCGAGCGCCGCCGTGGCGGGTTTCGATGGCCAGGGGCATCTTTGGACCCGTGCTCATGGCAATTCGGCGCTTGCCATGCGCGCCATGATGGTGCGCGTGCGCCCCGCCAGATACGCCGAATTCGGCGTTTTTTCAAAGCGCTTGGGTGCCGGCAGCATCACGGCCAGGCGGGCGGCCTCGGGGGCGGTGAGCTGGCGCGCGCTCTTTCGGTAGTAATGCTGGGCGGCGGCCTCGGCGCCGAAGATGCCGGCGCCCCATTCCACGTTGTTCAGGTAGATCTCCAGGATGCGCTGCTTGGATAGAAATTGCTCCAGCGCCAGCGTGAGCACGAATTCCTGGCCCTTGCGCACCAGGTTGCGTTCGCCCGACAGCAACAAGTTCTTGGCCAGCTGCTGGGTGATGGTGGAGCCGCCACGGATTTTGGGTGCGCGGGCGTTGGGCCGGGCGGCGGCCTGGGCCTCGGCGCGGGCGTTGCGCTCCCAGGCCTTTTCTATGGCGTCCCATTCCACACCGTCGTGGTTGACGAAGTTGTCGTCCTCGGAGGCGATCACGGCGCGCTTCAGGTGGTCGGAGATCTGCGCGTAGGGCAGCCATTGCTGGCGCCAGTGCAGGCCGCCGTCCTGGCGCAGCTGCGCCCAGGCCTCGGAGCGCTGGAAGCTGGTGGATTCGGGGTCAAGCCAGGCCATGGCGGCGATGCGCGCCACGAAGAACAGCTGCAGCGCCACAAAGGCCAGCAGCACCAGGGCGATCCAGCGCAGCACGCCCCGCATTTCAGTAATCCACGGCGCTGCGCAGTACCCGCTGCCCATGCAACTGGCGCGACCCAGGCTGGGGCAGCCGAGCAAGGGCCGCCCCGCAGCGAGGGCTGCGTCCCCCTTCCCGCAGCGCGCAGCGGTGCGAGAGAAGGGGGAAGCGGCGCAGCCGCACAGGGGGTTGTTGCTTCATTTTGCGATGGCCGCGCGCAGCTTTTGCAGCACCTGGGCGGCGGGCGGGCGCTGGCCGCGCCAGAGCTGGAAGGCCTCGGCCGCCTGTTCCACCAGCATTCCCAGGCCGTCGCGCGCCTGGGCGCCGTGCTGGGTCGCCCAGTCCAGAAAGCCCTGGGCGGCGGGGCCGTACATCATGTCGTAGGCCAGGCTGCCGGCGCGCAGCACGCTGGCGGGCACGGGCACGGCGCCGCCGGCCAGGCTGCTGGCCGTGGCGTTGATGATGACATCAAAATCGGCCTCCGGCGCTTGTATATCAAGCGCAAGTAGCTCTGTTTTGTGCAGCACTGCCAGCGCCGTGTGGCTGTCGACCAGGGCCTGGGCGCGCGCGCTCGTGCGGTTCACGACGGCAATGCGCCGGGGCTGGCGTTCGATCAGCGGCGCCAGCGCGCCGGCGGCGGCGCCGCCCGCGCCGACCAGCAGCAGGTCGCGCCCGGCCAGCGCCACGCCGGCATTGCGCTCTATGTCGGCCACCAGGCCCAGGCCATCGGTGTTGTCGGCGTGGATCTGGCCGTTGGCAAAGACCAGGGTGTTGGCCGCGCCGGCCAGTTGCACGCGCGCGCTGCGCGTGTCGGCAAGGTCTGCGGCCTGCAGCTTGAAGGGCACGGTGATGTTGCAGCCGCGCCCGCCGGCGGCGGCAAAGTCGCGCAGCGCCTGGGCAAAGCCGTCCAGCGCCACCAGGCGGCGTTCGTAGTGCAGCTGCTGGCCCGTCAGCTCGGCAAAGCGCGCGTGTATCCAGGGCGAGCGGCTGTGGGCGATGGGGTTGCCCATCACGCAGTACAGGTCGGGGGTGGTGCTCATCGGTATTAGTTTCTCATCGCACTTTGCGTAACCCGCTACGCATGAAACTGGCGCCACCCAAGCCAGGGCCGCCGCGCAAGGGCCACCCCGCCGCGCTGGCGGCGTCCCCCTGCCCGCATTGCGCAGCAATGCGAGAGCGGGGGCTGAGGGCCGCGGCTCCAAGCCTGCCTGCGCAGGCTTGGACGGCCCCGAAGGGCTGCCGCCTCTGGCGGCTGCACGGAGCGGCGTAGCCGCACAGGGGGGTGTTGTTTCACTTTAGCGCACGGCGGTTTCCAGGGTCTGGTCGTGCGTGAACTTGAAGCGCGAGACCACGGCGATCTGGTCGGCCTTGGCGCGCATGGCCGGGCCGAAGTGACCAAACGGCCCGGCTGCGCGGGCAATGGCCTCGGCGCGGCGATCCAGCAGGCGGTTGCCCGAGCCCTGCACGACCTCGGTGTCGAGCACGCGGCCGTCGTGGTTCACGGTGATGACCATGATCAGCTCGCCATACAGCTTCTTGCCGCTCTGCTCGGGAAAGTTCTGCGTGCCCTTGTCCTCGACCTTGCGGCGGAGCTGGTCGTAGTACACGGCGTACACCTCCTCGCGCGTGGCGGGGCTGATGTAGCGCTTGCGCGGGCGGGCGTTTTCTTCGTTGATGCGCTTTTCGATCTCGGCCAGCAGCTTCACCAGCTGGCGGCGCTTTTCGTCCTGCTGCTCGCGCTCGGTGCTTTGGCTGGCCTTGCGCTGGTCGGGCTCGGGCAATATGGCCAGCTGCTGGTGCACCTGGGCCAGCAGCTGGGTTTGCTGCTCCAGCATCTGATCCATCTTGCGCTGGGCTTCCTCCAGGTCGTCGCCAATGGCCGTCAGGGCCGAATAGGGCAGGGGGCTGGTGGCGCGGCCTTTCGCGGCGTCGCCCCCGCCGGCGAGAGACGCCTGGGCGATGGCCTGGGCCTTTTCAGGGCGCTCGTTGGTCTTGGCGTTGACCAGGATGACTTCGAGCGGCGTGTCCTGGAACACGCGGTTGAAGCGCTCGGGGTCGATAAAGCGCACCGTGATCAGCAGCGCATGCACGGCAATCGACACGCCCAGGGCGATCTGCAGCGTGGAGAGGCGTTGGAACAGGGCGAAGGGTTTCACGGGGGGCGATTATCCCGGCTGGCCGGCGCCGGCCTCGCTGCCCGCCCCATCGGTTTCGTTGACGTCCACGGCAATGGCGATAGGGCCGGCCACGGTGTCTTCCTCGTCCTCGTCCACGGGGCCGTCGTCGCTGGCATCCAGCGGGTCGTCCAGGCGGGTGATCAGCGTGCCGCTCACGTCCAGCGTGATCTCGTCGATCTCGCCCAGCCTGACGCGCACGCGTGCCCCGCGCGGCAGGCCCTGGGCGCCGAGCACCGGCAGCACCAGGGGCAGCGTATCGGCGCGCACCAGGAAGTCGCCGTGCATGCCCTCCTTGATGACGGTGGCGTCCAGCTCGGTGATCTGGTTCTGCTCCAGGTATTTCAGCGTCCAGAAGCGCTCCATGCCGGCCTGGTAGCCGTTGTAGGCGCCGTAGGTGGCATCAAAGCTGCTGATGATGGAGAACAGCTCGGCGTCCTTGGGCTTGAACGGCGCGGCCAGCGCGGCGGTCTTGCCATGGCGCGCGCAGGCAATGATCTGCCACTGGTTCACCAGGTCCACGTAGCGGCGCAGCGGCGAGGTCGCCCAGGCGTAGCTCTTCACGCCAATGCCGGCGTGCGGCAGGGCCTTGGTGCCCATGCGCACCTTCATGCCGGGCGCAAGGCTGGCCTGGCTGCGGTAGATGCCGGGCACGCCATGCTCGGCCAGCATCTGGCCCCAGTGGCTGTTGGCGACGATGGCGGCCTCGGCCACGATCAGATCCAGCGGCGCGCCGCGCTGGCGCGTGCTGATGTGCACGGTCTCGCTGCCCTGGGGCTCGGCCTTGCCGTTGCAAGGCTGGACGCCCCCCACGCTTGCCGCTGCGCTGGCTGCGCTGCCCCCCTGGGGGGCGTTCGCGCCTTCGGGCGGCCGTGCGGCGCTCAAGCGGAAGTTGTAGTCCGGCCGGTTGAAGGTCTCGGGCTTGCCGCGCACCTGTTCGCGCCCGGCCTTGAGCTGTTTTGCTAGACGATATAAAAAAGATAGCTGTTCACGCAGTTCCAGCAAGGCCTGCGGCGTATTTTCATGCTGAATGCTTGCATCGCCCAGCCATGCTTCGGTGACGATGTGGTCGAGCTGGTCGTGGCGCAGGTTCACGGTGACCGGCACGCGCTCCAGGCGCGTCTCGGTGGCGGTGATGGCCAGCGTCGCCTCGTCGATGGTCGCGTACAGCGACACGGCCGGGTTGGCGCGGCCCTCGTCCAGGGTGTAGATCTGCACCACCTCGTCGGGCAGCATGGTGATCTTGTAGCCCGGCATGTAGACCGTGGACAGGCGCTGGCGGCCCAGCTTGTCCAGGTCGCCGCCGGGCTGTATCGCCAGGCCGGGCGCGGCAATGTGTATGCCCACGGTGACCTGCCCCGTGCCCAGGCCGCGCACCGACAGGGCGTCGTCGATCTCGGTGGTTTGCGAGTCGTCGATGGAATAGGCCTGCACGTCGGCCAGCGGCAGGTCCTGTGGCGGCTGCGGCGCGGCAAGTGGTGGGAAGGCCGTGCCCTTGGGGAAGTTCTCGAACAGAAAGCGCTTCCAGTGGAACTGGTAGGGCGAGTCGATGGCGCCCGCGGCCTGCAGCAGATCGAGCGGCGCCCTGTGCGCGGCGCGGCTGGCCTCGACCACGGCCTTGTACTCGGGCGTGTTCTTGTCCGGGCGGAACAGGATCTTGTAGAGCTGCTCGCGTATCGGCTGCGGGCAGCTGCCGGCCGCAAGTTCTGCGGCCCAGCCGTCGATCTGCGCCTGGAGCTGCTTCTTCTTCTCGATGCCCGCCAGCGCCTGGGCCAGGATGTCGGCCGGGGCCTTCTTGAAGCGGCCCTTGCCGGCGCGCCTGAAGTAATGCGGCGCATCAAACAGCGCCAGCAGCATGCCGGCCTGCTCGGTCACCGGGCAGTTGGCAGAGAAATACTCGCGCGCCAGGTCGGCAAAGCCGAACTCGTCCTCGGGGGCGAATTCCCAGGCCAGTGGCAGCTCGATGCCGGCGGCGATGTCGCGCGCCTGCGCCAGCAGCTCGGCGGGGGCCGGCTTGTCGAACTTCAAAAGGATGTTGGCGCCCTTGGCCTTGACGCGTTTGCCGGAGTCCAGCTCGATCTGCGCCGAGCTGTCGGTTTCGGAGAGGATGCGGCCGGCGAGGAATTTGCCGGCGTCGTCGAACAGTGCATGCATAGCCGGCGATTTTCCCATGCCGGCGTGCCGGCCCCGGGGACTGTCACCGCCGGCGGGTCGATCCTGCAGGGTCTACGGGGCCAGGTCGCAGAAGCGCAGCACCTCGGCCAGCTGCTGGGGGAAGCTGCTCAGCGCATGGTCGCCACCCTCCAGCACGCGCTGCTGCGCCTGCGGGTAGCGCGCCACCATCTCGCGCCAGTCCAGCAGTTCGTCGCCCTGGGCGGCGATCAGCAGCTCGGGCGCGGTCGGGGGCAGGTGGCTCACGTCCAGCGCCTGCAACTCGTCCACGAATTCGGGGCGGAAGAAAAAGCGTTCCTCCGGGTCATGCCAGCTGGTCTGCTCGCCAATATGGCGCGCCAGGTCGCGCGCCGGCTGCACGGCGGGGTTGAGCAGCACGCTCTTGCAGCGTGCCTGGCTTGCCACCCAGCTGGCGTAGTAGCCGCCCAGCGACGAGCCGATCACCGCCATGCCCGCGCCCTGGGGCCAATGGGCGATGCCGGCCGCCACCAGCGCCATGGCCGCGCGCGGCGAAGGCGGCAGCTGCGGGCACCAGAAGAACACGCCTGGGTGTTGGGCGGCCACGCGCTCGGCCGTCAGGCGGGCCTTGGCGGACTGGGGTGAGGAGCGAAAGCCGTGCAGGTAGAGCAGATGGGTGGTGGTCATGGGGGATTATGTGGCCGCCGATAATTGCGCCCCATGTCCACTTCCGCCTTCGACACGCCGTCCCTGCCGCAGCGCATCCTGCCCCTGTTCCGTGGCTTCGACTGGCCGCTGATCGGGCTGCTGCTGCTGCTGTCGGGCATAGGCCTGGTGGCCATGTATTCGTCGGGCTTCGACCATGGCACGCGCTTTTATGACCATGGGCGCAACATGCTGCTGGCGGCGGGCATTCTGTTCGTGGTGGCGCAGGTGCCGCCGCAGCGCCTGATGGTGCTGGCCGTGCCGCTGTATGCGCTGGGCGTGGCGCTGCTGGTGGCGGTGGCGCTGTTCGGCATCACCAAGAAGGGCGCCACGCGCTGGATCAACGTGGGCGTGGTGATACAGCCGAGTGAAATCATGAAGATCGCCATGCCGCTGATGCTGGCCTGGTGGTTCCAGAAGCGCGAGGGGCAGCTGCGCGCGGCGGAGTTCATCGTCGCCGGCGTGCTGCTGCTGATACCCGTGGGGCTGATCATGAAGCAGCCGGATCTGGGCACCTCGCTGCTGGTCATGGCCGCCGGCCTGTCGGTGATCTTTTTTGCCGGCCTGCCCTGGAAGCTGGTGGCGCCGCCGGTGCTGCTGGGCGCGCTGGGCATTGCGCTCATCGTCTGGTATGAACCCCAGCTGTGCGCCGACGGCGTGCGCTGGTCGGTGCTGCGCGACTACCAGCAGCAACGCATCTGCACCCTGCTGGACCCCACGCGCGACCCGCTGGGCAAGGGCTTTCACATCATCCAGGGCATGATCGCCATAGGCTCGGGCGGGGTCTGGGGCAAGGGCTTCATGTCGGGCACGCAGACGCATCTGGAGTTCATACCCGAGCGCACCACCGACTTCATCTTCGCCGCCTTCTCCGAAGAGTTCGGCCTGGCGGGCAACCTGGTGCTGATCTGCTGCTTCATCCTGCTGGTGTGGCGCGCCCTGGTGATCGCCGCCCACGCCGGCACGCTGTTTGGCCGCCTGATGGCCGGCGCCGTGGCGGTGATCTTCTTTGTCTACTCGTTCGTGAACATGGGCATGGTCAGCGGCATCCTGCCCGTGGTTGGTGTGCCATTGCCGTTTGTCAGCTATGGCGGCACGGCCATGGTCACGCTGGGGCTGGCGCTAGGGGTGCTGATGTCGGTGGCGCGCGCCCAGCACCAGCCCGAAGAGGATCCGCCAGACACCTTCCAGGGCGGGCTGTAGCCGCCGGCCCAGACCGGGCGTAGGGTTGGCGGCGCCTGCCTACAATCGCCCCATGATCTCCCGCGAACCCACCATAGAACGCCTGGCCCTGGCCCGCGAGCTGCTGCTCACGCCCTTCGGCCTGGATGAATCCCACCTCTCCCGCGCGCTGGCGGAAATCCGCGCGCACCAGGTTGACGACGCCGACCTGTACTTTCAGTACACGCGCGCCGAGGGCTGGAGCCTGGAGGAGGGCATCGTCAAGACCGGGTCGTTTTCCATCGACCAGGGCGTGGGCGTACGCGCCGTCAGCGGCGAGAAGACGGCCTTTGCGTATTCCGACGACATCTCCCAGGCCTCGCTGCTCGATGCTGCCCGCACCGTGCGGTCAATTTCGGCTGCAGCCAAGGGTGGGCGCGCGCGGGTAGCTTCTAAAAAGATAGCAAAAAGCCGCTCCCTCTATCCGCACATCGACCCCATAGCGTCCATGGACAGCACGGCCAAGGTGCAGCTGCTGGAGCGCGCCGAGCAGCGCGCCCGCGCCAAGGACCCGCGCGTGGTGCAGGTCATGGCGGGCCTGGCCAGCGAGTACGACGTGGTGCTGGTGGCGCGCGCAGACGGCACCCTGGCGGCCGACGTGCGCCCGCTGGTGCGCCTGTCCATCACCGTGATCGCCGAGCAGGGCGGGCGCCGCGAGGTGGGCTCGGCCGGCGGCGGCGGGCGCTTCGGCCTGGCCTATTTCAGCGACGAGCAGATCGGCAAATATGTGGATGAGGCCGTCAACGCCGCCCTGGTGAACCTGGAATCGCGCCCCGCGCCGGCCGGCGAGATGACCGTGGTGCTGGGCCCGGGCTGGCCCGGCGTGCTGCTGCACGAGGCCGTGGGCCATGGACTGGAGGGCGATTTCAACCGCAAGGGCTCCAGCGCCTTCAGCGGCCGCATAGGCCAGCGCGTGGCCGCCAAGGGTGTGACGGTGCTGGACGACGGCACGATCGCCGACCGGCGCGGCTCGCTCAACGTGGACGACGAGGGCCACGCCACGCAGAAGAATGTGCTGATCGAGGACGGCATCCTGAAGGGCTACATCCAGGACGCGATGAACGCGCGCCTGATGGGCGAGAAGCCCACCGGCAACGGCCGGCGCGAGAGCTACGCCCACATCCCCATGCCGCGCATGACCAACACCTACATGTTGGGCGGCGACAAGGATCCGCAGGAAATCGTCGCCAGCATCAAGAAGGGCCTGTACGCCACCAACTTCGGCGGCGGCCAGGTGGACATCACCAGCGGCAAGTTCGTGTTCTCCGCCAGCGAGGCCTACTGGGTGGAGAACGGCAAGATCCTCTACCCCGTCAAGGGCGCCACGATTGTCGGCAGTGGCCCCGAGTCGCTAAAAAAAGTGAGCATGATAGGCAACGACATGCGCCTGGACAGCGGCGTGGGCACCTGCGGCAAGGAGGGCCAGAGCGTGCCCGTGGGCGTGGGCCAGCCCACGCTGCGCATCGACGGCATCACCGTCGGGGGCACGGCCTGATGCAGCCTTTTGTTGCGCCATGGCTGCAAAAAGGCTTTGCTGCACTGCCGCAAATCATGCTACATTGAAAGCCATGCCAGTCCGCAGCGCGTTTTATTTTTACTTTTGGCCCTCTATCCATGGCGGATGAGAGAGGTAGACGCGCACCCTGACTGAGCCCCCTTCTCCCAAGAACCGCCGAAGCTGCAAAGCCCGGCGGTTTTTTTGTTTTCAAACCTGCCCCGACCCATCAACCCGCGAGGATCACCCCATGACCGCATCTGCCTCCAGCCACGAAGCCTGGTATCCCAACGTCGAGAAAACCAGCCAGACCGACGACCAACGCATCGAGGACATCACCGTGCTCCCCCCTCCCGAACACCTGATCCGCTTCTTCCCCATCCGCGGTACCGAGGTCGAATCGCTGATTGGCGACACGCGCCGCAACATCCAGCGCATCATGAACGGCGAGGATGACCGCCTGCTGGTCATCCTCGGCCCCTGTTCCATCCACAACCCCCAGGCGGCGCTGGAATACGCGCAAAAGCTCAAGGCGGTGCGCGCTCAGTACCAGGACAGCCTGGAGATCGTGATGCGCGTGTACTTCGAGAAGCCGCGCACGACGGTGGGCTGGAAGGGCCTGATCAACGACCCCTACCTGGACGGCAGCTACCGCATCGACGAGGGCCTGCGCATCGCGCGCCAGCTGCTCATCGACATCAACCGCATGGGCGTGCCGGCGGCCAGCGAATTCTTGGACGTGATCAGCCCGCAGTACATCGGCGACCTGATCAGCTGGGGCGCCATCGGTGCGCGCACCACCGAGAGCCAGGTGCACCGCGAGCTGGCCTCGGGCATCTCGGCGCCGATCGGCTTCAAGAACGGCACCGACGGCAACATCCGCATCGCCACCGACGCCATCCAGTCCGCCGGCCGTGGCCACCATTTCCTGTCGGTGCACAAGAACGGCCAGGTGGCCATCGTGCGCACCGCCGGCAACAAGGACTGCCATGTCATCCTGCGCGGCGGCAAGGCGCCCAACTATGACGCCGAGAGTGTGGCCATCGCCTGCAAGGATCTGGCGGCCGCTGGCCTGCCGGCCTCGCTGATGGTGGACTGCAGCCACGCCAACAGCAGCAAGCAGCATGAGCGCCAGCGCGACGTGGCGCGCGACATCGCGGGCCAGATCGCCGGCGGCTCGCGCAGCGTGTTCGGCGTCATGATCGAGGGCCATCTGCAGGCCGGCGCGCAGAAGTTCACACCGGGCAAGGACGACCCTGCAAAGCTGGAGTACGGCAAGAGCATCACCGATGCCTGCCTGGGTTGGGACGATTCCGTGGCCTGCCTGGCCGAGCTGGCGTCCGCCGTGCAGGCGCGCCGTTCGGTGTAAGCTGCACTGGCACATCACCACCCATCTCAAGAAAGACGAGCTATGCAGAGCGAAGTATTGGTCACCCTCTCGCCCGGACAGGAATTCCGCCTGAGTACCGAAGGCCCAACCCTCAGCAACGAGCAAGCCCGCCGCTGGCTGGATGACGAGTTCACGCGCCTGGACTGCGAACCCCTGCGCGCCAGCGGCAAGGTGTTGCTGGCCGACAAGGTGCTCACCGTGGCCCAGGCCGCGGGTGCCACGCTGCTGGCCGACCGCGAGTGGTCCAGCCAGTTTGCCCGGGCCGCCGTGGCGGCGCTGACCCGCCCCGTGGTGCGGGTGGACGTGGCGGCCATGGCCGTCACGTTCTGACACTCTGAAAATTCGGATGAAATAGGCTGTTTGCGCTTGATGGATAAGCGCCAACAGCTATTAATTTGATAGTTTATTGAGCAGCTTGGCGTGTATGCCGCCAAAGCTGCCATTGCTCATGCAGACGATGTGGTCGCCCGGTCGCGCCTGCGCCACCAGGTCGGTCACCAGTTGGTCAACGTCTGCCGCCGTGCTGGCCCGCGCGCCCATCGGCGCCAGGGCTTCGGCGGCATCCCAGTCCAGCCCGGCGGTGTGGCAAAAGGCCAGGTCGGCCGCCTCCAGGGCCCAGGGCAGCTGCGCCTTCATGGTGCCCAGCTTCATGGTGTTGCTGCGCGGCTCGAAGGCCGCGAGGATGCGCGCCTCGGGGCCCACGCGCCGGCGCAGGCCATCGAGCGTGGTGCGCAGGGCCGTGGGGTGATGGGCAAAGTCGTCATAGACGCTGATGCCGCGCACCTGGCCGCGCAGCTCCATGCGGCGCTTCACGTTCTCGAAGCGCGCCAGCGCCTGGGCCGCCTGGTCGGGGGCCACGCCCACATGCTCGGCGGCAGCAATCGCCGCCAGGGCATTGAGCTGGTTGTGTGTGCCGCTCAACCCCCACTGCACACGCGCCACCGGTTCGCCGCGCTGCAGCACCTCGAAATCATGCGGCTCGCCGCGTGCGCTGAAGTCGCTCACGGCCGCCCCAAAGCTGGCTACCGCGCTCCAGCAGCCGGCGTGCAGCACGCGCGCCAGGCTTTCCTCCAGCCCGTTGAACACCACCCGGCCCGAGGGCGGCACGGTGCGCACCAGATGGTGGAATTGCCGCTCGATCGCCGCCAGATCGTCAAAGATGTCGGCGTGATCGAACTCCAGGTTGTTCAGCACGGCCGTGCGCGGGCGGTAGTGCACGAACTTGCTGCGTTTGTCGAAGAAGGCGGTGTCGTACTCGTCGGCCTCAATCACGAACAGTGGCCGCTCCTGTCCTGCCGCCAGCGACCCCAGGCGCGCCGAGATGCCGAAGTTCATGGGCACGCCGCCGACCAGAAAGCCGGGCGCCAGGCCCGCGCATTCCAGAATCCAGGCCAGCATCGAGGTGGTGGTGGTCTTGCCATGCGTGCCGGCCACGGCCAGCACATGGCGGCCGGTCAGCACCTGCTCGGCCAGCCATTGCGGGCCGCTGGTATAGGGCGCGCCCGCGTCCAGAATGGCCTCCATCAGCGGGAATTTCGGGCTGCCATCGGCCAGCCGGGCGCGGCTGACCACGTTGCCGACGACGAACATGTCGGGCGCCAGCGCCAGCTGCTCGGCGCCATAGCCCTCGATCAGCTCTATGCCCAGCGCGCGCAGCTGGTCGCTCATCGGCGGGTAGACGCCGCTGTCGCAGCCGGTGACGCGGTGACCCGCCTCGCGCGCCAGGGCGGCCAGGCCGCCCATGAAAGTGCCGCAAATGCCTAGGATATGTATGTGCATGGGGCGTGATTCTAGGGAGCTGGCGTCTGGTTATGGATTTTGAACAAAAATGGCCATTGATGCTTGTGCAATCAGCGCAAATAGCTATCGAATTAGGAGTATTCTTTGGAGGTGTCAGCAAACCCGGTGTGTCGTGCACGGGGTATTCCCTGTCTTGGCCTGGGCTTGACGCCACAATGGAGGCCCGTGTCCGGGATTGTCGCCACCATGGAAAACGCCCTCGCTACCGAAATTGCCAACTCCGCAGCCCGCCTGGTGGTCGAGGAGGGGTTGGACTGGGGGCCGGCCAAGCGCCGCGCCGTCAAGGTGCTGGGCCTGCCCGCGCGCACGCCCTTGCCCGACAACGAGCAGGTCGAGGATGCGGTGCGCGCCTACATAGAGCTGTTCTGTGCCGACACCCAGCCGCGCGAGTTGCGCGCTCTGCGCGAGCTGGCCCTGTTGTGGATGGAGCGCATGCAGGCCTTTCGCCCCTATCTGGGCGGCGCGGTCTGGCATGGCACGGCCACGCGCCTGTCCGACATTTTCATTGCGCTGTTCTGCGACGATCCCAAGTCTGCGGAAATCGCGCTGATAGACCACCGTGTGAACTATGAGCCGGGCAGCACCAAGGGCATGCGCGGCGAGCAGGTCGAGGTGCTCAGCCTGAGCAGCCACAGCCGCGAGCTGAACGAGGAGATCGGTGTGCACTTGTTGATCTATGACCTGGACGATCTGCGCGGCGCGTTGCGTCCCGATGGGCGTGGCCGCACGCCGCGGGGCGACATCGATGCTGTTCGCCGGTTGCTGCAGCAATCCCCTACTTCCTTGGTGCATCCATGAGCCATTCATCCGTCGAACCTGGTGTTGATTCATCGCAGGCGCTGCAGGCCTCGCGTCGTCGCTTGTTCCTGTGGGGGGCCGGCGCGGCGGCCGGCCTGGCCGGGGCGGGCCTGGCCGCGTGGCGCTTGCGGGTCGCCGACGCGCAGGCGGATCAGCCGCAGGCCCTGTGGGACGCCAGCTTCGAGGGGGTTGGCGGCGAGACGTTGCAGATGGCCTCCATGCGTGGCCGCCCCTTGCTGCTGAACTTCTGGGCCACCTGGTGCCCGCCCTGCGTGCAGGAGCTGCCCCTGCTGAACGCCTTTTACGGCGAACACCGCGCCAAAGGCTGGCAGGTGCTTGGCCTGGCTATCGATCAGCCGGCCAATGTGCAAAAATTCCTGCAACGCATGCCGCTGGACTTTCCCGTGGTGTTGGGCGGCCTCGGCGGAGCCGAGCTGTCGCGTGGCTTGGGCAACGACAAGGGAGGGCTGCCATTTACGGTGATGTTTGCCGCAGATGGCAGCATATCGAAGCGTAAAATAGGCCAGTTGACGGAGAAAGATCTGGAAAGCTGGTTCAAGAGCGTGTAACCCCGATCCTCTGCATGAGAAAGTGGATTTTTGGGGTTGTTTCGGTGAAATAGACCGAAATTAGGGTAAATTCGCCCCCCCATTCCGTTTCTAGCCGTTGGAGCTCCCATGGATTTGCGAAAACTCAAAACCCTCATTGATCTGGTCTCCGAGTCGAATGTTTCCGAACTCGAGATCACCGAAGCCGAGGGCAAGGTGCGTATCGTCAAGAGCGGTACGGCCGTGGTGCAGCAGTTTGTCGCCGCTCCCGTGCAACAGGCGCCGGTGGCTGCCGCCGCGGCAGCTGTCGCGGCGCCCGTGGCCGAATTGCCGGCCCCGGCTGCTGCGGCCATGCCCGCGGGCCACACGGTCAAGTCGCCCATGGTAGGCACGTTCTACCGAGCCTCCAGCCCTGGTGCCAAGCCTTTTGTCGAGGTAGGCAGCCAGGTCAAGGAAGGCGAAACCATCTGCATCATCGAGGCCATGAAGATCCTCAACGAGATCGAGGCCGACAAGTCGGGCACCGTCACGCGCATCCTGGGCGAGAACGGCCAGGCGGTCGAATACGGTCAACCGCTGTTCATCATCGAATAAAGCGGGTCTGCGCTTATGTTCAAAAAAATCCTCGTCGCCAATCGTGGTGAGATAGCGCTTCGGATTCAGCGCGCCTGCCGCGAGCTGGGCATCAAGGCGGTGATGGTCTATTCCGAGGCCGACCGGGATGCCAAGTACGTCAAGCTGGCCGATGAGGCGGTGTGCATTGGCCCGGCGCCTTCGCCGCTGTCCTACCTGAACATGCCGGCCATCATTTCGGCGGCCGAGGTCACCGATGCCGAGGCCATCCATCCCGGCTATGGTTTTCTGTCGGAGAACGCCGACTTTGCCGAGCGGGTCGAAAAAAGCGGTTTCCAGTTCATTGGCCCGACGCCCGAGAACATCCGCACCATGGGCGACAAGGTGTCGGCCAAACAGGCCATGATCAAGGCCGGCGTACCCTGCGTGCCGGGCTCTGATGGCGAACTGCCCGATGACCCGGTGCAGATCCGCCGCATCGCCAAGAGCGTCGGCTATCCGGTGATCATCAAGGCCGCCGGCGGCGGCGGCGGCCGTGGCATGCGTGTGGTGCATACCGAGGCGGCGCTGGTGAACGCGGTGCAGATGACCAAGGCGGAAGCGGGCGCGGCCTTTGGCAACCCGGCCGTGTACATGGAAAAGTTCCTGCAGAACCCGCGCCACATCGAGATCCAGGTGCTGGCCGACAAGCACCGTAACGCCGTCTACCTGGGCGAGCGTGACTGCTCCATGCAGCGGCGCCACCAGAAGGTCATCGAAGAGGCGCCGGCCCCGGGCATTCCGCGCAAGCTCATCGAACGCATCGGCGATCGTTGCGTCGCGGCCTGCAAGAAGATCGGCTACCGCGGCGCGGGCACCTTCGAGTTCCTGTACGAAAACGGCGAGTTCTACTTCATCGAGATGAACACCCGCGTGCAGGTCGAGCACCCGGTCACCGAGTGGATCACCGGCGTGGACATCGTGCGCACCCAGATCATGGTGGCGGCCGGCGAGAAGCTGCCCTTCACCCAGCGCCAGATCCAGATCCAGGGCCACGCCATCGAATGCCGCGTGAATGCCGAGGATCCATACCGGTTCATTCCCTCGCCGGGCCGCATCACCATGTGGCATGCACCGGGTGGCCCGGGTGTGCGCGTGGACTCGCATGCCTACACCAACTACTACGTGCCGCCGAATTACGACTCCATGATCGGCAAGATCATCGTGCATGGCGACACGCGGGAGCAGGCCCTGGCGCGCATGCGCACGGCGCTGTCCGAGACGGTGATCGAGGGCATCAACACCAATGTGGATCTGCACCGCGAGCTGCTGGTGGACGCCAAGTTCGTCGCCGGCGGCACCAACATCCACTATCTTGAGGAATGGCTGGCGCAGCGCAAGCGCTGATGGCCCGCCCCATTCACGGCAATGCCGGCTTCTGGCGACAGATGCCGGCATTTTTTTTCTTGATTGCACGACGCGAAGGTGTGCCCCATGTTTGAACTGAGCCTGCTATGCCCCGAAGACCGGGTGGAGACCCTGAGCGAGGCCTTTGATGCGCTGGAGGCACTGAGCGTATCCGTCGAAGATGCCGACGCACAGACCGATGCCGAGCAGGCGTTGTTTGGGGAGCCCGGCATGCCCGCGCCGCGCGAGGGCTGGCAGCGCAGCCGCATCACGGCGTTGTTTGCCACCCGGCAGGCGGCCGATGAGGCCGTGCAGCTGCTGCAGGTGCAGGATTTCTTCGCCGGCTGCAGCGTGCTGGGTATCGCAGCCGTGCAGGAGCAGGACTGGGTGCGGCTGACGCAGTCGCAGTTCGAGCCGGTGGAGATCACGCCGGACTTCTGGATCGTCCCGACCTGGCACGAGCTGCCCGCAGCCGCACTGCGCAGCATTCGGCTGGATCCGGGCTTGGCCTTCGGCACCGGCACCCATCCCACGACACGCATGTGCCTGCGCTGGATTGCGCGCCAGGGTGGTGCTGATGGAGTTCGGGCGCTCGGGCGCGTGCTCGACTATGGCTGTGGCTCCGGCATTCTGGCCATGGGTGCTGCCAAGTTTGGCGCCTCCGACATCGATGCCGTGGACATTGATGCCGCGGCCGTGGAAGCCACTCGCCAGAACGCCCAGGCCAATGGCGTGCAGCTGAACGCCGGCCTGCCGGATCAGGCGCGGGGCGAATATCAAACGGTACTGGCCAATATTCTTGCCACGCCGCTGAAGGTGCTGGCGCCCTTGTTGTGCGCGCATGTGGCGCGTGGCGGGCATTTGGTGCTGGCTGGCATTCTGGAACGCCAGGCCGAGGAGCTGCAGCAGGCTTACGCACCATGGCTGCCGCTGCAGGTGGCAGACAGCGAGGACGGCTGGATTCTGATGACCGCGCGGCGCTGAGCGGCAGGCGCGCGCGCCTCGCGTGGGCCTCTGGTCGCCACCTACAATCCACAGCCGATGAGCCAGATCACCCGCTGCCCCCACTGCGCAACAGCCTTCAAGGTGGTTGCCGATCAGCTGCGGATATCTGACGGCTGGGTGCGCTGCGGGCAATGCAAGGAGGTGTTCGACGCGTCCGAGCATTTGCTGATGGACGAATCCGAACCCCTGTTGCCCGAGATGCCGCTGCACGGCCTGCATGCACCCCAGCAGAGCGGCGCCCTAACGCCGGACAGCGTTCATGTCTGGGGCAGTGCCCGAGGGACTGAACCATCGGCCACGCCCGAAGGGCCGCCCGCGGATCTGGCGCCACCGCAGGCAGCGGAAGGGCAGGAACTTGATCAACCGTCTGTCATGACAGGCGCCGTACCGGAGGGTGCGGACACGCCGCGGTACGCCGAGGTGCGGGCCTATGCCGGTACGCCCGCCCATGCTGACGACACACATGAACCCATTGTGCTGTCGTCCCTGCTCAGGCAGGAATCGTCGGCGCAAGCTCTGATGGCACCTGCAGCACCGCTGCAGGAGATCCAGGGTTATGAACTGCCCGGTGCGCAGGAGAGTGATTCCGGGTGGCCGGAGGACACCGTCGCTGAGGCACCCGTGGCGCCCGAGGCCGGTGCAGAGGGCGCGCCCACGCCGTTGCCGCAGGAGCCCACCGCAGCGGCTTCCGAGAACAGTGATGAGCAGCCTGCACAAGCTGAACAGCCCGATCTGCAGGTGCTGGAGCCTGTGCAGCCCGAGCCCCTGCTGGCCGAAGAGGCGGCGCTGATGCCGACCGTCGCTCTTGCCGACCCCGACCCCGCGCACGCCGAGACAGCAGCATTGCCCGAAGAACCCGGCTTTGTTGCGACGGCGCGGCGCAAGGCGTTCTGGCGCCGGCCCGTGGTGCGAGCTGCCTTGGTGATGCTGGGGTTGGTATTTTTGCTGGCGCTGAGCCTGCAGATGACGCTGCAAGAGCGCGAACTGATCGCTGCACGCAACCCGGCAATGCGCACCTTGCTCGAGCAGCTGTGCCAGCCCCTGGGGTGCACCCTGGACGCGCCACAGCGCATCGAGGCCGTGGTGATCGACAGCTCGTCCTTTCTGAAGCCGCGCCACGACGATGCGAGCTACGAGTTGCAAATGGCCATCAAGAACAATGCGACGTTTGCAGTGGCCATGCCCGCACTGGAGCTGACATTGACCGATGCACAGGATCAGACCTTGCTGCGTCGTGTGTTGCTGCGTGACGAATTGGGCGCTCCAGCCCAGTTGGCGCCCGGCGCCACATGGAGCGCCTCTGTGCCCATGCAGGTCATGCAGGGTGCGGCGCAGGTGGCCGGTTATCGCTTGCTGGCCTTTTACCCCTGAGTTTTTTTACTTCCCACCCCTGACCCTATGGCTGCCCTGATCTGCGGTTCCCTGGCATTTGACAGCATCATGACCTTCGAGGGGCGCTTTGCCGAGCAAATATTGCCCGCGCAATTGCATATCCTGAACGTGTCCTTCCTTGTGCCCACACTGCGCCGTGACTTTGGTGGCTGTGCCGGCAATATTGCCTACAGCCTTAAGCTGCTGGGCGGAGATCCCCAGCCCATGGCCATGTTGGGCGCCGATGGCGGCGAGTATCTGGCGCGCCTGCAACAGCTGGGCATAGATACCCGCTACGTTGGCCAGGCAGGCGACACCTATACGGCGCAGGCCATGATCATGACCGACCGTGACAACAACCAGATCACCGCCTTCCATCCGGGCGCCATGATGCAGGCGCACGCCAACCGCATCGGGCCGGATGCCGGCGCACGAATCGGCATCATCGCCCCCGATGGACGCGATGCCATGCTCCAGCATGCGGCGCAGTTTGTCGAGGCGGGCATCCCCTTCGTGTTCGATCCGGGCCAGGGTCTGCCCATGTTCGATGGCGACGAGCTGCGCCGTTTCGTTGCGCAGGCCGGGTGGATTGCCGTCAACGACTACGAGGGCAAGATGTTGTGCGACCGCACGGGCTGGTCTCTGGCAGAACTGTCGCAGCAGGTGACCGGGCTCGTCGTCACGCTGGGCGCCGAGGGTTGCGAGGTCTGGGAGCAAGGCGCCAGAACCAAGGTCGATCCCGTGACACCCGCGCAGGTCGTGGACCCTACGGGTTGCGGGGACGCCTGGCGCGGTGGCCTGCTGTATGGCCTGGAAAAGGGCTGGCCCCTGGTGCGCTGCGCCGAGCTGGGCAATCGCCTTGGGGCGCTGAAGATTGCGCAGCGCGGCCCACAGAACTATCAGCTCGACTTCACGCCGGATTGACGTAAAAAAACCCGGTGCAGGCACCGGGTCGTGGCGTGGGCCGGCCGTGGCTTACGGCTTGCCGCCCGTGGGGAAGGGCCATGCCGCCTGAGGGCTCAGCGTGGTCTGCGCTGCGGGCGCAGGTGCTGCCGCGGGTGCCTTGGCGGCAGCCTTCTTCGCGGCGGGGGCCTTCTTCACGGCAGGAGCCTTCTTGGCGGGTGCCGCAGCCTTCTTTGCGGGCGCGGCTGCTTTCTTGGCCACTACGGCCTTCTTGGCGGGCGCTGCGGCTTTCTTGGCCGGCGCAGCGGCCTTCTTCGCCGGCGCGGCAGCCTTCTTGGCCACTACGGCCTTCTTGGCGGGTGCTGCGGCTTTCTTGGCCGGCGCAGCAACCTTCTTCGCCGGCGCGGCTGCCTTCTTGGCCGGCGCAGCAGCCTTCTTCGCCGGTGCGGCTGCCTTCTTGGCCACTACGGCCTTCTTGGCCGGTGCTGCGGCTTTCTTGGCCGGCGCAGCAGCCTTCTTCGCCGGTGCGGCTGCCTTCTTGGCCACTACGGCCTTCTTGGCGGGCGCTGCGGCTTTCTTGGCTGGTGCAGCGGCTTTCTTCGCGGGAGCTGCCTTCTTGGCGGCGGGTTTCTTCGCAGTTGCCATCATTTTCTCCTTGGGTCGATTTGCAAAGAGCACTGAGCGCCTGCATTGGGCGCGCAGCGATCCATGGCAACGACACATTGCTCGTCACCACGAATGCGGGGACGCACCGGCGCCGCAACGCTGGAGCGCGCTGGGTGCGAGGAGCGTGATTGAAAAATCATGGCCTGGACAATGGGGTTCAATCCCAGGACAGGGCCCCGCCGGTCTGGTACTCGATGACGCGCGTCTCGAAGAAGTTGCGTTCCTTCTTCAGGTCGATCATCTCGCTCATCCAGGGGAAGGGGTTTTCTTCGTTGGGGAACAGCGCCTCCAGCCCGATCTGTGTGGCGCGGCGGTTGGCGATGTAGCGCAGGTAGCCCTTGAACATGGAGGCATTCATGCCCAGCACGCCGCGCGGCATGGTGTCCTCGGCATAGCGGTATTCCAGATCCACGGCCTTGTGGAACAGGGCGGTGATTTCTTCCTTGAATGCGGCCGTCCACAGCTGCGGGTTCTCGAGCTTGAGCTGGTTGATCAGGTCGATGCCGAAGTTGCAGTGCATGGACTCGTCCCGCAGGATGTACTGGTACTGCTCGGCGGCGCCGGTCATCTTGTTCTGGCGGCCCAGGGCCAGGATCTGCGTGAAACCCACGTAGAAGAACAGGCCCTCCATCAGGCAGGCGAACACGATCAGGCTTTTCAGCAGCGTCTGGTCGTTCTCAGGAGAGCCGGTCTTGAAGCCCGGATCCATGATCGCCTCGATGAAGGGGATCAGGAACTCGTCCTTCTCACGGATGGACTGGATCTCGTTGTAGGCGTTGAAGATCTCGCCCTCGTCCAGGCCCAGCGACTCGACGATGTACTGGTAGGCGTGGGTGTGGATGGCTTCCTCAAAGGCCTGGCGCAGCAGAAACTGGCGGCACTCGGGCGCCGTGATGTGGCGGTAGGTGCCGAGCACGATGTTGTTGGCCGCCAGCGAGTCGGCGGTGACGAAGAAGCCCAGGTTGCGCTTGACGATGCGGCGCTCGTCCTCGGTCAGGCCGTTCGGGTCTTTCCAGAGCGCGATGTCGCGCGTCATGTTGATCTCCTGCGGCATCCAGTGGTTGGCGCAGGTGGCCAGGTATTTCTCCCAGGCCCATTTGTACTTGAACGGCACCAGCTGATTGACATCGGTCTGGCCGTTGATGATGCGCTTGTCCACAGCGGACACGCGGCGGTGCTGTGCCGCGGCGGCAGTGGGCACGTGTGCCATGGTGCCAGTGGCGCGTTGCAGTGTCTGGGCCGCCAAGGCGGTTGGCGACGGCTCTGCGGCGCGGCTGCTTGCGAGAGCGCCGTCGAAGAGGTTTTGCGATGAGGGCTTGACTTCGTCGTCCCAGGTGAGCATAGGATTTCCCGTGTGTGGATTATGAAAGCAGTGCTCCAAAATGAAAAGCACTGAAGCGTTGCTGCGCCGTGTTTTGTTGCTTCACTGCACTCGGAATGCGCCTGCGCGCATCCGCTGGCGGTTGATGTCACTGGCAGGCTTCGCAGCCCGGGTCGTCGATGGCGCAGAACTTCACGTCGGTGGCTGGTATTGCAGCATCCGCATCGAGAGTGCGTGATGGATGATCGGCGCCCGATGAAACCGCGTTGAGCTGGCGCGTGTTCACGGTGCTCATCTCCACATGCGTGGCGCTTTGCGTGCGCAGGTAATAGGTGGTCTTCAGGCCGCGCAGCCAGGCCAACTTATAGGTCTCATCGAGTTTCTTGCCCGATGCGCCCGCCATGTAGATGTTCAGGCTCTGCGCCTGGTCTATCCATTTCTGGCGCCGCGCGGCCGCCTCCACCAGCCAGGTGGGGGCGACCTCGAAGGCTGTCGAATACAAGGCTTTCACGTCTGCAGGTACGCGGTCTATGGCATGCAGCGAGCCCTTGAAATGCTTCAGATCCATGAGCATCACGTCGTCCCACAGGCCCAGTGTTTTCAGATCCCGCACCAGGTATTGGTTGATGACGGTGAACTCGCCCGACAGGTTGGACTTGACCGAGAGGTTGCCGAACGAGGGCTCGATGGAGGCGTCCACGCCCACGATGTTGGAGATGGTGGCCGTGGGCGCTATGGCCACGCAGTTGGAATTGCGCATGCCATCGCGCGCGATCTTCTGGCGCAGGGCATCCCAGTCCAGACGCGTGCTGGTGTCCACCTCAACATGGCCGCCGCGTTCCTGCGCCAGCAGCCCGAGCGAATCCAGCGGCAGCACGCCCCGGTCCCACAGCGAGCCCTGGAAGGTGGAGTAGCTACCGCGCTCGCGCGCCAGCTCGGTCGAGGCCCAGTAGGCGTAGTAACAGATGGCCTCCATGGAAGCGTCGGCAAATTCCATGGCGGCGTCGCTGGCGTAGGGCATGCGCAGCTCATACAGCGCGTCCTGAAAGCCCATCAGCCCCAAGCCCACGGGGCGGTGGCGCAGGTTGGAGTCGCGCGCCTTGTCAACGGCGTAGTAGTTGATGTCGATGACGTTGTCCAGCATGCGCATGGCCGTGGTCACGGTTCTGCGGAGCTTGTCATGATCGATCGCGCCATCCTTGAGGTGCTGCGCCAGGTTCACCGAGCCCAGGTTGCACACGGCCGTCTCGCTGTCGCTGGTGTTGAGCGTGATCTCGGTGCACAGGTTGCTGGAATGCACCACGCCCACATGCTGCTGCGGCGAGCGGATGTTGCATGGGTCCTTGAAGGTGATCCAGGGATGGCCGGTCTCGAACAGCATGGAGAGCATCTTGCGCCACAGATCCACGGCGGGCAGGCGCTTGAAGAGCTTGAGTTCACCGCTCTCGGTTTTGGCCTCGTAGGCGGCATAGGCGCTCTCGAAGGCCTGGCCGTACAGGTCGTGCAGATCGGGTACGTCCGACGGTGAGAACAGCGTCCACTGACCCTTTCCCATGACGCGTTTCATGAACAGGTCGGGAATCCAGTTGGCGGTGTTCATGTCATGCGTGCGCCTGCGGTCGTCGCCGGTGTTCTTGCGCAGTTCCAGGAACTCCTCGATGTCCAGGTGCCAGCTCTCCAGGTAGGTGCAGACCGCGCCCTTGCGCTTGCCGCCCTGGTTCACGGCCACGGCCGTGTCGTTGACTACCTTCAGGAAGGGCACCACCCCCTGCGATTCGCCATTCGTGCCCTTGATGTGCGCGCCCAGGGCGCGCACGCGTGTCCAGTCATTGCCCAGGCCGCCGGCAAACTTGGACAGCAGGGCGTTTTCCTTGATCGACTCGTAGATCCCGCCCAGCTCGTCGGGCACCGTGGTCAGGTAGCAGCTGGACAGCTGTGAGCGCAGCGTGCCGCTGTTGAACAGCGTGGGTGTGCTGCTCATGAAGTCAAAAGACGACAGCAGCTCGTAAAACTCGATGGCGCGCGCGTTGCGGTCATCTTCGCGCAGCGCCAGGCCCATGGCCACGCGCATGAAGAAGCTCTGGGGCAACTCGATGCGTGCCTTGTTCACATGTAGGAAGTAGCGGTCGTACAGCGTTTGCAGGCCCAGATAGTCGAACTGCTGGTCGCGCTCGGCCCGCAAAGCGGCGGCCAGGCGCGGCAGGTCGAAGCTCAGCAGGTCGGGGTTGAGTAGTTCGTTGTCCACCCCTTTTTGGACAAAGGCTGGGAAGTGGTCCATGTATGCGGCCTGCATCTCGCCGGCCTGCACGCCACGCCCCAGCACCTCGCGCACGATGGTGTGCAGCAGCAGGCGCGCCGTGGCGTAGCTGTAGCCAGGGTCTTTTTCGATCAGTGTGCGCGCGGCCAGGATGGAGGCCTTGTAGACCTCCTCCATGGGTACGCCGTCATACAGGTTGCGAAGAGTCTCGGCGGCAATCGGCGCGGCCTCTACATCGGTGCCCAGGTTGGCGCAGGCAGACTCGATCAGAGCCTGTAGGCGCAGCAGATCCAGCTCCACGCGCTGGCCCCGATCCTGCACGTACAGCGCCGGAATCTGAGGGTGCAGCTGCTCCTTCTTGCGCGCGCGCTCCTGGGCGCGGCGCTCGCGGTACAGCACATAGGCGCGCGCGACTTCGTGGTGGCTGCCGCGCATCAGGCCCAGCTCCACCTGATCCTGCACGTCCTCGATATGGAAGGTGCCGCCACTGGGGCGCGAGCGCATCAGGGCGCGCACCACCGTCTGTGTCAGCTCATCCACCACCTGGCGCACGCTGGCCGAGGCCGCGCCCTGCGTGCCGTGCACGGCCAGGAAGGCCTTCATCATGGCGACGGCAATCTTTTGCGGCTCGAAGTGCACTACGGCGCCGTTGCGTCGGATGATCTGGTAATGGCTCAATGTGTCGGCCATGCTGGCCGGGGTGGATGTGTCCGCGGCATCGATTTGGAGCTGCGAAAAGCTGTCGGCGTGAACGGATGCGGTTTGCATGGCTTGCCCTTGGGAGTGATGTTGGGGGAGAAGTTGGGAAGTGAGGTCGGCCCGGAAAAAGCGCTTGCGGGTCGGCATGAAAAATCAGCGGCATATCGATGCCGTGCACTATATATATGGTGTACTTTCAATTCAACACGCTACATATAGTGTATATCCGGACTTTCGGGTGTTGTCGAAAACGCTGTCAGAAAGCGCACGAGCGGTGCCACGCCAGGCGGTTGGGGTTTGCGGGCGTGGGGTGCAGCAGAGATGTGCGCAGGCAGGGCTTCTGGCCTGCAGAGGCCCGTCAGGCTGGCTGTGCCGCAGGCGGAAACAGGATGCCCGACCCCGCAAAGGCCGAGCGCAGGTGGCGCCAGTCAAAGCCCGGTCCGGGATCGTTCTTGCGCCCGGGGGCGATATGTTCGTGGCCGGCGACATAGCCGATGGGGTGGTGCCGCACCAGCGCCGCGCACAGCCGGGTCAAGGCGGCGTACTGTGCCTCTTCGAAGGTGTGGCCCTCCAGCCCCTCGAGCTCAATGCCGATCGAGTCGTCATTGCAGCCATCGCGCCCACGGTAGTGGGATCGGCCCGCATGCCAGGCGCGCCGGTCCGTGGCCACGAACTGCCAGAGCTGGCCCAGGCGGGTGATGAAGAAATGGCTCGACACCTCCAGCCCGTGGATCTGCTGAAAGTAGGGGTGGGCGTCCCAGTCAAGGCGGTTGGTGAACAGTTCCTGCACCTGGTTGCCACCATATTCGCCGGGCGGCAGGCTGATGGAGTGCACCACGATCAGATCCACCACGGCGCCAGCCGGCCGCGCCCCATGGTTGGGCGATGGCAGGCGCCGCGCCGGCAGGTACCAGCCGGCGCGCCACTGTGGCCTATTGCCCGGCGCCATGGCTGTCGCCAGGGTTGGGTATGGCGATGTTCAGCCGCTCGATGCGGTAGCGCATCTGGCGCTGGCTGACTCCCAGGCGGGCGGCCGTGGCCACCGGGTCGAAGCTCGTTTCGTGCAGGGTTTGCATGAGCAGGCTGCGCTCACGCTGATCCAGCCAGGCCTGCAGGTCGCCGGCTGGTGGGGCCGTGGTGGGTTCAGGCGTTGGCGCTTGGGCGACAAGCTTGGCGGCCGGCGGCGGCGGCGGGGGGGGAGGCGGCGCCGCATCGCCAGCGCTGCTGGCTTGCGTCGGGCCATCGACATGCAGCTCATGCCCGTCGCTCAGGGCCACGGCGCGGTGCAGCAGGTTTTCCAGCTCGCGCACATTGCCCGTCAGCGGGTGCTGGGCAATGCGCTGCAGCGCCGCCTCGCTCAGCTGCGGCACGGGGATGCCGGACTCTTGCTGGATACGCTCCAGCAGCGCGTGGCACAGCGCCGGCAGATCTTCGCGCCGCTCGCGCAGCGGCGGTATCAACAGCTCGATCACGTTCAGGCGGTAGTACAGATCCTGGCGGAAGCGCCCGGCCTGCACATCGGCCGCCAGGTCGCGGTGCGTGGCGCTGACGATGCGCACGTCCACCGTCTCTTCCTGTGTGGAGCCCAGCGGGCGCACGCTGCGCTCCTGTATGGCGCGCAGCAGTTTGGACTGCATGGCCAGCGGCAGATCACCGATCTCGTCGAGGAACAGCGTGCCGCCGCGCGCGGCCTGAAAGTAGCCCTCGCGGTCGCTGGCGGCGCCGGTGTAGGAGCCCTTGCGCGCGCCGAAGAACTCGGCCTCGAGCAGGTTCTCGGGAATGGCGCCGCAGTTCACCGCCACCAGCGGGCCGCCCGCGCGCTGGCTGCTGGCGTGCAGGGCGCGTGCCACCAGCTCCTTGCCCGTGCCCGACTCGCCATGGATCAGCACCGGGGCCATGCTGCGCGCCACCTTGGCAATGCGCTGCTTGACGCCGCGCATGGCTTCGGACTCGCCTATCAGGCGCGCCAGAACCGGGTTGTCATCACCTTTGCCGGGCGCGGTGCTGCGGCCGGGTTTTGCGGATGCCAGCACCCCTGCCGCCCCCTGGATGGCCGAGGCCACGACAGAGCGGAACTGTTTCAGATCCACCGGCTTGGTCAGGTAGTCGAAGGCGCCCGAGCGCAGCGCCTCTACGGCGTTCTCGGCCGAGCCGTAGGCCGTCATCACCACGCAACGCTCGCCGCGCTGCTGCGCACGCAGCTCGTGCAGCAGCTCCATGCCCAGCCCATCGGGCAGGCGCATGTCGGTGATCACGGCATCGAAGGTCTGGTTTTGCAGTTGCTCGCGTGCCTCGCCCACGCTGCCGGCGGTCTGCACGCGATAGCCCTCGCGCAGCAAGGTCAGCTCGTAGAGCGTGCGCAGGTCGGGCTCATCGTCTACGACAAGAATGGTGGCGGCGGTGGCGTTCATGGATGTCGGTCGCTTAGACCACGATGATGTCGAACAGTGAGTCGGTTTCAAAGGGGCGGGTGGCGCTGCGGAAACTGACGGTAAAGGCATTGCCCATCACCGTGCCGCGGTCGAGCATGCGTGTGCTGCGCTGGTAGCTGATGGCCGCGCCATGGCGCTGGCACAGCTGGCGGCAAATGTACAGGCCCAGGCCGCTGGAGCGGCTCTCGGACGAGAAAAACGGCTCGAACAAATGCCGCTCCACCGATTTGTCCAGTGGCGCACCATCGCTCCAGACCTGTATGCCGATCTGCCCGCTGGCTGTGGCGCGTGTGCTCAGTTGCAGTGAGTCGGCGTACGGACCCTTGTAGCGCTGGGCGTTGTCCAGCAGGTTCACCAGCACGCGGCGCAGGTGCTCGGGGTCGAACTCCACCGGTACCTCGCCCGCCCCCAGCAACAGCTGCCCCTGGCGACCCGCGGGGTCATGGGCCTGCCAGTCATGCCAGGTCTGTGCCACCGTGGCATTCAGCGCCAGCGTGGAGGACGGGGTCTGGCCTATCTGGTGCTGTACCCGGGCGATGTCCAGCACATCTTCGGTGATGCGCACCAGGCGATCCGCGTTCTGCCCGATCATGTGGCTCAGGCGCTTCTGCCCGGGTTCTTGCAGATCCTCGGCCAGCAGCTCGTTGGCCTGCACGATGGCCGCCAGCGGGTTGCGTATCTCATGCGCCACCGCGGCCGACATGCGGCCCATCGAGGCCAGCTTCTCGGTGCGCAGGCGCGCCTCCATCTCGCGCAGGTCGTGCAGAAACATCACGCACAGGGGCTCCTCGTCCACTGCCCCCAAGGCGCCGGGTGCGTGCGTCAGCCAGGTGCGTATGCGCAGGCCCATGGGGCTATGCCCCTCGTGCAGGATGTTCACGTCGGCATGCTGGGGCTGTGCCTGCTCGAACGATGCCTGCGCCAGCTCCATCAGCGGACTCCAGGCCTGCGTATGGGTCAGCATGAACGGGGTGCTGGTTCTGGCGTCCGGGCCCAGCAGCAGCAGGGCGGCCGGGTTGGCCAGGCGCACCTGGCCCTGGCGGTTGAGCACCAGCACGCCGTCGGCCACATGCTGCATCACCAGTGCGCTCACGGCCTTTTGCGTGCGCGCATTCATCTGGCTGCGCCGCGCCACCACTTGCTCGCGGCTCAGGCGGACGGCCAGCTGATGCACCAGATAGGCAATGAAGAAATAGCCCGTGCCAGTCAGCGCCGTTTGCAGGTAGCGCTGCGCGGCGTCGCCCCCGCCCTGGTCGCCCAGCCACCAGGCCCAGGCCAGCAGCAGCAGGGTGGCCCCCGCCGTGGTGCCCAGGGCCAGCGTCAGCGTGCCCAGCACCGCGGCCATGAGGATGGGCAGGCCAAACAGCGGCGTGAAGTTCATGCTGCCCGACTGGTGCAGCATCTGCAGCAAGGCAATGAGGACGAGATCCACGCCAATGGAGGGCAGCCAGTGCAGGCCCGGTCGCGGATCCGGTGGCATGCGTGCGCCAAATACCAGCAGCAATGACGTGGCCAGCAAGTAGCCCAGTGCCACGCCCAGCGGCGCCAGCACACCCGTCTGGTTCAGCGCCATGGCCAGCAGCTGCAGCAACAGCAGCGCCAGCGCCACCATCAGGCGGGCCGTCAGGAACGCCTTCCACAGGCGCTGGAAGGAGGGGTGGCTGGCCTGGAGTGCGGGCATGGGGGATCGCCTCTCACCCTCTTAGGGGGGGCCCAGGTCCTGGTGCGCGCGGCTGCAATAGCTGTGCCCGCCCTGGTGCAAGGCCTCACCCTTGGGCAGGTGCACGCCACAATGCGCGCAGCACACCATGTCCTGGGGCTGCGCAGGGTTCTGGCGCGGTGCGCTCCCCCGGTTGGGCGGTACCTGGCGCTGGCTGCGCCACAGGGCGTAGACCACGGCAATCACCGCCAGCACGATGAGGTACTTCATGTCGTGCGCCCCAGCACCACTTCAAGCACGAAGCGCGAGCCCACATAGGCCAGCAGCAGCAGCATGGCGCCCGCATACAGCACGCGCACGGCGTTGCGGCCGCGCCAGCCAAAGCGTGCGCGCCCCAGCAGCAGCACGGCAAAGGTGACCCAGGCCAGCACCGAGAACACCGCCTTGTGATCCCACAGCCAGGCGCGGCCGTAGAGCTGCTCGCTGAACAGCCAGCCCGCCACCAGCGTGGCCGACAGCAGCGCAAAGCCCCAGCGCACGAAGCGAAAGGTCAGGCGCTCCAGCGTGAGCAGCGGCAGGCTGCTGTGCAGTTGGGTGGCCTGGCGCATCTGCCGCTCCGCGCGGCTCATCAGCCAGGCATGGGCCACGGCGGCGGCAAACAGGCCATAGCAGGCAATGCCCAGGGTCAGGTGCAGCGGCATCCAGGGTGATGCCGTGGCCTGCAGTGGCCGGCCCGGAAACAGCGCCGCCAGCAGCACGGCCACGCCGCCCAGCGCGCCCAGCGCCCAGCGCGTGCGCATCTGCGGAAACAGCTCGCGCTCCAGCGCGTAGATGGTCAGCACCAGCCAGGCCGTCATCGACAGCGCGGCGGCAAATCCGAAGTGGGGCGCACCGCCCAGCTGGCTCCAGCCAATGGCGCCGGCATGCAACGCCCAGGCCGGCGCCATCGCCAGGTGGCTGCGGCTGGCCTGGCTGCGCGAGGCCACGGCCGCACCAATCGCATAGGCGGCGGCCGTCACCAGGGCCAGCAGCCATGTTGACGGGGAAGCACTGGGTAAAATCATGGGATTGAAGTTTAGCCCCTTGCCCCTGGTTCCCAGGGCCGGGCCACCGGCAGCCGGCAAGCCCAGCGCCGATACCACTGGAGCACTTGGCGCAATGGCCTCCGCACTCACCGACAAACTCACCCGTCTCGTCAAGGAGATGCGCGGCCAGGCCCGCATCACCGAATCCAACGTCCAGGACATGCTGCGCGAGGTGCGCATGGCGCTGCTGGAGGCCGACGTGGCCCTGCCCGTGGTGCGCGACTTCATCGCCCGCGTCAAGGACAAGGCCCTGGGCCAGGAGGTGCTGGGCAGCCTGAAACCCGGCCAGGCGCTGGTGGGCATAGTCAACAAGGAGCTGGCCGCCACCATGGGCGACGGCGTGGCCGACATCAACCTGGCCGCCCAGCCCCCCGCCGTGATCCTGATGGCCGGCCTGCAGGGCGCGGGCAAGACCACCACCACCGCCAAGCTGGCCAAGCACCTGATCGAAAAACGCAAGAAGAAGGTGCTCACCGTCTCGGGCGACGTGTACCGCCCGGCGGCCATAGAGCAGCTCAAGACCGTCAGCAAGCAGGCCGGCGCCGAGTGGTTTGCCAGCACGCCCGACCAGAAGCCGCGCGACATCGCCCTGGCCGCGCTGGACTACGCCAAAAAGCATTACTTCGACGTGCTGCTGGTCGATACCGCCGGCCGCCTGGCCATCGATGAACTGTTGATGCAGGAGATCAAGGACCTGCATGCCGTGCTGAACCCGGTCGAGACCCTGTTCGTTGTGGATGCCATGCAGGGCCAGGACGCGGTGAATACCGCCCGCGCCTTCAAAGAGGCGCTGCCGCTCACCGGCATCGTGCTGACAAAACTGGACGGCGACTCGCGCGGCGGCGCGGCGCTGTCGGTGCGCCAGGTGACGGGCGCGCCCATCAAGTTCGCCGGCGTGTCCGAGAAGATCGACGGCCTGGAGGTCTTCGACGCCGAGCGCCACGCCGGCCGCATCCTGGGCATGGGCGACATCGTGGCCCTGGTCGAGCAGGTGACGGCCGGGGTGGACATGGAGGCGGCGCAAAAGCTCGCCGCCAAGGTCAAGAGCGGCGACGGCTTCGACCTGAACGACTTTCTGGCCCAGCTGCAGCAGATGAAGCAGATGGGCGGGCTGTCGAGCCTGATGGACAAGCTGCCCGCGCAGCTCACCGCCAAGGCCGGCCAGGTGGACATGGACAAGGCCGAGCGCGACATCCGCCGCAAGGAGGGCATCATCTGCAGCATGACCGCCCAGGAGCGCCGCAAGCCCGAACTCATCAAGGCCACGCGCAAGAAGCGCATCGCCATGGGCGCCGGCGTGCAGGTGCAGGAGGTCAACCGCCTGCTCAATGAGTTCGATCAGATGCAGGGCATGATGAAGAAGATGAAGGGCGGCGGCCTGATGAAGCTGATGAAGAAGATGGGCGGCATGAAGGGCATGAAAGGCATGCCCGGCATGCCTTTCTAGCCGGTGGCCAGCCGGCATCAATGCAAAAACAATAGCTGCTTGCGCTTGCTGGTAAAGCGCTAGAGCTATTTTTTTGTTTTTTTGACTAGAACGCGGTGCAGGCTGGCGCCACCGCGTTTCAGGCCTGGCCCATGGCCTGGGGCTGCAGCTTCAAGCCCAGTGCGTGCATCACCTTCAGGATGGTGCCAAAACTCGGGTTGCCCTCGCCCGACAGTGCCTTGTACAGGCTCTCGCGCCCCAGGCCCGTTTCCTTCGCGAGCTGGCTCATGCCCTTGGCGCGGGCAATGTCGCCCAGGGCAGCCGCGATGAAGGCGGCGTCATCGCCGGCTTCCTCCATGCAGGCTTGCAGGTACAGCACCATGTCCTCCTCAGTCTTGAGATGCTCGGCACTGTCCCATTTACGCAGTTTCAGGGTTCCCATGGTGGCTTCTCCTTACAGTTGCCGCGCCAGCCCCAGCGCGGTCTTGATGTCCTTGGTCTGGGTGGACTTGTCGCCACCGGTCAGCAGGATCACGATCTCCATGCCGCGCTGTGTGAAATACACGCGATAGCCCGGCCCGTAGTGAATCCGCATTTCCGATATGCCTTCGCCAACCGGTGCGCAATCGCCGAAGTTGCCCAACTCCGCCCGGCGAATTCGTGCCTGTATGCGTTTTTCGGCGTGCTTTTCCCGCAGTCCCGCAAACCAGTCACCGAATGTCTCGGTGGTGTGGATGGTTCGCATGCGTCAATTGTATAAAACAAGATACAAATAATCCAGCATCCGGCTAAACCATCATGGAAACATGGAAGGCCTGCACCATTGCGCTGAGCGGTTGCGCCGGTTTTACCCCCTCTCCCTCTGGGAGAGGGCAGGGGTGAGGGCTGGCAACCATATTTGAAGCGTATTGCAAATCGGGCAAAAGCTGCTTCAACCCATGCAGATTAAGTGCAACCAGCTATCGTTTTTAAACCGCTGCCGCCGCCGGCAGCAAGCCCGCCAGCTGCCGCGCCGCAATCGCATGCCCGTGCGCTGCGGCCCGGGCCACCCACATCAGCGCCAGGGCGTCGCCGTCGCCGGACTCGCCCAACCCGGCGGCGTGCAGCAGGCCCAGCCAGTGCATGGCGTCCGCCTCGCCCTGCTCGGCGGCCCGCGTGAGAAAGTGCAGCGCGGGCATGGCGCTGCCCCCTCCCAGATTGGAGGGCGCGGCTGCCTTGGCGTCGCGCAGGGCCGCCAGTGCGAATAGCGCGCCCACCTCGGCCTGGGCCCGGGCGTCGCCCTGGTCGGCGCGCACCAGCAGCTCCACCTCGGCCTCGTCCAGCCGCAGCGCCAGCGCCGGCCGCACCGCATCCCACGCCACCAGCGCCCGCCCGCGCTCGTCTCCCAGGCGCGGCACCAGCCCCTCCTCTATGCGCCGCTGCCAGGTGCGCACGCTGCGCCCGGTGAGCACGGCGGCGGTGTTCAGGCTGATGCAGGGGGCGGGAAGTACGGACATGCGCCGATTCTATGGGGCGTTCCCCATGGATCGTGTCGCGCAAAATTTGCGACAAAAAGTGTGCAGGTGTCGCTGGATGGCGGCGACGTAACTTTACGTGTCTATGTGTTACGGCGACAGGGCGCCGCTTTTTGCCGTTTTTGCCCCGTTTTCAGGCTGGCACGCCGCTTGCGCTAGGTACTTCGCCCAGGCCTGGTGCCTGTTTTTTCTGAATGAGGGACTTGTGATGAAAGCAACTTTGCAAAAGGGTTTCACCCTGATCGAACTGATGATCGTGGTGGCGATCATTGGTATTTTGGCTGCCGTGGCGTTGCCGGCTTATCAGGATTACACGGTGCGTACCCGCGTGAGCGAGGGCCTGGTTTTGGCTGGGGCGGCAAAGTTGGCTGTGTCGGAGACTTTCGCTGCCAATGGAGGGGTTGCAATTACGGGATGTGCCAATCCCTGTACCGCAGTTCCTGCGGCTGGCGGTACTGGTTACCAGTTCACGGCAACCAAGTATGTTCAAGGTATGCAGATTGCTAACATTGCGGCAGCCCCTGTGGCTGGCGATGGCCGGGTCACTATCAACTACAGCGCAGCAACTGGCATGAATGGCGGTGCATTGTTTATTGCTCTGACGCCCGGGTCGGGTGCTTTGTCTGCCACTACCAATCTTCCCGCCAACCCTATGACTGCAGGTGCGCCGGTTGTTTGGGGTTGCACCACGGGTACCGCGCAAGGTACGCCGAGTGGCGCAGCCGCGATGTACAAGTACGTTCCTGCAAACTGCCGCTTCTGAGGTTGCATTCACAGAGCAAGGGCCACTGCGGTGGCCCTTTTGTTTTGTGAATGGATGGCTTTTAACGGGGCCGGGAGAGGTGGCCAGGTCTTCGGCATGTAATCGACGTAGTGTTGGTTCCGGGCAGACAAGAATGCATGCGGCAAGCAGTTGGGATGCCTGAACGCAAGGGGATCTGCCTGCGATCCAACTGGCGTAGCAGATGTATGGTTGAGAAATGGTGATATCCAAGCGACGCGCACGGGGTGCGACTAAGGCGGCATTTGTCCATTTTCTGGGGTCGATATGCGTGGCGAGCGTGGCCGCCCTGCTGGTGCTCTGGGTCTGGTACCCGCACCCCTATGGCCTGCTGTCGGGCGGGCGCCATCTGTTCCTGCTGTTGATGGGGGTGGATGTGGTGTGCGGGCCGCTGCTCACCCTGGTGTTGTTCAACCCGACCAAACCCCGGAGCGAGCTGTTGACGGACATGGCGCTGGTGGTGTGCATTCAGCTTGCGGCGCTGGCCTATGGGCTGTACACGGCGCAAGAGGCACGGCCCTTGTTCCTGGTGCATGAGGTGGATCGCTTCCGCGTGGTAACCGCGGGCGACTATGGTGATGTGGATGTGCGCGATGCCATTGGCCAACTGGACGCATCGCTGCGCCCGCACCTGCTGCGCGGCCCGGTGACGGTGGGCATTCGCGCGCCCAGAGATGCCGAGGAGCATCAGCGGGTGTTGGTGGAGTCCGTGGTGGGCGGGCGCGACTACGCGCAACGCCCCGAGTTCTACGTGCCTTACGACGCAGCCTACGCCCCCAGGGCGCTGGCCCGCGCCCGGCCCTTGCAAGCCTTCGCCCAGCACTACCCGGCAACGGCCAGCGCCGTGGCCGACTTGCTGGGGAAGCAGGGGGTGGCTATGGAGGATGCGCTGTTCCTGCCCGTGCTGCACAAGCAGGAATGGGTGGCGGTGCTGGACAAGTCCGCCCGCATTCTGGGCTTTGTGCCGGGCGACGGGTTTGCCGTGCCGTAGTGCGGCGGCAGGCCAGGGTGTTTTGAGGTAATTGGGGTCAGATTCCAATTTGCTCTTCAAAAATCTCTCGCAAGGTGGTCAGAGTGGTATTCAGGGTCTTGCCCGAAATCGTCCCCAGCCTTTTCACCAGCCGCATTTTGTCCACGGTGTGCAGCTGATCGAGCACGATCAGCCCCTTGGTGCCGGCGTGGGTGACAGGCACGCGAAAAGGCGCGGCAAAGCCTTTGGAGGTCATGGGCGCGACGATGACCGTGCGCAAGTGATCGTGCAGTTCCGCAGGAGAAATCACCACGCAGGGCCGCGTCTTTTGAATCTTGCTGCCTACCGTGGGATCCAGGTTGACCAGCCAGATCTCTCCACGCTTCACCACGTGAGATCCTGGTCTGCGGCGTTGCCAAACTCACCCATCAGCAATGCATCGTCACCCGCTGCGGCGATGCCCTTGGCGGCATCTGCCCAGCCGGCGCGAGCCAGTTTGGCAGGTTTGCGCAGCACGATGGCGCCTTGCTCGACCGAGACATTGGCCACTGCGACGGTTTCCAACCCTGCGTGGGCGAGCAAGGTCTTGGGCAACACCATGCCTTTGCTGTTGCCTAGGGTAATTGGGGTCAGACTCCAATTGTTTGCTGAAAACTGGCCATAAGGCTTGCTGTTTGGGCGGTAGTAGCTCTTCTTTTTGATGTGATTGGCCGTGTTTTGCCCCAGCGGGCGAGGTGGCGTTAGACCTCGCCAAGATCAGACGCCACCCATGCGGTTGGGTTTCGGGACTGCATGGCGGCCGATCGGGCGTAGACTGCAGCGCATGCGAGGAAAGGGGTTCCCATGACGGTATCGAGCCCACCCAGGCATTTCATTGGCGAGCAGGAGTATCTGGATGGCGAGCGGCACAGCGAGCTGCGCCATGAGTACATCGACGGGCAGGTGTATGCGATGACCGGGGCCAGCGACCGGCATGGCCTGATCCTGAATGCCCTGGCCTACTCGATGACGCCGGCGGCGCGGCGCAAGGGCTGCCAGCTGTTCACGTCCGACATGAAGCTGCGGCTGGAGATTGGCGGCAAGACCTGTTTTTATTACCCGGATCTGCTGCTGTCCTGCGACCCGCAGGATCGGGAGCCGTATTTCAGGCGCTCGCCCTGCCCGATCGTCGAGGTGCTGTCGGAATCTACCGCGCGCATCGATCGGCGCGAAAAGCTGCTGGCCTACCAGAGCCTGCCCAGCCTGCAGGCGTATCTGCTGGTGGAGCAGGAGGCGCGGCGCGTGGAGCTGTACCGCCGCGCCACCGACTGGCGCGTGGAGTACCACGACGCGGGCGAGATCTGGCTGGACTGCCTGGAGCTGGCGCTGCCACTGGCCGAGGTGTATGCGGATGTGTGATGTTTTTGGGGTCAGTACCTCTCAGTTAACAGGTTTGTAGGAGCGGCTTCAGCCGCGAATGACGCCGTTCGCGGCTAAAGCCGCTCCTACACACAGATGGCATTGGTTGCTGTCTGAAAAGTATTGTTTAGTGCGCAAGCACAGACAGTGCAATCGCCTAATGCTGCGTCTTTTATAGTGCCTGACCCGACTCCTGCATCACCACCTCGCCGCGCAGCGTGTAGGTACGTGCCTCGGTGATCTTCACGTCTATCAGCTGGCCTATCAGGCGTTCGTGGCCGGGGAAGTTGACGACGCGGTTGCATTCGGTGCGGCCCATGAGCTCGTTGCCGTCGCGTTTGGAGAGGCCCTCGACCAGCAGGCGCTGCACCGTGCCCACGCGTTCCTGGCTGATTTCCAGGATGTTGCGGTTGATGACGGCCTGCAGTTCCTGCAGGCGGCGCAGTTTCACGTCGTGCGGCGTGTCGTCGGCCAGGTTGGCGGCGGGGGTGCCGGGGCGGGGGCTGAAGATGAAGCTGAAGGAGTTGTCGAAGCGCACGTCATGAATGAGCTTCATCATTTTCTGGAAGTCTTCCTCGGTCTCGCCGGGAAAGCCGACGATGAAGTCGCTGCTCATGGCCATGTCGGGGCGTATGGCCTTGAGCTTGCGCACCGTGCTCTTGTATTCCATGGCGGTGTAGCCGCGCTTCATGGCCATCAGGATGCGGTCGCTGCCGTGCTGCACGGGCAGGTGCAGGTGGCTGACCAGCTTCGGGATTTTGGCGTAGGCCTCGATCAGGCGCGGCGTGAACTCGTTGGGGTGACTGGTGGTGTAGCGGATGCGCTCTATGCCCGGGATCTCGGCCACGTATTCCAGCAGCAGGGCAAAGTCGGCTGTGTCGTGCGTGTCGCCCATCTTGCCCAGGTAGGCGTTGACGTTCTGGCCCAGGAGTGTGACCTCCTTCACGCCCTGGTCGGCCAGGCCCGCGACCTCCACCAGCACGTCCTCGAACGGGCGGCTGACCTCCTCGCCGCGCGTGTAGGGCACCACGCAGTAGCTGCAGTATTTGGAGCAGCCCTCCATGATGGAGACGAAGGCGCTTGCGCCCTCGACGCGCGCGGGCGGCAGGTGGTCGAACTTCTCGATCTCGGGGAAGCTGATGTCCACCTGGGGTTTGTGTTGCTTCTGGCGCGCGTTCAGCAGGTCGGGCAGGCGGTGCAGGGTCTGCGGGCCGAAGACCACGTCCACGAAGGGTGCGCGCTTGATGATCTCCTCGCCCTCCTGGCTGGCGACGCAGCCGCCCACGCCGATGAGCACGCCTTTTTCCTTGAGGTGCTTGACGCGGCCCAGGTCGCTGAAGACTTTTTCTTGCGCCTTCTCGCGGACCGAGCAGGTGTTGAAGAGGATCAGGTCGGCCTCTTCGGGGTTGCTGGTTTCCACATAGTCCTGCGCTGCGCCCAGAACGTCGGCCATCTTGGCCGAGTCGTACTCGTTCATCTGGCAGCCAAAGGTTTTGATGAAGACTTTTTTGCTCATGATCCGACCTTCAGCGTGCGGTTTGCGGGGTGTGGGACTCGGTGCGGATGTTGTTCTGCACGCCGTCGCTGCCCTTGCGCGGCTGCCTGGCTTCGTCCTCGGTCAGGATCCAGGCCGTGAGCAGCATGCCGGTGCTGGCCTCGATCACGTAATTCACCTTGAGCGGCTGGTTGATCAGGCTGTGCGCAAACACCAGCGCGTTGCTGGTGTTGAAGATGCGCAGGCCTGGCGCCAGGCGCACTGACTGGTTGTTCAGGCGCGCCTCGGCGCTGCTGTGAATGGTCAGCTGACCGCGCAGCGCGGCCTCGGGAAAGTGGCGCTGGCCGGCGGGCGTGGGCTGCGCGTGGACGGCCACGGGCAGGGCCAGCATGGCGGCGATGGCCAATGCGGGGAGGGTGCAGCGTTGCATGGTGTGTATCCAGGGGCTGTTGCTATCAATGCAAAAAACCCACAGCACCTGAGGCACTGCGGGTTTTTCTTGTGTGGTGGTGGTACCGGGACTTGAACCTGGGACATCAGCATTATGAATGCTGCGCTCTAACCAACTGAGCTATACCACCGAAGCTGCGAATTATAGAACGAAAATTTGGCGTGCCATCACTGGTGCGTGAAATTTGCCGCGCGCTTGTTCACGAAGGCGTCCATGCCTTCCTTCTGGTCTTGTGTGGCGAACAGCGCGTGGAACAGGCGGCGCTCAAACATCACGCCGTCGGCCAGCGTGCCTTCGAACGCGCGGTTCACCGACTCCTTGGCGGCCATGACGGCGATCTGCGAGAAGCCGCTGATGATCAGGGCGGCGCCCAGGGCCTCGTCCATCATCTTGTCCAGCGGCACGACGCGGCTGACCAGGCCGGCGCGTTCGGCCTCTTGGGCGTCCATCATGCGGGCGGTCAGGCACATGTCCATGGCCTTGGACTTGCCCACGGCGCGCGGCAGGCGCTGCGTGCCGCCCGCGCCGGGGATGACGCCCAGCTTGATCTCGGGCTGGCCGAACTTGGCGTTGTCGGCGGCGATGATGAAGTCGCACATCATGGCCAGCTCGCAACCGCCGCCCAGGGCAAAGCCGCTGACGGCGGCGATCACCGGCTTCCTGATGCTGCGGATGGCCTCCCAGTTGCGCGTGATGTAGTCGCCCTTGTAGGCGTCGGCAAAGCTGTACTTGGCCATGGCGCCGATGTCGGCGCCGGCGGCGAAGGCCTTCTCGCTGCCGGTGAGGATGATGCAGCCGATGGACTCGTCGGCATCAAAGGCCTGCAGGGCCTGGCCCAGCTCGTTCATGAGCTGGTCGTTCAGGGCGTTGAGCTGCTTGGGGCGGTTCAGCGTGATGACGCCGACCTTCTCGCCCTCGGTGCGGACGGTGATGCATTCGTAGGCCATGGGGATCTCCGGTATGGGTGGGTTGAACCGGTTGACTATAACCAAGCTACCAAGCTACCAAGCTACCAAGCTGCCAAGATCAATTGCTGTTGTCCCCGGCCCGTGAAAGCAAAGGCACAGACCCGGGGTCGGGTCCGTGCCTCCATGGGAGACGCGCCTTGCGCTTACTGTTGCTTGACGCTGTAGCGGATGTCCGCCGGCGCGCCCGCCGTCAGGTCACCGGGCTTGACATTGCGGAAGGCGTTCTCGGCATCGGCGCCGCTTTTCGCGGCCAAGGCGACCTTGGCCAGGAAGTCTGCCGCCGTCATGCCGGCGCTGGCGCTGAGCCTGACCGCGAAGCTGCCATCCGAGGCAATGCTGTTGACCGAATTGCCGCCGCTCAAGTAGGCCACCGAATAGGAGCCCGTGGGCATGCTTTTCTGTAGCTCGATGACGGCGCGGGCGGCGGCATGCAGGGCGCTGGTACGCCCGTAGTTGCCGCTGCTGTGCCCGCCCGGGCCCTGGAATTCGACCAGGAGGACGGAGGTGCTTTGCGCCTGCGCCAGGCCGCCCATCAGGCAGGAGGCGGCGAACAGGGTGATTGCGAAGGTCTTGGTCATGGTGTCACCTCTTACTTGAGTTCGCGGCTGCGCTTGCCGATGGGGGCCACCGAGGGGGCGACCACCGTGCCGTCGGACAGGTGGTAGCCGGAGGTGGTCAGGATGGCGGTCATGGCGCGCTTCAGGCGCTGCACCTCCAGCTTGGGGTCGCCCTTGGTGCCCCATTCCCAGAAGGCATGGCCACCGCCGCCCGCGGCGTTGGAGGCCAGGGTCCAGTTGTAGGTGGGTACGCCGGTGTTGGCAGGAACGTTGTCGTTCAGGCTGCTGGAGCCCGTGGGCACCTTGGCCTGCTTGTCCACGTCGACGATCTGCGCCGTGACCCAGCCCGCCTGCAGCGCGATGTTGGCCTGGTCGCCATTGACGAACGCCGGGCGCAGGCCGTACCAGACCTGCTCCAGCGTCGCGGCGTCGACGGCGTTCTCGGCCTTGCCGTAGCGTGCGTTTTCGGCATTCAGGCCGGCCTTGAACAGGGGTTCTATGCTGGCACGCACCTCGTTGAGGGTGTCGGTACGCTCCGAGCGCATGTCCACCAGCAGGGTGCAGCTGGGCACTACATCGCTGCCCGCGGCCGGTGCTTCGCAGCTGGCCTGGCCCACGGTGTAGGTGGTCTTGACCACGCCCGGGCGCAGCTCGGACGGCGTCTTGACATCGGCAATCCTGGCAATGGTGGCGGCCATGGCCTCGACCGCGCTGGGCTGGCCCGCCGCGGGGTGGGTGGGTGCCTTGAACTTCATCTCGAAGCGGTGGCTGCCGGTCAGGTTGACGGCGCCGCCGCCCTCGGAGCCAAAGTTGGCCACGAAGTTGAGCGGGTTGGAGCCCGTCCCCAGGTTCTGGTCAAAGCCGAACAGTTGCTTCATGCCGGCCAGGTTGCCCTTGCCTTCTTCGCCGGCTGTGCCGCAGATCCATAGGTCGTACACCGGCTTGATGTTGTTCTTCTTGAACAGGCGTGCCAGCGTGAACAGGCTGGAGGTGTTGCCCATGGCGTCTGAATAGCCCGGCACGTAGATGCGCACCCCACCGCCGTCCTTGGCCGCGGCCTCGGTGGCAAACCAGCGGCTGGCCAGCGCGTAGTTGGCGTCCTCGATGATGCGGCCGGAGCCGTCAAACGCCAGCTCGGTGCCGATGGCGGCCAGCTGCTCGGGTGAGGTCACCACGGCATCCTTCAGCGACTGCAGCTTGATCGGCTGGTAGGGGGCGCTGTCGGGGGGCAGCACCTCGGGGTTGACCACGTCGATGTGCGATTCGACCAGCACCTTGGGGAACTGGCCCTTGTAGGACTGGGCGTTGGGCGAGCTGGAGTAGCTGCCCTTGATCTCCACGCAGGCGTTGTAGACCGGCAGGCCGTCGACGATTTGCACGTCCGAGCCTGGCAGGTTGCCGTCGGCGCGGGTCTTGACCTCGGATGCCAGATAGCCCCATTCATTGACCATGCGCCGGTGCACCTCGGCGGCCATGCGGTTTTCGTAGCGCGAGGGCGAGGCAATGCGCACCAGTTCCATGTGCTGGTTGAAGCGCGCCTTCTCGCTGGCAGCGGTGCTCAGCTCGGCCACGATGTCTTGCAGCTTTTTGTCTGCCATGACCTTTTTGGCCGACTCGGCGATCGCGGGGTCGATCTCGGGCACGCCGTTGACGATGGCCGTGGGCTTGGGCAGCGGTGCTTCGGCGTCGCCATCACTGTTGCCGCCGCAGGCGGCCAGCAGCACGGCGGCCGACACGGTCGCCAGCAGCGGTGCGGAACTCGGGACATGGTGGGGTTTCATCGTGCACTGCCTCCTGGATCATGGTTCAAATTGAAACGGACACGGGGAGATGCTTGATGTGTGGCACCCGCGTAACAAGGCCACCGCATGAAGCGGGTGCAAACTTACAATGATTGCTGCAGTCTGTCGCGCCAGCTGGCGCCGCCACGCGGCGGTGGCTTGTGGCCTGGCGCTATGCGGTGGCCGCCTGGGCGGCGCCCAGCCAGCGCTGTGCCGCGGCGGCGTCCTGCACGTCCAGGCGCACGGTGTCTGCCGATGGGCCGGCGGCAGGCAGGGCCAGCGGCAGGCGCAGCAGGCGCCGGTCGCGGGCGACGATGGCCGTGACCTCGGTGGCGCCGCCGGCATAGAGCGCCAGTTCGTCCAGCCGGTGCAGGCGCCAGGCCTGGCCCTGGGCCTCCAGCGCCAGCCATTCGTCGCCGGCCATGAAGCCCGCCGCCTCGGCCGCGCCGCCGTGGAGCACGGTCTTGACCTGTATGCCGCCGTTTTCTGCCACGCGCAGGCCCAGGCGCTGGGCGGTCTGCGCGGGCTCGGCCTGCAGCGTGATGCCGTGGGCGCCGAGCAGCTCGGCCAGCGGCAGCTCTTCGGTGCCAAGCACCCATTGCGCGATCTCGCCCGCCCAGTCACGGCCCGAGAGCTGCTGCAGCACGGCCAGCAGATCGGCCTCGGCCATGGGGCCGCCATCGCAGCGTTGCCACAGCGCGCGCATCACCTCGTCCAGCTGGGTGCGGCCGTCCCGGCGCAGCGCCAGATCCAGGCACAGGGCGACGAGCGCGCCCTTGGTGTAGTAGCTGACCGTGGCGTTGGGCGTGTTCTCGTCCTGGCGGTAGTACTTGACCCAGGCGTCAAAACTGGCCTGGGCCACGGACTGCACCCGGCGCCCGGGGGTCTGCAGCACCTGGTTGATGGTCTTGGTCAGCAGCTTCAGGTAGCCGGCGTGGTCCAGCAGGCCGGCGCGGCGCAGCAGCAGGTCGTCGTAGTAGCTGGTGAAGCCCTCGAAGAACCAGAGCAGCTCGGTGTAGTTCTCGCGCGCATAGTCGTAGCGCGCGAACTCGGCCGGGCGCAGGCGCTTGACGTTCCAGGTGTGAAAGTACTCGTGGCTGATCAGGCCCAGCAGGGTGGTGTATCCCTCGCTGGCCTGGATCTCCTTGTCGCTCTGACCCAGGCGCGGCAGGTCGCGCCGGGCGCAGATCAGCGCCGTGCTGTTGCGGTGCTCCAGGCCGCCGTAGCCGTCGTGCACGGCGTTGAGCATGAACAGGTAGCCGTCGAATGGCGGGCGCTCCTCGCCATGCCAGAAGCGGATGGCCTCTTCGCAGATGCGCTGCGCGTCGCGCACCAGCCGCGCGCCGTCGAACGAGGGCGCGGCGCCGGCGACGATGAAGCGATGTGGCACGCCGCAGGCGCTGAAGCTGGCGCTCCAGAACGCGCCCATTTCCACCGGGCAGTCGGCCAGCTCGTCGTAGTCACGCGCGCGGTAGCGGCCAAAGCCGGCGGCGTTGACCTGCTCGGGCGCCAGGCCCGTAGCCAGCGACCAGTGGGCCAGGGCGGGTGGTTGCAGCACCTCCAGCACATGCGCCTCATCCTCCTGGCCCAGCACGCGCAGGCACAGGCTGGTGGCGTTGAAGAAGCCGCGCGCTCCGTCCAGCCAGGCGGTGCGCACCGAGTTGTCGTAGGCGGCGACCTCGTAGGTCAGCACCAGGGGCGTGCCGCTCTGGCATTGCGCCAGCCAGCGGTGTTTGTCGAGCTGAGCGAGCGCGACCGCCTTGTCGCCCTGGCTGGCGCGCAGCGACTGCAGGTTCTTGGAGAACTCGCGCACCAGGTAGCTGCCGGCTATCCACACGGGCAGCGACAGCTCCTGGCCGGCGGCCGGCGCGGCCACGGTCAGCGTGACCTGGTACAGGCGCGCATGGGTTTGCGCGGGGTCGATGCGGTAGTGGATGGCGGCTGTGGCGGTGGCGGCGGAGGGCATTGCGGAATCTATAAAAAAGATAGCTGTTTGCGCTTGGTATTCATCGTTTTCAGTTTAATAACTTATGAAAGCGACCTGAATACAAGCGCAAAAAGCTCATGTATCAATAGCAAACCCGGCGCATTGCCGGTAGCGCTTACTTGGTGCCGTTGCCGGCCTCGGCCAGGCGCTTTTCCACCTCTTGCGCACCCACGGCGCCGGGCACGCGCGAACCGTCGGCAAAGATCAGCGTGGGCGTGCCGGTGATCTTGTGCTTGCGTCCCAGCGCCAGGTTGCGCTGCAGCGCGGCCGTGTCGCAGCTGGCGGCGGCCGGGGTCTTGTCGCGCAGCATGAAGTCCTGCCAGGCGCCGGCCCGGTCCTTGGCGCACCAGATGTTGCGCGACTTCTCGGCCGAGTCGGGGCTGAGGATGGGGTAGAGGAACAGGTAGACGGTGACGTTTTCCACGTTCTGCATGTCTTTCTCGAAGCGCTTGCAGTAGCCGCAGTTGGGGTCTTCAAACACCGCCAGCTTGCGCTCGCCCTTGCCATGCACGATGGTGAAGGCGTCCTGCAGCGGCAGGGCCTGGAAGTCCACGGCGGTGAGTTTGTTCAGGCGATCCTCGGTCAGGTTGCGCCGCGCCTTGGTGTCGATCAGCTCGCCCTGGATCAGGTAGTTGCCCTGGGCGTCGGTGTAGAACAGGTCCGTGCCTATGCGTACCTCGTACAGCCCCTTCATGGGCGTGGGGCGCACCTCGTCGATCTGCTGCAGCTGCGGAATGCGCTCGGCCAGGGTCTTGCGTATCGTGCTGTCCTGCGCCAATGCGTTCAAGCCCAGGCACAGGGCGCTGGCGCCCAGCAGGGTGGGGACAAGTTTCATTGCGTCGTTCCGTTCTTTCATCTCATTGTTCAATCGGTGCCCATGGCGCGGCGCGCCACCCAGGCTTTCAGCGGGCCGCTGTGCTCAAAGCCCTTCATGCCCCAGTTGCGCAGCGCGGCCAGCGCGCTCTCGCGCCGGGCAAACAGTTGCTGCAGGCCATCCATGGCCATGCCCATGGGCAGCAGCGCGGCCTTGCGTTCGCGTTCGTAGCGGCGCAGCAGGCGCAGATCGCCCACACCGCGCCACGGTGCGCGCTGGTGCAGCACCCGCGCCAGCGCGCCGGCATCGCCCAGCCCCAGGTTCAGGCCCTGGCCCGCCAGCGGATGCACGTTGTGCGCCGCGTCACCGGCCAGCGCCCACCCCCGGCCGGGCTGGCCGGGCAGGGCGCCGCACCAGTGGCGTGCCTGCGCCTGCTGCAGCGGCCAGCTGGCGCGCGGCCCGCTTTGTTGCAGCGCGCCCAGGGCGCCGCGGCTGGCCTCGTGCAGATGCTGCGTGAACTCTTGCTCGTCGGCCTGCAGCCAATGCGCCACGTGCTCCTGTGGAACAGACCAGACCACAGCCACGGAGTTCCCCTGCGCTCCGCCCAGCGGCAAAAACGCCAGGATGGAGCCATCGGGCGCAAACCACTGGCGTGCCACCTGGCCATGCGGGCGCTCGCACGCCAGGCGCGTGGCGATGGCGTGCTGGGCGTAGGGGGTGATGTCGAACTCCACGCCGAACTCGGCGCGCGTGCGGCTGGCGCGGCCCTCGCAGACCACGGTCAGCGCCGCGGCCACGGGTTCGGTGACCTGCTCGACCAGCGGCTGGTAGCGGATGGCCTCCTGCAGCCGCTCCTGCAGCGCCGGCACGTCCACGATCCAGGTCAGCGCGTCGCAGCCCTGCTGCGCGGCGTCAAAGCGCACCATGCCGTCCTGGTCGGCCTGCACCTGCATCTGCAGCACGGCCGTGGCGTGCGCCTCGTCGGGCCACGCGCGCACCGATTCGAGCAGCGCGCGCGAGGCGGCGTTGAGCGCGTAGGCACGCACATCGGCCACCTGCGGTGCGCCCGCTGGTGGCGTGACCAGGGCCACGCGCAGGCGCTCGCGCGCCAGCAAAAGAGCCAGGGTGCGGCCCACCACGCCCGCACCACGGATACATACGTCAAAAGTCTGCGCCATGTGCGAATTGTAGGGATGCGCCCGCCGCCCCTGGCGCCGCGATGGTCGGCCAGGCCGTGGCGGCGGCGAAAGCCCTTGGCGCGCGGGATTTGTCCGCGCTCTTAAAATGGCAGGTTTGTCTCGCTACCTTACGAAAGCCCTGCCATGAGCCTGCAATGCGGCATCGTGGGCCTGCCCAATGTGGGCAAGTCCACCCTCTTCAACGCCCTCACCAAGGCCGGCATCGCCGCCGAGAACTACCCCTTCTGCACCATAGAGCCGAACACCGGCGTGGTCGAGGTGCCCGATCCGCGCCTGGCCCAGCTGGCCGGCATCATCACGCCCGAGCGCGTGGTGCCGGCCATCGTCGAGTTTGTGGACATCGCCGGCCTGGTGGCCGGCGCCAGCAAGGGCGAGGGCCTGGGCAACCAGTTCCTGGCCCATATCCGCGAGACCGACGCCATCGTCAACGTGGTGCGCTGCTTTGAAGACCCGAACGTGATCCACGTGGCGGGCAAGGTCGATCCCATCTCCGACATCGAGGTCATCCAGACCGAACTCTGTCTGGCCGACCTGGCCACGGTGGAGAAGGCTTTGAACCGCTACAGCAAGGCCGCCAAGAGCGGCAACGACAAGGAGGCGGCCAAGCTGGTGTCGTTGCTGACGCCCATCCAGGCCGCGCTCAACGAGGGCAAGCCGGCGCGCGCCATAGCGGTCAGCAAGGAAGACGCGCCGCTCTTGAAGCAGTTCTGCCTGATCACCGCCAAGCCGGCGATGTTTGTCGGCAACGTGGCCGAGGACGGCTTCGAGAACAACCCGCTGCTGGACAAGCTGAAGGAATACGCGGCCGCGCAGAACGCGCCCGTGGTCGCCATTTGCGCAAAAATAGAGGCCGAAATGGCCGAGATGAGCGACGAAGACCGCGACATGTTCCTCGCCGAGATGGGCCAGGACGAGCCCGGCCTGAACCGCCTGATCCGCGCCGGCTTCAAGCTCTTGGGCCTGCAAACCTATTTCACCGCCGGCGTGAAGGAGGTGCGTGCCTGGACCATCCACGTCGGCGACACCGCGCCCCAGGCGGCCGGCGTGATCCACGGCGACTTCGAGCGCGGCTTCATCCGCGCCCAGACCATCGCCTTCGACGACTTCATCCAGTTCAAGGGCGAGCAAGGCGCCAAGGACGCCGGCAAGATGCGCGCCGAGGGCAAGGAATATGTCGTCAAGGATGGCGATGTGATGAACTTCCTGTTCAACGTCTAAACAGGAAGAGCTGTTCTTCAGGGTTCGCCAATGTTCGAAGGTGTTGGCTAACCCATTGATAGATATAGGGAAAGTTGTTCGCCGGTGAACTAGTGTAGTGTTCCATTCTGTTTGGAGCTTAATCGGCTATTGGCCCGAATGACCTTCTGCAGGATGTCGCGGGCGCTCTTGGTCCAGATGAACGGTTTGGGGTTGGTATTGTGATGTGCGACGTATTCATCAATGGCGGCCACCAGCTGCGGCACGCTCGTGAATACGCCGCGGCGCAGCCGTTCTGTGGTCAGGTCACGAAAGAAACGCTCGACCATGTTCAGCCACGACGCCGAGGTCGGCGTGAAGTGCATGTGAAAGCGCGGGTGCTTGGCCAGCCAGTCCT
>Ga0209794_1000125_pt1 | contig 186855 bp, 146 predicted proteins | sample EBPBio232013_DNA_FD_185869 | JGI IMG/M metagenome (GOLD analysis project Ga0209794, IMG submission 185869) | Wastewater treatment Type I Accumulibacter community from EBPR Bioreactor in Madison, WI, USA - Reactor 1_5/23/2013_ DNA (SPAdes)... | ecosystem: Engineered > Bioreactor > EBPR >...
CGTCAATTTGGGGCCAATGGCAATTGGGACGTCAATTTGGGGCCAATTGCAATTGGGACGTCAATTTGGGGCCAATTGCAATGGGGACGTCAATTTGGGGCCAATCGCAATGGGGACGTCAATTTGGGGCCAATCGCAATTGGGACGTCAATTTGGGGCCAATCGCAATGGGACGTCAATTTGGGGCCAATTGCAATTGGCCCCTAACTTGACGGTTGGCCAGCAGGTGAACGCAGATAAAATCCATTTCAGATTTCAATCTGGGATACAAATCAATTTCCTCACAGCAGCCATTGCCATAGCCAATAGCCATAGCCGTTGTTCCTTGCGATGGCTTTTAGGGACGGGAACGATTTTAAATTCTGGGACTTTTGATTTTAGAAATTTAAATGTTTCAAAGGCATTTTAGTTACTCTTCAGCTTTTCTTAATTTCTCAATTAGTTTATAAATATGAGAACCCAATTTTGAAGGATAATCTTCCATGGGTTGATCAAGATTTTTAGCTCTCAAAACAGCCATGTCTATAGTAGGAAGAAAATCATCTGTTCTGAGATTCTTTTTGCTATAAGAACCAGCAACCTCAATAATCTTTGTTTCAACGTAATTTCTATTGCCTACTTTACTGTTTTTGAAAAGTAACTCCAATTCATCATCATTGTATTCCTGAATATCTTTGATGTGGAGTAAAAGCCAAAATTCAAAACACGGATTGCTCACTGCAACAAACATATTCCCCAATTCTTTGCAGGCATTAATTATTTGAGGAATACCTTTCCACCTATCTGTATCTATTATCATCCAAAGCTCATCCCCTTTCTTAAAATTAAACTCATCCTTTGCTTCCCGCTTCAACTTGTTAAACACATGAATGGGGGCGCTATTGGTGTCGTTGGACTTTCGCTTCAGAAGATGCAAGTAAATCAATTCGTTATTAAACTTATTTGAATTTCTAAACTCAGAAAAGTATCTTTCTTCAGTTATATTTCCCTCAAACGCCAAAATAATAATTTTCTCTCTTTCACTCGTATTGCTTTCCCGGAAGAACTCTTCCCTTTCACGTGGCATAACAAAAATTTTACTTATTAAATATGTTAAGTTTATTTCTATTACCAATTCTTGGAACAGCTTTGAACCTTCCCAACAGGTAGTCCTTGCGAATTTCCTTGTCGAATCTAACGTTATATTGTTCGAGAGAATGTAAGCGTGAAGCACCGTAATTATCCTTTACCGCAAACCAAATCTCATCTTTTCTCAATAGCTTTTGAGTTAACAAAGATGATTCATGGCTCGTTAAAATCAACTGACTCTTTATTCCTTTAGATTTAGATAAAAATAAATCTATTAAGTCGTAAATCAAATTCGGGTGCAAACTTCTTTCCATCTCATCAATGATAAAAACATTATCTCCTTTCAGTAAATCCATCAATAATGGAATAAAGTCCATTATTCTATTTGTACCATCTGATTCATCACTTGTATCAAATTTCTCGGGATTGTCTGAATTTTTCACTTTATGTTTTGTCATAAATTTTTCTATAACAATATCATCATTCCTCACCGACAAAAAGTAGGTGGTATTTCCTTTAGAGAGTATAGAAGCTCTAACGTTTTCAGTTCTCTTACTTAACAAATCTTCTTTTATTTTCTCTAATAAAGGCTTGGGAATATCAATGTTCTCAACATTAATTTTCTCAAGACAAACACCGAAAATACCGGTATCAAAATAGGATAAAAACTCTTCAAATGCGGTGAGTAATTCCTCATCCTGTTTTAATTCAAATTTCAATCCCTCATTATATTTATCATCAGGAAATATTACCTTCAAAGTATTCTGAAACCAATCAATGACGTTCAACAAGTCTTCTATTTTAGAAACATTCTCTTTAACCTTTCTTGTCCTAATTTCAGTCAAAAACAATTGATTATTTGGGGTTCCTTTTGCAATAAAGTGAAGAAATTGTTTTTCCTCCTCCTTTTTTAGCTTTTGTAAAATAGGATTAAGGTCGAATATTTCTTTGTTCGAGAAATTTCTTTCGAATATCTTAGCCTCTTTCTTCGTCCCGATTTCATATAGCCATTCTTCTTTAATCAACTCCTCATTGAACGTGAAACCATAAGCGTAATTTTTACCATTATGCTGTATTTCATATTCAATTCTTGAATCAATGCTATTTGAAAGCTTGTCAAGTCTAAATTTTTGATATCCTATTAGTTTATCAGTCTTACTACCTCCTAAAACTAATTTCTTACCAAAATCAATTGCCTTAATTAAATTGGATTTACCCGATGCATTGGCTCCAAATAAGACTGCTGATTTTAAAACAGAAATACCATTCAGTTTTGAAGTCTTATGGTCTGCCTTTAAACTGCCTTTACCTGGCACCATTGAAAATTTTTGCCTATCACTAAATGACAAAAAATTCTCAACTGAAAACCTTATTAGCATACTAGTTGCGTTTAAAAGGTGCAAATAAAGTGATTTTTTCACAACTTACTATCACCTATTTAGTTAATACAAAAATTGGCTTGATGCTCTAATTACGCCTTAGTTGTTCGATAATAAGCCTTTAATATTATTTCGTTCATGTTCAAAAGGCATAACATTTAACCCGGAATACGCATTTTACCATCTATTGCTACCCTGTAACCTGAATAATGCAATTGTTCAGCTATTACGTTCCAAAAGGCCTGTGAAATTGCCCTTTCTCTCCCTCAGCATACCAAAACAGGTATGCCTTACTCGCGAAACTGCCAATTTCTTTGGCATTTTGGCCCTCATGACGAAGGTCAAATTCATAATCCTTGTTTATCCCAATATTAGAGTACCAATTGAAAGCAAAACAGTGGCTTAAGCTCCAACCAAATCCAAAAATTAACAAGGAACCGCTATATTGCCGCAAGCATGAACAAGGCCGGAGTTTTTCTCATTCGTTTTATCATCACTTATTTGGGCTTAAATGCCTTATACCAAGTGTTAGTTCAAGTTGCAGCTCCAAATCCGGATGCGTTTACCAAGTTGGTTGCCCAGCTGAGTAGTGCCCTTTCTCCCGGAACCTCTTTGTATAGTGCCGAGGGTTTCAACAAAATTCAGGTTATTTACCAAGGAAAGGCTTTGGTGAATATTCTGGAAGGCTGCAATGGAATGGCTGTCTGGATAACCCTACTTGCTTTTGTGGTGGCATTCAAAGGCAAAAACAAGGATTACCTCTGGTTCCTCCCCCTTAGTTTTTTCTTGCTTCAGGCCGGAAATATCCTACGTCTTATTGTCCTCATCCGCATAAAAATAGCATTTCCTCATTGGTTTGACTTGTTTCATACCTATGTGTTTCCTGCAGCATTGTATGCGGTTGCTTTTGGGTTGATGGTTTGGTGGACACAATTGATAAAACAAAATAAGGCATGAAAAAAGTTGGTACAGGAACACTGCTAGTTTTGATTGCCCTCTTTCTTGGAAACTTCAGCTTGCAATCGTTTAATATCCTAAAACTCAGCAGCTGCGATTTCTATCATTTTCATCCGGAATGTTCGAGTGGCTTTGAGGCAGTTGTGAATAAATTAACCCGGCTGTTATTGAATCTGTTGGCCTTATACCTGCTCCAAATCAGAGCTCAACAAAAACTACTTCCATTTGGGCTTGTGGGCTTTGGGTTGATCTGTACTTATTTCTTCCTCTTTTTTTCGCAAGCCGCCTGGAGTGATGCCGGAATTCGCGTGTTGAACCCTCTCCTATTTAGCCCACTTATTCCATTGGCCTTGTTGGCCTCTACCTATTTCCAAAAAGAAAACTGATATGCTGTTACTGATTTTTTATTTTATACTTCTTTTTCCATTGCTGCTTATTTGGGGTCAGGTTCCTTATTGGCTGCTCAAAAAATCAGGCAGCACCAATCCATTCGACGACCTGTTGATGGGCCTGATTGTATTGAGTTTGGTGAGCATGGGTTTGGTATTGGGTGGCCCCATAAATGGACTAACCCAAGGTATTATGCTGTTCACCACGCTTAGTTTAGGTTGGCTTTGGCGCGAGCAGCTTATCCAGCGCTGGAGTCTTTTTAAAGCAGCGTTTAAAGGAATGTCGGCACAACGAATAGCCCTTCGGCTTGCCTTGGCAGTACCCGTTCTTTATCAGAGTGCCCAAGCCACCAAGATTAACGATTACGGTGCTTACTACCTGCAAACCATTCAATGGATGGAGAAATTCGGTGTAGTAAAGGGACTTGCCAACCTGTACCCTCCACTGGGATTGTTTGGAACCTGGCATAGCCTTACCGCACTTTGCGACTTCAATCAGATTGGCTTTGGGAATACCCATTATTTGAATGGCCTGTTGATGTTGATTTGGATTTTCTGGTCGCTGAGAGAGTGGGAACTGGCTGTTTTTCAATTTCACCGCAAAATCGTATTGCTCATAAGTACTGCATTTATCCTCGTATTGGGATTCTTCTTCCTCACAGCCCCTTCGGCTGATTTACCTATTTTGATTTTCAGCGCCTGGCTTTTTCACAGGAGTCTGTTCGAAGAAAACAAATTACACGGCTTTTTAGCCCTCTTGGTGGCCTTTTCGCTATTTTGGATTAAACCGCCTGCAACTGCAGCGCTTGTTCTAGGTGCATTTCGCTTGCTTCAAAAGGATTGGTCGCTTAAAAGTAAAAGTTACTCCCTCATGGCATTGTTTCCATTCCTGGTTTTGGGCTTGACAAAAAATACCCTCCTGAGTGGCTACCCTTTATACCCCATGAGCAGTCCTGACTGGTTGAATCTGGAATGGAAAGTACCAGCGGATTGGAATGCCGTTTACCGGAAAGGGATTGCCAGCTGGGGACAAAACGACAATCCCAATCCGGCAGAATTTGAATCGGCTCAAGAACCTGTATTAAAAAAACTGGGCGTTTGGTTGAGCAGAGCAGGCTATAAAGGACTGATGAATAAGGCCATCTTTGGCATAGCATTGCTTGCCCCCCTTGCACTTGCCTGGGCCATGCGCAGGAAGAAGGTAAACCGATTGCAACTTGCGCTATTTGCCGGTTTGTTGCTTGCCTTAAGTTTAGATTGGTTATTCCTGCGACAATACCGGCTATTACTAACCAGCACACTTATTCTGCTGCTCATGGGTACCTATTTGGTTTTGAATGCATCACAAAAAAGTAGCTGGCTAGCTTCCCTAGCTCAGAAAGGCGGGAAACTGTATTGGGGACTTGCTTTTATGCTGGCGATTTTTGCCTGGGTACCGTTTTCTGCATTTCGTGAACAATCGCGAAACAAAAACATCACGCAATTGGAAGGTTTTAACAGCCGCTACCTAATTTTCCCCTGGCAAAAATTTGAGCATGGCGAACTTGCAACTTGGGAATTGGGAGGAATGACTTTCAGATATTATCCTGAAAGAGGGTATTGTTGGGATGCTCCTTTACCTTGCATTACTCGGAGTCACCATGCTATTTTACTTAAATCCATGCAATTGGAAATAAGGCCGCTGGGGAAAAGGCCGCAGGATGGCTTTAGGCTGGAAAAAATTAATCCGGTACAACTTGAAAACGCGAACTGACTTGTTATTCGCGCATTTTGAAAATTTCATATACCCGGGCAACTGGGAGGTTTAAGTGGTTTATTGAGTTTAAATGGTTTAAGGGATTTCGCCTTTTTTAGCTTTCACAAACCCGGGAAATTGGAGGTTTAAGTAGTTTAATGAGTTTAAATGGTTTATGTGGCTTCTCCTTTTCCAGTTATCACAAACCCGGGGAATTGGAGGGTTTAAGTGGTTTAATGAGTTTAAATGGTTTATGGGATTTCGCCTTTTTTAGCTTTCACAAACCCGGGGAATTGGGAGGTTAAAGTGGTTTATTGAGTTTAAATGGTTTATGTGGCTTCTCCTTTTCCAGTTATCACAAACCCGGGGAATTGGAGGGTTTAAGTGGTTTAATGAGTTTAATTGGTTTATGTGGCTTCTCCTTTTCCAGCTATCACAAACCCGGGAAATTGGAGGTTTAAGTGGTTTAACGAGTTTAATTGGTTTAATCTTAAAACTTCCACAAAACCAAGCATTTCCATCGTGGAACGGATTTCCCGGATAGCACGAAACCCTCATTAAACCTTCATAAACCAGTTAAACCTTTATAAAACCAAGCATTTCCATGGTGGAACGGGTTTCCCGGACAGCACGAAACCCTCCTTAAACCTTCATAAACCAGTTAAACCTTTATAAACCCAAGCATTTCAATCGTGGAACGGGTTTCCCGGATAGCACGAAACCCTCCTTAAACCTTCATAAACCAGTTAAACCTTCATAAACCCAAGAATTTCAATCGTGGACCGGATTTCCCGGATAGCACGAAACCCTCCTTAAACCTTCATAAACCCGAGCATTTCTATCGTGGAACGAATTTCCCGGATAGCACGAAATCAAATTAAACCTTCATAAACCAATTAAACCTTCATAAACCCAAGCATTTCCAAGGTGGAACGGGTTTCCCGGACAGCACGAAACCCTCATTAAACCTTCATAAACCAGTTAAACCTTCACAAACCCGAGCATTTAAATCGTGGAACGGGTTTCCCGGACAGCACGAAACCCTCCTTAAACCTTCATAAACCAGTTAAACCTTCATAAACCCAAGCATTTCCATGGTGGAACGGATTTCCCGGATAGCACGAAACCCTCATTAAACCTTCATAAACCATTTAAACCTTCATAAACCCTTGGAACTGGCTGATTTACAACACCCAAAGGAAAAACCACTTTTTTCCCCATTGCTACCAGCTGATAAGTTGCATTAATCTTGAAAGGATAATACTTAACAAGCACTTAAATTCGAGGTTCCAGCTTCCTTAGACCTGAAGAATTTTTGATAATTTCACATAATTTTTCGATTGGAGGCCTAAATTTGCGAAACGATGAAGTTTTTTAAACTCTTATTCTCCAACTCCGGAAAAATTCCCAGATGGACCATATTTGTGTTCGATCTTGGACTTTGCGCAGTAGCTTACCTTTTGTCGCTTTTTGCCAAGTTCAGTCTGGATTTGGGCCAGGAATTTCTGAAGCCGGCACTCATGGTATTGCCCGTTTATCTGGCAGTTAAAGGAATCTCCATCAGCTATTTCCGACTGCATGCTTTTGTAATACGCCATACCAGTGTTCAAGACGGCTTGCGCATATTTTATGCCATGGTGGCCTCCTCGGTGATTTTGTTCTTCATTGATTCCCTCTACAATTACTTGCCGGAGAAAAAGGTTCACCTTTTCCCGCTTACGATTCTCCTCATTGATTTTGTGCTTTCCACTTTCTTTTTGGCATCCGTGCGGGTATTTATCAAGTTAATGTATATCCGAATTAATTCGGTGAGTAGCAAAACGGTTACCAATTACGCCATTTTTGGGGCAGGCGACGCCGGTATTACCACCAAACGAAAATTGGAACAAGAGAGCAGAAGAGGAATAAAAGTGGCTGCATTTTTTGATGACAATCCGCAAAAACAGAAAAAAATTCTTGAAGGAGTTAGCATTTTTAATGGTACTACCGAACTGGAAGAAACAATTACCCGCTTGAATATTGAGTACATCATTATTGCTATTCCATCCATTTCAAAAGCCAGAAAACAGGATATTGTAGAACGTTGTCTTGCACTGAATGTGAATGTAAGAACCGTTCCCCCTGTGACCAAATGGATTAATGGCGAGCTGAGCTTCAACCAGATAAAGAATATCAAGATTGAAGATTTAATTGAACGCGATGTCATTCAACTGGATAAGGCAAAGATTGGCAACCAAGTGAACAACAAAGTGGTAATGGTAACCGGCGCTGGAGGCTCTATTGGCTCCGAAATGGTTAGGCAGTTGTTGCGGTTCAAACCACGTAAATTGCTCTGCGTAGATAAGTCGGAAATCAAATTGTACGAATTGGATTCTGAACTTCAGGAGAATTTTAAAAATGAGCTAAACACCTTTGTTGAAATTATTGTGGGCGACATTACCAATGAAGCCCGCATGGCGATGATTTTTGAAAAGTATCAGCCCAATATCATTTATCATGCTGCGGCCTATAAACACGTTCCTTTGATGGAAGACAATCCAAGTGAAGCCATTTGGGTGAACGTACGCGGCACAAAAACCATTGCCGATTTCGCTGTTAAATACAAAGCAGATCGTTTTGTAATGGTGAGCACAGACAAGGCAGTTAACCCTACCAATGTGATGGGAGCAAGCAAGCGAATTGCCGAAATTTATGTTCAATCGCTTTTCTATCAAAATCAATTGACAGGAGGAAGAACGAAATTTATCACTACCCGATTTGGCAATGTTCTAGGCTCGAGCGGCTCGGTTATTCCCCGTTTTAGAAAACAGATTGAAGAAGGCGGTCCAATCACCGTAACCCATCCGGATATTACCCGCTATTTTATGACCATTCCAGAGGCTTGCCAATTGGTTCTCGAGGCTGGAAACATGGGAAATGGCGGCGAGATTTTCATTTTCGACATGGGTAAATCGACCAAAATTGTTGATTTGGCGAAGAAAATGATCAAACTATCCGGACTCACCCTTGGAAAAGACATTCAAATTGTATTTACCGGTTTGAGGCCAGGTGAGAAAATTTACGAAGAGCTGTTGAACGACGAAGAAAACACCATGCCGACTCACCATCCAAAAATCATGATTGGTAAAGTGAGGAAGTACGATTTTAATGAGGTAGAAAAGAACACCTACGAACTGATTGACATGTACCGGAACCAAGACATGATGCGGATTGTTGGAAAGATGAAGGAAATTGTTCCTGAGTTTAAAAGCAAGAATTCCATTTATGAAAGTCTGGATGCCGATGTACAGTTGCCCGACAGCTCGGATTTAGCAAAGATGCTTTTGCCGGATTAGTTAAGAGCCGGCGATAGCGATGGCTATTGGCGATGGCTTGGATTTTTCGAACGATTTTTAATATTGGGCCATTGGCTATTTGCCTTTGGCCTTTGGCTTAATTTTCTCTAGCGATTTTAATTGGGGAACGATAGCGATGGCTATTGGCGATGGCTTGGATTTCTCGAACGATTTTAATTCTGGGCTTTTGGCCTTTTGCTATTGGCCTTTTGCTTTTAATTCACAACCGATTGAAATGGTTCAAGTGCTTTTAAATAGCTAACCATAGCGATGGCTATTGGCGATGGCTTGGATTTCTCGAACGATTTTTAATATTGGGCCATTGGCTATTTGCCTTTGGCCTTTGGCTTAATTTTCTCTAGCGATTTGAATTGGGGGACGATAGCGATGGCTATTGGCGATGGCTTGGATTTCTCGAACGATTTTTAATTCTGGGCCATTGGCTATTTGCCTTTGGCCTTTGGCTTAATTTTCTCTAGCGATTTTAATTGGGGGACGATAGCGATGGCTTTTGGCGATGGCTTGGATTTCTCGAACGATTTTAACAGGTGGGCTTTTGGCCTTTTGCTATTGGCCTTTTGCTTTTAATTCACAACCGATTGAAATGGTTCAAGTGCTATTAAATAGTTTATTATAGCGATGGCTATTGGCGATGGCTTGGATTTCTTGAACGATTTTGAATAGTGGGCTATTTGCTTTTGCCCTTTTGCTTTTGCTAGGGGCCAATAACAATTGGTCCTTAGCTGTTGTCACGTCCTTTAGGTTGGCTGTTGGATAGCCAAGGGCTAACGGCTTCCACTAAAATCCTTCCACCCTTTATGGTGTTTCAATTTAAAGTTTTTAACGACACCATGTTACAATAGTGTCACCCACCCGCCGGAGGCGGATTAAAAAAGCAGAAATCGGCTCATGAATTCAAAAGCCCTCGCAAATAGCTATAACCATCGTTCATCAATTGCAAATCGTACACGACAATCGTGCCAATGGCTAAAGGCTAATAGCAAATGGCCCTCCCCTCAATTCGTTCACGCACATTAGCCATAGCTATAGCCAATAGCCATCGCCATTTTAAAAAAGGGCCAATAGCAACAAGCTAATGGCCCTGAATTAAAATCTTACACGCAAACTATGGCCATCGCTATAGCCAATAGCTATCGTGCTGCTTAAGCAAGAATTGTTTCCTTACATGCCTGAAGGATTTTGTTCGCGTTTTCCTCGGTATTGCTTTCGCTGTAAACCCGAAGAACAGGCTCGGTGCCACTGGCACGAATCATCACCCATTCACCATTGCCCAAATGGAATTTGAATCCATCAAGGTCTTCCACTTTTTCAATGGTATAGTTACCAAACTTGCTGTACTTACCTGATTTGCAATCAGCCAAAACGCGTTGTTTGATTTCTTCAGTGATGTGCAAATCAATTCTTCCCATGGAGAAAGAACCAACCACATCGTACACTTCCTGAATCAATTCATCCAAACTTTTGCCTGTTTTGGCCATGAATTCCCATAGGGTTAATCCAATCCAAATTCCATCACGTTCAGGGATAAATCCTTTGATGGCAATTCCTCCGCTTTCTTCACCACCCACCAACACATTTTCAGTTACCATTTTCTCGCAGATGTACTTGAAACCAATTTTGGTAATTTCAATCGGTAATCCATAAGCCTGAGCCAATTGAGTAATTTTTGAGGTCGCGCTGAACGTCGTAATCACCTTTCCATTCATTCCTTTGTACTTGTGCAAATAATGCACCAACAACAGAATGATATGGTGTGAATCCACGAATTTTCCGGCTTTGTTGTACAAACCAATGCGATCTGCATCGCCATCTGTTACCAAACCGCAATCAATTTCCTCGCTAATGCGAATGAGTTCGCTGAACTCGGTCAGGTTTTTATGAATTGGCTCCGGTGCTTGTCCATCGAAGCCCGGGTTATGGTCGCAATGCAATAAGGTAATTTCAGGAAACAACCTGCGCATTACATTCTGACCTGCACCATACATGGCATCGTAGGCAAACTCCATACCTGAACTTTTAATCAGTTTCAAGTCGAATTTGGACTCCACTTCATTGACATACATGGTTTCCAAATCCACGTACTCAATCATCCCCTTATCAATCAATTCTTGCATGGAACTTAAAGGCAGGCTAACAGGTGTGCCTGGAATGGCCTGCTCAACGGCATCAATTACAGCCGGACTTGATGGTCCGCCGTAGTGGGCTTTCAACTTAAAACCGCTATAAGCAGGAGGATTATGACTGGCCGTAATTATCACACCCAAAGCTGCGCCATATTTCACTGCACCCAAACTAACCATGGGGGTAGAAACAAAACCTTTTCCCATTTTCACTTTAATGCCATTGGCACACATAATACGGGCAGTGGTTTCTGCAAACAGTTCACCGGCAAAGCGGCAATCATGGCCAATAACAACCGATAAATTGGTGGGGAATTCTTTCTTGATATACTCTGCGGTCCCCTGGGCAACGCGTTTTACATTTTCAACCGTGAACTCATCGGCAATTATGCCTCTCCATCCATCGGTACCGAATTTTATTACATACATAGGTTTATAATTTGTGGTAGAAGGTATAAAAACAATGCCGAAATATCCGTGATGGACACTCCGGCATCGCATGATTTATTTTATGAAAATGCATTTTCACCGGTAATATCCATACCGGTAATCAACAAATGGATATCGTGGGTTCCTTCGTAGGTTACAACCGACTCCAAATTCATCATGTGACGCATAATTGGGTATTCACCTGTAATGCCCATACCGCCTAACATCTGACGTGCGTTTCTGGCAATGGTTAGAGCCATATCTACGTTGTTCCTTTTGGCCATAGAAATTTGAGCCGGGGTGGCACGACCCTCATTCATCAACACACCCAAGCGCCAAGTTAAGAGTTGGGCTTTGGTAATCTCGGTAATCATTTCAGCAAGTTTCTTTTGCTGAAGCTGGAATCCACCAATTGGCTTGCCAAATTGTACACGCTCTTTGCTGTAACGCAATGCGGTATCGTAACAATCTAGGGCCGCACCAATTGCCCCCCAACTGATGCCATAGCGAGCCGAGTTCAAACAAGTTAATGGACCTTTCAACCCTTCAACGCCAGGTAAGATATTTTCCTTTGGAACCTTCACATCGTTGAACACTAATTCTCCGGTAGCCGAAGCACGTAAGCTCCATTTGTTATGCGTTTCAGGAGTAGTAAAACCTTCCATTCCACGTTCAACAATAATACCTTTAATCTTGCCTTCTTCATTCTTTGCCCAAACCACAGCGATGTCTGCAAATGGAGCATTTGAAATCCACATTTTGGCACCATTCAAAATCACGTGCTTGCCATCTCCGGCATCTTTGAAGTTGGTAACCATTCCGGCAGGGTTAGAACCATGGTCGGGTTCAGTTAAACCAAAGCAACCCATCATTTCTCCCTTAGCCAATTTAGGCAGGTATTTATGTTTTTGCTCTTCAGAACCAAACTTGTAGATGGGGTACATCACCAAACTGCCCTGCACGGATGCAGTTGAACGAATACCGGAATCGCAACGTTCCAATTCTTGCATGATGATGCCGTAGGTAATGTAATCCATTCCACCGCAGCCATATTCGGCAGGCAATTGCGGACCAAAAGCCCCTACTTCACCCAGGCCTTTGATGATATGGTGAGGAAATGCGGCTTTTTGAGCAGCATCTTCAATGATGGGAGAAAGGTCACGTTTTACCCAATCTCTAACTGTATTACGAATCAGGATATGTTCTTCCGAAAGAAGCTCATCCATCAGATAATAATCGTGGTGCTGGTAGGCATCCTGCTTATTCGCACGTGTGAAATTATGTTCACTCATAGTTTTGCTTGGTCTGTAATTCTCACCCTAAAATGGGTCAGCGAATTTAGCTAGTTCAAACCCAAAAAGTAAAACGTTTCTTTGTTTATTGGTCAATGGCGGAGCTAGTTTTACGCAATCAGGAATTTAACCCTTGTAATTTTACGCAAATCCCCTGTTTTCATTTGGGCTGGGCCTTGGAAAGGCTTTGTTTCTTCATCTCTTTTCCCCTTTTTTTGCAAGCAGTTAATCGTACATGAAATTAGAAACATCACTCGAAGGAATGGAATTCCACGCCTTTCACGGCTGGTACCCGGAAGAGGCCAAAAAAGGCGGCAAATTCCGTGTTGACGTAGTGTTGGAGCAATTTGTTTACGACGACAAAGAATTCAAAGAGCTGAGCGATGTGGTTAACTACGAGGAAGTTTATTCCATGGTGGGTCGTCAAATGGCCGAACGCCGCGCACTAATTGAAGATTTGGGCAAATCGATTGTTAAGGAATTATGCGACCGATATCCGTACCTGCAAAAGGTACGCGTAAAAATCACCAAGTTTAACCCTATGGGCCGTTTTGACGGCGCCAATGCCGTTGTAAATTTCGAACGCGAACTGTAATTGGGCGAAATGTTTTGCCCTTAATTACTCCCCAAAAAGATTCACCCAATACCCTACTGGTATCTAGAAATAGTGTCTCCGCTATTCCTCGCTGCAGAAATGGGCATAAAAAAAGACCACCGAAATCGATGGTCTTTTTTATGAATGTATGTTCGGATTAGATTCCTACATCGTGCAAAGCACTTTCCATGATATACGGGTGCTTGGTTGGGTATAGGTTGGCTTTGGTTAAGGCTTTCAAAGTCATGAACAGGAACAAACCTGTAAACAGACACAAGAAACCAATCTCCATCAAACCAAATCCTTGGAAAGGAACTTTAATGATTCCACCCGGATTAGCTTCTGTAGGATTTGTAGCTAAGTTCATAGAACCAGGCATAACCATCAAATACACATCTAACCAGTGACCCAATAAAATTAAAGATGCTACGAAGTAACCGGCAATTTTGCTGCGCTTCCAGTCTCTTCTCATGAAGAAGAAGAACGGAACCAAGAAGTTAATCAATACAACAAAGTAGAATAAGAATTGGTATGAACCAAACAAACGCTCTTTGTAGTAAGCTACTTCCTCTGGAATGTTTGCGTACCAAATCAACAAGAACTGAGCGGTCCACATGTATGTCCAGAATACGGAGAAGGCAAACATGAATTTACCCAAATCGTGCAAATGCTCGTCGTTTGCTATGTTCAAATAGCCTTTACCGCGTAGGTAGTGGGTAAACAAATACACAATTGACAATGCACTCACCCAACCTGTAGCAAAGTTATAGATTGAGAAGATGGTTGAATACCAGTGTGCATCAATGCTCATCATTTGATCCCATGAGAACATGGAGAAAGTAAATCCAAAAATAACGGTGAAAGCTGCTGATAAAGCATAAGTCTTTTTGTAGTTCTCAAGTCCACCAGCCAAATCCTCTTTGCGAGAATACTGACGGAACATGTGTGCTGCAAAAATCCAGAAACCCATAAACGCAATCATTCTAATGAAGAAGAAAGGTTTGTTTAGGTACCAGCTTTTACCGGCAAGGATTGCATCAAAATTAGGAGCTTCAGGATTCATGATTCCATCGTGTGCCCAATGGTATAAAACAGGTAATCCAATTAAGCTGACGATAATAAGGATAGGTCCACCAACAAGTGAATACTCACTCATTGCTTCAGGAATCCTACGGATGGCGATATACCAACCTGCATTTGCAATTTGTGAGATGGCGATGAAAGCCGCGGCACAAATTGAAACGATGAAAAAGAAATAACCATTAACCAACAAGTTGCTAAGCAAACGCTTTTGAACCAAATGGTGCAGGTCGTGTTCGCCCAAACCTTCCATGTGCGGATGGTAGGTGAAGTAACCGATAGCGGCCAAAATCAGACCAACAATCATGAGGCCAAAAGCCCATTTCTTGTTACCATCTGTAATGGCATATTTTTCTTCTCTGATATGTACTTCTGCGTGTTCCATTTTTAAATCTTTTCTTCGGTTAACTTTATTTTGAAGCAGTGGCTGATCCTTTGTACGGTCCACTTACGGTGCGGATATAATGAACTACTTTCCAGATTTGCTCAGGAGTTAATGTAGTTCCATAAGCACCCATCAGGTTTTTACCGTAACGGATTGAGTAAAACATTTTACCATCAGGTGTAGTCTTGATACGGTCTGAATCGTAACTAGGCGGAGGAGGGAATTTTCCGGCAGCAACAATTGAACCATCACCCAAGCCTTTATCACCGTGGCAAGGCGTACAATTGATATTGTAAAGCGTTTGTCCTTCTGCAATATTAGCAGCTGATGCAGGAAGAGGATTTCTAAAAGCAGCAGATGCTTCATATCCTTCATTGCTAACTGGAAGGGCATATTTTGCGAAATCAGCTTGTCCTCTGGCAACAGTTCCTTTTACAGGTTCGCGCATGTTCATTCCATGAGGATTGATTTTGTTAGGCTCATCAGCTAACTGAGCTAAAGGCTCGTAACCAAATCCATGGTACATGTTAGGGGCGAATTCGTAACCGGGATTTTCACCTCCGGCACTGCAGGAACTGAGCAGGGATGCAGCTCCCATCAGCACAAAAGCACTGAGTATTAATCTTGAGTTTGCCATTAGTCTTCTTTAATCCTTTCTCTGACTTCAATGGCTCCGTTTTCAATCAGAATCTGATTCAAAGCCTGAACATCAGTTTTATTTTCTTTGATATTTACAGCAACAACAAACAAATCGTCTGTTACACGAGGATCGATGATGTCTGCATTTTTACCCCAGAACATGCGGTTAACAATGAAAAAGCTAGCTACCATTCCAAAAGCGGTGAAGAGAATACTCAATTCAAAGGTGATTGGAATATAGGTAGGAATATGCAAATTAGGTTTACCACCAATAATCATTGGCCAGTCGATTTTAGACACGTAAACCTGGAAAATTACAGCTAAACTCAAACCTGTCATGGCAAACAAAAAGGCTGCTACTGATAAACGTGAGCGCTTAATGCCCATCAATCTATCGATGCCGTGAATGGCAAAGGGAGAATAAACATCCTCAATTGAGTAACCACTATTGATCAGCTTTTTGGTAGCTGCGTAAATCTTATCGGGATTATCGTAAACCCCTAAAATCATTTTTTTAGTGTCCATGTACGGCTCCTTTCTCTGCTGTTGCGTGGGCATGGTGATGATCTGCATGTCCGTGGTCATCGTGATGAGTTGGGATAATGCTCTTAACCTCTGCCATATTGATTGATGGTAAGAATTTGCTGAATAGGAAGTAAAGGAAGAAGAACAATCCGAATGAACCAATCAGAATGCTTACTTCGGTAACGGTTGGGGTGTACATAGCCCAGCTTGAAGGAAGGAAATCTCTGTGAAGCGAGGTAACGATAATTACGAAACGCTCGAACCACATACCAATATTTACGATGATTGACATCACAAACAATACTTTTGGATTCTTACGGGCTTTTGCTGACCAGAACACCTGAGGAGCAATCAAGTTACAGCTCATCATAGTCCAATATGACCACCAGTATGGACCGAAAGCACGGTTAAGGAAAGCGTACTGTTCGTATTCAACACCAGAGTAAGCAGCTACGAAGAATTCTGTGATGTAAGCCATACCTACCATAGTACCTGTTACCATTACAATTTTCGCCATGGCATCTAAGTGGGCTTCGGTGATATAGTCTTTGTAGTTCATTACCTCACGGGCAATAACCAAAAGTGTCAATACCATTCCGAATCCGGAGAAGATAGCACCAGCTACGAAGTATGGTGGGAAAATGGTAGTGTGCCAACCTGGAACCAAGGATGTGGCAAAGTCCATAGATACGATAGAGTGTACTGAAAGTACCAATGGAGTTGAAATACCTGCAAGAATCAAAGAGATAACCTCATATCTGTGCCAGGTTCTGGTTGAACCATTCCAACCCATGGCAAACAAACCATACCAGAACTTGCGGGCTTTGGTTGTTGCACGGTCGCGAACAGTAGCGATATCCGGAATCAAACCGATATACCAGAAAACCAAGGATACAGAGAAGTAAGTTGAAATCGCGAATACGTCCCAAACCAATGGTGAGTTAAAGTTAACCCAAAGTGTACCCAAAGCATTTGGAAGTGGGATTGGCCAGTAAGCTACCCACGGACGACCCATGTGCGAAAGAATAAATGAAGCTGCGCAAATTACCGCAAAAATGGTCATCGCTTCCGCAGAACGGTTAATTGACATCCTCCATTTTTGTCTGAAAAGCAAGAGTACTGCTGAGATAAGCGTACCGGCGTGACCGATACCTACCCAGAATACGAAGTTGGTAATATCAAATGCCCAACCTACTGTTTTGTTCAAGCCCCAGGCTCCTAAACCAACAATTACGGTGTACGTAGTTGCTGCAATCCAGATGGCCAGAACCAGTGTTGAAAGGCTAAAGCCAATCCACCAGCCTTTAGAAGGTGGATTTTCAAGTGGTCTGGTAATATCGCGAGTTACATCGCGATAGGTTTTGCCACCGGTTACTAATTGGTCTCTAATTGGTGATTCGTATGACATGTGCTAATTCAGTTTTCAGATTATGAATGTGACTCCTCTTTTTTGTGCTCACCTGCAGGCTCTGCTTTGTGCTTCGCAGCTCCATGATGCTCTTCTGCCAGCTTCTCGTCAATGTTACGTACTTTGGTTAAGTAAGCAACAGATGGTTGTACGTTGTATTCATCAAGCAAGAAGTAGCTACGCTCGTTTTTGAAGTATTTTGCCACTTCGCTGTTAGCGTCGTTGATATCTCCAAAGATGATAGCATCAGATGGGCAAGTTTGCTGACAAGCTGTTTTTACATCACCATCTTTAATGGTTCTGTTTTCCAATTTCGCTTTCAACTTACCAGCCTGGATGCGCTGAACGCAGAATGAACATTTCTCCATAACACCACGTGAACGTACTGTTACATCCGGATTAATAACCATTCTTCCAAGATCGTTGTTGAAGTTGAAATCAAACTGGTCGTTTTCGCGGTATTTGAACCAGTTGAAACGACGCACTTTGTATGGACAGTTGTTTGCGCAATAACGAGTACCTACGCAACGGTTGTAAGCCATGTGGTTCAAACCTTCTGAGCTGTGAACGGTTGCAAGTACCGGACAAACCGTTTCGCAAGGCGCATGTCCGCAATGTTGACACATCAAAGGTTGGTGAACAACGCTTACATCTTCAAAATTGGTAGTTGTATCTTCTGAATCGAGGGAGTAAACATTCTCTCCTTCTGCTTTCAAAATTGCACTAGCATTACCTTTTTCACGGGTAATACCTTTTCCTTCTTTGTCTTTGAATTTGTAGTAGCGGTCGATACGAATCCAGTGCATTTCTCTGCGCTTCAACACTTCTGCGCGACCTACAACCGGTACGTTATTCTCGGCATTACAAGCTACAACGCAAGCACCGCAACCTGTACATTTGTTCAAATCAACAGCCATGGTCCATTTGTGACCTTTGCTATCGTGCTCGCCCCAAAGTGTAAGCAAGTTGCCGTTTTCTTTCAACGTTGCGTGGTGGTCGTGATTGCCAGCTTTTGCATCTTTCACATACTCGCCCAAGGAAGCTTCTTTGATGATTGCACGACCTTCGATGGTGTGGTGCGTTTGGGTTTGAGCCAATTCATAACCGCTACCTACTTTCTCGATTGTGATATCAAAGTTTCCGTAAACAGTTGTTTTGTTGCTCAATGCTGCCATTCCATAAGCATTTTTACCTGCTGCAAGTTTGGCAACTTTTCCACCTGAAGTGCGGCCATAACCAACTGCTACTGCAATTACATTGTTAGGCTGACCAGGCTGAATCAAAACTGGAATTGATTCGATTTTTCCAGCTTTTGAGCTGATGGTAATCAAATCACCTTCCTTCAAACCAAGCTCATCAGCAGTTGCTTTTGAAACATTGGCATAGTTATCCCAGGTTACTTTACTGATTGGATCAGGTAATTCTTGCAACCAAGGGTTATTGGAATGAGTTCCATCAAGAACACCCACTTTGCTATAAAGCTTTAGTTCTTTTTTGGCTTTGCTTGTTGTGTAAGTGCTGTATGCAGCATTAACTGCACTGCTTAAATCAGCTGCAAATTTTGGAGCACTTGTAGCTTTAGGACCTGCATAATAGAAACCATCGTGCAAGCTCTTTACCCAAGCCTCTTCGCTACTTCCGCCCGCCATGCCTTTCCAGGTTTCGCGGATAAAGTCGTAGTAATTGCTAGTGTTATCAGCCCAACGCAACAAGCTTTCTTCAGCCTGACGTGTATTGAATACAGGAGAAATGGTAGGCTGAGTTAAAGCGAAATATCCGGCTTTTGGTTCTGAATCGTTCCAGCTTTCCAAGAAATGTCCTGCTGGAGCGTTGTATTTACAAAGTTCAGAAGTTTCGTCTAGCAGCAAATTGGTGGATACACTCAGTTTTGCTTTCCTAATGCCTTCAGCCAATTTAGCTGAATTGTAATAACTGTAAACCGGATTAGTTCCCCAGAAAATTACTGCATCTACTGCACCAGAAGCCAATTCATTTGCAAAAGTATCAAAAGCAGCATCGTTGCTGTAGTGCTGATTGCTGTAGTTGTCTAAATCATAAGTTGAACCAACATTACCCAGCATGCTATTGATAGCAGCAACCAATAATTGGTGATCGAGGTTGTTTGAACCACAAACTACCAATGAAGCGCCTTTAGCAGCCCAAAGTTCTTTTGCAGTTAACTCAATCATGTTTAACGGAAGTTCAACAGCAGGCATTGAACCCAATGCAGGAACTCCGGCTAAAGCAGCAATTTTATTGTAGAGGGAAATGAGGTAAACACCTTCAGCAGAAGGCTTGATTGGGTAGCGAACATCCGCATTTGAACCCGTAACCGAAAGGTAAGATTCAAACTGGATATGGCGACTCATTTTCTTGTTCTCGGCGGTACGAGTTGATGACCATTGCTTAGCGAATTCAACTGGAGAAATCCAGGTTCCTAAGAAATCGGCACCAAAAGAAACGATAACGTTTGCCTTATCGAAGCGGTAACCAGGGATAACATTTTTACCGAAAGCAATTTGATTTGCTTCAGCAATTGCTCCCTGAGAGAATGCTTCGTATTGGATGTGTTTAGCAGATGGATACTTGGCCATGAAGGTAGCCAAAGCACGTTTGCCTGAAGGTGAGTTCAAGGTTCCGCTTACTACACGAATATTGCTTGCAGAAGCAAGTGCTTTTTTGATATCAGCATCAACAGCATCCCAGCTAGCCTCTTTGCCAGAAGCCATAGGAGCTTTCAAACGCTCGTTATCGTACAAACCAAGCAATGTACCTTGGTCTGCTGCACTAACACCACCTTTGAAAATAGGTGATTCAGGGTTACCTTCTATTTTAATTGGACGACCTTCGCGGGTTTTTACCAAAATGCTGCAACCTGATGGAGTTGTTGAAGCATAATAGTTAGGAATACCCGGAGTGATATTTTCAGGTTTTACGATATAAGGAATAGCATTTTTGATTGGAGCTTTGTTACAAGCTGCCAAAGCAACTGCTGATATTCCAAAGCCAAAGTATTTCAAGAAATCGCGACGGTTGGCATTCATGCCACCATCCTCTTCCGTGAATACTTCATCCAGAGGAATTCCTTCTGCAAATTCATTGCGCTTATTTTCCAGGAACTTCGGATCCTGATTCAGTTCCTCTAAACCTTTCCAGTAGCTATGTTTATTATTTTCCATTGAATGTTGTTTTCGTTAAATGTTAGACTTCAGGTTTAGTAGTGACATTTTCCGCACTCAAGACCACCGTTCTGAGCTACAGTAACCATTTCTTTGCCTTCTGCTTTCAGGTTGGCGTGTAGTTTTTCGTAGTAATCGTTATTGGCAACATCAACTTTTGCTTCGCGGTGGCAATTGATACACCATCCCATTTGCAAGCTGCGTTGCTGAGAAACAACGGCCATTGTTTCAACCGGACCGTGACAAGCCTGACATTCAACTTTACCAATTTTTACGTGTTGAGCGTGGTTGAAGTAAGCGTGGTCAGGTAAGTTGTGAACTCTTACCCATTTGATAGGCTTTTTCTCTTTGCTTGGGTCGTAAGCACGCTTTTCAGCATCCCAACCTACGGCATCATAAATTTTTTGGATTTCAGGAGAAACTGAACCATTGTATTTTTCTTTTGCTTGAACATGCATGTGGCAGTTCATACAGGTGCTAGGTGAAGGTATTGAAGCTTGTTTTCCTTTATCGGCACCGTTGTGACAATACAAACAGTTGATTTTGTAAGTACCGGCGTGCAACTCGTGTGAGTATTTAATAGGCTGCTCAGGAGCATATCCTTTCTGAACACCGATGTATTTATTGCCGTAATCAAAACCGTAAAGACCAAACACTACGGTAAACATTAAGCTTACCACAATGGCACCGGCAACCGGATGTTTCTTGAACAATTTGTATCTGAACGACTTTTTATTGTCTTTCCAGCTGATGTTTTCAGCAGCTTCTGCAGCAGCTTGTTCAGGGAATTTTTGCTGATACAAACCATCAACAACTTTCTTCAAACGAATGAGGATGATAGCAATCAAAACCAGGATTGCTGCCATTACCATCAAAGAAACATAAGTAGTTGTTGAATAGAAACCACCTGATGAAGCGCCAGAATCTGCACCAGCAGCAGGAGCTTCAGTTCCACTTGTACTGGCAGTTGCAGGTGCAGCGGCAGGAGCTTCGCTTTCTTGCTTGATATAATCAATAATACTTGTGATTTCAGCATCAGAAAGTTGTTCAAATGAAGTCATTACCGACTCATTGTTTTCTTTGTAAACTTGAACCGCCGTTGCATCTCCTGATTTAACAAGAGCTTGCGAATTCTTAATCCATTTAACAAGCCACTTGGCATCGCGGCGTTTGTGTACGTCCTTTAAGGCAGGACCTACTACTTTGTCGTTAATTGCGTGGCATGCCGTACAATTGGCTTTGTACAGCTTTTCACCTTCTGCTGCATCTGCAAAAGCCAGATTCAGAGAAACTAGTGAAATGACAACAGCTGATAGTAATCGATGAAGCTTCATTTATTTGATGATTTTCAATGTTTGCTTGTGAACTGTAAAATGCATGTCAAAACCTGAAAGCCTTGATGAGCGCACTTTTTGGAACACAGCCGCGAATATAATACCATTTGTCAACTGCTGGAAGGCAATGCTAAAAAAAAGCTATTTAGAATTCATCCAAATAAAAAAACCTGACAATCAAAAGCATGAAAATGAACATTTCCTGCATTGTCAAATTTGGCAATGTTCTTTTTTAGTGAATTTGCTCTTGATTTTGAAGGATTCAAAGTCGGCTCAATTTTCCCTCGAGCAAATTTAAAAGCGCTTTGCTTGTGTCAGGATTTAGTCTTTTTTCCAATCCAAACTCAATCCAAAACTATTGATATTTCTGCAAAGTGAATTGATTATCATAAATTTCCGATGAGGTTGTTGGATTTTGATGTGCAAGTTATAGTGCGCATCGATCAAGGTTCTTGCTCCTTTACAATTGAACTTCAAAAGCCGAAAGTCTTTTTAGGGGAAAAGTAAACAGCTAAAAAAATGCGGGCGGACCTTTTGGTCCGCCCTGTAAGATTTTATGAAATGAGAAAGTTAAATTTTGAATTCAAGCTAAGGCCAGAACTCAACTAATTTTCCATGAGGTTAATCAACAGCAACAACCCAGCCAAAATCGTCTGTTAACTTTCCGGTTTGAATGCCATAAATTGTGGCATACAACCAGTTGGAAACATCACGTTTTTCGGGATCTGGAAGCATAAAGTCCTGGCCTTGGTAACCAATACCGGCAATTTTAGCAATGATGGCTGCGGTTCCTGTTCCAAAGCAATCGCTTAAGGTTCCTGCTTTTGCGGCCTCAATAATCTCCGTAACAGAAACTTTTCTTTCTTCAACCGTTAATCCGCGTTTCTTAAGCAGTTGAATACAACTGTCACGAGTAATTCCGCGAAGAATATTTCCATCTAAAGCCGGAGTCCAAACGGTAGTATCGTTCACCACAAAAAACAAATTGGTGGTTCCCGATTCTTCTACATGTTGATGACTCCTGCCATCGGTCCAAATAATTTGGTCATATCCTTTTTTCTTAGCTTCCATTGTAGGAAGCATTGAAATACCATAATTACCGGCTGCTTTCGCAAAACCCGCCATACCATCAGAAGCACGAACAAAATTTTCTTCAACCAAAACATTTATTGGTTTTGGATAATAGCTGTTAACCGGACAACCAAATATGATAAAACTATAATTATTACTAGGCCTCACACCTACAAAATCGTCTGTTGCAAACATGAAAGGACGAATGTACAATGCACTACCTTCCTTGGTTGGAATCCAATCCCGATCCAATGAGACCAATTGCTTCAAGCCTTCCATAAAAAGTTCTTCCGGAATTTCGGGCATTCCCATACGAACAGCACTTTCATTCAGGCGCTTAATATTGTCCATTGGTCTAAACAACAAAGGTTTTCCCTCTGCGCTTTTGAACGCTTTCATGCCTTCAAAAATGGCCTGACCGTAGTGGATTGCCGAAATGGAAGGAGCCATTGTAATTGGACCATAAGGAAGGATTTCAGGATCTCCCCATTTTCCATCGGTAAAATCCACACGAAACATGTGATCAGAGAATATTTTTCCAAATTCAATGTTCTCAAAGTCACACTGGTTAATTCTGGATTGAGTGGTTTTATTGATTTTTATCGAAATTGCCATGGTATGCAAACTGAGTTCGGAATTGATGATGAATTTGTATTGCCCCTGTTTGAGGAGCTTTACGCGGTCAAAGAAACAGATTTTTCAATAGAAATCAACCCGCTTGGGTCAGGTAAGTCGAAGATATTGATGCTTTGTGAATCGAAATCAAGTACTTATCTGGATGAAGCTGATATGAATCTGCTGAGTGGAATTCTTGAAAAGGGGCTTCGCAGGGCAATAGATGATATTTGGTTAATCAATATTGCCCATGAAAAGGCAGGATTTGATTTTTTGCTCGACCGGCTAAAGCCGCAATTCTTAATTAGTTGGGGTTGCGATGAGTACCTTATTCGTCAACAAATTCGTTTGGATGTTCACGAACAGGCAAGCATTACAGGTTGCAATATGTTGAAGGCCATGCCTCTTTCAGCGTACCAACACGATCAGGCCGCAAAAGGAAAATTATGGATAGCCCTCAAAAAAATGTTCTTCAACTGATATGAAACTCATTTTCGCTTCACATAATCAAAACAAAACCCGGGAAATCAACCAGATTTTAGGGAATTTCATTCAGGTGTATTCCTTAACCGATTTAGGTATTCATGAAGAAATTCCGGAAACCGGCTCTACCCTACCTGAGAATGCCTTGTTGAAAGCTCAGGCAGCCGCTGATATTACCGGACTTTCTGTTTTTGCAGATGATACAGGACTGGAAGTTGAGGCCCTCAACGGAGCTCCGGGGGTTATTAGTGCAAGGTACGCGGGACCCGGGAAATCAGCGCTTGCCAACATGGAAAAATTGCTGGATGAGCTTCAGGGAAAATCAAACCGAAATGCTCGATTTGTTACCTGCATTTGTTTGATTATCAACAATGAAAAGCACTTGTTTGAAGGAGAACTGAAAGGTCGAATTGGCTATGAAATGCGAGGCGAGAAAGGATTTGGTTACGACCCTTTGTTTATTCCGGAAGGAGATGAACGTACCTTGGCGGAACTGTCAGCGGATGAAAAAAACAGCATTAGTCACCGAGCCAAAGCGATTGAAAAAATGCGCTTGTTTTTGGAAACCAAACTAGGTTCTACTCAATCCTGATTTATATTTTCAGGATTTCCACGGAGATTTTCCTGCAATTCAATCAAAGCAGAATCATCCGCTTCCAAATCTGAAAGGCGATGCCTGTAAAAGTAAACCGGCAATTGGCCAACAATCAAAGCTAAACCAATAATCACGGAAACAACCACATAGGCCGGGTTATCCTTCAATGTATAGGCAACTCCAATAAATGCCATATTAATTAAGGTAAGAGTTAGGCTTACCTCCTTGTGATTCATTCCAATTCGCATCAACCAATGGTGAATATGGTTTCTATCGGCCTCAAATGGCGACTTTTTCTTGGAAGTTCTGAGAATAAACACCCTCAAGGTATCGTAAAGTGGAACCAAAAGAATAGCAATGGCGATTCCAGGTGCGGATGAGAATTTATTCACCGGCGACATTCCGGGAGCATTGATTTCAATAAAATGAATTGCAAATAAAGACAACAGAAAACCGGTAGTCAGGGAACCTGCATCGCCCATAAAAATTTTGGCCGGGTTGAAATTGAAAAATAAAAATCCCAACAAGGCTCCACTTAAGCCAAATGCCATAACACTCCAGGCAAATTCCTGTTGAAGTGCAAATAAAATTCCGAAACTGATGGTCATAACCAAACCTAAAGCACCAGCCAAGCCATCGGCACCATCAATTAAATTGAACGAATTGGTGATGACAATAATGGTAAACATGGTTAATGGAATGGCGATTCCAAGTGGAATTTCAGCAATTCCAAATACGCCGTGCAGATTGGTAAGGCGAACGGGAGTCATAACCGAAACCAAACCTGTTGCCACTAATTGAGCTCCCAATTTTTTCATGGGAGAAAGCACAATAATATCATCCTTAAGTCCGCTGAAGAAAAGCAAGAGAAATGCTGCAAACAAATATTGCAATCCAGCTACATCAGCCAGATTTCCCAATACCGACAACGACAATAAATAGCCAATAAAAACGGCAAGGCCACCCAATCTGGGAATTTTGTTGGCATGAATTTTACGTTCGTTTGGTTTGTCGTACAATCCTTTAAGTTTAGCCACCGTGATAATGGATGGTATTGCGAATACCACGATGAGGAGAGCTGTCAGAAAAACCAAAACGATTTCAGTCATTGCAGGGGATTTGGGTAAGAGCAAGATATCAAACTTTAGGGTTTTTTAAGTTTTGAGGTAACAATTAATTAAGAAATGGAACTAATACCACTGTAAATCAACGAAATTAAAATTCTTAAGGAGCCAAACGCGTACAATCCCAAAGCGATTTTTCGCCCGGTTTTAATGTCCATCTGAAACGGTCGTGCAAGCGACTTGCTCTTCCCTGCCAAAATTCAAATTGGTCGGGAATCAGCACATACCCACCCCAATGGCGTGGACGAATAAGAGGTTTTTCCTTGAATAATTCTTGTAATTCTTTCAGGCGTTCCTCAATAACATGTCGTCCCTCGAGGGGTTGACTTTGGGGCGAGGCATGCGCACCAATCTGACTTTCGATAGGTCGGCTAAAGAAGTATTCATCCGACTCCTTTTCTGTAACTTTTTTCACATGCCCTTCTACCCGAATTTGCCTTTGAAGCTCGGGCCAAAAAAAGACAAGTGAGGCAAAGGGATTCGACATCAATTGCTTTCCTTTATCACTGTCGTAATTGGTGTAGAAAACCAGCCCCTCCTCATTCAACCCTTTTAATAGAACTACCCGCCCCGTTGGTCTTCCATCAAAACGAAGGGTAGAAAGTGTCATGGCATTGGGCTCATGAACCTGTGCTGTAATGGCTTCATGCAACCACAACTTAAATTGCTCGAGTGGATTTTCGAGCACATCCTCCTCCGAAAACGTTTTTAAGGTATAATCCTGCCGGATATCGGCAAGTTGTTTAGAGCTGATCATGACAAAAATTTTCCTCAAACTTACGTAAGCATTGGCTTACCTTTTCTGATTCCAATCAGAAAAAACAGAAGTTTACGAAGCCAAAAATGTATCAAACAATTCTTACCTTGTGAAAAACAAAGAATTAGTGAATCTAGCGCAACAAAGGGCTTGATTTTGCTGTCTATACGTGAAGCACAATTGGAGAGGCTGCTATGGAAATCCGAGAAATTAATACCCAGTTCAAGGCAAAAAGCGGAAGTCTTTTGCTAAGTGAGCCTTTTATGTCCGACCCATCCTTTAAAAAATCGGTGATTTTGCTAACCGACCATCAAACAGACGGAAGTGTAGGATTTGTATTGAACCGCCTGTATCCCTTGACGAGTATGGAATTGATACCCGAATTGCTGGAGGCTGATTTCCCGCTTTACACCGGCGGACCTGTGGAAACGAATACACTTCACTTTATTCATAAGAGAAAGGAGTGCATACCTGAAGCCAATGAAATTGCACCAGGAATTTTTTGGGGCGGCTCCATTGAGCAGGTTAATGATTGTCTGAATACCGGTAGAGCCAACATAAGCGACTTTCGCTTTTTCATTGGCTATTCAGGCTGGGCCCCCGGGCAACTGGAGGAGGAAATGGCATTAAAATCCTGGTGGACATTGGAAGCCACATCGAACTTGGTTTTTGAGACGGATCCGAATTTTCTTTGGGAAGCTGCGGTTAAGACACTAGGTTTAGATTATGCCTATTTGGCCAAAGCTCCAGAGAATCTGGCCTGGAATTAATGGGAAAACCTCCTTTTGAACCGATTTCATTTATGCCTTAATGAGGTTGTATAGGGGAGCATAAGCTTGAATATTAATGAACTAGTTTATCAGCTTGAAATCTGATCGATAGTCGATTGTCGGTTATTTCATTGAAATTCTGAATCACCTGTTTTTGCAAATCCTCCAGGGCAATTCCTGATTTAGAACAAAACACCTGATAAACTTCCAAAATGCTGTGTGGAGATGTATCGGTTTCAAAAAAAAGACGATTCAAGGGGATGGGAGGTAATCCGCGTTGGAGTTCCCGCATTCCAAGGGAGAAATAAACCCGTGGGAATTTTAGCCAAGAGTCCAATTGCTGTTGGCTGGCAGAAAATCCATGGAGAATGATAGGAAAATCAACCGATTTCAATTCGCGTTGAATCTCCTGATGCATGCGCACATTGTGGATGAGCAAAGGTTTTTGATGACGAGATGCCAAATCAATCATCCAACGAAAGGCATTCATTTGGGCCTCCAAATTGGGCTTCAGCCTATCCAATCCTGATTCTCCAACAAACAAAACCTGGGGATTTTGCAACAGAGAGTCCCAGTTCACATCAAAGAAAGCTTTTTCTGCTTGCCAAGGGTGAATTCCATTGGAAAGGAAATAGCCGGGTTTTGCAAGCGAAATGCTCCAGGCTTGACGAACAAAAAGTAAATCAGGACGATTCCACTTCCTATGTGTATGAATATCAATCCATTTTACTTGCATTACAGCTTTATTTTCTGAGCAAAATTGACTAAAAAAGGTAAAAATCAGCAGTTCAACTACCTTAAAATGAACTGAAATTCGCGTCATAAGTTACTCTAAGTTTTGGACAGAAAGGACCTGTTCCATTACATTTGTTTTTTTTCGTACATGAACCAAGCATTATCACCAGGAAGATCGGAGGTTATGTTACACATCGGAAAAGATGTGGAAACGATATCCGAAACCTATTTGAATGAAGTAGAAACCAACTGGCAAGCCTCAGAATTATTGCCATTAACATCAGACGATTCCTTTATATCAGACCTAAAAACCATTCAAGAACAAGCCTCCAATTTATCGTATGATTTGTTGGCCGTTTTGGTGGTAGATACCATTACTGAGGAAGCTTTGCCAACCTATGAAACCTGGTTAGCCAATTTACATGGCGTGAATCAGGAAGAAAACAACAATTGGATGAAATGGATTCGTGCCTGGACAGCTGAAGAAAACAGGCATGGAGATGTTTTGAACCGTTATTTATACTTGTGTGGCAGGATCAACATGCGCGAATTTGAGGCTTCAACTCAGTATTTAATTCGTGATGGTTTTGACAACGGAGCATCCAACGATCCTTACAGGAATTTTGTTTATACCTCGTTTCAGGAATTGGCAACCAATATTTCGCACCGTCGTGTAGCGAGTTTGGCCAAAAGCCAGGGCAATACCATTTTAAGCAAACTTTGCGGATTGGTAGCTGCCGATGAAGCTCGTCATGCCAAAGCTTACAAAGCATTTGTGAGCAAGATTTTTGAATTGGACCCCAATGAAATGATGCTGGCATTTGAAGACATGATGAAAAAGAAAATTGTTATGCCTGCACAATACCTGAGAGAACTTGGAGAAAAGGTAAATTCGTTTGCCAGCTTTTCAGATTGTGCGCAGCGTTTAGGCGTTTATACTCCTTTGGATTATGTTGATATCCTGAAGGGATTGATTGACGATTGGAAAATTGAAAACGTGAGCGGCTTGAAGGAAAACGGCGAAAAAGCCAGGGATTACTTGATTCATCTTCCCGACCGTTTAACCCGCATTGCTGATCGGATGAAAATTTCTACCGAAGCAGAATTTAAGTTTAACTGGATTTTAGGATAAAAAATCGATCGACACAGGAAAGGCAAGAGGAAAAATCCTTTTGCCTTTTTTTGTATTATTTCATCAACCCTTCTATTTTCGACAGAATACGCGTAAATTCCAGCCAAATAAATGCATTTGACAACCATTCGTACATTAAAACTATTAAGCCTTTTATGGTTGATTGGATTTGGCTTTGGGTCGAACGCAGTTTGGGCGCAATTCAACACCATTAAAACACTGGAGGCGAGGCTACTGGAGCCAATGCCCGATAGCACAAGAATACAATTGTTGTTCAAGTCTGTTTATGCTTATCAAAACAACGTTGATGATTCGTGCATGACCAAAGCCCAGCAAGCAATGGCCTTGGTCTCAAAACCTGAAAATAATTCGTTTCAGTGCGATGCCTACAACTGGATGGGAACGGCTTACCATGCCAACGACAAGCCTGATTCAGCCTATTTCTTTTTCACTAAGGCACTCAACTGCGCCAAAAGCACAAATAGAATAAAAGCAATAGCCTCTGCTATTAACAATTTAGGAGTTTACTATGCAAGCAAAGGGAATCACAAACGTGCTATTCGCTTCTACAACCTCAGTTTAAAAATTCGTAAAGAAAACGGCATTACTGAATCCATATCTAGCAATTACAACAACCGAGGTAATGCAAAAGAAAGTCTTGGCGATTATGTCGGTGCTATCCGTGATTTTAAGGAATCACTAAGGATAAAAAGAGAGACCCATGATAGTGGATCAATAGCAATTACGCATTCCAATTTGGCCAAAGTGTATTTCATGCTCAACAATTACAAGGAAGCAAGAAAACACATCCAACAAAGCTGGTATTGGTCGAGCTTGGCAGGCAATTTGATTGAAAAATTTGCAATCATAAATTTGGAGGGCGTTTTGGCCTATTCAGAAAATAATTTTATTGAGGCTGAAAAAAGTTTTCTTAGGGGATTGAAAATTGCCGAAGAGTTGAATTCAACCCAAAATCAAATCCTCATTTTGGCTAACCTATCTGAAATAGAGAATATTCTCGGCAAGTATGACCAAGCTATTCACTTCGGAAAAAAGGGATTGGAATTAGTTACTAAAAACCAAAGTGCGGAATATCTAACAGCATTTTATTACAATATTGCGCAGGCTTATCTTAGCAAAAAAGACCGGGTAAACGCTTTAAAATATGCCCTAACAAACATATCTTCATTAAAGCAACACCCTTCTGACGCTTATCAAATCATTGGGCTACAGCAACTTTCAGAAGCCTACGAATTAAATGGAAATCATCAAAAAGCCCTAGAGGTTTTCAAAGAATACTCCGAACAGAAAAATAAATCCGACTTAAAAAACTCGGAAGCTAAAATCAAAAAGATTGAACTTGAAATTGAAAATCGTGAGCAATTGCTAAAAATCAATCGCCTTGAGTCGGAAAAGAAAATTTACGACCAGCAATTGAAACAAAATGCCATAATCGGCCTCCTTTTGTTTTTTATTATTGTGGTTTTGCTAATTTCCATAATTCAAATCCGGAAAAGCAGAAAAGCCAAAATTGAAGACAATCTACTCATAAGTAAACAAGCGGAAGAACTTCAGAAAAAAGCCAATGAACTCCAGCACTTGAATGAAGTTAAAGATAAAATGTTTTCTATCCTTTCTCACGATTTAAAAAATCCATTGGTAAGCTTCCAACAAACCCTGTTTTTGCTTGAGGAAGACATGCTTGAAAAGGAGGAACTTCCTTATGTTATTCAGACCCTAAAGGAGAAGTTCGGTAATTTGAATTTGTTGCTTGAGAACCTTTTGAATTGGTCGAAAGCCCGGATTCGAGAACACCGTGATATTGATTTCCAGAAAATAGCATTACAGCCACTTGTTATCCGAAGTATTGACTTGTTAAAACAACAAGCGGAGTTAAAAAATATCCGTCTAAACGAAGATGTGCAAATGGACCATCAGATTTTAGCCGATATGAACCAAATGGATATGATCATTCGGAATTTGTTAACCAACGCAATCAAATTTAGTCCGGAAGGAAGTTCTATTGAAGTACGTAGCCGAATAGAAGCCGACAATCTTTTATTGGAAGTAATTGACCAAGGGACCGGAATGGATCAGACTGATATTGAACGTATTCTTCGTGGAGAGGTAGGAGTAACAAAAGCAGGAACCCGAGGTGAACAAGGTTCCGGAATTGGGTTGAGTCTGGTAAAGGAATTTATTGAGGCCAATAAAGGGAAACTTGAAATCCTGAGTGAAAAAGGCAAGGGAAGTTGTTTTAGAATTTCCTTTGAAGCGGTTTAAGAATTCCGCTTATTCCGCAAATTTAAGCCCCCCCTATTTACAACGATTATTGCGCCTCTTTTTCCAGGCGCTTGTCAAACCAAAAGGTTCCGAATGGGATAAATCCGGCAAGAAATGCCAGTACCATTTTCGTGAATTTCCATTCGCGTTCTAAAGCCACTTGCAGCAGGGAAATCATAAACAATACGAACAGCAAACCATGCGCCCAGCCTATGTACTTAACGGCCCAAGGCCATCCCCAAATGTATTTTAAAGGCATGGCAATTCCCAACAGCAAGAGGTAAGAAATGCCTTCAACAAAGGCTACAAGCCTGAATCGGCCTAAAGAATCTTTTAAATGCATAAGAAAAAGCCGGCTCCAAGGGAGCCGGATTATTAATTTTTGAATTACATATTTCTTCTGTACTGTCCACCCACTTCAAACAAGGCAGCAGTAATTTGACCCAATGAACAATACTTCACGGTTTCCATCAACTCTTCAAAAATGTTTTGGTTGTTGATGGCCACACGCTGCAAACGCAGAAGCGACTCGCGGCCTTTTTCTGCATTTCCTTTTTTGAGCTCATTGAGCATTTCAATTTGGTATTCCTTCTCTTCGGTTGTTGAACGGATAACTTCCTTTGGCAATACCGTTGGAGAGCCTTTACTACTCAAGAAGGTATTTACACCAATGATTGGGAACTCACCTGTATGCTTCAAGGTTTCGTAGTACAAGCTTTCTTCCTGAATTTTGGTACGCTGGTACATGGTTTCCATGGCGCCAAGTACACCTCCCCTTTCGGTAATTTTATCAAACTCACTCAATACAGCTTCTTCTACTAAATCGGTTAGCTCTTCAATGATGAATGAACCTTGCAATGGATTTTCATTTTTTGCCAATCCCAACTCGCGGTTAATAATCAGCTGAATGGCCATTGCCCTACGCACCGATTCTTCGGTTGGAGTGGTAATTGCTTCATCGTATGCGTTTGTATGCAGAGAATTGCAGTTATCGTAAATGGCATACAAAGCCTGCAAGGTTGTACGGATATCGTTGAAGTCGATTTCTTGAGCATGTAGCGAGCGTCCGGAAGTTTGAATATGGTACTTCAACATTTGACTGCGCTGGTTGGCTCCGTATTTCATCTTCATGGCTTTTGACCAGATTCTGCGTGCAACGCGGCCAATTACAGAATATTCAGGATCTATACCATTGGAGAAGAAGAAACTGAGGTTTGGCGCAAAATCGTCGATATTCATGCCACGGCTCAGGTAGTATTCCACAAAGGTGAATCCATTGGATAAGGTCAACGCCAATTGGGTAATTGGATTGGCCCCGGCCTCTGCAATGTGGTATCCGGAAATGGAAACGGAATAGAAGTTTCGTACGCCTTTGTCGATGAAATACTGCTGCACATCACCCATTACACGGAGTGAAAACTCCGTGCTGAAAATACAGGTATTTTGGGCCTGATCTTCTTTTAAAATATCCGCTTGAACGGTTCCTCGAACTTGCTTTAAGGTATCTGATTTTATCTTTTGGTAAACTTCAGCAGGCAAAACCATATCGCCGGTTACGCCAAGCAACATCAAACCTAGTCCATCATTGCCTTCAGGAAGTGGTCCATTGTAAACCGGACGTTTGGTTCCTTTGGCTTTGAAGATGGCGTCGATTTTGGCATTGATTTCTTCTTCAAGACCATTCTTTTTGATGTACAATTCACATTGTTGGTCGATAGCAGCATTCATAAAGAATGCACAAATGATTGCAGCGGGACCATTGATGGTCATAGAAACCGATGTTTTGGGATCTGCCAAATTGAAACCGGAATACAGTTTCTTAGCGGCATCCAAACTCCAAACACTTACACCCGAGTTTCCAATTTTACCATAAATATCAGGTCTGTGATCGGGGTCGTTACCATACAAGGTTACCGAATCAAACGCTGTACTTAAGCGTGCAGCCGGCATGCCCAAACTTACGTAGTGAAACCTGCGGTTGGTACGCTCCGGTCCACCTTCACCTGCAAACATGCGGGTAGGGTCTTCACCTTCGCGTTTAAATGGATAAATTCCTGAGGTATATGGAAACTCTCCCGGGAAATTTTCCTGAAGCGCCCAACGAAGAATATCGCCCCAACCTTTAAACTTGGGAACGGCAACCTTTGGAACCTGTGTATGTGAAAGCGATTCTGAATGGGTTTTAATTTTGATTTCTTTATCCCGCACTTTGAATACATAATACTCATCGCGGTATAAGTTCTTTTTACTTTCCCAGGTTTCAAGAATTTGTTTGTTTCTTGGGTCCAAATCAAGCTCAAGTTTTGCTTTCGCCTCGTCCAAGCCTTTGAGCAAACGGTCTTTGTCTTCCGGATTCAAGGCTTTGATGGTTTCAGTGGAAGTATGAAGACCATAGAGTTTATCGGCAATCTCAACCTGTTTATTTACCCATTTGTCGTACCCCCTGTTGTTTTCAGAAATCTCAGATAAATAGCGGGTGCGTGAAGGTGGAATGATGAACACCTTCTCACTCATCTCATCGGTTATTTCGTAAGTTGAGCTAAGGGGAGCACCGGTTTTGTGTGCAATTTTATCCATCACTGCCTTGTACAACCTGTTCATACCGGGATCGTTGAACTGGGAGGCGATGGTTCCATAAACCGGCATTTCATCCGGATGCTTATCAAACAGCTGGTGGTTACGTTGGAACTGCTTTTTCACATCACGCAGTGCATCCAAAGAACCTTTTTTATCAAACTTGTTGATAGCGATGATATCCGCAAAATCAAGCATATCAATCTTCTCCAGCTGTGTAGCTGCACCGTATTCCGGAGTCATAACGTACAAAGCCACATCCGAATGATCCATGATTTCGGTATCGCTTTGGCCAATACCTGAAGTTTCGAGTATGATTAAATCAAAACGCGCTGCCTTCAAAATATCTACAGCCTCTTTTACATGTTTTGATAAAGCCAGATTGCTTTGACGGGTAGCCAAAGAACGCATGTAAACGCGGTTATTGCGAATGGCATTCATGCGAATACGGTCGCCAAGAAGTGCCCCACCGGTTTTACGCTTGGAAGGATCAACGGAAACGATAGCAATTGATTTATCCTGAAAATCGAGCAAGAATCTACGCACCAATTCATCAACCAAGGAGGATTTTCCTGCGCCACCTGTACCTGTAATACCCAAAACAGGAATGGTTGAGGTTTCAGCATCTTCAAGAATCTTATGGTGCATTTTCGAGAAAGAATCCGGGTCGTTCTCAGCAGCCGAAATGAGGCGAGCAATTGATTTCCAGTCTTTCTCCTTGAGATGAGTAGCTTCTCCATTCAGGTTCTGTCCTGTTGGAAAATCGCACTTCATCAGCATGTCGTTAATCATGCCTTGCAAGCCCATTGCGCGTCCATCATCAGGATGATAAATGCGGGTAATTCCATAAGCATGCAATTCATTTATCTCTTCGGGAAGAATGGTTCCTCCACCTCCGCCAAAAATGCGGATATGGCCACAGCCTTTTTGCTGCAGCAAATCGTACATGTATTTAAAATATTCAACGTGCCCGCCCTGATAGCTGGTCATGGCAATGGCATTGGCATCCTCCTGAATGGCGGTGTTCACCACTTCCTCAGCACTGCGGTCATGTCCCAGGTGGATTACTTCAGCCCCAGAGGATTGAATAATTCTGCGCATAATGTTGATGGCAGCATCGTGACCATCAAACAGACTGGCGGCAGTTACCACCCGGATTTTGTTTTTGGGAGAATATTTTTCAATGGTTTCCATGAAGGAGAATTTTGGGCAAAAATAGCCCTTCGGCCCAATTTTCGAGCGTTTTTTTGCGCCAACTCACCTACCTAGAATTTATAGAGAAAGGAATTGCGTAATGTACTGAGGTTGTTTGGCATACCACTTGGAGGATGCGACTGAAAATTTTGGCTATAGCTGATACGAAAACTAAAGTTCGTGGTAAACTTCAAGTTAAGCCGTGCCTCGGAGCTGAATCTGAAATTGGAAAAATCAATTAAATCGGGTTGGTAATAGCTAACAATATCAAAATTAAATGCCGATGATTTGAAGTACAAAAACGAAACATACAGGCTCATGCGGTTGTGCACATTACGGGCATATTCGTCTGTGGTTCGCTCGTATTCGTACATCCACATCGGACCCACAAAAAGTTTCATCGAATCTTCGTAAAAAATACGAATCCGTGGACCTGCGCCTAACAGGCCTCTGAATTTCAAGCCAATTTGCTGATTGAATTGCGTTTGGGCAAAAGCCTCACCGCTTAACCAGGGTTTGAGCTCCCGCTTAAAGCGAATATGTTGATAGGCGTTGTAATCCAAGTTTTTGCTATTGGATTGAAGGAAATTCAATTCAGCTAAAAAAAGCACGGTATTTTCCTGCCTTACCCGGGTTAAGTTTATTTTATTGCCCAGGTTGATAATCTTATTTTGGTTCTGAATAAAGTTGAATAATAACTCAATTTCACCGTGAAGGGCAGAATCACGCGAATCGTAACGCTTGCTTTCAATGTTCACAACTTGCTGTCCCTGAACGGAAAAACAACCCAATAACACAAGTAACCCGAATAAAATCCGCTTCATGTAGCCGACAAAAGTACAAAACAAAATGAAAGGCTTTTGAGGGATTGAAGCAGGGAAATACCTTTTTCCCTACATTTGCCCTCCAATCAAAAACGGAAAATGGAATTAAAAGATATTGTGGCGATTTCGGGTGTAAGCGGATTACACCAAATCACAGGCCGTAGCAAGAATGGTCTGATTGTTGAAACCATTGGCAGCGGCAGAAAATTTGCAACCAGTTTTCACGATAAGGTTTCTGTACTTGAAGACATCAGCATTTACACCCTTGAAGGGGATATGCACCTTTCGGAAGTATTTCTGAAACTAAAAGCAGCTGCTGAACTTCCTGCAAAAGAAGAATTGAAGAAAGTACGTCAGTTTCTGATTGAAGCCGTTCAGTTGGATTCTGAGCGCGTTTACGATAGCGACTTGAAAAAACTGATAACTTGGTTTTATATGCTGAAAGACTCCTTGGATTGGGAAAAACTTGCCAATCGCGGAACAGAAGCCGAAGCTGCGCCTGCTGAAGAAGTAAAAGAGGAAGTGGTGGCTGAGGAAGTAAAAGAAGAAGTTGCGGCTGAAGAAAAGCCTAAAAAAGCGCCTCGTAAAACAGCTGCCAAAAAAGCGAAAGCCAAAGACGCTGAATAGATTTAAAAGAATCAGATTAAGATTTTACCACCAAGAAAAAGCCCTTTAGTTGCTTGAAGCTTCTAAAGGGCTTTTCTATTTTGGTTTGATACTATTCTTCGTTTAGTTAATAACCATTTTCCGGCGAAGCGATTCATCTTCCAGGTAGCTGAATCGGGCACTGAAATGCCTCAATTGCTTAGGCTGCCAGTTGATTTTCATGCCGCGCAAAGCTGATTTGTTCTCATTGATTTCTTGAAGGGCTTCAATCACATAATCAATATGGCTTTGGGTATAAACCCGCCTTGGAATGGCCAAGCGAACCAAATCCATTGGAGCAGGTTTTTCGGTAACACCATCGGCCTGCAAACCAAACATCACCGTTCCAATTTCGCAGGTACGAATACCGGCATGCAAATACATTTCGCAAGCCAATGCCTGACCGGGATAATGCAATGGTTCGATATGCGGTAACATCTGACGTGCGTCAATGTAAACCGCGTGTCCACCAACAGGACGCATAATTGGAATGCCGGCATCTATCAACCCCTGACCTAAGTATTGGGTAGATTTAATACGGTAATGCAAATAATCTTCCTGAACCACTTCTTTCAAGCCTTCAGCCATGGCTTCCAAATCCCTGCCGGCTAAGCCACCGTAAGTTGGAAAACCTTCGGTAAGAATGAGCAAGTTGCGGCAATTTAGCGCCCAATCGTCGTTGTTCATAGCAAGCCATCCACCGATGTTTACCAATGCATCTTTTTTGGCACTCATGGTGCACCCATCTGCATACGAAAACATTTCCTGAACAATTTGTTCAATGGAATGATTCTCGTAACCCGGCTCACGCATTTTGATGAAATAGGCATTTTCGGCAAAGCGGCAGGCATCCAAAAACAAAGGAATTCCATACTTCATACAAACGTACTTGGTTTCGCGGATGTTCTCCATAGAAACCGGTTGTCCGCCACCTGAATTGTTGGTTACCGTAAGCATACAAAGCGGAATATGTTCTGCTCCTTTTTCTTTGATAAAGGCTTCCAGTTTTTCCAAATCCATATTGCCTTTGAAGGGATGCTCGCTAGCCGGATTTTTTCCTTCAGCAATTACCAAATCAACCCCTTCTGCACCCGAAAATTCAACATTGGCGCGTGTGGTATCAAAATGGGTATTGTTTAAAATGTACTTTCCGGGACCACCTATTGCTGTAAACAGAATTTTCTCTGCCGCCCTACCCTGGTGGGTTGGAATAATATGTCTGAATGGCATGAGATGCCGCACCGCATCCTGAAAATGGTGAAAGGATGGACTGCCTGCATAGGATTCATCGCCGCGCATAATGGCCGCCCATTGATTCGCACTCATTGAGCTGGTTCCTGAATCGGTTAACAAGTCAATCAGCACATGCTCAGAATCAAGCGAGAATAAATTGTAATGGGCATCTTCAAGAAAGCGTGTTCGCTCCTCTCTACTTGTCATCCGTATGGGTTCTACGGCTTTGATGCGGAATGGTTCTATTATCGTTTTCATATGTTTTCTCTTTCTTGGAGCAATGGGCGGATTGCTGGCCAAATGTGTTGAGGTAGGCATTCTTAAACAATGACAAAACTCAAGGTTTAACAAAATGACTGTGTAAAAGGATGGGAAACTTTTGCATGAATATCAGGTCCTATTTTGCCCGAAGAGTGTACATTTGAACCAATCTCTTAATGTATGATTACAATTATTAAACACCGATTTCTTCCCGATAAACTTAAAGTTGATTCCTGGGATGGCATAGCCCCTTTTTTCAAAGATTTGGCCGAACGTAACATCGCTTCTACAGATGAACTCAAGGCCTGGCTGAAAGATCGCTCAGAGTTAGAAGCCTTCTTGAGCGAGAACCTTGCTTGGCGCTATGTGCACATGACCTGTGATACCACAAATCCCGAATTGGAAAAGGCTTATCTGTTTTTTGTAAATGAAATCGAACCCAAGGCCGCGCCTTATTCCGATATCCTCAACAAGAAATTAATTGAATCTCCTTTTGTGAATGAGCTTACGGGAGACGCTTATTTCGTTTACCTGAGAAGTATTCGCCAGGAAATAGCTCTTTTCCGCGAAGAAAACATACCACTCCAAGCTGAAATTGCCAGCGAAGCTCAAAAGTATGGAAGCATTTCGGGTAGTATGTCGATAGAATGGGAAGGCAAAGAACTTACCCTGCAACAAGCTGCTAACTTCCTCAAAAATCCAGACCGAAGCATCCGTGAAAAAGCCTTCCTAAAAATTCAGGAAGCGCGCGCAGCACATGCCGAAGAATTGGATGCATTATTCGATAAATTGCTTGCACTTCGTCACCAGGTTGCAATCAATGCGGGCTTTAGCAATTACCGCGATTACAAATTTGCCGAGCTTGGCCGATTTGATTATACACCCGAAGATTGCTTTGCTTTTCATGATGCCATACGTCAAGAAGTGATGCCTTTGGTAAAAGCCTTCAACGAGAAAAGACAAAAGGAACTTGGACATACCCTTCGTCCCTGGGATTTGGAAGTGGACACCCAAAATCGTCCTGCCTTGGAACCTTTTACCAGTGGAGCAGATTTAATTGACAAAACCATTCATTGCTTCCGCAAAGTTGACGATTACTTTGCCTGGTGCATTGAAACCATGGACAATATGGAACGCCTTGACCTGGAAAGCAGAAAAGGCAAAGCTCCCGGAGGATACAATTATCCAATGGCAGAAACCAGCGTTCCTTTTATCTTTATGAATGCCGCCAGCAGCACCCGCGATGTGGAAACAATGGTGCACGAAGGTGGCCATGCCGTCCATTCCTTTTTAAGCAAAGACCTTGAATTGGCAGCTTTCAAAAACTGTCCAAGCGAAGTGGCAGAGCTTGCCAGCATGAGCATGGAATTGATAAGCTACGAAGGTCAGGATGAGTTTTACAAAAATACCGAAGACTTTAACCGGGCCAAAGAAGAACACCTGGAAGGCATTATCAAAATTCTTCCCTGGATTGCCACTATCGATAAATTCCAACATTGGTTGTACACCCATCCAGGACATACCGCAGCAGAACGCCGCGCCTACTGGGTTGAACTGAGCAATGAGTTTGGAACAGGACTGGTAGATTGGTCGGGCTACGAACATTTCCGCCAAACCGGTTGGCAAAAACAATTGCATTTGTTTGAAGTACCATTTTACTACATCGAATATGGTATTGCCCAATTGGGTGCTCTTGCCGTTTGGAGAAATTACCTCAACAACAAGCAAAAGGCCATTGAACAATACAAAGAAGCACTAAGCTTGGGCTATACCAAACCTATTGGTAAAATTTATGAGGCTGCCGGTATTGAATTCAATTTCACAGCTACCTATATCCGCGAGTTGATGCAGTTTGTTAAATCTGAATTGGAGAAATTAGCATGAAAATAATCTGTGTAGGCCGAAATTACGCCGAACATGCCAAGGAACTGGGCAATGCCATTCCCGAAAAACCAGTACTTTTCCTCAAACCGGATACGGCCCTTCTAAAAAGTGGAGAAGCATTTTACCATCCCGACTTCAGCCAAGATGTTCATCACGAAGCTGAATTGGTGCTTAAAATTGGCAAAATGGGGAAGCGCATTCAGGAGAAATTTGCCCTGGGTTATATCTCCGAAATCACTTTGGGGATTGATTTCACCGCTCGCGATATTCAAGCCGAACAAAAGAAAAAAGGATTGCCCTGGGAAATTGCAAAAGCCTTTGATGGCTCTGCTCCTATTGGCGATTTTATCCCCTTTGCTCCGGATACCGACTACAACTTTTTCTTGTTAAAAAACGGCGATACCGTTCAAGAAGGAAACCCCGGCATGATGCTGTTCAATTTTGCACAATTGATTAGCTATATCTCCGGTTACTTTACCCTCAAAACCGGTGACCTCATTTATACAGGAACTCCAGCCGGAGTTGGCCCGGTAAAAATGGGCGATGTATTGGAAGGTTTTCTCAACGGAAAAAAGGTTTTACATACCGAAGTAAAATAAGGCATGAAGCTCCGTTTCCTGCTTGGTTTGTGCGCATTCATTTGGGCTTATACCGGCTTTTCACAAGGCTCGTATAAGCCCTATTTCAGGTATCCGCTCGATTCTGCCGTTCACCTGGTTTCGCCTTTTGGCTCCTTGCGTGATAACCATTTTCATAGCGGTATCGACTTAAAAACCCAAGAACGCGAAGGCCTTCCGGTTTACGCAGCAGCTAACGGTTACATCTCCCGAATCAAAGTTGCCTCCAATGGATATGGTCGTGCCATTTACATCGATCATCCCAATGGATTTACCACCGTGTATGGACATTTGCAATGTTACAAAGGTCCAATTGCGCAGTGGATTCTCAACCACCAGTACCGCATTCAATCCTATAATTTTGACACGGTATTTAAACACCCCTTTATTTGGGTTAACAAAGGCGATACCATTGGCCTTTCAGGGAATAGTGGAGGATCAACCGGTCCACACTTGCATTACGAAATTCGGGAAACCAAAACCGAAGAAATCTGGAATCCAGGCTTGTTTGGCACCTTTCCCAATGATAGCCTCAAACCTAAACTGTACCAGCTTTGGGCCTATTCTTTTTTACCCGATGGCAATTCGCCTGTTCTAAAAATTCGGGTTGATGAAAGCAAGCTGACTAAAATTCCGGGCGACAATTTCCATGTGCCCGAAATTCTGGTTTCTCCCGATACACTTAAACTTCCTGAAGATGTATATGGATTTGGATTGCTGGCTTTTGATTTCATTCATAAACCTCGCGATGAGAAAGGCCTTTACGAATACGGACTTATTTACCGAGGCAAAAAGAAATTTGGATTCAAACTCAATCGCTTTGCATTTTCTGAAAGTAAGTTCATCAACCAGCATATTGATTATCCTTGGTACAAACTCAACGGACAACGCATTCAAAAACTCTTCCGCGACGATAACAATCCCTTTAGCGGCATAGAAACCGATAAAAGCAAGGGCAAACTATTCATCAAAGAAGGTATGCTTGATTCGGTGCAGGTTTTTGTGGGCGATGTAAACGATAACTATTCCTATTATCAGTTCTACCTGCAAGGACTTCCCGCCAATCCAAAGCCCCGCGAAGAGTATCTATTCAGCAAAAAAGATTTGCCTATTTGGTTACCCAATTCCAAAAATCATTTCAGCATTCCCGGTCTAAAGCTAGAAAGCCATTCCGGTACTTTTTACGACACCCTTTACTTGAATGTAGAAACCCAAGCGCGTCCCAAAAATGCGTTGGGCCCCTGTTTTAAGGTACACGAATCCACCACCGCCATTCATAAAACCTTTTCCATCGCCATTCAAGCAGATGCCGAACTTCCTTTTCCCGAAAAAGCTATTTGCCTGGCAAGGGTGGGTAAAAACAACGGACTTTCGTACGCAGGAGGAACCTACAAAAAAGGATGGGTTGAAGGCAGCCAGGGAAGTTTTGGAACCTTTACAGTTTTTTACGATACCCTTGCCCCCACCGGCAAAATGTTGAGCTACACGCGCGATTCCCTACCTGTTTTCCGCTGGCGAATCGACGACAATTTCTCGGGAATTGGTAGCTACAAAATTTTCCTAAACGGACGCTGGCTTGCTGCTGATTTTGATGCCAAAAACGATTTACTCATTTACGCAGCCGATCATATCTACGCCGAAGAAAAACAGGCCGCCCAGCTGGGATTGCAAAAAAACAAACCCCGTTGGAAACTAGAACTCAACGATAACCGCGGCAATACATCCGTTTACGAATGGGAAACCGATTGGTAGCAAACAAAGCCACTGAAATTCTGTTCTAATTGCATGGCATTGACATTACAGGCAGGAGATAAAGCACCTGCATTTTCAGCAGCCGACGAAAACGGCAACATCCGCACACTTAGCGATTATACAGGCAAAAAGCTGGTTTTGTATTTTTACCCCAAAGACGATACCCCCGGTTGCACTGCCGAAGCTTGCGACCTGCGTGATAACTACCAAAGCTTCTTGGCAAAAGGGTATGAAGTGTTGGGTGTAAGTCCCGATTCGGGCAAAAAACACCAGAAATTCATTGCCAAACACAACCTACCCTTTTCATTGCTTGCCGATGAAGACCACAGCGTAGCAGAAGCTTACGGGGTTTGGGGCGAAAAAAGCATGTACGGACGCAAATACATGGGCATCATGCGAACCACCTTTGTCATCAACGAAAATGGCATACTCGAGCAGGTAATCGACAAAGTAGATACCAAGGCACACGCCGCACAAATTTTATAAACCAAAAGAGCAGCTCAACAGGCTGCTTTTTTTGGGCCTTGCCTAAACGGGGCCATTACAAAAGCATCAGGAAACAAAAAGCAGTTCGGGCCCCATTTAGGCCGGTGTATCCGCTTGTACTCCGCGTCGCTCGGCTAAGGGTTTTTAGCCTGTAGGCCGGGCTTTCTGCCGGCAGCCGGCCTCCATGCAAAACCCTAAAGCCAAGCGCCTTGCGGGGTACCGCTGCTCCACCTAAGGCGGGGGGAGGGAAAGGTTAAAATTGTTTTTGGCGGTCAGAAAATTGTTTTAATCATAATAAAATTGTTCTTATTAAACAGAAGCCAGATTTATAAATTTTTCAGTATTGGTGGTTTTATTTACTAGCAAGAAAAACTCCTGAAATCAGATAAAACCAATAAATGTCAACACAGAGTTCGAAATTGAAAATTATTCAAAATTTGAAGTTGTGATCAAATCAGATCTCCAGAGAATAGAATTGGAAATGGAAAAATTTTGGCGTTTTAACCTCTAGAAGGCAATATCTCAATTTACCATTGACCATTACTTTAAGATTGTAAAGCAGATTTCTATTGAATAATTTTATCAAGCCAATTCAAAAAATTCAAGATTAACAATCTAAGAAATTTTTCGAACCACCCTAATTTATTAATGGAGCATTACAAGAGCAAAAACAGGAAGTTGAAAAGTGCATTATTTTAACCTTACCAACTAAAACCTGGAAATTTTAAAGTACTGATTTTCATTTATTTAACATATTAAATTGCAGTTTTATCAATAAAATTTGCTTTTTTTTTACAAAATCAAATCTTGTGTTCTCAAATTTTACTATATGAAACATTTAAAAAATCTCGCAATCATTGGTCTGATTGCAATCCCGTCAAGTTCAATTTTTGCCAAAGACAGTCAACCAAAAAATGAAAGTTTTCAGGTTACTGACATGCATGAAAACGGAAATTACAAGGGGCGCCAATCAAACGGCTCCTCATTGGAAATAAAATGCGGTTGGCAAAAATGGCACAGGTGTTGGACAATTTCAAATGGTTGGATTGATTTTGGAGATGACCACCTTGACCCTATTCAGGTGGGAAATCCAACAGTGGAGCAAGGTCCAGGCGGAATTGATGAAGAAGGGTATGAATATGATTCTTTTATTGTAACACCAAACTAAATTAAAGGCAAAAATCAATGCTCAGACTTTTTGGAATGGCCTTTGTAATTTTCCTAAATTTTCATTGGCAAATAAAGGCACAAAGTTTGGAATTTCTTTTGAAAATTCCGGACATGGAATGCAGCAAATGCAGGATTCTCATTGAGCCATTCCAAAAAGTCTATTTCAACATTCACCCAAAAATTGTTTTACCAAAAAGAATCGAATCTGTTCAGAGGGATTACCTCCTAAATTATGGACTTCCTTACATCCTCGAATCGGATGTACTAATTTCCGATTCTCTTTTTGGCATTTTACCTAATTCCATAAACCCTACTCTTTATGTCGTTTTCAACAATCAGGTTCAGGCATCAATAGACCTTTTTGAAACTCAGATTAACCTACTAACTTCATTACCACAAAAATTGGAAGTTTTGCCCCCAATTATTGCCCCTCAATCACTCAGTGCATCCAATTTGGTGTATGCTAACGAAAATTCATTTTTGCTAAATGATCGGTTGAAAAAATCGCTAATTTATTATAGGTCCGACACATTTTTAGAAATTTCAACTGATAGAATTGACTTGAAGCAAGTCTCATTTCAATTGTGTGGAAATGATAGTGATTGCATAAGATATTTTTTAAAGTCTCACAATTACTTAAATTCTAAAAATATTGCAAAAAGTGAATTTGGTTCAGGATTTATTGAAAAAGACACCTTATTTGTTATTGCCAATATCCCAAGATTAATTGCGGAAAAGAAAGGAAATAAACTTCAAAGGGAGCAATTCATGTTAACCTATCACGGAAACAATTTATTTAATGTTGCAAAAATTGTCCCAACAAAAAAACACATTGCAATTGACCCTTGGAATAATGGAGGGCTATTTAAATTTAAGGACGAATACATCGTTAATGGTGGAAAATACGGACTATTTGACAAACAAAGCCAGCAAAATCTTTTCAAACTTGAAGGTAGGGACTCCTTGGAAATCAAAAAATCACCTTTGGTTTCAAAAATCCCTAAATCTTTGGTTCAAGCAAGCAAAGGTTTTATGGATTATACTTCAGGAGACCTGCTCCTTGACACATCTTCAGTAAAAGGATACTATTTTAAATCTAACTTCTCCTACTTCAACTTTGCAAACTCGAAATTAATTGAGGACCATATCACTAAAGTCCCCTCAGATTCAATTTTTATTTTGTATTCTTTTTTAAACAAAGACTTGATTTATTCTTTCCATAGGAATAACTCTAAAAAAGGAATTAACCTTAGAATTTGTCAATTTACAACAGGAGAATTTCTTGTAGAACTTCCCAACTTCTTGTCTAATGAAGTTATAGGAATTTTCAGATTGGGAAATTTCATTTGCTATTATAAAGAAAACTCAAAGCAAATAGAAAGAATTAAGATTTTCGACTAGCGAATCAAGGATTGAAACAGATGCAAATTGGTCATAATTAGCAAAATTTTTCTATGAATAATTAAATGCAAAGAACCAATAGATTGGCTTGTTTCCGTTTGCAAATCATGCCACGACAAACAACATAGTTGAGCAGGAGGCTTGCATTTTGCTTATTGCCTTATTATTCAATGCACTGCGGAAGATTGTCCAATAAAATGCTTCCGATATGATTTATTCAGCAAGATTTTAGTTCAACTATTGGTTAGGTACGCTTGTTCCGGATGATTAATCATTTCGGGATACAGGTATTTTAATTTTTTTTCAGCAATCATTGGACTAATGTATCTTCTCTTAAAATAAGCTTCCTCCCTATTAAAGTAAGTGGCAATCTCGGATGCCTTCCATGGCTTGAGTTTGCATAAATCTGTAATAATAGACTCCACTTTTTCTTTATCGTGCACCCTTTTATTTAAAGCCTTAATCCGTTCTAAAATATCCGGGGTGGTGTGCTTAAACCCAGAGGTGGTGTGCTTAAACCCGAAGGTGGTGTGCTTAAATTCGGAGGTGGTGTGCTTAGCCAATAGAAAATTCAATCAGGAAACACCTAAATTTGGAAAACCTCCAAGCAACTACTACTTGAAAAGCGGAAGAAAGAGTTACAACCTATTTGTCAAACTCTTAAAATCAAAAGACTTTATGCCTTTGGCTCTGTGGTATCGGAGAGATTCAATGAAAAAAGTGATATCGATTTTTTGATTTCATTTCAGGATAACCTGAGTGCTGAAGAATACACGAACAACTACTTTTCACTCCACTATCAACTTCGCGATCTTTTTAAACGGGAAATCGACATCGTTACAGAAAGAACACTTTCCAATCCCTATTTCATTAAAAGCATCAACGAATCCAAAGAATTGATTTATGAGAACAAAATATTCAATGGAACAGCCTACTCTCCTAAAGCCTTCAGGTCTTGCCAGAGTGATTCGCTGAGGGGTTCTTGGTAGCTGCGCTTTTTGCTGCGGATATGTGCTCTTATGTTTTGTGCCCGCTCTTTGCTGTCGGGATGCGTTGTAATCCACCTGAAATGCTTCAATTCATCCGGTTCTTCCTTGGCCATTTCATCCATAAATACGGCAAAGGATTCGGGGTTAATCCGCGCTTTTTCCAGGTAATGTACTGCATATTCATCGGCTTCTTTTTCCAAGCTTCTGTCGAATGCCGATGAGCTTAACATCCTCAGCACTTCTGCAACTTGTTGCCCTCCGCTTCCTCCGGCCATACTTACCAAAACCGCCAAGCCAAACTCCTTTAGTAGCTTATTCATCACATGGTTATTCTCAATATGGGCCATCTCATGGGCCAAAACACCTGCCAACTCCGAAGCATTTTCTGTTTTCTGAAGCAATCCGGTAAACACCACCAAATGTCCTCCCGGCATGGCAAACGCATTTACATCTCCGGTATTAAACAAGTGGACCTTAAAATGGCTGCTGTCGAGCTTATTTTTTTCGCATATTCTCCAAACCAAGCTATCCAAGGCTTCCTTGCCGGGTTCATCGTCTAAAATTTCACCTGTGCGCTTCTGAAAATCCCAAAGTAAATCTCCCAGTTTCTGCTCGGTTTTATCGGTCATTTCCTTCACACCAAACAACTGCATCCAGTTTATTTGGTTAAATCCCAACCAAACTCCACCCATAATAATCAGGGCAAATAAGCCCTCTAACAAATAACTTCCTCTTTTCATGGTCTTACCAAATCATGGGTTAAGCTTCCAAAGAACCATAGCTCGGAATGAATGCCCTTGCGGGTACGAATGGCCAACAGGATGGTAGAAATAAATTCAACCAGATTAAAAACAAAGGCAAATGCCAAATAAGCCAGGTATTCATTGGTGATTTCCTGTTCAGTAAACACAATAGATACTGTCCACCAAAATCCGGTGCTGTTTATCATGAGCATACTCAACTGCGAAAGCAAGGCCTGTGTGCAATGCCAGCGCACAAAATAGGTTGATTTGCGGTTGCCCATCCAAAAAATGAGGGTGGCAATTAAATTCATAATAGGCAAGGGAACTCCGCCAATTATGGCAATAAGCGACATCAAATAACTGTTTGACGCCCGTTCCCGCTCGTGGTCATCGGGGGTATAATAAAATGTTGAACGTTCAATCATAAGCCTTTATGGATATTCCATACCCAATTCAAAACAATAAAAATAAGTGCCGGTACGTAAACCAATTTCTTCCTAAAAACAGCTTCTATCTTATCGGATAAGGTAGGCTTATTGGCTGCGGTTTTAAATTCAGAAACCAGAAGGAAGGGCGCTAGTACAAGTCCAATTGCCAAGCCCAATCCAATGGGGTTTATCAAAAAGGCATCTTCCAGCTGTCCATGCAACACTTTCACCAAAGAACGTGTGCTCCCGCATGAGGGACATGGAATTCCGGTAATGCGTTTTATTGGGCAAAGCAATGGAAGATTCTCTCCACTGCTTTGCGCAAACAAGCTCCAAAGAATCCAGCCATATCCACCAAAACTTAAAAACAGTAAGAATGCCTTTCGCTGGGCTCTTTTTCCAATCATCAATACAGGTATTCCTGAAGCTTCTGGAAGTTTTTTTCACGGGTTGCACCCATAATCATAAACCAATCCACAATCGACCAAATGCCTAAGCCTCCGCAGGTAAGCAATTTGCCAATTCCCATGCCGGTATCGCCAATAATAAAACGGTCTATTCCAAGTCCACCGGCCAATAAAGAAACAATGATACTGGTAGTTGGGTCTTTTAGGCTAATGGTAGAAATCATTGCCCATTTTGAATCATCTATCGCCAGCAAACGTTCGCGAATAAAAGGAATCTGACTTCCTTCAAAGTACTTGGCATTGGCCAGCAAATACATGTCAACTTTTTGTACATCCATGTGAGGTAGTGTTGTTTAATAGTGTGTGGTTTAGTTAGGATGTCAATTTAGGAAGATCAATGCGCAATTGCAAATTTTAATGAAGCTGGAGTGCACGAGTTGCAGATTAAGGGATAAATTATGAATTACCCTTAGCTAAAACATAACTAATCTCCCTGATTCTGCCGAAGTATCATCTGGCTCAACATACACCCTAAAACACGTATCGCGCTTCCATTCTGCCGGTATGTAAAATGGGTGCGCCCGGACTTTGGCGGCCATCGTAATTCAGCGAAATCTGCAAATTACTCCCCAAGCGTTGCTGCAAGCCAAGTCCCCAAATCCGGTTGTTTCCAACACTCAATCCCTGTAACATATCATAAGCCAAATTGCCCGCCGCTTCCCCATCAAAAGCAACCTGATACATGCTAAATTTTGCACTTAACAAGCCCACTTTGGCCCAGGATAAACGAAGTTCAGATCCCAATTCTTGGGTAAGTGCAGATTCCCTATTTTCGAGATACCTGTTTTGGGCCTGAAACCAGGAATAATTCAGGTTAATTCGCAACCATTGCAGGTATTGATAGGCCAATACCGGACGCATTTCTCGAAACGTATAATTGAAACGGTTTGCTTCAAAATAATCCGAAAACACGCTTTTGGTTCCGGTTGAAACAGCCCCTTGAAAACTCCAACTGCTGTTAAAATTTAAACGCAGATTTAATTTGTGCTCGTTTCTAAAGCGCAGCTCCTTTCCATTGGTTTGAAGCAGGTTCTGATTTTGTTGTTGCCAAGAATAATCCATTCCAAATACAGGATGGTTGCGGTTAAAAAACAGGGTATTTCGCCAGGAACTTTGCTCGCTAATTAAGGCCGTATCGTTGCCAGATACCGGACGCAATCTGTCGAGAAAAGACCCGTCTCCACTGCGTTTTTTCTGTTCAAAACGAAAACCGGCCTGGTCGCTAAAATGGCCCAACCAGCTTCCCAATCCCGATTTGGAATTCCAAAAATTAAAGCTTTGAATGGAGAGGGTTTGATTCATGCTGGTGCTTAGGGTTGGAATGAGTGAACTGGAGGGCAAAAAGACCTTGATGTAATTGGCCAGGTTTTTATCGGCCAAGGCTGCCGGAACAAACTCATTCAAATCCTGAATACCATTTTTGTTGAAGTCTTTCCAAACATACATGCCTTGTGCAAGTGGCACTTCTACGTATTGAAAATCGCGTCGCAACTCGTTGCCTGAACCGGTTTGCAAGTAGGTATTGGCTTGAATCTTCCGATTCAACAACTTGTAATCGTACTCAATTCTCCCCAAAAAAGTACGCTCAAGTTGGTTAAGTTGATTTATGCCAAATTCCCGGTAAGCTAAATCGGCAGAAAAGCGATTGAAATTGCGCTGATGCAATCGGTAAGAAGCTTTTAATTCGGTGGCTTCGCTGTAGGCAGCCATCTCTTTTCCGGAAGCTCGTTGATCCAACCTACGATCGGCTTGCAAACGAAGTGCATGTTTAATGGTATCGGTATTGCCCAAGTAAAAGCCCATGTTTTGAAAGGCGAAAGAACCCGACAACAAGCTATCCGATTGAATTCCAAACAAACTTGACTCCTGTTGGAAACGTAGGCCATACCTCAATTTAGGCGAGTTCCTTCCCCACTCCGCCCGGTAATTGCTAACTGCATTTTTACTCAAACTTTCGCTTTGCTGCCATTCAGCCCCAAAACTAAGGAAATGTTGTTTTAGATTCAGTCGGGTTTCAAGCGTTTGTTGAATCCCTTGCAAAACGCCATTGCCACGATTGAAATAGTTGAGTTGGTAAGTGCTTCCCCAATTCCGTTTCCAGTTGAGTTGTGTTTTCAATCCTGCCCATTGCTCTCCAAGTCCGGCGTTGGTTGTTACATTTCCCAACTGCCGCTGCCAGATTCTATCAAACTCCAAACCCCGGTAGCGTTCAATCCCTTGGAAATTGGTTCCTGTAATTTCAGCAAATGCTTCCTGAACCACCTTTAAGGAGCTATCAAAATTCTGCCAGGTATTGCCCAAATCAAGCCGAAACGCACCTGCCAAATTCTGGCGATTATCGAGGTTGGAAAAGGTATTGGGGTCTGAATTGCTTCCGGCCAATTCAAGGTTCAAATAGCGCTTCTTTTGCTGAACCTGATACCCAAGGGTTACCATTTGCCGCTTGGAAGGTGCAATCAAGCGTTGAACAGGTTCAAAATCTCCCTGAGGAATGCCATTGATGGGTTCAACCCATTTAAAAACCCTGCCGTTGGCAGCAGATGCACTTTGAATATAATTGCCTTTATTGGTTCCCAAGTAAGAAAAGCGAAGTTCGTAATACAGCGAATCGTCGCCTTTCACCGGCGCGTACACATACACGGTTGGATAACCCAGACTATCCGTTTTGCGGTACAAAATTTTTCCGCTTTCAAAGGCCTTTGCCGGACCTTCACCTGTTACCAATGCTTCGTTTACCCGATTGCCCAAGGAGGCAAGAAACAATTTGTTCGAATCGCTGAGACTTTGCTGAAAGGGTTGATTCTTATTGTCCTGTTCCGAATAAACATTCAAAGCAAATCGGTGGTTTCGCAATTCCCAAGCCAACTGAGCGGCTGCAACGGTGCGTGCATAGTAGCGGTCGGAATATTGAAATTCAACCACGATGCGCGAAAATGAAGTAATAAGCCTTTTGGGCATAAAGGTTATTTCCCCAGAATTGTAATCAATGGTATAATCGTTTTGCTCGCCACGGTTCAAGCGCTCGCCATCCAAGTACACCGCTTCTGTTCCAGAAATAATGATGATAAACAATTCGCCATTGGGACCGGTCAGGCGGTAAGGGCCCTGATTGCCTTCCATGCCATTGATTTGATTACGAACAAATCTTCCCCGTGAAATGGCTGCATCTGCAAGCACGTGCAATTTACTTTTGGGCGATAAATTCTGTGTGGTTTGCATGTGTAGGCCTCGCGATTTTTTGTAATAATTCATGAACCAGCTTTGTGCCGGTTTTGCCATTAAAAAATCGCCTGCAATCAACTCACTTTTGTCTTTGCTAAACTTCACAAAAACCTGGTCAAAATCCTGCAAATCCACTGTATTTCCTTCGGGCTGAATGGGATTGTTATCGTCGCTAATAGCTGCTAAAACATCCACTTCATTGTTAATTCTTCCTGCCAATTGCAGGTTCATGTTCGAGTTCAAAACAGAATTTCCTCCGGTACCCAAGGTTAAGCCCCGCATAATGGAGCCATTGGTTTGAAGGGCTTCTCGTTTTTCAAAAAAGGAAAACTCCTTGTTGGTCGATTCCAGCTTAAAGGGGTCGGGTTTGGAAATAAACTCAGGTTGAATAATGGATCGCGAGCGAATGCTATAGGTTTCCGGATACTTGAAAAGAAGTGCAGAATACGAAATAAGGAGTTGGGTTCCTTTTGGAATGCTGAGGTTATAAAACCAGGAATTGCTGTAATTGATGCGGTAATGAACACCTTCAACATAGGGAACACAAGAAACAGTTCCTTTTACAATGCTGTGCGAATCGAGTAAGAAACTATCGGTTTGAAGGAGAATTGTTTTGCCTGTATTGGGAGTGGTTTGCGCATGTGCCGCAGCAACTGAAATCAAGCCAAAAATCAACAAGAAGTAAACCGCAAACCTCATTGATTTTGCCTTACAGGAAGGGTGAGTTTGAATGTAGTTCCAACTCCAAGTATGCTTGTAAATGCAATGGTTCCACCACCACTTTCGATCATACTTTTAACAATGGGCAAGCCTAAGCCCATGCCAATTACTTTTGTACTGAAATAGGGTGTAAAAATATTGGCAGCCTGCTCTTCTGAAATTCCGGTTCCATTGTCTTCAATTTCAATTTGCACCTGCTCTCCAACTTGGGAGCACCTCACCACAATGGCTCCGGTTCTATCTTCAGGAATGGCTTGCGTGGCATTTTTGATTAAATTCACCAAACTGCGATTCAGGTAGCCCTTGTCGAATTCAATTTCAATCTCCATGTCCATCTCCAAACGGATTTCGCCCTCAAAATATTGCTGCTGAAGCAATACCACTTGCTCCAATAGGTCGCGTAGTTGAATGGTTTCATAGGTTGGTGCCGGCATTTTGGCAAAACTGCTAAATCCGGTGGCCAGCTCAGACAATGAATCGATTTGGGTAATGAGGGTTTGGGTAACGCGTTTAAAGGTTTCGGGTAACTTGGGATGTTGGTCTTTCCAGGCTCGCTCCAAATGCTGAATACTCAATTTCATGGGCGTGAGTGGATTTTTAATCTCATGAGCAATTTGCCGGGCAATATCACGCCAGGCACCTTCCCGTTCACTTTGGGCGAGTTTCTGCGCACTTTCTTCCAGCTTATCAATCATTTGATTGTACTGGCTTACCAATTGTCCAATCTCATCGGAGCGGGTCCAGGGAATGGGTTCATTTTTCTTTCCAATTACAGTTTGAGCCATTTGTTGCTGAATCAGCAAAAGCGGAAAGGAAATGGTTCTGGAATACATCCAAGCCAGAATACCAATTACAATAAACAGAAGTGCATACAAATTGATAAATCCAACCACAATGAATGAAATCTCTTTTTTCAATTCCTGCGATTGGTTGAAATAAGGCAATTGCAAAAAGGATATCAGCGCATTGTTTCGGTTTCGCACCTGAACATAAAACGAGTTAAAATCAAGTCCGCCAATTGATTCTTTGTTTAGAAACAGGGAATTCTTTTGAAGTCCCAACTGGTAATAAGCTGCTGGGTCCATCATGGGCAGGATAAAGCGCTTATCGGATAATTCGCGGATGGTAGAAGCAATCAATTCTCCTTTGGGATTGTACAAACTGATTTCTGTTTCAAAATTATCGCCCAATTGCCTCAACCTAATTTCTGAATCCTCAGGAAAATCAGCCTTAAAACTTCCTTCCTGGTATTCAATTTCAACGGCAGAAGCAACCGTTCTGATTTTCTTCAAAAGCTTTTCACTTTGACGGGCATCATTCTGGCTTCCAATCAGGTTGATGGTAAAATAGGCGGTGAGAGCAAGGGTAATAAAAACCATGAAGATAATGCCCAACTGAATACGGGTTCGCAAGAGACTTAAATCCGATTCATCAAAAAACAACATGTCGCGCGTATTCTCTTTCAACCATTTAAAAAACCAGGAATCGCGAATAAATGAAATGCGATTTACCCAACTGTTATTAAACAGCAAAAAGAGCAGGATACTGGCTACAAGCAATAAGGTAAAAAAGGTAAATGCAAGTGATAACAAACCAAATGGTTCATACCAAGGTGAGGTAGGTTTTGAAACCACCAACCACAAGTTATCTTCCACTTTCATCACCAAGTGGTCGTATCCATTTTCTTCAACGTAATGGTAATTTTTCTCTTCAGGCTCAGGAAATGAAAATAATGAACGGTAGGGAAATTCGCCCCCCTGCCCAATCAATTGTCCATCGCGGTATATGGCATGCGAATATTGCTGCCAATGTTTAGACACTTTATTTACAGTAGTTGGGTTGAACAAATCATCAAAGCGGTATTCATGTGGTGTTAAGTTCTTCTCCAAGTGAATAAATATTCGACCCAAGGGAAGCCCTTTTTCATACACTGGAAAAAATCCCAAATAGCCTTTGATACTGGAATTATTTCCCATGTACCTGAAGTTATCTACTGTCTTCAGTTTGTCCTGACTGGTATAAGCCGAATACAGTTGCCTGAAGATAAAAGGATTATTGGCACGATAGTTAAATCCATAAATATCATAGTCGTACACGCGCAATTCATAATCATCCAAGTCCCTAAGATTGGAAAGAATTTTGAGGCGATGAACGAGGTCTGATTTGAGGGCCGTTTTATTTTTGAAATAGGCTTTGATAAAGCTATCATCTTCCTTTACCCGCTCCAGGAATTTCTTCATGGCAAACTCGGCATTGGGTTCATTTTTGCCGATATACGAATCCACAAACTGCACGCGGATTTCTCGTTCTTGTTTGGAGGATGAAAAATGGATAAAAACGGAGGTAAAGAAGGACAGAATAACCACCATGATTAAGTACTGTTGCAGGCGGTTAGCTCGTGGAAAGAAATAAGCCCTGTAAATCAAAAATACCAAAATCATGGGAGCGGCTGCTAAGGGATAATAGTCAACACGCTCGTATAACTTAATGACCAAAAATGGATGCAAAAAGAAAAAAACAAGGAGCACAAGTATCAGCTTCTCTTGCTTCCTCACTTTTGAATTATCCAAAACCTGATACAACCTTAGGGTAACTTGCCAAGCCAATAGGAGCAGCATTACGGCGAGTAAAAGTCCCAAAAAGGTATAGCGGGTTAAGGAATAAATATCATTGATATCAAAGCTAATCTGCGAGTCGCGGGTTAAGCTTCGAATAGCATCAAAAGCGGCATCCGAAAATGTTATTGCAAGCAGCGAAATGACTCCAAGGTAGAGCCAATCTGCACGCTTATTTTTGGGTTGATAAACTCCTTTGTCTCGTATCAACCAAAAATACCAAAGGAAAATGGTTACCAAGCTCATCAAATCACCCAAGGATGGATTGATTTTGGAAGAGGCATATACCTCTGCACTAAATAACTTGTTGGTATAAACAAATACCGGAATTTTTAGTACCAGAAATACCCAACGTGCAGACAAAGTAGAGACAAAAAAGAGCAAACTCGACCAAAAGAAATGGGAGTTCAACCAGATGCGCATCAATTGATGCAAGCACCAGGCAATCCACAAGGTGGCCAAGCCAATTAACAACATTAACCAAAATGGTGTTTCGCGCGCAAATTGATTAAACTCCAAAGAGAACAAATAATTCCCATTCAGTGAAAATACCGAGGAAGATTGCCCGCCTTGATCCAGACACAAATCTGCATGTCCGAGGAATTGCAATTCTTCGTTGAATCGCTTATCCAGGTAATTGTTGTTGTACGGGTACTCTGTCTTAATGAGGTAAAGAACCAATAAACGATAGGGAGCATGAATGCGGTAATAGGCCAGGAATGCGCCACTTGGTGTGCGCAAAAAATTCATGCCGGGCTTTAAACTATCCAATGCATTCTTTACCTGTGCATTGTTTCTACTCCAAAACAAAAGCGTGTCTGATTTAAACAAAAACAGACCTGCATTCTCAGACTCACCAATGGCTTGCAATTCATTCCAATTGGTTTTGTAATTGGCAGTATCCTTGAGCATTTGCATGCTCATCACAGAAAAACGACGTTCTTTTTCCCTGACCAGGTTGCGGGTTTGAGAAACCGCAGATTCAATGCGAGCTCCCGTATTTTTTATCAAGCGGATTTCAAGAAAGATCAGTGCCGGCAGCAACAAAATGCCAACAAGCAGGCCTATCTGGTATTTCCGCTGACTACTCAAGCTATTCGTATTTTCCGTGTACGAGGTAGTTTTTTACATAATCTTCAACCCCGGCTTCAATACTTGCAAAGGGTTGGGTATAGCCAATCGCTTTCAAGCGTTCCATATTGGCTTCAGTAAAATACTGATACTTCTCGCGGATATCTTCAGGAATGTCGATGTAATCAATATTCACCGGTTTATTCAATGCGCTGAATATGGCTTTCACCAAATCGTTCCAAGTACGCGCCTCGCCTGAACCCAAATTATAAACGCCACTGTTTTTGCGGTGATGCATCAAGAATAAACATACCGAACAGAGGTCTTTTACATAAATGAAATCACGTTTCTGCTCTCCATCTTTGTAATCTGGCCGGTGCGACCTAAACAAGTTTACCCTGCCCTTTTCTTGAATCTGGTTATAAGCATGGAGAATTACCGATGCCATTCGGCCTTTGTGGTATTCGTTGGGACCATATACATTAAAAAACTTGAGACCAGCCCAAAACGGAGGCTGCTTTTCCTGGGCCAAAGCCCATTTATCAAATTCGTTTTTTGAACGTCCGTAAGGATTCATGGGTTGAAGCAAATGCAAACGTGAGGCATCGTCGTCGTACCCAAACTCGCCATCTCCGTAAGTTGCCGCCGATGATGCATAAACAATGCCGATGCCTTCTTTGGCGCAAAATTGAAACAAGCGCTGGCTAAAATCAATGTTCAGCGCTTGAAAAATGGCCTCATCGGTTTCGGTGGTATCGGTGCGCGCGCCAATATGAAATACGAACTCAAGCTCGGTGGCATTTGCAGGCAACCAGTCAAAAAAATCTTTCCGGGCTACCTTGGCTGAAAAGCGCTTTCCTTCTAAATTTTTGGAACGGCCGGGTACGGCTTCAAAGTCATCAACCAATACCAAATCATTAAATCCCTCCTGATTCAGACGTGCAACTAAACAACTTCCGATAAAGCCCTCGGCTCCTGTAACAACGATCATAGGTTGCGAAGGTAGCAAAAAGCATGAAGCTTTTACAGGGATTGAGCAGGTTTTACACCCCAAGGCAAATCAAATCAACAAACTAATAACCAATAACTTAAACCCAAAACAAAGCTCTTTTCATTCACTCCTTTGCCCGATTTCCAAAAAATCATTCCTATATTCGCGGCCTGATTTTCAGTGCATGACAGAGAAAAAACGGTTGGTTTATATTACACGAAGAGAGCGGTTTAATGCGGCTCATAAATTGTATAACCCAAACTGGACACCCGAAGAGAACGAGGCATTTTTTGGAAAATGTTCCAACAAATACTTCCATGGACACAATTTTGAGTTGTATGTTACCATCAAGGGCTATGCAAAACCCGAAACAGGTATGGTAATGGACCTGAAAAAATTGAAGCGAATCATCAAGGAAACCATTACCGAACCTTTAGACCACCGCAATTTGAATGAGGACATCGACTGGTTGAAAGGCGCTATGCCCTCCATTGAAAACATCATTGTAGCCATTTGGGACCGCCTGAATCCTCTGATTGAGGATGGAGAACTGCACTCCTTGAAACTTATTGAAACCGAAAACAATTTCGTTGAATATTTTGGGGAATAAATTCGGTTACTACCAACAAAATTCCCTTTCCTGAGCGCATTTTTTTATCTTGCATTAAACGCATTATCATGACAAAAACAGCATACGTTTTCCCTGGTCAAGGAGCTCAATTCAGCGGAATGGGCAAAGACCTTTACGAATCGAATGAACAAGCCCGCGAACTTTTTGAACGCGCCAATGCCATACTTGGATTCCGCATTACCGATATCATGTTTACCGGTAGCGATGAGGAACTGAAACAAACCAAAGTAACTCAACCTGCCATTTTTCTGCACTCGGTAATTAAAGCCTTGGTTGCCGGAGAAAGTTTTAAACCGGATATGGTTGCAGGCCACAGCTTGGGTGAGTTTTCGGCTTTGGTCGCCAACCGTTGCTTAAGTTTTGAAGATGGCCTTAAACTGGTTTATGCGCGTGCATTGGCCATGCAAGAGGCCTGCGAAGCCCAAGCTTCAACCATGGCTGCGGTTCTTGGTTTAGAAGATTCCAAAGTAGAAGAAATTTGCTCAGGCATTACCGATGCAGTTGTTGTTCCGGCCAATTACAACTGTCCGGGCCAATTGGTTATTTCAGGTTCGGTTGAAGGAGTAAACAAGGCCTGTGAATTGCTTAAGGCTGCAGGTGCCAAACGTGCACTTCCACTTCCTGTTGGAGGCGCATTCCATTCTCCACTCATGGAACCAGCACGTGTAAAATTGGAGCAAGCCATTCTTTCAACTCCTTTCAATACACCAATTTGTCCGGTTTACCAAAACGTAACAGCTTCTGCCATTAGCGATACAGAAAGCATCAAAGCCAATCTGATTGCGCAATTAACAGCCTCTGTAAAATGGACACAATCCGTTCAGGCTATGGTTGCGGATGGAGCTACGCATTTTATTGAATGCGGCCCTGGAAATGTACTTCAGGGTTTGGTTAAGAAAATCCACAAAGAGGCTACAACTTTTTCCTTATAAAACGCGTAGCGCATCCTAATAACTGTACTGTAAACAAGAGGCAAAGTGTGGGATTTCTGGAGGATTATTAGTGCACAATTCCAAGTTCAATGGGATGCCTAAAGCTCAATTTTAATATATCAAATCACAATAAGCTTAACCAAAGAACTATACTATTCTCATTCCTATCTATTGCTGTAGTAAATATAAGTTCCGGCGAACACGATCAAGTATATCAATGCACTAAGGACATAGTATTTTAGTGTTTTCAATAAGCTTGTTTCAAAAAAATCTCTTGAAAGCCCACTTTCTACATCAATTAAATTTTCAAAAGCAGCACCAATTTTTTTCTGCTTTTGAAAGTTATTGAAGAATAGGACAAGAAATACCAACAAGTGCCAGAAAAAGAATGCTTGAAAGTGAAAAAAATAGAACAAATAACCATTTAAAACAGAATAGCTTAATATAAAGAAAACTGCAAACTTAAAATATTTATGATAAGTCGAAAACTTAAATATTTGCATCAAGAAAAACCATGATGCCAAAGCGAAAATTGCATAATAAATTACGTCCATCAGAATAAAATTTTGTAGAGAATAATGATTATTGTCAAAGGGATTGCAATTATTCCCAATAAAGACAAGACAAATTGACCAAATCTTCCTGCGAGTTGTAGCACAAGTGGTTTTATAAATCCAGAAATTATTAACCCACATATTGCTAATAAAATTGCGACCCACCATTTTTCTTGAATACCTACAATTATCAAAATTGCCAATACTCCAATGAAGCCGACCATACTAACAACCTGGAGTACAAATGCAAATGATTGACTGGCTCCCTTAAAATTAACGGCATGCTCCAGCACAAACATTGAAAAAAGTACCAAGGTTAAATATGGCATCAAAATTGAATTTACTATTTCCATATTTTTTTTTCTTGTCCTTTAAGTATCTGATTTAATCGGAGTCCAGTTGCTGAATATGAATCTATCAAAACTTGATATTCTTTCAAATCCCTTTTGTAAGCCCAAATGGAATAGGTCTTTCCATCCATCCATTTTTCCGAATTCTGATTTATTTTAATAAGCTTTTCTACCGCTTCCCGTAAGTCTAAAATGTACTGAATCAATATTTGTTTTAATTGAAATTCATTCTCACTCAAGCTATGGTTATCCATCACTTCAAGTTCTAATAATCTGGCAGAAAGAACCATATAAATTGCATTTAATCCTTGGGAATAAGAACAAAATTTAATTGGCTTAAATATTTTTTTTAGAATCGCTATAATTCCTTTTGGAGAAGCAATTAATTCGTCATGAATCTCAATATATTGATCAAGAAGTTGATGAGTTTCTGCTACAATGGCATAAATTCCTTTATTCATGTGAATTTTTCTTTTCTTACTGATTTAGTTTTGAAATAGGATATAAGCCATAATTTCTAGTTACTTTAACTTCTATGTTTTCGATTGGCTAAAATTAGTCAGTATAGCACGAAACTAAGACTTTTGGAAAGGTGCGTTTATAGCCTAGTTTTTTCTGAAACTTTAAATTTACAGGGTACCTTCATAATTATCATTTAGATTGGATCCACAAATAGTTGTAGTTTATTTCTAAATCATTTTATTCAATTCCTCAACCTTCATTTACTGATGTATTTATGGCATAGTCTTAACAAGGTACAAGTAAAAATTCACTATTGCTATTTGATAAGGTATATTTGAGTTTAATTGGCGTTTTACGATCTAATAAATTTTAATTTAGTATTAGGCTTTTTCAATTGTAGATTAGTTTGATCTTATGTCTTCCCTATGCTAAATAATTGAGCTAGAGTCTTGGCAACCAACATATACTGTATTTTCTCACAAAAGGAAGAACGTCCAAACACATCTTCGTCATTAAGCCATTACCAATGTAATATTAGTACAAAATAATCAAAAGAAAAACGTATTATTTATATTTTGCTATTGTGAAAACCTAAACTATACGGAATCCTACAATTATAGCAATTCACATCATTCAAATATTAACATTTAGCATCGCATTCCAAAAGTCAAATAGTGTAAACGATCTGTTTGCTTGTATTTATACTATTTTCGCCTCTTTTAATGCTTTAATGTGTCGTACTTGAATTAGCTGTAAATTACATGTAGAAGCTGTAAACAGCGCGGCTTCCATTGGGAAGAATGCCTTCAATTACAATCTGACCACGCGCTTTTTCCATATCGCTGATTAATTCTTCCACACTCTCGTATTCTTTCTTGTTGAAGCGAAGAATGATAAACCCATCTTGCATGCCCATCATGGCAATTCTACCGTTTCTGATTTGTGAAAGTCTGTACCCAGATTTTACCCCCAAACGGTCGCGTTCAATTTTGGGGATGGGTTGAAAATCGGCACCCAAACTCTCAGAACTAACCGTTCCTTTTTTCATGATAGCTGTTGTTCCTTCGCGGTTCAACAAGGTAATTGTAGCCATTTTCTCCTGTCCGTTTCGCAGGTATTTGATGCGTGCTTTGTCGCCTGGACGGAGGTAAGCAAGTTGCTCGTCAAAATTGGCTTTTGAATCCACAAAACGGTCGTTTATTCCAATCACCACATCGCCTCTTCTTAAGCCGCCTTGGTCGGCAGGACCTTCAGCCAACACATCATCTACATAAACACCATGGCTATTTTTGATGGCTAATTTGGCTGCAAGTGCCGCATCAATATCCTTCAATTCCATGCCCGTAAATCCACGTTGCACTTCTTTAAATTCAATCAGGTCTTTAATGATTTTGGCTACAATATTTACCGGAATTGCAAAGCCGTATCCATTGTATGAACCGGTATTGGAGGCAATAGCGGTATTGATTCCAATTAACTTTCCATCCAAATCAACCAAAGCCCCACCGCTGTTTCCAGGGTTAATGGCAGCATCGGTTTGAATAAAGGATTCGATAGGAAATTGATTGTTTACAATATTGATATTCCTTCCCTTGGCACTTACGATACCCGCAGTTACCGTAGAGGTTAAGTTGAATGGATTTCCAACTGCAAGCACCCATTCGCCTATGGCAACCTGGTCTGAATTGCCCAGCGTAACATGAGGCAGATTGGATGCATCAATTTTTAGCAAGGCAAGATCGGTTGATGGGTCACTACCAATTAGGCGTCCTTTGTAGGATTGCTTGTTGTTGTTCAGAATGACCTCAATTTGGTCGGCTCCTTTAACCACGTGCAGGTTGGTAACAATATACCCATCAGCAGTAAGAATTACTCCGGAGCCCGAACTGGAAACGGGACCACGACGGCCGAAGAAGTCCATATTGTTCCAGAAATCAAAGAAAGGGTCAATGTACTGCTGGCGTTGATTGGTTAATGTTTTGATGAACACAACACTTGGTGTTGCCACGGCAGAGGCTTTCACAAAATCTGCGTTGGCCATGGCTTGACCCTTGTACGAAACCGAGTTGATTTCTTGAGAATCTGATGAAGAAGCGGTTTGTAAAACCACCTGTGGATTTAGTTTTGAAAAGGCCCAGGCCCCAAACAATCCACCTGCAAATCCGAGTGCGATAATTGCTGCTTTGTTCATGGTTTACTTTTTTCTGGCTTGTTCAAAAAATATGCCGCAAGTGCTTAAGGCACTACTGTAATACGCGCTTTGAATTCCACGTCGCTGTTATTGGGATCATTGGTAATCAAGCGAAAACTACGCTCGTCGTTGCCCGCCATATTGGTCAAATCCCATTTCACCTTCAAGGTTGCAGTCTCACCTTTCTTGATGGTCATTTTGTCAATGGTAGGAATGATGCAATTGCAGCTTCTGACAATTCTTCGGATGATTAAGTCATTTTTTCCTTTGTTGCTTACCTTGATTTCTTTCTCTGGAGAGGTAAACAAACTCACCTGACCAAAATCGAGTTCGGTGGTGCTCAGGTTTAATTTAGGTGCACGCTTTTTGCCTTTTGCATCCAGCACTGAAAAATCTTCAACAACCTCTGCGTTTACATAAAACGATTTCACGCGTAAAGTATCGTCGTTGGTATATAGCTTAATCTCCTGGCGAATTGGCCCGTATTCTACCGGCTTCTTGGGATAGTAATTCACATACAAGGTCATATCGCTGTAGGGCACAATGGAGGTGCTGTTTTTCTTTACTATGATATTGTTGGGCGCTTCAATTTTATAGATATCAAAGTTTTTGTTGCCGATATTGAAAATACCGATAAACGAGGAATCGTAGCGGGAATCAGGCACTTTACCAAAATTTAGGGTATTGGTATTTACCGCAATATTTCCATACTGGTACTTGTACATTTCGCCCATTTGATTCTTATTTGGAATCACATAACCCGTAATACGCAAAACCCGGAAAGCCGGATCGGCATTGGTTTCCAAGGTAATGTCTTTGTCGAATGCACCTTGCCTTCCCAGTGGATCGTAAGTGGCAAAAATGGTTCCGGTACCTCCGGGTGGAATAGCCTCACGTGGCCATTCGGTTGAGGTACAACCGCATTGGGTTATTACGTTTTTTATGATGAGCGGCGACTTTCCGGTATTGGTAAATTTAAAAGGATGTTTTACCCTGCCTGCACGTTCGTTTATGTTTCCAAAATCCCATTTCATGTACTCAAATACCAATTGAGGCAATTGGGTTGGGCTTTGTTGCTGAGAAGTTTTTGGCTTTACTGCCTTGGTATTCTTTTGGGCCGATGCCATCCAGGATGTGGCTGACAAAAGGCAAAGAAGAAGAACTGATTTTGTGGTATTCATTTTCATCAAATATATAAAAACCTCTATCTAGCAAATCAAGGATTATGCCAGATGCTTGGAATTGCTTTATAAAAGGATGAAAGCGGGATTAATAGGGTTGCAAGGATGGAATGAAAAACGGGTCTGCATCGGCCCAGGCAGGAAAATTTTTGCGGTACTCAAGCAAGTTATTCTTGCTTATGGTAACAGTTTCTGCCACCTCCTTAAAATCATCCGCTCTGAAAATTGGCATTCCAAGCGGATCTACCACCTGCGAATCGCCTTGGTAACTCACACCATATCCATCCACTCCTACCCGGTTAACAGCAACGACATACGATTGATTTTCGATGGCTCTTGCCAAGGCTAATGTGCGCCAGTGATAGGTTCGACGCTCAGGCCAGTTGGCTACAAAAAGCAGCATATCATAATCAAACTCAGGCGTTCGGCGTAACCAAACCGGAAAGCGCAAATCGTAGCAAACAAAGGGAGCGATGTTCCAACCCCGGAACTGAATCAACAAGCGCTTGTTACCAGCCGTGTAATGTTGATTCTCTTCTCCCATCCGAAACAAATGGGCCTTATCGTAGAATTGAACTTCCGCATTGGGTTCAACCCAAACAAAGCGATTGACAAAAGTATTCTCATCCTTCATCATGAGACTGCCACAAATAGCTGCGTTTTTCAATCTGCTCCACTCCTTCATAGCTGCTAACATGGGTTGATTCATATCAGATGCATGCTGAGCCGGATTCATGGAGAAGCCTGTACTAAACATTTCGGGCATCACAATGATATCGGGATTGCCTTCCAACCCACGTATGAGGCTATCAAACTTATCTCGGTTGGCCTCGGGATTCTCCCAAATCAGGTCTTGCTGAAGCAAGGCAACACAGAGCTGTTCTTTTTCCATTAGACTTTCATCAAGCGTTCTGCAGCTTTTTCAAGCGTTTCATTGCTTTTGGCAAAGCAAAAACGGAGCACGTTGTGGTCGGTTTTCATCTTGTAAAACACGGAAGTAGGAATGCTGGCCACCTTGTGTTCTCGTGTTAAGCGAACGGCAAAATCAATATCTCGCTCTTGAGTGATTTTGGCGTAATTCAACAACTGAAAATAGGAGCCATTGCATGGTAGCACTTTAAAGTTTGAGCCCGAAACCAGCTTGCGGAAATAATCCCGCTTTTCTTGGTAGAAGGCGCTAAGTTCGAGGTACAGTTCTTTCCGGTCGATAAACTCAGAAAGAGCTACTTGAATTGGTGTATTTGCAGAAAAGGCAATAAACTGATGCACTTTTCTGAATTCCTTCATCAAATCTGCTGGTGCCAAAACATACCCCATCTTCCAACCGGTGGTATGGTAGGTTTTGCCGAAAGAAGAAACAATAATTGAACGTTCCGCCAATTTGGGGAAACGCGCAACGCTTTGGTGTTCTTGTTTATCAAAAATGATATGCTCATACACTTCATCCGACAAAACCACAACATCCGTATTATCGAGTATTTTCTGGAGTTGAAGCATATCATCAGCCGCCAATACACCTCCGGTTGGGTTATGCGGTGTATTGATGATAATCATGCGGGTTTTGAAATTGATGAGTTTCTTCACCTCATTCCAATCCACTTTGTAATCGGGGTATTTTAATTCATAAAACACCGGCCTTCCACCATTGAGTTCAATGGCAGGAACATAACTATCGTAGCAAGGTTCAAGAACAATCACTTCATCGCCTTCACCAACGGTTGCCGAAATTGCCGCATACAAAGCATGCGTACCCCCGGGAACTATGGTAATTTCTTTTTCAGGGTCATAAATGGCCTGATACAATTCCTGGGTTTTGATGGCAATTTTTTCGCGAAGCGACATCAATCCCGGCATTGGAGCATACTGGTTATGGCCATCGTCCATGGCTTTTGAAACCAGTTTTTTCAAATCGGGATGGCAGTTAAAATCGGGAAATCCCTGTGCCAAATTGATGGCATTGTTTTCAACAGCATGCGCTGTCATTACAGAGAAAATGGTAGTTCCTACAGCGGGTAGCTTGCTTTTTATTGTTCCTGAAAAATTCATCGCTCGGCGTTGCGTTCGACTTCAAGAATAGCAAAAGACCGTCAAAAGTTTTCCCAAGAATATGAATAGCCTTGATAGCTAGGAAAATAAAAACTTTGACAATTTAGTTGCATACGATGCTTAATCGAGTGCTTTTTGATTTATCAGCGGATTTTGGTAAACTCGAATCTTCATTCAACTAAGACCGCGCAAATATGTACCTTATTGCAGATAGTGGCTCCACCAAAACCGATTGGTGTTTGACAGACAAAAATCAGAGCAACCAAAAAATTTACCATACCATTGGCTACAATCCTTATTTCATTGATACAGAAGCCATATACTACTCACTTTCAGAAAACTTACTGAAAGACATGGACCCATCTGTAGTTACCGAAGTGTACTTTTATGGTGCAGGTTGTTCAACTCCGGAAAAGAAAGATATCGTTAGAAAAGCATTGGTAAGATGCTTCCCGCAAGCGGCTACAATCTTTGTTGGACATGATTTACTTGCAACTGCAAGAGCTTTGCTGGGCAAGCAGAAAGGTTTCGCTGCAATTTTAGGTACAGGTTGCAATACCTGCCTGTACGATGGGATTGATGTTTCAATGAATATCGATTCATTGGGTTATTTATTGGGTGACGAAGGCAGTGGTTCGTACATAGGTAAAAAGATTGTGCGCGACTTTATGCGCGGAAGACTTGAACCCGAATTAGCAGCTCGTTTCAAAGAACGTTTTCAGATTGCCGATAACGAACAAATTTTCCATACGCTGTATTCAACCCAGTTTCCTAACCGCTATTTGGCCAGCTTTTGCAAATTCGCTGATGAGTATGTAAATCACCCTTATATCCGCAATAAAGTGCGGGATAGTTTCAGAGACTTCTTCAAAAACCTGGTGAGCAAATATCCCGATTACAAAGACTACAATTTCAATTGTGTTGGCTCAGTGGGATTTGTATTCAAAGACATTCTCGAAGAAGTTGCCTTGAGCTTTGATATGCACATGGGCAAAATTATTAAATCACCGCTTGAGGATTTGGTGAGATTTCACCTGGAAGATTAACAAAAAAGCCATCTCACAAACGGGATGGCTTTTTTTATTGAATAATGGAAGTTGAACCCATCCTACTCACGTTTGAACAAACTCAAGCGTTCAGAGCTCCAAACCTGTTTGAAGCCTTGGTATTTGCCAATGCCTTTGCGCAAGGCATCTAACTCATGTTGATATTCCTCTTCCGACAAAGGATAGGCATCTTTGCCATCGTTCCGAAGCAGGACATAACCATTATCCGGAATTACCGGAAACAGGAGCAACTTATCAACCAAAACCAGATGAGGAAGCAATCCCGAATTGGTACTCAGGCTGTGGTTTGATTGAATATATGGAAGCGCAGGAGATAAATCACCGAATGAGATTTCGGATTGGTAATGAGCTTTGCTTAATAAGTTTTCCTTAGTTGAATCATACCAAACACTCTTGCGCTGATGCCAATGATAAACCGTTGAGCATAAACTAGACACCAAAGCCAAAATAAGCAGTATATTTATTCCTTTTCGGGACGAATGTCTAGCAACAAACACAAGCAAACCCAAACTCAAGAGCGGCACAAACTCAATTTGATAGTGGTAATTGATTCCCCAAAACACCACTTCTTTGTTCCATTCTTTTTGAAAAATAAGGGGTAAAAATGCCAAGAAGAAAATCGGATAACGTAGCGAAAAGAGTGCTCCCGACACTAAAAAAACTAACCAAAACTCCCATTTGATATTCTCCATTTCATCGGGCTGAACATGACTAAAGAACATCATTTTCAGCATTTCAAGAGGATGAATGAGGATATAGGTAACAATTTCGGTCAAACCTTTCCCCAAATGGCTAAATCTGTCCAATTGCTCAAAACGACCAGCCGGACTTAATTGAGGCATTACCAATTGGGTGATTCCAACAAAGTAAATCAGAGCAAACGAAATTGCTGTTGCCCACCATTTCCAAGTTCTGATTTTGTTGGCAAGTGCAAACAACCCAGGTATTAAAAACAGTAACCAAATGGCCATGTTTTCCTTACTGATTAAGATAGCCAAAAAGGAAAGCCAGAATACGAATCTTTTCTCCTTTAGAATGGACCAAAACAACCAGGGCACAAAACATGCAGCAATCAAATTGTCGTGAAATCCATCTGCGATAGCACTGTAAATAAATCCGATGGAATAGGTATGCAACAAAATCAAAACCTGCTGAACTTTAGTAAAACCAAAGTATTCAGCAATACGTCGGATTCCTTCACCGGCAAACACCAAAGCAAATGCCTGAAAAAGCAACAGCGTCCATTTCCCAAAAAGCCATTTCAGAGGAGACACTAAAAGGACCCACAAACTAAAATGTAGCGACAAATAAGGCATGGAATCCCGTTGCAGAATGAAAGTGCAATTGGCATCGCGGCCATCGGCATATGCGAACAAGGCCTGATTGGCAATGCCAAAATCAAGAGCAGGAAGCCTGCAAAACCAAAAGTTTAGCGCAGGAACAGAAAGAAACAACAGGAAGAAGAAAACCTGAATACCATGTATGGGCCAGGATTGCCTCATTACTTTTTCAATCCAATCTCCCTTAAACGCTCATTGAGGTATTCGCCAGCAGAAATTGGTTCATACTGAATCGGATTTGAATCGCTAATGCAAGCAGGTAAACAATCTAAACGCATTTCGCTACGAGGGTGCAGGAAGAACGGAATTGAAAAGCGCGATGTGCCCCATTTTTCTTTGGGAGGATTAATCACACGGTGGGTTGTACTCTTCAACACGTTGTTGGTGAGGCGTTGCAGCATATCACCCACATTCACCACCAACTGCTCAGGCAAGGCTGTAATATCAACCCATTCTCCTTGTTTGTTGAGTACTTGCAAACCTTCAGCACTTGCACCCATGAGCAAGGTTATTAAATTGATGTCTTCATGCTCTGCAGCGCGCACAGCAGATTTAGGTTCTGCGGTGATTGGCGGATAATGGATGGGGCGAAGAATGCTATTGCCGTGGTGAATTTTATCATCGAAATAAAACTCATCCAAACCTAAAAAGAGGGCAATGGCACGAAGCATGTATTTCCCCGTTTCTTCCAAGGCTTTGTAAGTCTCAATACCGTACTTACCAAACTCGGGCAATTCGGCTACATATACATTCTCAGGATATTCTTCCTTGATAGGGTCATTGCCTTCTACAATCTGACCAAAATGCCAAAACTCTTTCAAGTCGCCTTCGTTGCGGCCCTTGGCATGTTCTTTTCCAAAAGACGTATATCCGCGTTGACCAGCCAAACCAGCTATTTCATACTTTTTCTTTTGTTCTTCCGGCAAGGAGAAAAAGGCTTTGCAAGCGGCATACAAAGCTTCGCTGCTTTCATCCTTAAGCAGATGACCACGCACTGCAACAAACCCGATATCTGTATAAGCCTCACCCAGGGCTTTCACAAAACTAGCCTTACGCACAGGATCTCCACTCAGAAAATCCGCCAAATCAATTGAAGGTATCATGCCGGCGAAGATAGGAAAAACTCCAAAAGCATGATTTTGAAGAATTGGTGTCGATTTCAAAAGATTATCATAATTTTAATAAACTGATTTCCTGAAACTTAAAAAATAAAAAATAAATTACACCAACAGATAATGCTGAATCTTCGTACCAACTAAAAACCATAACTTATGAAAAGAGCAATACTCCTTCTTTTCTTACTTACGGGAATTTTCACTGCACAGGTTTACAGCCAGTGCAATCCAAATTTCTCACATTCACGTCAAGGCAATACGCTTACGTATTCCTTTGTGAATGCCAACAATACCGGAAACTACCGGTACACTTTTAATATGGGAAATGGAAGTGTTTTCAGCAACTTTTCCAACTCCTTAACCTACACCTTTCCTGCCCCTGGAACTTATTGGATTTGCCATACGGTAATGGCGGCAGACAGCAGTTGCATGGCTACCACTTGCGACTCATTGGTTATTCCACCGGTTATTAATTGCAGTGCGGGCTATTCATTCAGCATTAACCAAAACAATACATTAAGTTATTCCTTTGTTGCGAACTTAAACGATACCAATTACAGGTATAAATGGTCGTTTGGCGATGGAACCTTTAGCGACAACAGGACTCCTCAAAAAACCTATGCTCAAGGTGGTTCAAAATTGGTTTGCCTCACTGTAACCCGTAAAGATTCCGCCTGCATTTCAACCCATTGCGATACCATTCAGGTAACCAATACCATTCCTTGCGATGCTGGATTTTCAATTGCAACCAGTACATCAAATGCCTTCAAACGCATATTCACCCCGCATGGTGCTGCTAATACCTACAGCTTCCAATGGACGGTTGATTCCGTTAATGTTTTCAATACACGTGTTTTGGAATATGTATTTCCAAGTGCAGGCATGCACAAAGTATGTTTGAAAGTAACTAAGCTTGATTCATCCTGCACCAATACCATTTGCGTGGATTATCTTGTTACAGGTTCCAATTGCAATGCGAATTGGAGCATGACTCAAAACTCAAACAACAGCCTTACACGCACATTTACCGCCACCCTTGCAGATACCAACTTTTTGTACAGATGGTCGTTTGGCGATGGAACCACATCAACCCTACGCACAGTTACCAAAACCTATACAAGTGCAGGTAAAAAGCAGGTTTGTTTAACTGTTACCCGAAAAGACTCTTTGTGTTCAATAACCAAGTGTGACAGCATAAACCTTTTAGCGCCGGACACCTCATGCAATGCAAGTTGCACCATTTCAGCAACCAATAATCCTCTCATCAAGAAATTTACAGCATACTTCAATTCAAGTAACTTCATCTATACCTGGGTATTCTCAGATAGCACAGTAAAAACAGGTGCCATTGTTGAAAAAGTATTCCCTTCTTTTGGCACCTATTCATTCTGCCTAACTGTAAGACGAATAGATTCAGGATGTGTAAGCACCTACTGCAACACCATTACCGTTGTAAATCCCAATTGCAATTCACTTTGGTCGTACAATGCCACCAATGCTTCAAAAACACTCAGCTTTTATCCTTATCAGTTCGATACCCTGAATTACAATTATGCCTGGTCGTTTGGCGATGGTACGAGTTCCAATCAAGCCAAACCAACCAAAACATTTACCAATGCAGGTAAATACAGAATTTGTTTGACCATTTCAGGAAAGAACAATTCATGCAGTAGCACAAGCTGTGATTCGGTACAAGTAAATGGCAATACCTGTACGGCAAATTTTGAATGGACACGCTGGCAAACCAATGACAAGAAGGTGAATTTTTATGCGCTTGCCATTGATTCGTTGCACCGTTACCAATGGAACTTTTTTGATGGAACCGGCTCAGATGCAAAGAATCCGGTTAAAACCTACACCACTTACGGTTGGAAAAAAGTATGTTTAACCGTTACGCGCAAAGACAGTTCGTGTACCGCCACACGTTGCGACAGCATCAACCTGAGCACCAATTGTGTTGCCAATTTTGGATTCGTTAGAAACTTAAACCTGGCCCGCACCTATAGCTTTGAAGGACAAAACGTAGCAGGAGTTACCTATTCCTGGAACTTTGGAGATAGCACGACCGCAACAGGCAGATTAACACAACATACGTTTGCTACACCCGGAACCTATTTTGTTACATTAACCATCAACTCAAACAGTTGCCAGGCAAGCATAACCAAACAGGTAATTGTAATCGACTCCAGTTTTTACACCTGCCAGGCCAGATTTGAAAGCCAACGAATCGACTCATTTGGAAACGTTTACGGTAAGTTTACCAATACCTCTTATGGCAATTACAACGCCATTCGCTGGTCGTTTGGAAATGGCCAAAGCTCAACCGGAAGTCCTGAAACCGTATTGTACACCCAAGCAGGCGTTTACCCGGTTTGTTTAAGTGTATATTCAATTCAAGGAAATGATACGGTATGTCAGAATACCACTTGCAGAAACTTTAGTACACAAACCAGCAGTGCCAGTTGCAGAGCCTCTTTTAGCTTTTCAACCAGCGGACAGAACAATTACCAATTCACCAATTTATCAACCGGAACAGGTTTGGTTTACTCTTGGAAAGTGAATGGAATTCAATTGGGCCAAGCGAGAAACTTCAGCTATACCTTCCCGGGCTCGGGCATGTACACCGTATGCATGCGCATTATGAAGCAAGACAGCACTTGTGTGGACGAACTTTGCAGAAACATATTGATTAACCAATACGGCACACTTTCCAACCTATACCAGGCAAGTTTTGAATACCAGGCTGACCCATCAGTTTCCGGTTTGATTCAGTTTACAAATACCACCGCAATTTTTCACAGTTCAAGCTGGGATTTCGGCGATGGTTCATCTTCACCGGATAACAATCCCGGACACGTGTATTTGAATTCAGGAACCTACACCGTTTGCTTGTTGAGTATTAATGCCAAAGACTCTGTAAGTACCATGGAGTGCAAAGACATTGTGGTTGATCGTGCAACTGGCATTAGCGAAAACTCACTCGTGATTGGTTCGATTTATCCGAACCCATTTGAACATACCCTGAATATCAACCTGCTCAGCAAAACTTCAGACGCTATTTCCATCCGCATGCTGGATGTATCAGGTAGAGTTATGGGTGTATGGGAGGAAAAATCGGTATCCGGACACCAGGAAATAAGCATTAAAACACCTGAACTACCCGCTGGAATGTACATCCTTCAGGTAGAGAATGGCAACGAACGAATATTCAACAAACTAATGAAAAATTAACGATATTTCAGCTTCAACCAACAAGGGGACAGACCCATATTGCTGTTCCCTTGTTTCCAGTAAATAGGGCATTGGCAAACATACACGAACTCATTAATGGATGTATTAACCGCGAAAGCAGGTATGAACATGCCATGTATAAGTATTGTTATGATTTGCTGATGCCCATTTGCTACCGCTACACAAAAAACAGGGAAGAAGCAGCAGAATTGCTTCAAATCGGATTTATCCGAATTATGCAGCGATTGGAGGATGTTGATATCAGCCAATTCGAGCCTTGGGCAAAATCAGTCCAGGTAAACTGCATCATTGATAATTGGCGAAAGCACAAAAAAGAAAAAGAATTGCTAAGTGATATTCCGGCAGATGAAGTGAGAGAAGACTTTCATGGCATTAACTGGAATGAAGCAGAGGCAAAACTTAGTATGGATGAACTAAAAATTCAAATCGACAAATTGCCCGAATCTCAAAAACTCGTACTCAATCTCCATGTATTTGAAGGCTTATCCCACAAAGAAATAGCCGAGCAATTAGGGATTGCAGAGTCAAGCTCGCGCTGGCATATTATGCAAGCACGGAATACCCTCAAGAACTATTTGTCAGGCATTTCAACACGTAAACAAGTGAACTATGAAAGGTGAAGAATCAGACAAACTGGATAATTTTCTGAAAAGGAAGGTCAAAGGCAACCCCTATCCCCTGCATGAGGCGGATGCGGAAAAGGCATTGGCGGCACTCGCAGCAAGCCGTAAAGCCACGAAAGCATCATGGCTTATTCCTGCAATTGCATTGATTCTACTTAGTGGGATCGGATTAGTAAGCTCTGCTCTATTGCAAAGCAATCAAACTCAACTTCTTGAAAATGGCACAGATGCAACTCATCAAACACGTGCAAAAGTTGTAACCCCTTCAGAACAAAATTCACAGGAGGAATTGATATCAGGTAATCCGGAACAAGCAAGTTCCAGCGATGTTTTAGCGAAACCCGAAGTGCAACAAGAAAATCGTGTAAGCAATAAATCGAATCAACTTCAACCAAAACCGAAAGCAATTGCTTATACCAACAAACCTATTCAAAGCTTTAATGCAGATGATTTAGCCTTAGCCATCCAAGAAGCAGAAGCATCGAGCTTAAGCGAAGCCATTGAAGGTGAAGATAAAATTGAAACAGCACCACAGAACCTATTGCTTCCGGACATGATTCTATTGAATTCGCGAAGTCTGGCACTTCCTTCTGCCAAGGCCAAAGCAATACCCGGACAAAAATCGATTCCCCCAATTCGCAAACACAACAACTGGACACCGCATCTTGCTTTAGGGCTAGCTGCTTCAACAAATGTATACAATGAATTTGCCTTTCAAGGTCAAGCCTTGGTGCAGTTTCATCCACGGGGCAAAGTTCATTTTTACACGGGAGCCAGTTATAGCCAAACTTTTGGTCAGCTAGCCAGCAGAACCTATGTGCAGAATCGCTATGGATTTGAAAAAGAAGAAACACAGATTAAGCTTGAAACCCGAAAACTGGATTATATTGGAATTCCGCTAGGGATAGGTTTTGATGCCGGAAGTCGACATCAGTTAACGGGAGGCTTTAGGTATTTGGTACTGGTGAACAGCAGGGAACGCGAAACCATACGCGTAAATGGACAAGTGGTATCGGTTGAACAAAAAACAGGCTTCAATCAACCCTTTAACCAGAAAGATTTTTTGCTTGAATTAGGCTATTCCTACAGAATTTATCCGGGAATACACTTGCAAGCAATGGCTTTTCGAGGAACAGTTCCTCAAGGGCAAACAAACAATTCAGAAACTAAAAATGTATTTAACCAGGGCTGGAGGCTGGGACTTTTATGGCAGGTAAGGTAATAAGCAGAATGTATGTTGTTTTTGGGCTAATTTCCATTCTGATTTCATGTAAGCAAAATCCTGAACCTGAAAATCTGGAACAGCAAATTCCGATTGAATTGAAAGGTATGGTGAACGGAAAAGAATTCCTGCTTTCCCTCGGGCAGGAAGGAACAACGGTTCGTCCACAAGCCTATCGTGAATCGGACCAGACCCTGGTTTTAACAACTGAGCTTGGCCAGGAAGAAGAATTGCGGTTTAAAATCAGAGCCAACCGGGAACCTGTGATTCATCCCGATGAAGTCTTGAGGAATGGAATTTACCGCTTTTACATTGACCCTTCCCTTTCGGATAGTTCTGCTGTTAATCGGGCTAAAATTGTATTCAAACCCGAGGATAACAAACCCATCAAACAAGTATTTTGGCGTTTTGAAGATGGAAGTGTATCAACCAAAATCCAACCTGAAAAATTATTTACGGCTTCAGGTTTACAAAACGTTTATTTAAGTGTGGTCTATCAAGATGGCTGCGAAGCCTCTGCTCAGTTACCGGTGCGAATTCATCATTTGCAAAACACAGGTGAGCTTAAAATGGCATGGTCGTTTCCAGACAATAACCGTGAACTTATTCTTCAAACCAGTTTTCCGGATAGTAGCAGGTTGAACACCGTTAACTGGGAGGTAAACGGAACACCTGTTGGACAAGCTGGAAGGGCATTGAAGTTTGAATGTCCGGATTCAGGGATATATCAGGTTTGTGCTTGGATGATAAACGCAGGCGATACCCAGCAAATTTGTCAATTGATTCAAACTCCGGATACCCGCTCATGCCGCGCCAACTTTACTGCCAGCGGGACAACAGAGCAAGACCAGCCCACATTTTATTCGGTTGAAGTTAGCTACAAAGATGCACAAGGTAACCTTTACAGCAGTTCCGAAATCATTCAAAATGCAACCAGCTATTTTGAGATCCAGCAATTGAATCCATTCATCAACACTCGCGAAGGCAAACAAAGTAAAATTGCCAAGCTAAAATTCAGTTGCTTACTGAAAGGAAAACGTGAAATAATCAGCCTAAAAGACTTTGCAGGTAAAATTGCTTTTCAAGTGGAGGAATAATCCACTTGACTAAGATTTGTCATTTTGCAAACACTACCGAAATACGCTAATATTGGGCCTTATTTTCTAACCCTTGTATCGTATGACTAAAATTAAAGTTGCCAATCCGGTTGTAGAGCTCGATGGAGACGAGATGACCCGGATTATCTGGAAATTTATCAAAGATAAACTCATCCTTCCTTACCTGGATATTGACATTAAGTATTACGACCTGGGCATGGAAAACCGCGATGCCACCAACGACCAGGTTACTGTTGATGCAGCTGAAGCCATTAAGAAATACCAGGTAGGTATCAAATGTGCTACTATCACTCCTGATGAAGCACGTGTAAAAGAATTCAACCTCAAACAAATGTGGAAGAGTCCGAATGGAACCATTCGGAATATCTTGGACGGGACCGTTTTCCGCGAGCCAATTGTTTGCAACAATGTGCCTCGTTTGGTTCCAAACTGGACAGCGCCTATTTGCATTGGCCGTCACGCATTTGGCGACCAATACCGCGCTACCGATTTTGTAACCCGTGGCAAAGGAAAATTAACCATTCGTTTTGAAGGCGAAGATGGACAAGTGATTGAGCATGAAGTGTACAATTTCAAAGGCGATGGCGTGGCTCTTGCTATGTACAATACCGAAGAAAGTATCCGTGGATTTGCACGCGCTTGCTTCAACCAGGCTATCATGAAAAAATGGCCTTTGTACCTTTCAACCAAAAATACCATCCTGAAAAAATACGATGGTCGCTTCAAAGACATTTTCCAAGAGATTTACGAAAATGAATTCAAAGCTGAAATGGATAAAATTGGCATCACTTACGAGCATCGTTTGATTGATGACATGGTTGCTTCTGCTTTGAAATGGAATGGAAACTTTGTTTGGGCATGTAAAAACTACGACGGAGACGTTCAATCTGATACCGTTGCCCAAGGTTTTGGTTCACTTGGTTTGATGACTTCTACCTTGGTAACTCCGGATGGTCAGGTGATGGAAGCTGAAGCTGCTCACGGCACCGTAACCCGCCACTACCGCGATCATCAGGCAGGAAAACCAACCTCAACCAACCCAATTGCCAGCATTTTCGCATGGACAAGAGGCCTTGAGTTCCGCGGAAAGCTTGACAATAACCAAGAATTGATTCGCTTCTGCCAAGCCTTAGAGCAGGTTTGTGTTGAAGTTGTTGAAAGTGGCAAAATGACCAAAGACCTTGCCGTTTGCATTCACGGGAATAAGGTAAGTCATGGCGAACACTACTTATACACTGAAGAATTCCTTGATGCGCTGGATACTGCGCTGAAAGCCAAATTAGCCTAAGCAAAAAGGCAGCCCGAGTGGCTGCCTTTTTTTATGTCTTTATTTTGGGTTGATAATAATCCGAATTGGCATCAAGTTCATTAGCTATCCAGCCAAGCTTTAAATTCTGAAGCACGTTCGCGCGAAACCAGAATTTCATCGTCCATGCTGCCTTGAACAGTCACTTTCAACTTGCCATTGAAATAAGAATGAATATCCTTGATGGATTGCATGGAGGCCAGGTATTGCCTGTTCAATTGAAAAAACTGACGCGTTTCGAGCATACCCGATAACTCCTCTAAGGAATAATCAATGACATACCTTGCACCCTCTTTGGTTGTGAGATAAACCATTTTATCTGCGGCCTGAAAAAACAAAATATCTTGAACCGGGACCGTAATTAAACGCTGTCCTTGCTTCACCAAAAAGCGTTCTTTGGGAGTTGTTGAATTCCCCTTTATCAATCGCAACAAATCATCATAACCTTGCACCCTGTTTTGCGAACCTCCACGTAAGCTTTCATACTTGGTGAATGCAGCAGCTAAATCGTGCTGGGTAACCGGCTTCAACAAATAATCGATGCTGTTTACCTTAAAGGCTTTGAGCGCAAATTCATCATAAGCCGTTGTAAAAATCACAGGAAACTGAATTTGAGCCACAGAGAACAACTCAAAACTTTGGCCATCTGCAAGTTCAATATCAAACAATGCCAAATCAATTTCCGGATGCATTTCTATTAAATTGGCTGCTGATTCAATACTATCCGCTGTGCCCAAAATGCGGTATTCAGGCCTCACTTCTTTAACCAATTTTATGATTCGGTTCAAGGCCGGTGTTTCGTCTTCAACAATTACAATGTTCATGGTTATGGTCTATTTTTTTTGATTGCAACACCAAGCGGCAATCCTATTCGTATCAAGATTAACTCATCTACTCAAATCGGGAGAACTCCAATCTTTAGGCTAAAGAACTTAGTTTTTTAACAAAGGAACACGCACTTCAAAAAAACCATTCCCCGACTGAATCAGTACCTCGTCCTTGGTAAAAAAGCGGTAACGGTTTACAATATTGCCCAGCCCTACCCCATTGCTTTCTCTAAGAATCCGCTTGGGTTGAAGCGAATTCCGAATAAATAATCGCTCATCCTTAACACCAATTTCAATCAACAAAGGTTTGTCTTTACTGATTACATTGTGCTTGATGGCATTTTCCATAAGCAATTGCAAAGTAAGGGTTACCAATTGCTTATTCTGCTCCATTTCAGGAACCTGAATTTGAACCTTCAAATTTTCACCAAATCGAATTTGATTCAGGTAAACATAGGCACTTAAAAATTCCAATTCCTCTTTCAAGCTTACCGTTTCTTTTTCGCGCTGCGACAACAAATAGCGGTAAACGCTGGCCAAATTTTCAACAAAGCGGGTGGCAGTTTTGGGTTGCTCTTCAATTAAACTAGTTAAGGTATTTAGTGAATTGAATAAGAAATGTGGGTTGATTTGATTTTTTAAACTTTCAAATTCAGCCGCGATATTGTTCCGTTTTAACTCTTCTTTCTCGGTTAAGGTTTTCTTCCAATGTTGAAAAAATTCAAGGCTAACAATAATGGCATTTATCATCAAGGTGATGACAATGGAAATGATTAAGGAATACCATTTTTCTTTTTCCAAAAGCCGGCAATCCAAGCCATGGATTAAGGGGAACAAAAGCTGGTTGTAAAGAACCTGAATTAGAATAGGAAGCAGTATCGCAATTCCAACCGACAAACCCAAACGCAATGCTGGTTGTGTTTCCCATTTTACACGCTTATCAATCAACCCCAATACCAACAAATTGCCATTCCAGATTAATGAAATAAACAAGAAATTGCTAAAGATGGTCAAACCAAGATTGCGATTGGCATCAAGCAACTCGTCTCCTTTTCCGTATGCAAAACCCAGGACAAAGAATACCGACATGGCCAAAATAATCAGCTGCCGGATAAGCAAAGCGCGCAATGAAAATTCTGTCTTCATTAAAAATAAATGCGGTAGAAAGGTACCGGAAATAAGCCAATTTGATACAAGTCTTGGATTTTACCGGTTTGGGCATTGAACTGTTGGGTAAAGATGTTTTTGCGATTGGTCAGGTTTTGGATTTCAAGTCCCCATTCCTGGGTCATGCGTTTGCTATTTGATTTATACGCTACCCTTAAATCGGTGCGGAAATAATCTTTAAGCCTGTTTTCGTAGGAACGTTCCTCCACCGCAACTTCATAACCCAGTTGGGCTGATTTGGCCTCATCTATGGGGATATAACGCCTACTTCCAGCCCAGGTAAGTTTACCACTGATGGAAAGCACATTGGCAGCACCCAGTTTCCATTCCTTGCCATACAGCACATTGAAAACAAAGTTGCCATTGAAGGCGGTATTGCGCCAAACCAAATCGCTTCCCTGGTATTTGCTTTCGTACAAGGATAAAGTTGCTAAGTAATAATAACCCTTGCTGAAGTATTTCTCCAGGGTGAATTCAATACCGTAATTTCTTCCCTTTCCAGAATTTACAAGGCTATCAAAATTGGGTGCACCGAATTGCGCTCCGTAATTCAATACCGAAATGGTGGAGGGATTTTGCGTAACAGGAATATTGTATAAATCCTGGAAATACACTTCTGTTTTAAAGCGCACATCCTGCCCCAAATTGGTTTCATAGGCCAAAACAAAGTGGTGCGCCTTCGACATTTCAAGGGCTTTATTGCTCAATAGGTAACCGTTGTTTAAGGTATCAACCAAAGTTTTTTCAAAATAGGTAATCATGGGTTGAACCTGACTATGGTGACCATATCCCAGGCTTAACGAGCCCCAATTGTTCATGCTATACCTGAAACCGGCACGCGGATCAAGCGAGTGTGTATTGTTTAAAAAATAGTGGTTGTAATGCAGTCCGGCATTGAAACTTAGTTGGGTGGAATACCTGTAATTCCAATTGAGGTAAGCCTGACCCAAATAAGTATGTTCATCAAAATCAATCATGCTCCGGTAGCGGTTTAAAGCCGTTGCCCAAACACTGTCTTTTGTAAATCCTCCAATGCGTGAACCAATAAGCCCAATTTTGAAGGTATTTCGTGCATTCCATTTTTGATTGAAATAGGTATGCAACATGGTTTTTGTGAACGAGGTGGTAGAATTAAACAGGTAAAAAGACTGGTTGGAAGGATTCAGCGAATCAACCCGAACCCGATTGCTTTCACCCGAAACGGAAAGCACAGATTTTATGAAAGCATGTTTGTTAAGCATGGCCACATGACTTAATCCAATCACACCCATTTTACTACTAAAATCAACATCCTGAGGCACTGCCTCTTTCTTTCTATCCTCCTCCGACAATTTAGAATCTTGCAATTTGGTAGAGCTGGTGCCACCAATTCCCCAAAGTGAGAAATTGCCCAATTTGGTATTGGGAAGATTTACTTTAAATGTAGCATCCTGATAAAAAGGAATGCCACTATCCCCAAACTTGATACCTAAAGCATCAAAAAAAGAAAGAGTAGAATAGCGGTAAGAAGCCAGGTAACTGCTTTGTCCCTTTTTGATTGGACCTTCGGCGAGCAACTCCAAGCCATTGAAACCAATTTGACCAATGAACTCGCGTTTTTCGTTGTTTCCATTGCGCAATTTTAAATCGAATACACCTGCATTGGCATTGCCGTATTCTGCAGGAAAAGCACCGGTAAGGAAATCGGAATTGGCTAAGGTATTGTTGTTGAGAATAGAAACGGGACCACCATTTGCCCCTTGGTTTGAAAAGTGATTGGGATTGGGAATATCGGCTCCTTCGAGGCGCCAAAGCAAACCCAGCGGGGAATTTCCGCGGATAACAATATCGTTGCGTTGGTCGTTTCCGCCTCCGGCAACCCCTGCAAAATTTGCCGCCATACGCGAAGGATCCATCAGTGAACCCGCATAGCGGTTGGCTTGGTCAATGGTAAAGCTACGACCTGAAACCAGCACCAATTCATTATTGGGAGCGCTTTTGTTTGATTTAGCGGTAATAAGCACCTCGCGGGTGCTCATAATTTTCTCGGTAAGTTCAATGGTAAGCACCACCTCTTTGGCCGAATTCACAATGATATCGTTGAGGTAGCGGTCTTCATAACCCATATAGCTTACCTTGATGGATTTTCTGCCCAGAGCAACTTTGTTGATTCTGAATTCACCTTTTTCATTTGTGCTGGCCCCGTAGTTTTTCACCTCATTCAAAAGAACGATGGTAGCACCCGGAAGCGGTTGTTTGGAATCCTTATCCAGCACCAAGCCCCTAACGGTTTGGGTAAGTTCGGGCGATTGTGCTTGGGCCAATGCGCTAATCAAAAAGAGCAAAGAAACTAAGAATTGTTTGGTCATGGCTGAATAGATTATGCAACAAAAATGAAAGGAAGCCAAAAAACAAAAAACACCATCACGACCAGCCGTAAGAAATGCAGTATGAAGCGGGAAAGAGGGGGAGTGAATTAGAAAAGAACAGTTGGCTATTCGTCAAATTTAAAAAGTTATGAAAATTCGGGTTAGGGGTGGAAGCGGATACCACCTGCAGGGCAGCTAATTGCGGCTGTTTTGGCAGGGCGGCGACCAAAGAAGCCCGGCCTGCCAAATTACAGGCGCATTGGCTGACCAAGGGTGTAGCAGCGGACGACCCGACCCTTGCCGGAACGCATCTTGATTTCCCGGAGCAATTTGTTAGGCAAGGGGAACCCCCAAAAAAGAATTAGAATGGTGCCGGATTTGAAATTAAACCACGGCTTCCACGGAACGGATTTGCGGTATGGCGGCTTTAAGTCCGCTTTCGATGCCTGCGCGCATGGTCATGTGGCTCATGCTGCACGAACTGCAATTGCCCAGCAAACGCAGGCGCACATCGAGTTCGGGGGTTACTTCAACCAATTGCACATCGCCACCGTCGGCCTGAAGAAAAGGGCGCATGCCGTTGAGGGCGATTTCGATTTTTTCTTCAATATTCTCCATACTAGGCGTTTTGTGCTGGAACAAGATTGGCGTTTAGAACAGCGATTTGGCGAGCTACTTTCTCTGCAATTTGGAAGAATGCCTTTTGCACCGGAGTTCCCTGGCTGAGGACAGCAGGCTCGCCGGAATCTCCACCTTCGCGAATTTCCATGTAAATAGGCACTTCGCCGAGGAAAGGAACATCCAACTCGTTCGACATGGTTTTGCCGCCACCGTAACCGAAGATATGGTATTTGTTTTGAGGAAGTTCAGCAGGCGTGAAATAGGCCATATTTTCAACAATTCCGAGTATTGGAACTTTTACAGGAGTCATGGCGAACATGGTAGCTGCTTTGTAAGCATCTGCCAAAGCCACCGCTTGCGGAGTTGTTACCATAACAATACCTGTTAATGGAACCACCTGAAGCATGGTCAAGTGAATATCGCCGGTACCGGGAGGCAAATCGAGAATGAGGTAATCGAGTTCGCCCCAATCTGTATCGTTTACAAATTGCCTTAAGGCTGATGAGACCATGGGTCCACGCCAAACAACCGCTTGCTCAGGTTTGATTAAAAAGCCAATTGACAGCAATTTGATTCCAAATTTTTCAACGGGAACCATGAGCGATTTTCCGTCCACATCGCGCATCATAGGTTGGCTATTCATTTCGCCAAACATCATGGGGATTGATGGACCATGGATATCGGCATCGAGTAAACCCACGCGGGCACCCATTTGCGAGAGTGCGAGTGCCAGACCGGAAGAAACCGTTGATTTTCCTACTCCACCCTTTCCGGAAGCCACTGCAATAATGTTTTTGACATTGGGTAATACCAGTTTATCGAGGCGGTTTGAAGTTACGTTCGCCGTCATTTCTACCTTAACCGAGATATGAGGGCCAAAAGCTTTTTGGATGGCGAGGACACAATCCTTCTCGATTTTTTCTTTGAGTGGACAAGCAGGCGTAGTAAGGACTACGGTGAATGACACTTCATCGCCGGAAATCCGGATATCGCGAATCATATTCAGGGAAACCAGGTCTTTGTGCAGGTCGGGTTCCTGAACGGTAGAAAGTGCTTTGAGAATCTCTTTTTCGGTCATGGCAAAACGGAATCAGGGGGCAAATATGCGAAGAGGATAGGAAATGGCCTAAGGAGGGGATGAAATTTATATCAGGTAAATGTAAAAAAGCGGCGGCGGGGCAAAGCCCCGCCGCCGCTTTCACACGACTTGCAATCAATTCTTATTGACGAACCAGTTTCTTAACTAGAACCTGATCGCCCAGATTCACGCGTAGGAAGTAGATTCCGGCAGGTGCCTGATTCAATGCTGATACATCAATTAAATTGTCTGCATCTTTTACTTGAACCACGCCACTAGACCAGCTTCTTCCTGAAAGATCAATCAACTCATACGATGCAGCAGCATCTGCTGTTGACGAAATCTTCATGGTAAATCCTTCGTTGAATGGATTTGGATATACTTCAAGCTCCATTCCTTCGCGGTCTTTTCCGAAATCAACTGCTTTCACTTTTGAGTATTCGTATGAACCATCAAGGTCAACAATTTTCAAACGGTAATAAGCCATTCCAAAATTGCTGATTTGTGCAGCATTGATATCGGTAAACTTGTAGCTGTTGCGTACCTGACTATTTCCGGCAGCTTTAACTGAACCCACATATTCAAAGTTTTCACCATCCAATGAGCGCTCAATCTCAAAGCTTCTTGAATTAATCTCACTGCTGGTTGTCCAGCTTAAGTCGGCATCTTCTGCTCTACGTGCAGCATCAAAGCGAGAAAGCACTACTGGCAGCGGTGCAAAATCTGTAGTACCTGTAAAGTCAGAGAAATCTGTCAAGAAGGTAGTACCAAAGTTATTCAATACAGTATCTACAGTAGTGAATGTGCTTCCAAAATGCACCCAGGTTCCATTCACACCGGTTTGCTTTTTAGCCAATTTCACATCCGATTTGTTTACCACTTTTCCCATCATGTTTGGATCGTAGCGCAAGGTGAGATCGTAGGTGAAGAAGCTTCCGCCATTCGCCTCAATTCTCCAGTACACATCCATGTAATCGGCACCGGTATTGTTGCCATTGTTGGTTGGGTCTGAAATCAAACCACCAGGGAAATAACGTGGAGTAATGCTGCTTGGCAATGTTCCAGAAGTTCCCCAGGTAATAACAGCAACGGTATCTCCATTGTCAACAATTCGCTGAGTTGAACCTGCAGCAATAGAATCGGTGATTGTGCAAAGCACAGGTAGAGAAGTTGGAGTTATTTCATGTGCACCGATATCAGGAGCACCAGTAATAACTTGAGAAGAACGATTCAAGCCAGCAATATCTTTAGTTACATCAAAGATTTGCTGAGCACGTCCATTCACATTCCATGCATTTACAGACGACTCCAGTGGCTTACAATTGGTGGTTGAGGTAAATGTTACAGGAGCAAACAATGAGCGTGAATCGGATTGATTCGGAATTGAAATCGCCTGTCTTCTGAAGTTGGTGTAGAACGCAGCACCGGTGTAATTGATACCGCTCACAAATCCAAAGTTGGCAGTTCCGCTGAAGTACAGGTTATTGTCAACCTGACTCATGCCCTGCTGTGCTTGAACATTCGCAAGATACAAGGAATAGGAATTAGCAGAGAACAGGATGTTGTTTACCAAACGGATGTTGTTTGAGGCAACTACTTGTGGTGTTGTTGTGCTGGTGGTATTTCCGGAGAAATAAAACGCGTAAGTGGTGGTTGTGGCTTGGCAACGAACGGTGTTTCCGATGAAGCTCGCACGGGAAGCGTTTACCAGGTAAATACCGTACTGCGTATTCACCGACATCATGTTAACCACGTTGCTTTGAATTCTGGCAAAGCCCAATTCGCCGTAATAGTTATTGGTAGCAATGTAGATTCCATAATATCCATTGTAGCTTTGGATGGTATTTGAAATCACCTCGGTTTCATTGGATGCAGAACTTAAGAAAATTCCATAATAACCGTAGTTTGGATGACCATCAATGAAGTTATTTCTGATTTTGGAATTGTTACGGTTCATCAAATAAATGGAAGCCCAATAGTTCTGGAAGAAGGTGTTTGAATCCAAAACCAATCCATTTGAAAACTGAGCAATGATGTTTTGACCACCTACATAAATTCCATAAGAACCAAAGCGGAACTGGTTGTTCACAAACTTCAAGTTTGTTGCGTTATCGCCTGTTGGACCAAACACAATACTGAACAAGTCGCTAGTTGATTGGTTATTCAATCCTTCAAGTACACAGTTTCTGAATTCAACATCACTTGTATTGATATTTTGTGCGCTTAACTTATTGATTGACACAACGCGTCCATAAGTAGTATTGGTATTGCGGAAGGTAATTCCAGTGAACTTCAAGCCTTGGGCACCAAGCAAACGAAGTGTAAAGTTGCTGTTTGCACCAGAGTTTGATGAAGTGATGATTACTGAACTTGCAACACCTGTTGCAGAGCGGAACTCGACCATATTGGTCAGACTTGCACCTGCAATATTGGTGATATCAACTTGAGTGTTATATGTACCCGGAGCAATATTGAATGTGACAGGACCTACTACACCACCACAATTGAGTTTATCAAGTGCAGCTTGAATTGAAACAAAATTGCTTGCTCCTGTTCCTGTTGGGTTGATAGTATAAACTCCACTTAAAGCACCACAGAAAGAGAAAGTTGCTGTATCGTTCAATTTCTGCAAATCAGGAACGCTATTGGGTGAAGTGGTATAAGCTTTGATAGTGGTGAAATTACCGGTAAAGAAGTAACGCTGTGAGGTTCCGCCCAAGCCGCTGCTTGTATCAAACACTACGGTGTCTATTTCACCCGGTAACAAAGTACCAGAGTAGCTTAGCGTCCTTATCAAAGTATCAACCTGATACGAAACATTGCAGGAAGTAAGTGTATTTGTACCGAAGTTACGGATAACAACTGCAACGTCTGTCATACCGGCAAGAGCTGGTTTAGCAGGAGCAAGAATGGCTACAACACCTGCATCTTCAGCTGGTTTAGCAAATTCATACACACCTGGATCAGGACCTAACAAGCTACGCGTATTTCCATCAATATCGTCTGGAACAGATGCAAATGGAACACCAATGCTATCAACAACCGGATTGATTGTACGCAAGTTGGTTGCACTAAAGAAGTTCGGATCAGCGAAAATACTTAGTGAATCCGGGTTGGTAAGCATGGTTAAGTTTAAAGTAGTGCGGTAAGCTAATAAAGAGTTGAAAATATTGTTTACCAGCCTGTACTGATAAGAAGCAGTTGAATAGTAAACGTTATTGTCTACTTGCACATTCAAGGTACCAATAATGGTATTATTGGCGCACCAGATTGCAGTAGCACCCGCAGAAGAAGAGAAGATATTGTTCTTAATAACCAGGTAACCATAAGATGCACTGCCGTAAGAGTAGTACATAGCAGTACTTGCATAAGAACCATCACCTGATGTATTGTGAACTGCGTTGAACAGGTAATCGGTATAAAGATTTCCTGGATCATAGATACCATACGAGGTGTAGGTTGCAGCACCCAACTGAATCATGTTGTTTGCAATCAGGTTGTGGTTTTGTGCTGTACCTAAGTTAGCACTCAGGTAAATTCCATAGCCACCCAACTGACCCAAAATCTGGTTCTTGGTAATGCGGATACCATTGTCAGAACTAAGTACATAAATACCTGCTGAGAAGGTATTCACACCATTACCTGTATTCAGAATCTGGTTTTTGTCGATAATGATTCCGTTTTGGAAGTAAGCATATACCGGATAGTAATAGGCATTCAGGATTCTTGAATTGGTAATTGAGTTGCCAACTGCTTTGGTTGCTGTGGCATTGTATAGGTCGATACCATAGTAACCACCTAAAACGGTACAAGAATCAATGCGGATATAGTTAGCATTGTTACCTGCATTGTTCAAGTTGATATTTGAAGCAGAAGAAACAATACCGGCAACGGTTGAAACAGCGGTTGAAAGTACAGCTACTTTCACGTTTACTTTGACAAAGCTATTGCTATCTGCGGCATTCATCATCAATACACCATAACCGGCAGATGGGTTGGTGGATTCGATGCCAATATTTCTGAACTCAAGATTACGTGTTCCATTAATTAGAACTGTTGCTCTTGAAATTGAACCATCGTGAACAATACGTGTTGTTGCAGAGTCTGCCCCAACTATGTAGATTTTATTTCCTGCATTCAATCCCGGGATCAGACCAAGGAAAGTAAGCTGTTCGTTGTAAACACCTGGTGAAACGAGAACAGTTAATGAACCGGTTACTCCACAGGTATTAATGCTGTTTACTGCTGCACGAATGCTAGTAAAATTACCATTTCCTGCTGGCAATGCCGGATTCACACGAATAGTATCACTTAATGGAGTACAAACAGTAGTTACGATGGTATCATTTAGGTTGAAGCTATCGGTTTGAATATTCGGATTTGATGTCCATGCTTTGATGTTGTAGAAACCTGGGTTGATGAAGTTAAATGTACCTGCTGTAGCAACAGCGGTATCTTCAGCAGCAAGGTTACCAGACCATCCTGTTGGAGTTTGAGTTACACCATTCACCGACCAGTTCAAATCGGCAGAGTACAAAGCAGATGTACCAAAGTTTTTCAACACTACATTGATATCATTCAAACCTAATGAAATTGGGTTTAAAGGAGCAGTGAAGCGAGTCAAACCTGCATCAACCGGAGGCACCGTAAATTCATAAGAACCGATATCAGGAGTTGTTGAACGTGGCTGACCTGTGAAATCGAATTGCACATCAGGAGTTGCAAAACCAATATTGTTCAATGAATCTGCTCCAGGCTGATAGAAATCTGGATTGATATAAGATCTGAAACGTGGATTGGCTTGAACACTGTTTTGGTCGTAAGCAGATGAGTTTACCAATTTCCATGCATTCAAATCGAGCTGGTTAGCGGAATAATAACCCAAGAAGGTATTGGTTCCGGCATTGCCCATAAAGAAGGCGTTGTTGTTACATACATAACCTGCACCGGTTGTTGCAAAATAAAGGGCATACTTGTTACCTGTACCACCGCGATTCAAGTAGAATATGTTATTACGAATGGTGGTAGTGGTTGGTGTTCCGGAATTGTAATACAAGTAAGTTACAGCAGTAGCAGTGCTTGTTGGATGATCCACTACAAAGGTATTGTTCCACAAACGGAAGTTCTGAGCTGATAGCTGATAGAAACCGTATAATGTACCATTGAAGCGAATATTGTACATCATGTTATTGCTGAATATTACCGGCCTTGCGGTAGGAATATTGGTTGCAATAGCATAGTAAGCGTAGAATGTACCTGTTGAGGTTTGCAACATCTCAAATGGCTGTCTAACCACATTTCTGTCGAAAGTATCTTGAGCCATTCCACTTGACATGTAGATACCGTAGTGTGTTGTTGGACTCGCTTTGGTTGGACGAGACATTACATTACCGCGGTAAACACCTCCGGCGCTGTACATGATATACATGCCATACACTGTGAAATCGCGGATGGTATTGTTTGTTACACGGGTTGTATTATTAGCAGTACCGTTGGTATTGGTAGGAATAATAATCATTCCGTAGTATGGTCCACCATTTGAGCCACCTGTAATGATATTGTTTGAAAAGGTATTGAATGAACCATTGATACCTGTGGTTGTCAATGAGGTGGAAGTAGTACCAGTCAATGCAATACCTGCCGAACCACTACCTGTTGTAACAGAAATATCAATAAAACAGCTGTCAATGGTATTGAAATCAGAACCTGCTGTAAGTATAAAACCTACACCATAGTTCACATTCAGCGACCGAACTCTTAAATTCTTGAAGGTAACATAGTCTGTTCCAATTAAGTTGATGATACCAATTGAACCAGGGTTGGTATTGTTAAACTGAACCTCTTCGTTGTTTCCATTGATAAAGATTGAACTAATTGCGCTGATACCCGGAATAGTGCCAAAGAATACCTGCTCATTGTATGGGCCGGAACCTTGAACTACGCTACAAGAAATTGGTCCTGCAATACCACCAAAAGTTACTGCATTTGAAAACGAAGTGAAGGAAGGAAAGTTAGTTGCACTACCCGGAGCATTTTTGTTGATGGTATATGAACCACCAGGAACAACGGCATAGATATTTTCTGCATAAGCAGAATCGTTATCAATTCGAGCATCGGCACCTGAATTTGGAGAGGATGTCCAGGCTGCAATATTGAATCCGGTTAATGCAGTTAAGGTAAAGTTACCAATGTTTACGTTGGCCGATTGGCTACCACCCGCTAGTGAACCTGTCCAGGCGAATGGAGTTTGAGCAACGCCGTTTACTGTCCAGTTAATTTGTACAGATGTAAGTGTTGTTGTTCCGGAATTACGAATTTTAACGTTAACTGGAACCGCACCTGGCAATAAAGGAGCAGGAGGAACTACTACCTCTGCAACACCCGCATCGGTGCTGGTTGGAGGTGTAAATTCCAAAATACCCGGATCGGGAGTGGTGGAACGAGGTACTCCATTAATATCGGTAGGAACAGTTGCTGTTAGGTTTGCACCCTTGTTGTTGATGAATCCATCGGTTGGAGTAAAGTTACCTGTGGATGGACTAACAAATCCTGGATCCGTGTAAACACTGTTGGAATCAAATGCACCGGCATTTGCTGTTCTCCAGCTGGCAAAGGTTGGGTAATTTAAACCATTGTAATAGCCTACATTAGAACCCGGGCCTTGTTTAAAATAAACGTTGTTGTTGAAATTGAAAAGTGTACCCGCATTGGCAAGATAAACATTGTACACAACGCTGCTTCCACCCCTTTTTATTGAAACGATATTGTTTCTGAAGTCAATTCCTAATCCTGAAGGTGAGCCTGAATGGTAAAAACCATAGGTTTGATAAGAGCTTGAAACAGTAGAATTGGCTTGATCAAATGAAATGGTATTGTGGTAAAAACGCCAGTTGTTACCAACGGAGGAGTAAATCCCATAAAGTGTTCCATTTCCTCTAAAATCAAAGATTTGATTATTGGCGCATATACCAGGGCCAGTAGTTTGAGTATTTGGAGTAAACAAGGCAATGCCATAGGCCGTATTTGTAGTTGTCGAACTGGCACCAAAAGGTAATGATATTTTGTTACCTATGATTGAATCCGACCTATTGCCATTCCAAAGCGAGATTGCATAAATTGTGGTTGTACTTGTCCGAGTTGGATTGGAAATGATATTATCCTTTAACAAGGTTCCATTGGTATTGGAAAGGTAAAATCCATTGTAAAAAAAGTTCTGAATTACATTGCGAATAAACTTGTTGTTTGAGGCTGTAGCTGAAGACGACTGAGGCAATAGGGTAACCGCATAGTAAGGTCCACCTGTTGTTGGGTGCCCCAAAATGGTATTATCTGTAAATAAGTTATTCGCTCCATTTGCACCTGCTGTGGTAACTGAAGTTGTACTATTGGTAAAGCAGATACCCACCGAATTGGCGGAGCTGGTAGAGGTAACTGCGCTAATATCTATTGTACAATTCCGTACTTGATTATTGTTTGCATTTGTCCAAAAATGAATACCCCAACCATATGTTGCATTGGTTGTTTTGATTGTCAAACTATCAAGAGTAACCCAATTGGCTCCTGTAAATCTTATTACATGCCTTAAAGTGACATTGCAATTGTACTGAATGGTATGCCCTTTACCTGCCACGCGTACAGTATTGGTTGAGGAAACACCGGGAATAACAGGAATTTCAACCTGATCATCATGAATTAAAATACTTCCGGCAAATTCAAATACAACTGGTCCTGAAACGCCAAACGGCGCACTGTTTGATGGCCCACCATCAGTTCTGGCACCGGCACTTGTCATGTAAATGAAAGCCGAATTCAGGTTTCGGAAATTGGTTGCTGTTGCGGCTTGCGTAGAGTCAATGGTGTAAGTCCCCGAGAGCTGCGTTGCCCTCGATTCTTTCCCCCAAAAACTTAACAAAACGGCCAAACAGAAGATGAAAATTTGTGTAGTTTTCATGTTCATATTGTACTGATAATTTTACCCCCTGGCGACATTGCCACGGTAGAATAAAATTAGAGATTAAAAAAACAATAAAGCAAGCACCCTTTCGTAAAAACTGCTTTCCAAAGAATTTAGGCTCTTTTGGAAAAATTGAAAAAAATCGTCTAAACGCCTGTTTTTAAAAGAAAAATATTGATTTAAGTCATTTTCCATTAAGAGGATTTCTGAGTATCAAAAAATCATTATTTAGAATATTTTAATATAATTTTCTTACTAAAAAATGGCAATAACTTTTCAGTTGTTGCTTTTTTTCTGCAATTCCCAACCAAATTTCCTGCTTTGGATATCGAAATGCCAAGGATTAATTTCCGAGTTTTACCCAACGCTTAGACCCTGTTGCTCCGGAAGCCAGCTTAAATCGAATAATGTATATTCCTTCCAGCAGCTCATTTACCAAATACAGGTTTTCCGAGTTCGGTAACCATGTCTTTACCAAGGTCCCTCTACCATCATAAACTTGAGCAAATTCCAGCTCATCCCATTCAGGCTTTAATACCAGGTAATCTGTACCCGGATTTGGGTAAATCAGCAAACTTCCTTGCTCCATGTTTTGGTGCAACTCTTCTTTGGTGTTTATTGCTTGTCCCTGTTTTAAAAGTGCTTGCAGTGCATACATCTGAATCCCAGAAATCTTTATCGGTCCTGGAACACTTCTTTTTGCCGCATTGAATGCCAGATTTATTCTTGAAACAGAAACCGGAATGGTAATGACCAATTCATATTCTTGCCAATTGCTAGTGTTAGCAGGAATCATCAGCGTTTGAGATGCAAACCCACCCTCGGGATAACTGATTACTAAGCGGACAGAATCACCGGCAAAACCTTTGGTTGAAATTTTGAAAGTATTGGCACCCTTTTCCAATCCTCCCAAACCATTCACATTTGTAATTATCCCGTTGGAAGTCCTTTGCCAATTGCGATTTCCGCTTAAGGCCACCCCATCTGTGGTATCAAAAACAGCCCATGGAGTGGAATACCCATCGGGAAAACCATTCCTGTTTTTATCAACCTGAAGCATTGGGAAAATATTCACCAATGGATTTGCAATTGAATCATACAAAACCGCAGCCCATTGTTGGTTGGTAAGCACCGGAATTCCGTTTTGCTTGCACCAAGTTAATAAGGTATCCAGGCGACTTATATAGCCGGTGATTCCACCTGAAAGGTTCGAAAAATGGCTTTGACTAAAGCTACATTGATGCTTAGCTGCATTGTCAGCAATAATTCCTGCAATGCTCGCAGCTGAATTTTGTTCATCCTTGAAATCACCACCATGCAAACCAAATTTGCGAGAGCCATTTGGATTGAATTCGTTGTACACCTTTGCCGAATTACCTGCATAAGCCGCACCAGATGCCAAGGGTCCAACCAATCCGGGACCTGATGAAAACAAATCAGGGCGAAGCATTGGGTAATTTCCGGTTGGCATAAAAAAGGACAGTGGTGCATCAATACCAAAGCTTTGGCAGATTTGCACGGTTCGTTGGCGTAACAGCTGCCAAGCATCTTCCGTTAAAAATACATCATACTGGGTAACTCGTTCATGGGTCAAGCCTGTAAGTGAAGGATAGTTTACAGTTTCGCCCCAAACGGTTTGAATGGTCATGGTATCGGGGTCTGATGCATTCAAATTTCTTAGGTTTGAATAGGTGAAAACCCTATCCAAAGCCGGCACATAAATATTGGAGTAATACACAGAACCATTCATTTGCCTAAACTCACCCGGAGCCTGAGAAATGAGTGTGGAACCATTTATGTTAACCAAGCCCTCTCCTACCCAGGTTGAAGATGCAACGGAGTCTATTTTGAGGCATACTTTTTTTCCGTTGAAATGGTCAACTCCCGGATGTCCAACAAATTGAAGGGTATCGGCATTTGCATTTAGATTGAAGAAAATGGTAGAATGATCTGGAGTGTGGTCTGAAAGTTCGTGGCCAGCCAACCAAATTTCCCTAACCGCATTCCTGTATGCGGTATCCGACAACAAGCGTGAAGCATTTAGGCCATAATTAAACCTCAGTTGATGGCTATTGAATAGATTATTAATTGCTCTCAGGTTTGCAGGCGATTGGTAATCATCGAAACGGAAATTCACGCCAGCCAGTTTCTGGCTAAAATCGAAATTACCAGTGCTTGGCGAAGGTGGTGTAACGGTGGTATCTGAATCCACAGGGTTTGATACACTACCCCAAACTTTCACAAAGAAACTATCCTGATAAGCAACTCCATTTTTGGAACCATTAAACTTTACCCAAGTATCAGATTGGGTGCTAAATTTCAAAGTATCTGAGGCATAGCTGAACCAAGTTGCGGAAGGCGAAAAACTCCATGAATTTAATGCATACTCTGCTCCAAGGGCAACTGTAATGTTCAAGGTATCGCCGGCCTGCATTTCCCAGTTCCGGGAACTGAAATTAAAGTAGGCGGTATCTGCCAGGTTATCCGGATTGCTAACTACAACTTTAATTTTCGCTTCCCCTACCCAAAATGGTTTGCTTTTCTGAACGCTTAGCAAACCGGTTTCCGAATCAAAACCAGCTAACAATTCACTGTCGGATGCAATGGAAATGGTCCAATCCTGCGGACCAAAATATCCATCGGCAATAAAATTGTAAAGCGGTACAGAGTTGAATTGCCCTGTGGAACGAATCGTATCTAAGTAATTTTTCTGAATGGTAGGCACTGCACTTTTGCGCATTTCAGGAAAGGTAAATGCTGCTATGCCGGGAATATTCCGCTTAATCAATACCCAACTTACATTAACACGTGTAATGTTTTGAGGAATGTCTATGGTTCTGGTTTGAAGAGTCCAATCGGGAGTGCCCGCACCAAACATAACCAAACGAGAAGGAATGCTGATTTCCGGAAAACTGAAAATCATGCGAATGGAATCGCCAGGCTGCCCCTTGGTGTACATGCGCAACAAATTGGTTCCTTTTTCCAAGCCACCCAAATTGCTGATTGAAGCCAGGGTTTGATTGTTAGCCGAACCAAAAACGGCTCCTTTGGGCTTACCCGGAAAGCCATCCAATGCCGAGTAAGCGGTGGAATTAATGGTGTAACCATCTGGCAAGCCGTTATTATTCAAATCTTTTTCCAGGCTGGGGATGGTATTTACTCCTTGTAAGGGTATCGAATCAAATAAAATTGAGGCCCATTGATTATAGGTTCTAACCGGAATTGAATGTTGATTCAACCAAGTTAGTACACTATCAACCCGACCAAGAAAAACAGTCCAACCTCCTTGAACATTGTTCATGTGCGACAACCCAAAGCTTTGGTAATGACGCGCCGAACGGTCGGAAATGATATTGGTTAAGGTTTGAAAATTGGCCGACTCCTCATAGAAATCAGGACCTTGCAAGGCAAAACGTCTATTGGCAAAAGAGTCAACCTCGTTGTAGCATTTTTGAGAAGATTGAATATTAACTGCTCCGGCTGTATAGCCCGAAGCGGTAGCAAAATCTTGCACATCAAAACGATTCAACAACGCATAGTTGCCGCCGGGTTGAATCCAGGTTTTGGGTGCCGGAAGTCCGTAAAGAGCAAACAAATCGCGACTCCGTTTTGCAAGAAGAATATTGGATTGAACATTGCTGTTTACATCTTCGGTGCGCACACGCTCATAGGGAATGCTATAAGCGGTATCGTTTCTCCAGGTTTCCTGCCAATAAGTTTGAAGCACCAAGGTATCCGGGTCTGAAGAAACACGATTTGAAACCGAAGTATATACCGCGTATTGATTTCGTGTTGGCAGGTAAACCAAGGCATAATACGGATTTCCATTAATGCCGGCAAACTCACCATTTCCAACTGAGATTAGTCGGTTACCAATTAGGTTTACCAAACCCTCTCCGTTGAAGAAAGTAGTATGTGGCGGATCTACACGCAAACAAACCTTGGTTCCATTGATATGGTCAACTTCTGGGCGACCCGAGAAGGCCATTGTATCTGAAAGTGATCGAACTGTAAAAAATCCCATGTGGTGATCAGGTGTATGATCCATGAGTTCGTGTCCGGAGGCGACAATTTCGCGGAGTGCATTTACCGCTGCTGAATCATTAAACAAGCGGGATGCATTGATGGCTAAGCTAAATTTGAGGCCATGCTTGTTGAATAATTTATTCCAATCGCGCCATTTGGAGGCACCTTGGTGGTCATCAACCCGAAAGCAAACCCCACCAGTTTTGTGCTGTGGACTTTGTGCAAATCCCTGAAAAACCAGGGACAACGACACTAAAAAAGTAAGTAAAGCAGTTTTCATGCGAAGTAAAGGTTAAAGCAAATAAAACGCATACCTACCTAATTATCAACAAGAAGTGTTAATAATTCTTCAAGCAATGAAAAATGAAACGAATGGACAAAAAAAAAGACCGCATTGCGGTCTTAAGTCGGGGTGGCAGGATTCGAACCTACGACCTCCACATCCCAAATGTGGCGCGATACCAGGCTACGCTACACCCCGATTCCCTTAATAATTGGGAGTGCAAAAATAAGGTATTGGTTAATATTTCCAAATGTTTTTCAAAAAACAACACCCAAATCCTCAGCAAAACCAAGCTTACCAAGTCTAATAGCCAGACTAGCAGGCTCTTCTTTTCACTAAAAAAATTGCAATGGCAAGGGCGAATTGCAATTCGCCCTTGCTACAAAGACAAAATAAAAAACCCCTTCAAACTGAGCTTGAAGGGGTTTTAGGTGGCGGAGAGAGCGGGATTCGAACCCGCGATACACCTTAACAGCGTATGACGGTTTAGCAAACCGTTGGTTTCAGCCTCTCACCCATCTCTCCTTAGGCTGAAATTTTAAGGAGTGCAAATCTATGCATGGAGTTGAACATTGCCAACCCTTTTTCAAGTTTTTTCGTAAGAATTCTTAAAAAGTTCTGGCAACGGAATTTGTGTACATCCTAAAAGCCAGATTTATAATCTATTGTAAAGATTTAGAGAATTTTTTGGCGAAGTAAAACGTTTGGCTTGCAGTTTCGGTAATCAAAGCACTTACTTAGTACTAATTTTTCAGCTATGTCAAAAGATACACCCCTTCATTATAAATTCAGAGACCTGAAAGTTTTTGGTTCAACCGAATGGCTAGCCAACAACGAAAAGAAATACCGCCAGGTTTACGATGAATCTGAATGCACGTTTATCTATTGCGAGCTTTCCTTCTTCAATAAGTTATTTGACGAGAATGAATGGAACCTCCAGGTACAACTTAAGTGTATCAACCTAGCTGATGAAAGTATCATCTGCAACCTTTCCGCAGATCGTCCGGTTAAGAAAGAAGAAAACATTGTTTTTATCCGCGAAGGCTGGGGCGTAAAAAGTCCGGGTAGTTTCTGGAGAAAAGGAAGCTACCGCTGGGAAGCTTGGATTGATGGGATTCTTGTTGCGGAAAAGGCTTTCTATATTGTAGATATTGGTCGGGTTACGGAAACCGTTAACCCCTATTTTCAAATAACCGGCTTGCGCTTGTACGAAGGTCCTGATGGAAATATTCCTAAACCCGACAGGCATTACTTATCCATGTTTGATGCACTGGATACCCGGTATGTTTGGCTTGAAATGCGGATAAAAAACCTGGTACACGACCCTGAAACCTGGCCTTGTGAATTGCAATTCTTCTTTAATACCAATACCGGCCAGCTAAAGGGAACCATTGAAAAACTAATTGTGGTTGATAAAACCGAACCCGAATTGGATGTTACCGTTGGCTGGGGCAGCGATCAACGCGGAACCTGGAGTATTGACGATTACAGCATTAGCGTGGTTTTTATGGACCAAATCATTGCCAATGTTCCTTTTGAAGTTGGAGAACATTATTTGGATGAAGTTATTATTGTTCCCAAACTTGACCTTTTTTCTGTGCCTGAAATTCCAGTTGAACCTGCGCCTGTTGCAGTTCCTGAACAAAAAATGGAGGATGTGCTTCAGGAATTGGATGCACTTATTGGTCTGGATTCAATAAAAAAGAAAGTTAAAGAATACACTACCTACCTGAATTTTATCAAAATCAGGAAGGAAATGGGCTTTGACGACAAGGAAAAAATAAACTTGCATGCGGTATTTACCGGCAATCCAGGAACCGGGAAAACCACTGTAGCCAAAATGCTGGGTAGAATTTACCACGACTTGGGCCTGCTTTCCAAAGGACATGTTATGGAAGTTGACCGTGGCGATTTGGTGGCAGAGTACATTGGTCAAACCGCACCTAAAACCAAAGAGGTGATTAAGAAAGCCCGCGGTGGAATTCTATTTATTGATGAAGCTTATGCTTTGGCTAGAAAGAATGATGATTCCAAAGACTTTGGTAAAGAAGCAATAGAGATTTTGCTCAAAGAAATGAGCGATGGCGACGGAGATATTGCCATTATTGCAGCTGGCTATCCGGAAGAAATTACGAGCTTTCTGGAATCGAATCCGGGCATGAAATCCAGGTTCAACATGTACTATGACTTTCCGGATTATACCCCGCAGGAATTGATGCAGATTGCAGATTTTACCGCCCAAAAACGTGGCGTGGTATTCTCCAAAATTGCACGGGAAGTTTTGTATAAAAAACTGGTAGATGCTTATCGCGACAGAGACCGGATGTTTGGCAATGCCCGCTATGTGAATACACTTATCGACGAAAGCAAAATGAACATGGGTTTGCGCATCATGCAAACCAAAGATGTAAAATCCTTAACCAAAGAAGATATCTCAACCATTTTAGAATACGATATCGACAAGATTTTTGCCGGAAAGCAACGCAATCCTGCCGATATTCCTGTGGACGAGGATTTGTTGAAACAGGCCTTAAATGCCTTGCACAATTTAATAGGGCTTGAATCTGTAAAACATGAAATTGATGAATTGGTAAAATTGGTTCGCTTTTACAGAGAAATTGGCAAAGATGTTCGGCAAACCTTTTCACTCCATGCCGTTTTTACAGGAAATCCGGGAACCGGAAAAACTACTGTTGCGCGCATACTTGCACAGATATACAAAGCACTCGGGATTTTAGAGCGTGGCAATTTGGTGGAATGCGATAGACAAGCACTTGTAGGTGGATTTGTTGGACAGACCGCACTTAAAACCGGAGAGATTCTGAACAAAGCCATGGGTGGAGTTTTGTTCATTGATGAAGCTTATTCTCTGAGCGAAGGAGGTGAAAATGACTTTGGCAAAGAGGCCATTGAAACAATTCTCAAACGCATGGAAGATTTCCGTGGCGACTTCATTGTGATTGTTGCGGGTTATACCGAAAACATGAAGAATTTTCTGGAATCAAATCCGGGGCTGCGTTCACGCTTTGATCGGGAAATGCATTTTGAAGATTACAATGCTGCTCAATTGTTTGAGATTGGAAACAAAATGCTGGCTGGAAATGCAATTCACGCTGATGAGGCTGCATCAAACCACTTAAAACAGTATTTTGAAATTCTACATAGCAACCGTAATACCTATTTTGGAAATGCCAGAACGGTTAGAAAAGTGATTGAAGAGGCCATCAAAAACCAGCATCTTCGCTTGGCACAAATTGACTCAGCGAACCGCGATAAGGACATGATTAACCAACTCTTGCTGGAAGACGTAAGCGAATTCAAACTCGACTCACCTCCAAATCCTGAAAAACGTGGAATAGGATTTAAACAAGGTAGCTAAAGCTCAAATTTGTTCATCAACATTCAGCAGATAAAATCTGTAAAGCACTTTAAGCATTTTCCTTGTTAAAGGAAATATAAGAAACAGGAAAAGGAAACTGGCTAGCAAACGCTGGTCAGTTTCCTGCACCGGTAAAAGCAAAAACGCAATACCGATGAGTGCACAAAGCAAAATGACCAGCCATTCGGAAAACTGAAAATTCTTCATGCCCCAAAGCTGAGGCTTGGAGATTATTTTAAGATTAAGAATCCAAGATTCCGCCAAAAACCAAAAAAATCTTGCAAAAAAGAGGGCAAAGCCGGCTTAATAATTGCCTTATTCTTTCTAAACCAATTCTTAAAAATACCGGTCCAAATCTTAAAAAATCTTCGTAAACCACTGATTTATTTAGAAAAGTAGATTTTTTCCTTAACGAGTCAGACAACCCAAACAGGGGCTTTGTTTGTCTAATGGATTTATAAAACCCCATTATCCGCTAATTTCGTCTTAAACCCTTACAGCTATGGCAAAAGAAGTACTTCCACATATTCTGCTTGTTGAAGATGAACAAACACTGGGCACTTTATTGAAGGAGACACTAAAACTGAATGGTTACACATCCAAGTATTGCAAAGACGGGGAAGAAGGATGGCAAGTGTTTCAGAAAGAGCGCTTCGACCTGTGCATTTTCGACGTGAATATGCCCAAAAAGAACGGGTTTGAATTGGCTCGTTTAGTTCGAGAAATAAACCTGAGCACACCTATTTTATTTCTTACGGCAAACTCTTCAGAAGAAGACAAGTTAAAAGGTTTTGAAATTGGTGCTGACGAATACATCACGAAACCCTTCAGTACTCAGGAGCTCATGGCTCGAATAAAGGCGATTTTAAGACGTGTTCAGGCTGCCCAACACGACCAATTGGCGCGAGAGGAAAGCTATGAAATTGGTGGTATGGTGGTTGATATCCCTAACCATTTTGTCGAATTTAAGGGCAGCCAGAAAAAAATCAGCAACACTGAAGCTGAACTCATTAAGCTATTCGTAAAAAATAAAAATCAACTCATTACCCGCAATACCTTGTTGTTAAATGTTTGGGGAAGGGATGATTTTTATACCGCAAGAAACCTGGATGTTTATATCAATAAGCTGCGGAAATTAATCAAAGAAAACCCCTCGCTTGAAATTGTAAATATTCACGGTTCAGGGTTCAAACTGGTTGAAAAGGCTGAAACTTTATAAAAAAATTAAACCAGGGATTGGATAATTTCGTACCATGTCCCTGCTTAGGCTAATATTAACCACAGTCTTACTGATTGTTCTGCCAATTGCGGGATTTTCTGCTGATCTTCAGCAAGACAGTCTTCCTGCCAGGCAAAAAGTGGAGGGATTACTCAGGGAAGCAGCTACGCATTCGGTAAATCAACCCAAAAAAGGAATTCTAGTACTTGAAGAGGCGCTTGGAATAGCACGCAAAAACAACCTGGAATATTTGGAGGGAGAAATCCTGCTTCAACTGGGGCAGAATCAAATACTATTAGGAAACTATCAGGAAGGACGTGATAACCTGCAATTGGCGCTTGGCTCTACTTCCATTTTAGCACAGGCAGAAAAAAAAGCCAGTTGCTTCTACTTGATTGGAGTTTGCAACCATAGGCAAGGCTACCATCCCGGGGCAATTAAGAACTACCTCGAGGCCATTCGAATTTATGAAACTTTACACGACGCCTCTGGAATGCTTAGCTCCTACTCTGCTTTGGCTGATGTGTATTCCCGCATGAATTTGTTCAGCTTATCGGTGGAGTATAACCTCAAAGGTTTACAACTCCTCGAAAATCAAAAAGACCAATTCAGACAAGTTGTTGTTACAGAGAACCTAAGTACAATTTACCTGAACCAAAAAAATCCGGAAAAAAGCAAGGAATATCTATTAAAAACCCTCAGTCTTTACCGTCAACTGGGCAACAAAGCCGGAGAAGCCAATACACTGCAAAAGCTTGGAAGAACAACACTTGAGCTCAATCAGCCTGAGGCAAGCAAAGGGTATTTTGAGCAATCGCTGGTAATTGCTCGTAAGTTTCAAGCCAAGGCAATGGTTGCTGAAAATTTGTGTGGTTTAGGGAAAGTAAATTATCAACTAAAAGACTATGAAAAAGCCAATGCTCATTACCGTGAAGCCATCGCCATTGGAAAAAGTCTTGGCTTAAAAACGCTTTTAGACGAGGCCTATTCCGGACTTTCAGAACTCTACAAATCGCTGAATGACAAGGGAAAATCGAAAGCCTTTGAAGCATTAAGTACCGAAATTCGGGATTCTGTTTTCAATGATTCTATCTTGAAACGTGCTGCAGATTTGCAGTTGCTTTATGAGGCTGAAAAAAAACAGGCACAGATTGACAATTACCGGAAAAGCGAAGAAATACGCGACCTTCAACTGATAAAAGAACGGGAGCTTCGCAATTTCTTCATCATCCTTTCTGTGGTTTTGGTGGGTTTTAGTTTGGTGGTGCTGTATTTCTTTAGGCAAAACCGAAAGATTAATCAGGAACTGAAAATCAGGTATTCTGAACTCCAGCAAAAAAACAATGCCATTGAAGAACAAAAGGAACAATTAACCCAACTTAACCAAGTAAAGGACCGTTTCTTTTCAATCATTAGCCACGACCTCCGCAACAGCCTTACAACTACCAAACTGTATTTCGACCTTGTATCGAATCCCAATTTTAAAGAAGAAGACAATCCCAATCTAACACGCGATATTTCCTATTCCGTCCAGAACACCATTGATTTGCTGGAGAACTTGCTGGTTTGGGCATCGGGACAAATTAAAGGTATCGAAATTAAGCCAACAGCTATTGATTTGTTTGAATTGTGTGAGGAGAATATTCAGTTGGTTGGAGGCCAAGCCAGCCAGAAAAAAATAAGGCTTTTGAATGATGTGGATGCCGACTGTCAGGTGCTTGGCGACAAAGAAATGGTGAATTTGGTAATCCGCAATTTGGTTTCAAATGCCTTAAAATTTACGCCTGAACATGGTGAGGTTATTTTACTGAGTGAAGAAGATGGGGAAGAAATAAAAATCATGGTGATTGACAATGGTGTTGGCATTTCTCCCGAAAAGCAGGCCGAGCTATTCACCCAATACAAAAACACAAGTACAAAAGGAACAGGAAATGAAAAAGGCACAGGCCTTGGCTTGATGCTCTGCAAAGAATTTATTGAACGTAACGGCGGAAGGATTTGGGTAGAAAGTGAAGAAGGCCGTGGAACCTGTTTTACATTTACATTGCCCAAGCATGAAGTTGCTGATTAAATCAATTCTACTTTTGTTGCTAAGTTGGCCAGCTACATCCGTTTGGGCTCAGCAAACTTCAACCGGCTTGAAAGAAGCAGATTCCTTGTATGCAGCAGGTGCGTTTAAAGAAAGTCTGGTGAAATGCCGGGAGCTCTTAAAAACAGAAAAGCCCGAAGAAGAAATTAGATTATTGATGGCCAAATGCTGGTTTTCCTTGAATAATCCCCTTGAACTATTCGCCGAACTTGACCAACTAAACCGGATAAATCCCTGCTATCCGGAAGCCCTTGCATTGGCCGGTCTTTACTTATTTAAACAGAAAGAGTACAAGCAAGCCCGCAAAAAGTATTACTTGGCAATTAACTGCTCGCCACAAACTGCAGAATACCATTTTGATGCAGGGATTGTTGAATCAAAACTTTACCGCTGGAAAACGGCTATTGAGAATTTTGACCGAGCTATTCAACTCAAAAAGAATTATGCCGAAGCATTTGAAGCCCGAGCATACGCCCATAGCATGAGTAAATCGTTTAAGCTTGCCATTCGCGATTACGACTCGGCTCTTTTTCATTCGCCTGGCAATCCGGATTTGTATGTAAAACGGGGTTTGAATATGATCAGTTTGGGGCAAAGTCGTGAAGCGGAACAACTCTTTTCAAGAGCCATTCGTTTGGATTCAACCCGAAAATCGGCTTGGTATTCCAGAGGTAGAGTGAGATTGGAAATGCGGCATTTTAACAATGCGATAGCGGATTTTAATCGGGTATTGGAACTGGATGCGGAAGATGAATTGGCCCTATTCTCAAAAGGTGTTTGTTTGCTTGAAATCAACAAGCGTGAAAATCTGGAACAGGCTTGTGATTGCTTTAAAAAAGCGGCAGAAAAAAATCTAGGACAAGCCTGGGATTTCTTTAGGCAGTATTGTACCCGGTAAACCTGGCAATGATAACGGTATGAAATTCGGAAGAATCCGGATTTGGATAAGGAATTTCTTGCTTGTGCAAAACCACAAAACCTGTTTTGTTCAATGCCCTTAGGATTTGCTGAATCGGATGGTAATTGAAGTAAACACGTAAGCCTTTGCTTCCGGTTTTAAATCCACTCAGGTTTGAATCGCCCTCAACAAAACTGAAATAGAGGATTCCTCCCTCAACTAGACTTTTTGCCGAATCCAAAAAGAACATTTCGCATTCATCCGAATTGAGGTAGGGTATATAAAATCCCGCAAGTATTCCATGAAATCTGGACTGTAGCTCTCCCATTCTTTTTGCGTCGAGAACTCGGCATTCTGCCCTCGGATTATTCTTAGCAGCCAACTCTACCATGGCAGGCGCATAATCTGTTGCCAAGATTTTAAAATCAGGACGCAGGCGAAGCAGGAATTGTGTAATATTTCCGGGGCCACAAGCTAGTTCAAGCAGGTGTGGGTTGGGTTGAGGAATGGCATCACAAAAAAGGCTGTAAGTGGAATTGTACAAATCCATATTCATGAATTTTTCCTGATACAGATTGGCCAGGGAATTCCAGGTTTGAAAGGTTTCTTCAGAAGGATTCATGAAAGAAATAAAAAAATTTGAAGTGCTCTATGAATTTCAGATTGGCGACACAGGCTTAGGGGGAGCAGCGGATACCCTGCAAGCTAGAGGCGGCTGATTGTTGGCTTGTAAAGGCGACCGCAGGAAGCCCTTTACAAGACTTACAAGCAGCCAGCTGAGAGCTTGGAGTGTATGAGCGGATACCCCGGCCTGTTGCCTGCATGCCTTTTGGATTTTTGATTGAATTTGATGGGCAACAGGCAAGCCCCAAAAACAAGAAAGGCTATCGAAATCGACAGCCTTTCTTGATGAACTATTGTTTGTTTTCTTCTTTTTTAGCAGGTTCTGCTTTAGCCTCAGATTTGTGGGCACAGCAGGATTTTTTGCCAGATGAAGGAGCGCATGATTTTGACTCTTTCTTATCGGCGCAGTGTTTGTCGTCTTTCTTTTTTGACTTCTCTTCTTTAGCAGGTTTTTCTTCAGCAACTGCTTCGGTTTGAGCTGCCGGAGTAGTGGTGGCAGCGGCAGAAGCAGGAGCCTGAGCTTTAGCTCCAATTACCATAAAGGCGCAAAAAGCGGCTGATAACAGTACTTTTTTCATATTGAGTTGGTTAAGGATTTACTAACGAAATTACCAAAAAAGGTTAGAAATAAAAGTCTGAATGGTGTAAAAAGACTTAAACTTCTGCTAAAACGGTACGTCCGCCTTTAACCACTTGGTTCAATTCAACCTTGATTTTGGCATCAAGAGGAAGAAAAATATCTACGCGTGAACCAAACTTAATGAAGCCCATTTCGCCGGCTTGGGAAACAGGTTGTCCTTCTTTAAGGTACCAAACAATGCGCTTGGCAAGGGCTCCTGCAATTTGGCGGAAGAGCACCTGAACACCATCTTTACGCTCGATAACGGTTGTGGTACGCTCGTTTTCGGTTGAACTTTTTGGATGCCAAGCTACCAAGTATTTTCCAGGGTGGTAGCGGAAATATTTAACAATTCCTGCAACGGGATTGCGGTTTACATGCACATTGAATGGACTCATAAACACCGAAACCTGAAGGCGTTTTTGACCGTTGAAAAATTCGGGTTCTTCTACCTCCTCAATAACAACCACCTTTCCATCGGCAGGTGAAATAACCAAATTATCGCCCAAGGTTGGGGTGATGGATGGATTTCTAAAGAATTGCAAAACGATAACCAGCAGTATCACAGAAATTCCCAATAGGATATTTTGCAACCAGGTTAATTCCGGTAAAAAGTAGAAAACGAGACCGTTAAGTGCTCCAAGCACCAACAGAGAAAGAAAAATAGTAGCCTTACCTTCGCGATGTATCATGTAATAAAATTAAAAAAAACGCAGTGCACAAAAGTACACTGCGTTACAAAGAAATTAAAACTGAGGATTATAAGCCAAATTTGCCGCGAAGTTTTTCAACATCTGCAACTTTTTGGATAGCTACCACATAAGCAGCAATACGCATGCTGATGTTGTATTTCTGGGCAGCAGCATAAACTCCTTCAAAAGCGGTTTTCATCACCCGGTCGGCACGACGGTAAACGCGCTCTTCTGTCCAGAAGTAACCCAAACGGTTTTGAACCCATTCGAAATAACTTACGGTAACACCACCGGCATTAGCAAGAATATCAGGAACTACTAAAATTCCTTTTTTGTTCAGAATTTCGTCGGCACTGGCAGATGTAGGACCATTTGCACCTTCAACAATCAGTTTGGCGCGGATACGGTCTGCATTTTCTTCGTTGATTTGGTCTTCCATAGCGGCAGGTACCAATACGTCAACATCCAGTTCAAGAAGTTCGGCATTTGTAATTTTAGAACCACCGGTAAAGCCTTCAAGTGTTCCTTTGTTGGCATCGCGGTAAGCAATAGCAGCTTCAATATCCATTCCGTTTGCATTGTAGTAAGCGCCACTAACGTCGGAAATAGCAACAACCTTCATGCCTTGAGAAGCCAGCAATTTTGCTGAAATGCTTCCTACGTTACCAAAGCCTTGCACGGCAGTTGTAGCACCAACCGGGTTGATACCCAATTTCGAAAGTGCAGAGCGGGTTGATACCATAACGCCACGGCCTGTAGCTTCAACACGACCTAATGAACCACCAAGTACGATAGGTTTACCTGTAACTACAGCAGGAGTTGAACGGCCAACCAATTTGGAGTATTCGTCCATAAGCCAAGCCATTTCCTGTGGACCTGTGCCCATATCTGGAGCTGGAATATCTTTATCGGGACCGAAAACATCCACCATCATATCGGTGTAAGCGCGGGTTAAGCGTTCAAGTTCGCCTTTGCTCATGCTACGCGGATCGCATTTGATACCGCCTTTTCCACCGCCGTAAGGAATACCTACAACAGCGCATTTCCAGGTCATCCAAGCTGCAAGTGCTTTTACTTCATCCAGGTGAACATCCATAGAATAACGGATACCTCCTTTGGAAGGACCGAGGTTTGCATTGTGCACCACGCGGAAGCCTTCGAATACACGCACCTTACCATCATCCATGGTAACGGGGATGTTAACGATTACTGTTTTTTGAGGAGCAATTAATACGTTGTAATCACTTTCGTCGAGACCAAGAATTCTTGCGGCTACGTCGAAGCGTTTTTTCATTGACTCGAATGGGTTTTCCGAGCTGTGCTTGATCACATTGTCACCTGCCATTGTATTAGTGTTTGGTTAAAAAAGTTGACAAACTTAACTGAAAATCTGAAAATGTCTAATGCCTGTTATCAGGTTGTTAAGAGAAGATAAAAATAAACTGCCGGGGCTGAAATAAATACCCCATCAAATCGGTCGAGTACACCTCCATGACCGGGTAGTATTGAGCCACTGTCTTTGATACCCAAATTGCGTTTAAGCAAAGACTCCACCAAATCGCCAAAGGTTCCAAAAATAACTACCAAAGCGGCGACTATCATCCAATCTTTGGCACTCAAATCATCCCAAAATAAAGAAAGTACGAAACCTGTTCCTACGGTTAGAATTACGGCTCCAATCAAGCCTTCCCAGGATTTTTTAGGACTTACCCGTTCAAACAAGCGATGCTTTCCGAACTGTCTACCTACCAGGTATGCAAATGTATCGCTGGCCCATTGCAGGATGAAAAAACCAAGAGGCAGGGTATAACTGTAGCTGATGGAATTGAAATAGCCAAAGTCGGCAAGCATGCTCAAAGGAGCACAGATATAGAGAATTCCAAGCACCTGAAAGGCAAGCGTTTCAAATTCTCGACCAGTATTTTCAAAAAGTTTGATGAGCACCAAAGCCAAAAAAACTGGAATCAAATGGTAGAACCAAGCTAAGGATAAATTTCCACGGATGATAAAAATAAACATGAGGTTGATTACCGAGCCGGCAATTACCGCCAAGTATTTTTCAATCCAGTTTTTATCCGGAAGTAGGAGTTCAAAAAACTCCATGAGGCAAAGGAGATTTATGACAAAAATGAGACCGAAGAACGTCCATTCGCTGAATAAAGTTCCTCCAACCAACGCCGTAACAAAGAGGCTGCCGGTAAGGGTTCGTTGCCAAAAATTATTCATGGTATTTATTTTCTAGAAGGTTGATGGCCAATACTACCTGGTCCCTTCGGCAATGCACTTCAGCCATGCCGAATATGGGATAAGCAGAATCAATTTTATTTACAATGATGGCGTTAATTCCTTCATCAATCAAGAAGGTTTTCACCAACTCCGCCTTCAGATTGTCGCCTGTTCTGAACACCGGAACCCAATCACTCATGTGCTTCTAATCTTCTGAACTGTTGTTTGTGAAACCAAATCAGCATCAAAACACTAAGTACTGCGCTGAGTAAGGAAACCCAAAGTGGAAAATGATAATCTTCTTTAAAAATGGCCACATTGGGGTATTTTTCAAGCAAAACAAAACCGGTTAAAGCCAATGCATTATTTACAAAATGTGCCAAAACCGGCACCCAAATACTACCTGAATAATGGTACAAATACCCCAAAAAAGCACCCAATACCAAACGAGGCATGAATCCATAAAACTGACCATGAATTGCACTAAAAACAAAAGCAGCAAACCAAACGGCTAAATGTGGATTGTAAAATACCGAACGGGTAAAGTTTTGAAGGATGCCCCGGAAAAAGAACTCTTCGGCAATGGCCGGTAACAAAGCCATAACTATCAAACTGATAAAAAAGGCTTTTGCATTGGGCGAAATCACCATAATCTCGGTTAATTCTCTCGCTTGCTGTTCCATTTGCTGAAACATTTGCTCGTAATCTGCAAATGCTGCCGGCAGTTTTACGGCTTGATTCCATTCTTGCAGCAAGCCAATAATGGGCATAGATATTAAGATAAATGCAGGTGCCAATGCCAAAAAATAGAGGCGAAAAGGATGCAAGGTGCGGATGAAACCATGGGCATTGCGCTCGATTGCCTTTGGAAATAGAAGAGAGGGGATTAGGAATGTTCCAACTGAACCGGCTAATGCCTGGAAAAGCAAAACGGCGTTTCGCGCAGCCTGGTCGGTTTTGGCCTGAGAAATTATTTCCTGAAGGTTCATGAGGTCGTATCCGGTTAAAAACTTAACCAAATACACGCCGCCCAATGAAAAAACGGAGAGAAAAAACAGAACCATCCCCAGGAGAATCAAGGCTCTGGAAAAGAAAAACAAAAAGCGATTGTTACTTAAAAAGGAGGAGTCTGCCATCTTACTATATTTGCAGCTGCAATATACGAGGCGAAACGTGGTAAAAATTGGAAAAATAGAATTGGGAGAATTCCCACTCTTGTTGGCTCCTATGGAGGATGTGAGCGATCCACCCTTCAGAGCGGTATGCAAACAAGAGGGTGCCGACCTAATGTACACCGAATTTATTTCGAGTGAAGGATTGATTCGGGATGCGATTAAGAGCCGGCAAAAGCTGGATATTTTTGATTACGAGCGCCCAATTGGCATTCAAATTTTTGGAGGCGACGAGGAAGCCATGACCATGGCCACCCAAATTGTGGATGCTACTGGTCCTGATTTGGTGGATATCAATTTTGGGTGTCCGGTAAAAAAAGTGGTTTGCAAAGGCGCAGGTGCCGGAATTTTAAAGGATGTACCCAAAATGGTGAAACTAACTGAGGCTGTTGTTAAATCAACAAACCTTCCCGTAACCGTAAAAACCAGGTTGGGTTGGGATGAAAACAGCATCAATATTCTTGAAGTTGCCGAACGCCTTCAGGATGTCGGCATTCAAGCCTTAACCATTCATGGCCGAACCCGCGCCCAAATGTACAAAGGCAGCGCAGATTGGTCGTTGATTGCACGAGTAAAAGAAAATCCTCGTGTGCATATCCCCATTTTTGGAAACGGTGATATTGATAGTCCGGAAAAGGCTTTGCTTTACAAAAACAGCTATGGCGTAGATGGCATTATGATTGGTAGAGCGGCAATTGGTTATCCTTGGATTTTCCGTGAAATCAAGCATTATTTCAAAACAGGAGAACATTTGGCAGCTCCTAGCATCGATGAACGTGTAAGAATATGCAAACAGCACTTGGAGAAATCGGTTGAATGGAAAGGCGAAGTGCCCGGCATCCTTGAAATGAGACCGCATTATAGCCACTATTTCAAAGGATTAAACCATTTCAAAGAGTTCAGAACCCGATTGGTAACCACCAATGCTTATTCAGACTTGTTGGCCATTTTGGAAGAGATAGAATTGCACTACTCCGAAACTACGGAAGCGGTTTAAGGCCGACTTTTTAGCCAGTTTACCAAATCCAGAATCACTTCTTCCGAAACGTTTTCGGGACGGTTGTACTCATTGGGGTCGGAAGGTCCTTCTCCCCTACCTGTTAAAAACAGGTGGTTGAGTTTAGGATATGATTTAAAGGTGCAATCGGTCTTGCCTTTTAGGGTTGATTTCCACAATTCAAAATCCTTCATGGTAACCTGGTAATCGCGTTCGCCTTGAAGAAAAAGCATGGGCTTCTTTATGGCCACTGCCATTTTGGGCATATTGAACTTGGCCAAAAACTTCCAATAATTGTGAGTATAAGGCTCAAAAATGGGTTCGTTTTTATCCAAGTTTTCAATTTTGCCAGGCATGGAATTATCGAATTTCCGATACAGTTGTTCAAGTTTGAGAGAATCTTCCTTCGAGAGTTTAGAAAATGAGCTGAGGTAAGCCACTTGCTCTTTCGCTAGTTCAGGTATTGGTCTAAGGGTTCCAGCCATGGAAATAAAACCCGCAATTCCTTTCAATTCTTCATTGAACAAAGGTATCAAAGCTCCGCCTTGGCTATGACCAAGGATGTAGATTTTCTTGGCATTGAGTTCCGGTCTTTTGGCAAGTTTCTTTACAATTTCCTTCAAATCCTGGAGGTATTCGGTTCGAATATCAAAAGGCTCCTTCCCATCTTGGTCGTTTTTTACCAGCTGACCTAAAAAATCATGTGTTCGTTTATCGTATCTGAAACTAGCAATTCCTTTGGATGCCAAACCCCAAGCAATGTCTTTGTAAATTTTGTTGGGACCAATGGAGCAGTCTTTGTCAATTCCGCCAGAGCCGGGAACAATGATAACGCAGGCAAAAGGTTCTCCAGAAGCTGGCATACTTAATTTCCCTGAATTGGGAAATTGGGGTTCACCAAAATCAATTTTCACCTCCTTAATTTTCTCTGGATTAAGCCATGCTGGAGGCGAGTACGGAATTTGACCGGGCACAATAAATAAGCCGGCAATCAAACCCGTTTTATCGAAAGTAACTTTGAGTTGAGCTTTTCCCTTTTGAAGTTTAATAGGAAGCAAGGTCACAAAAAGGCTATCCATTTCCTCCACAACTGCTTCCCCATGGTCGCTAGCCAATCCTAAGCTCATGGTAACTTGGCCCCAAACACCTTCCAGCATATCGGGTTGAATTTGCCGCTTCATGGTTTTATCAAAGCGGGAATAAACGGCATCAAAAGAATCGGCTTTGAACCAATCAAAAACACGAACCGCCTCCGATTCGCACCAGGCTTTAGAAACCTGAGCCTGACTACTCGAAGCAAACAGACAAATCAAGACAACACCAATAAATCGCATTGGCTCAATATACGATGAAAAATGAACATGAAAAAACCCGTAGGAGAACCTACGGGCCTTTCACACACTTTATCAAACAAACAGGAAACCAGAAAACCTGTCAACTACTGATAGGTATCAAAACGAATGGGCAAAAGCAATTTTACCGCCACTTTCTTTCCATTTTGAATACCCGGACTCCATTTTGGCATTTCACCCACCACGCGAGCCGCTTCTTCATCGCAACCAAACCCAACACCTCTTTCTATGTCTACATAATCTATGGTGCCATCTTCCAAAACCACAAAAGTTACAACCACTTTTCCTTTAACGCCATTTTCCAATGCCCATTGTGGGTAGCGAAGATTGGAGCTAATGTATTTTTGCAAAGCTTCCATTCCACCCGGATACTGTGGCATAATTTCACTTACAGTTACATAATTTGGGCCTTGTGGCTTTGGCACTTCAAAGGAGATTGGTCCGGGACCGGAACCTCCGCCACCAAGCAATTTGCCACCTAATCCGCTGGTTTCACCAGATGAAATTCCAAATGAAGCACCAGCGGTTCTTAGCAATGGCTTTTTCAGGTCTTTCCTGATTATTTTCTCCCTTACTTTTTTATTCGCCACAATAACAAACTCTTGGGTTTGTGGCAATTCAATTTCAAATTCACTGAAGGTTACCTGCTCCTTTATTCCCCCACTCTTTTTAGGCTGACCACTTCCGGTACTTCCGCCGGGTAATTGAGTTTCCACTTTTTTTGATTTCCACGAAACACCAATCAGCAACAGCAAAAAAAGTGGTACAAGAGTAAAATAAATGGAACGAGTTAAGGTGTCTGAATAAGACCTGCGAAGTGCGTAAGCTCCATACGCTTTGTTACGGTTTTCAAAAACAAGCTCGTCGAGGTTGTTTTTGTCGGTGAACAGGGTTTTCATGGTCGTGGTTATTAATGACCATTAAACCCCGAAATGAAAATTCTGGTATTTGATTAAGATTTTCCTGACAGCCTTATGACCGAACAAGAAATTTAGGAAACAAACTCAAATCCGATATCCCTTCGGAAGTATTTGTTCTTGAATTCAATTTTTGATGCATTGCTTTTTGAGGTTTCCAATGCTTCTGTGAGTGTAGTTGCAAGTGAGGTAACTGCCAAAACACGGCCGCCATTGCTTACAATCTCACCCGTTTCAGGTTTGAATTTTGTTCCGGCATGAAACAAAATACTTCCGCTTGCTTCCTCCAATTCGGTAATTGGAAATCCTTTAGCATAATCGCCCGGATAACCTTCGGAAACAAGCATAACCGTTGCAGCATGTCTTGGGTCGGTTTGAAGCTTGCAATTGGCCAAATTTCCAGTTCCGCAGGCCAACATCAATTCTACCAAATCGCTTTGAATTCTTGGAAGTACAACCTCGGTTTCCGGATCACCCATCCTGCAATTGTATTCAATCACAAATGGTTCGTCGCCAACCTTCATCAAACCAATAAAAATAAACCCTTTGTAGTTGATACCTTCTGATTTTAAACCTTGAATGGTGGGTTCAACAATGCGGGTTTTCACTTTTTGCATGAAAGCTTCGTCTGCGAATGGAACCGGAGATATGGCGCCCATTCCTCCTGTATTCAAGCCTGTATCACCTTCGCCAATGCGTTTGTAATCTTTGGCTTCGGGCAAAATAACATAAGAAGAACCATCAACCAGTACAAAAACTGAACATTCTATTCCTTCAAGAAACTCTTCAATCACAACGGTAGAACCGGCATTTCCAAATTTGGCTTCCTGAATCATCAATTTTAGTTCATGGGTGGCTTCTTCGCGGTTATTTATAATAAGCACCCCTTTACCCGCTGCAAGTCCATCTGCTTTTAAAACCACAGGCATTGCATGTTGGTTCAGGTAATCCAATCCATCTGAAAGGTTTTGGCTTGAAAAACTTTTATAGGCGGCAGTTGGAATTCCGTGGCGCATCATAAAGGCCTTGCTCCAATCTTTAGAGCCTTCCAGGATGGCTCCATTTTTTCCGGGACCAACCATTGGGATATGCTTCAACTCGGTCTGCGATTCAAAATAATCGCGGATTCCCTTCACAAGTGGTTCTTCTGGACCAACCAGGACCAAGCCAATTTGATTATCAAGGCAAAATTGGCCTACTTCATCAAACTTCAAGGGATTAAGTTCTACATTGATTCCCAACTGGGCTGTGCCGGCATTGCCCGGCATAATGTATAAGTTCTGACAGAGTTGACTTTGACGAAATTTATAAGCGAAGGCATGTTCACGCCCACCGGAACCAATTACTAAAATATTCACGCGAAAAGATTTGAGGGGCAAATATAATCAAAGCCCCGCGCCATGTGGAATTTTCCGCTCCCAAAGCTGAAAGGAATAGCTGTAAAGGTGTTTTTCATCAGCTTGAAAGGTCTCTGAATTTACAAGTTCCCACTCATCAGAAGCCAATTCCGGAAAAAAGGCATCGGCCTCAAACTGATGGTGAATTCGGGTTAAATAAACCCGATTGCAAAGTGGCAATGCCTGTTTGTAAACGGTATCACCACCAATAACAAATGCTTCTGTTTCTCCGAGCTGGGCTGCCGCCGCGAGCGCCGTTCCCAATTGGTTGAAAACCTGCACCCCCTCCACCTGAAAACCCGATTTACTCAAGACCATATTGGTACGGTTAGGCAATGGCTTTCCAATGGATTCGTAGGTTTTTCGACCCATAATGATGCAGTGGCCGCTGGTTAACTTTTTGAAGTACTTGAGGTCGTTTGGCAAATGGCAAAGCAATTGATTGTCTTTGCCAATGGCCTGATTTTCGGAAGCTGCAACGATGAGTGATGTAATCATACGATAAAAAAAGGCAGCCTGTTTCCAAACTGCCTTCGGTTATTTAAACAAGGTTCATTTTAATTCGTTTGCCGATTTCGTCAATGTCTGCCTTGAACTTCTTATCGGTTTCCATAAGGTCGTTTACGGTTTGGCAAGCATGGATAACCGTAGAGTGGTCACGTCCACCAAAGTGCATACCAATGGTTTTTAGTGATGACTTGGTAAGGTCTTTTGCATAGAACATGGAAATCTGACGCGCTTGAACGATTTCACGCTTACGGGTTTTTGATTTTACCTGATCCACCGGAATGGAAAAGTAATCGCAAACCAGTTTTTGAATGTATTCAATAGAAATCTCACGGGTATTGTTTTTAACAAAATTCTTCAGAATCTGCTTAGCCAATTCCAGGTTAACATCTTTTTTGTTCAGGCTAGCCTGAGCCAATAAGCTCACAAGCGCACCTTGAAGTTCGCGAACGTTGGTATTGATATTATGCGATACATATTCCACAACTTCTCTATTGAGAGCAATACCATCGTTGTACATCATGTGTTCAAGAATGGCAAGGCGTGTTTCAAAATCAGGAACTTGCAAATCTGCCGACAAACCCCACTTGAACCTGCTCAACAAACGCTCGTCCATGCCTTTCAAATCTTTTGGCGCACGGTCTGAAGTAAGAATGATTTGCTTACCCTGTTGGTGAAGGTGGTTGAATATGGTGAAGAAAATTTCTTGAGTCTTTTGTTTATTTTCCAAAAACTGCACATCGTCAACAATCAAAACATCAACCTGTTGGTAGTAATTGATAAAGTCTTGACTTGAGTTGTTGCGAATTGCATCCACAAATTGGTTGATGAATTTCTCAACCGGCACATACAAAACAATCTTGCTTTTGCTGTTTTGTTTGATGAGGTTTCCGATGGCATGAACCAAGTGGGTTTTGCCAAGGCCTGTCTCCGAAAAAATCATCAATGGATTGAATGAAGTACCGCCTGGTTTGTTGGCAACAGCTAAACCTGCACTGCGAGCAAGTCGGTTACAATCGCCTTCAATAAAATTATCAAAAGTTAAACTTTGATTTAAGTTACTTTCAATATGTATTTTTTTGATACCGGGAATGATAAATGGATTTTTGATACCCGGATTTAGATTCAAACCTTGTCCCGCTTGTTGAGGTTCTACCTTTTGGGAATTGCTTCCTGGAAGGTTAACCATATAGGTAGAAGAATTGCTGCTTCCGTTTTCCACAATGATATTGTATTCCAAACGAGCGCCAACACCAAGTTCTTGCTTTAAGGTTTTCTTCAACAGGTTCACATAATGCTCTTCAAGCCACTCATAAAAAAACTGAGAAGGAACCTGAATAGTCAACACTTTGTTTTCCAGCTTAATGGGTTTAATGGGCTCGAACCAGGTTTTAAAACTTTGGGTTGGCACATTGTCCTGAATCAATTTTAAGATGCTGTTCCACACGCTCTCACAAGTCTTTTCGGTCATATCTTTTTCCTTCATATCGTTCGTGAAAATGGGCAAAAAAGTTCACATAGGAAAGCGTTATCAACATCAAATTGTATAAATTTTCATTGCTAATTTTTTACCCACTGATTTTTAACACCATTGTAATTTCAATGAAAAAAAATTTTTTGGATTGCGACATTCTTTGTAAACCCTGAGGCGCATTTTTGTTAACAACAACTCAAGTTACTAGACTCACAGCGGTTTACCTTGTTTACAACAGGTTAATACAATTTCAATTAACCAAGGTTTCCTAAGGATATCAACTGTGAGGATGCCAAATTCTTGCGCCGGCCCTGTGTTTCAAAGGTCAAATCAAGTCTACCCAGGCGTAAACCGCCCCATCCAACCTGATTCACTATGACTTTGTTCCCCATTTTATTGGTTTCTAGCACTGGTTGATCGAGAAAAGTATGCGTATGTCCACCGAGGATGATATCCACATCGGCTTCTGATTTTGCCAAAACCAAATCGCTTACTTTATTCTCCTTATAACTATGTCCCAAATGCGAAAGGCAAATAATCAGTTCGCATTTTTTCTCAACCCGCAAAAACTGCCCCATCTTTATTGCAGCTTTAATTGGATCGTTGTAGGAAACTCCGGCATAGAGATTATCCGGAACCAAACCTGCCAATTCAATTCCTAGCCCAAAAACACCAATGCGAATGCCTTGCTTTGAAAATATTCGATACGGCTCAACCAAATTGGCCAACGCTGTTTTTCCAAAATCGTAATTGCTGTTGATGATAGGAAACTTTCTAAAAGGTGCCTGTTTGATTAGGCCTTCTATTCCATTGTCGAAATCATGATTTCCAAGGGTGCAGGCGTCATAGCCCATTTCGCTCATCAATTTGTATTCAAGCTCACCCCCGTAAAAATTGAAATAAGGTGTTCCCTGGAAAATATCACCTGAATCCAGAAGCAATACATTGGATTCGCTTTCCCGAATTTTACGAATGGCTTCTGCTCTTCTTACCGCACCACCCTGACCGCCAAATTTTTTATCTGTCGCTGGAAAAGGGTCAATTCGGCTATGCCAATCATTGGTATGAAGGACAGTTAATCTCAGCTCTTTTGATTCGGCAAAAACCCTTAGTGGTGAATTCGCAGCAGCACCAAAACCAACCAGGTAAATGGTTTTCTTTAGAAAATCTCTCCTATCAGTTTTCAATGGTAATCCTCCCCTCCTTAATAGAATAAACAGGTACACCCAATTGGCCCATGGTTCCTAATTCGGTCATAAGCGCATCTCTCAATTTTACTTCAAGGGAATAACGCTCTTGAGCCTTTTTGAAAACGCTCATATTATCGCCACCATTGGCCAGGTAATCGCTGGTTATTACCCAATAGCTGGCGTTGTCATCTAGTGGGGTATTTTTGATTTTTGCCTCAATTAACTTCTTTGCGTTCCCTTTCAATTTCAAACCCGATACCGGAGCTCCATTTTGAGCCAAGATAACCTGAAACAATTCCCTACAGTCGGAGCCTTTCATGCGCAATGCCACCAATTCATTCTCGAAGGGCATCAACTCAAAAACCATTCCTCGGGTAATTTCACCGGGATAAATAACCGGCAAGCGGAGTCCGCCGTGGTTCAAGACACAAAAATTAGCTTCAAATCCCTTGGTTCGAACACAGTAGGCCATCAACACATCAGCAACCATGTTACCAAGTGTGCCTTCCGGTTGTGCTTTTTGCAATTCCACTTCAACACGAGCGAGTGGAATACTCATTTGGCTATCTATTTTTTGTTTGTAAGGGGCAATCAGCGAAGCTAAACTCGAGCTGGCATCTGAACTGGAATCAACCATGTTCAGGTAGCTCACCCTCGATTTCGTCAGGTGATAGTTTCCGGAACAAGCCGAAAGTAGCAGCGCCAAAATTAGCCCAGCAAATGCCGTACGGAAATGCCCCTGTTTAATCATGCTCTGTATTCTCCAAAAACGCCTCTCAGGCAATCGGCAATTTCTCCCAAGGTGGTGTAATCGCTTACTGCATCAATCAATAAAGGCATTAGATTAGTATCTGCTTTTGCAGCTTGCTCAATGGCCAATAGGTGTTTCGCAACCATTTCGTTGTTACGTTCAGATTTCAACTGCTTCAGTTTTTCCATCTGACTAATGCGAATGCTATCGTCAACCTTAAACACTGGAGGTTTTACTTCCTCGTTTACGGTAAACTTATTTACACCTACAATAACCTTTTCTTCACTTTCTATTTGAGTTTGATAGCGGTAACTGGCTTCTGCAATTTCACGTTGCATAAAGCCTTGCTCAATGGCCTCAACCGAGCCTCCCATCGCATCAATTTTATGAATATACTCCCAGGCTTTCTCCTCAATTTGATTGGTAAGCTCTTCAACAAAATAACTTCCCGCCATTGGATCAACCGTATCAATTACCCCACTTTCGTAAGCAATAATTTGTTGGGTACGAAGGGCGGTTCGCGCAGCAGCTTCAGTTGGGAGACTTAGAGCCTCATCAAAACCATTGGTATGTAAGCTTTGTGTTCCGCCCATAACGGCGGCCAATGCCTGAAGTGTAACCCGTACTATATTGTTTTCGGCCTGTTGAGCCTGAAGTGTAGAACCGCCGGTTTGCGTGTGAAACCGCAGCATCATGGCTTTGGGATTGGTAGCCCCTAATTCTTTGGCAATCTTTGCCCACATTCTTCTTGCAGCACGAAACTTGGCAATTTCCTCAAAGAAATGGTTGTGCGCATTGAAGAAGAAAGATAGCCTTTGTCCAAATTGATTAATATCCATTCCTTTTTGAATGGCAGCCTGTGCATAGGCTTTTGCATTTGAAAGGGTGAATGCAATTTCCTGAACAGCGGTTGATCCTGCTTCACGAATGTGATAGCCCGAAATGGAAATGGTATTCCATTTGGGAACTTCTCTTCCGCAGTAATCAAAAATATCGGTGATGATGCGCATGCTGGGTTTTGGAGGATAGATATAGGTTCCTCTCGCAGCATACTCCTTTAAAATATCATTCTGAATGGTTCCTGAAATCTTGCGGATATCAGCACCTTGTTTTCTTGCCAAAGCAATGTAAAAAGAGAGCAAAGTTGAAGCCGTGGCATTGATGGTCATACTGGTGGTGATGTCCTGAAGTTGAATCCCATCAAATAACACTTCCATATCGCGCAAACTATCAATTGCAACACCCACCTTGCCCACTTCTCCTTCTGCCATGGCATGGTCACTATCGTATCCAATTTGGGTTGGCAAATCAAAGGCCACGCTTAGGCCCATCGTACCATTTGCCAGCAAATATTTGTAACGCTTATTGCTTTCCTCTGCTGTTGAAAAACCTGCATACTGGCGCATAGTCCACAAACGACCACGGTACATATCCGATTGAACACCACGTGTAAAGGGCCATTCGCCTGGATTTTCAGTATTGGCAATGGGTTGCTTGTAAAGGTCCCGAATTTCTATTCCGGAATCGGTGATAAATTTCTTTTCCATGTGTTAACTGGCTCTACTAGCCAAATACCAAATCAAATTCTTTCTTAATGAAAATAAGTGCCTTTTGGGTAGGGATTTGATCAAGCTTAATCAGCTCTTCAAAAATGCTTTTACTCAAATCAAGCCCAACTGCTGTTGGACCTAAATCCTGGTAGGCGGTGTTGATTAAATTAATCATTTCTTCTTTAACCACACGAATAACTTGCCATGCCTGAGCAGAAACATACAGCTGCTGCGACACATTGTGATTGAACTCGTTGTTGATTTCGTTTATTAAATCCACCTTGAGTTGAGTAGCACTCACACCCGGTTTGTGAACACGAATAACCAGGTTCTCCGGACTCATTCTTTCAAGCAATAAAATACAACGTTCGTAAGCTTGCAATTTGAGAGGTTGCATGGTTTTGCCGTTTTCGGTACGCAAATCCAACAAACGCTTTTGATACTCGGCATCAAAGAAAATCTTGAATTGATAATAGGTAATCAAGAATACAATCAATGCAGGAATAACATACTTGGTAATCTCAAGAAACAAGGCTATAACTTCGTTCATGCTTAAAATTTTCCCGAAAATAACGGAATTCAATTAAGAATGCAGTCACCAATGTAGGAAACAGGCACAATTCCTTGCCTTACAAGAAATTTTAAGTCATTTTTTTGATTCACTAACTGTCTAGAAAATCCAACTATTCAAAAGCGAACTGTGAATTGTGCAGGAAAAATTGGGCATGCCGGAGCAATTATTGGTAGCTTCGTAAATCAGGGCATGGCAAAAAAAGGCAAAGACAACAAGGTGATTTTCAACGAGGTTTCCGATTTTCCGGAAGCATCTGAGGAAAAGGTTAAGAATCCGAAGAAAGAGAAGAAAAGTGGAGGAAAAGGAATACGTCTGTTTTCTTTTATAGCCGATGAGCGTTTTCAGAAATCACTCGGCTTGTTTTTACTTTTTGCTGCATTTTTTTTGCTGGTATCCGGAATTTCTTTTTTGGTTAGCTGGAGGGCCGATCAAAGTTTAGTTCGAGGAATCAGCTTTTCCGGATTTTTAAATGCCCAGCCCGGTGATGCGGAAAACACTTTGGGTGTTCTGGGTGCTTGGATAAGTTATATCTTTATTTACAAAGGGTTTGGACTAGCTTCCTTTGCATTTGTGCTTCTTTTTATTGCAAGTGGAATTGTATTGCTCACCTCCACAGAACCCATTCCGTTAGCGGCAACAGTTAGGTATTCCTTTTTTGCTGGCATTTGGCTTTCCCTGAGTATGGGTTTCATTTTTGCAGAGCAATTCCCTGTTTTGGGTGGTTCTTTCGGCTACTTTGGTAGTCAGTTTTTAATTGGACTCATGGGAAGTGCCGGCACTGGAATGGCATTGGTTTTGTATGTACTTATTTTCTTGGTGGTGGTGTTTAATATTCGTTTTTATGAGGAGCGTAAATCCGAAACTAAAGAAGAAGCCATTCCGACCGAAACCAAAAGTACAGGAAATAGTCTCCACATTCCGGCAGATGAACCTGAAATGGAAAGTATTGACCCCAATTCCTTAGTTCTTATTCAGCCGCCAAACAATTCTGGACTTACCGAATCAGAAGAAGTTATTGAAAACACAAAACCTGAATTGCAGGAAGAAGAACAGGAGCCAATTGAGGAAGAACCCGAAGAATTGATTGAGCAAGAAGCTGAACCAATTCAAGCCATTGCGCAACAACTAAGTGAACCAACACCAACCTTGACTACAAATAGTGGTTTGGTGGTTGAGGTACAGGAAATTCAGGATGAAGTGGCTGAAACGGAAGGTAGCGTAAGAAAAGACCATTACGGGATTGATGAGCCTTATGACCCAACTCTAGACTTTAGTTTTTACAAGTATCCTAATCTTGAATTGCTCAATGAATATGGAGACAATAAGGCTAAGGTTGACACGAACGAGCTGAGCGAAAAAACCCGAATGATTGAGGATACACTCCGCAATTATGGTATTGGCATTAAGAAAATTTCAGCCACCATTGGTCCTACCGTTACACTCTACGAAATTGTGCCTCAAGATGGAGTGCGAATTGCCAAAATCAAAAACCTGGAAGACGATATTGCGCTGAGTTTGGCGGCCTTGGGCATTCGTATCATTGCTCCAATTCCTGGAAAAGGGACTATTGGTATTGAAGTGCCCAACCTTACTCCGGCAATGGTTTCGATTCGCTCGGTGCTTTCATCTCCCAAATTTGTAAATGCGGAAATGGATCTACCGGTGGCTTTTGGCAAAACCATATCAAACGAAGTTTTTGTAACCGATTTGGCAAAAATGCCTCACTTGCTAATGGCGGGTGCAACAGGTCAGGGGAAATCGGTTGGGCTGAATACCTTATTGGTTTCTTTGCTCTATAAAAAGCATCCATCCCAAATAAAATTTGTATTGGTTGATCCTAAAAAGGTGGAATTGAACATCTACAAAACCATCGAGCGGCATTTTCTGGCCAAAATCCCAGGTGATCAGGATGCAATTATCACCGACACCAAACTGGTAATCCATACCTTGAATAGCCTTTGCAAAGAAATGGACGACCGCTACGATTTGTTAAAGGATGCGCAAGTGCGAAACCTCAAGGAATACAATGCAAAATTCATCAGCAGAAGATTGCCGCCCAATGAGAAATACCAGCATCGATTCCTTCCGTACATTGTAGTTGTTATTGATGAGTTGGCAGATTTGATGATGACGGCAGGAAAAGAAATTGAACTTCCAATTGCACGTTTGGCCCAATTGGCTAGAGCGATTGGCATTCACTTAATTTTGGCAACTCAGCGTCCATCGGTGAATATTATCACAGGAACCATAAAAGCTAACTTCCCGGCCCGCGTGGCTTTCCGGGTTTCACAAAAAATTGACTCGCGAACCATTTTAGATGCCAATGGAGCCGACCAACTCATTGGAAAAGGTGATATGCTATTCAGTAATGGTAACGATTTGATTCGTCTGCAATGTGCTTTTGTGGATACGCCGGAAGTTGAAAAAATAACCGAATACATTGGCAGTCAGGGCGGACGTGAACCCTATGCCCTTCCTTTGGTTCAATCTGAAAATGATGAAGGAGGAGGTTCAGAAGCCATGGACCAAGGTAGCCGCGATGAATTGTTTGAAGAAGCAGCAAGGATAATTGTCACCACTCAACAAGGCTCAACCTCTCTTTTGCAACGCAAGTTAAACCTGGGGTATAACCGGGCCGGACGATTAATCGATCAGCTGGAAAAAGCTAAAATTGTTGGCCCATTCAAAGGTTCAAAAGCCCGTGAGGTTTTAGTGATGAGCGAGCTGGAACTGGAAGAAGTTTTAAGAAATCTGAACAACCGATTGCAATAAATCTAAACTTTGGCCTCAATTTTGAGTTAAATACTATTCATTGAGTTAACTCATTTTATTATTTGTTCTTCAATCCAAATATTTGCACCGTGAAAAACATACTCATCTTATCAATCGCTCTGATTTTCAGCTACCAGGGCATTTCCCAAGGGAAAGTTAATGATGCTGAAAAATTGCTTGAAAAGATTTCAAAGCGGTACAAAGCCTTCAAGAGTATAAAAGCAGATTTTGTTTACACACTTGAAAACAAGCAAGAAAAAAGTCAGGAAAAGCAGAAAGGCAATATTTTGGTTAAAGGCAACAAATTCAGATTGGATGTAGCAAACCAAATTATCATTTGCGACAATAAAACCATTTGGACTTACAGCCGAGAAATCAATGAAGTTCAAATTAGCAATTACGACCCCAAAAAAGCCGCCATTCGCCTGGATGATATTTTTACCATGTACGGCAAAGGTTTTTTGTACAAGCAAATTGAAACGAAAAAAGAAGGGAACCGGGAATTGGTACACATTGAATTAACGCCAAAAGACAAGAAAAAGAACTACTACAAAATCAAGGTTTGGGTAGATAAAACCAATTCAACGATTATTAGCTCTCAGGTGTTTGATAAAAACGGTTCAATTCATACGTATACTGTAACCAACCAGGTGCCAAATCTGGTTTTTCAAGACAACCAGTTCAGCTTTGATGCAAAGAAGTTTCCGGGTTGCGAGGTTGTGGACCTCCGATAAAACAAAAAAGGTTCGATGCGCAAACATCGAACCTTTTTTGTTATTAGAATCCTCCACCCGATTCAAGCTTGACCGGGCTTTGTGGTTCAACCGGAATTTCTTCTACTGTACCTTTAATAGTGAGTTGAACAGTACTGTTTGTTGCATTTGAATACACGGTAATTCCTTTGCTAAATTGTCCTTTATAAGAGCCCGGATTGTATATGGCTTTAATTCGGGCCTTTTGTCCCGGCATGATAGGCTCTCGTGGCCATTCCGGAGTTGTGCAACCGCAACCTGGTTGAACATTACTCAGCACCAATGGAGCCTTACCCTTATTGGTAAATACGAACTCATGAATAGCCTGTTTGCCTTGAAAAATCTTTCCAAAATCATGGGTTGTGGCCTCAAAAACGATTTCAGCTTTTGCATCCTGTGCAATCGATGCAAATGGAAGAGCGAACAAGGAACAAAATGCGAAAAACGCAATTAATTTTCTCATAATACGGGATGGTTTAAGCAAAAAAAAACTGTACCCGAAGATACAGTTTTCTATGGATAAGAATGGATTACTTCTGCTCTGCTGGCTTAACATCACCTTTTAGGTAAAGGATGATAGTTGAATTTTTAGCATTGCTCATTACAGTAACACTTTTGGTGAAAGGACCAGGAGCTGCAGCATTGTAAGTAGCTTTTACAAATCCTTTTTTACCTGGTTTGATTGGTTCTTTGGTCCAATCTGGAGTGGTACAACCGCAGCTGGCGGAAGCATTGGTAATGATTAATGGAGCTTTACCTGTGTTTTCAAACTCAAAGGTGTAAGTTGCAGGAGTACCTTGTGGAATGCTACCAAAATCATGTGTTTCTTTTACAAACTTGATTTCAGCCTGATTTGCAGGTTGAGCTTCAGGAGTTGTTGTTGTTTGGGCCTGAGAGGCCAGGAATCCGCCAAAGGCGAAAACGGCTGTAAAAAGGAGCTTTTTCATATAGTGTAATTGACTTTTTAGTTAGTAAATACTTTTGGCAAGTTAAGACCTATAAAGGAAAATGACCATAACCGCTAAAATTATTTAAGTTGATATTAGCAAATCCTGTTCCAAAAATAGAAACTGGCAGAAATTTTCTGTAAAAACCATCTTTAAACCCCAAAAAAGAACATCGGTTGGGCAAGTACTTGCTGGGAACCAGAAAGCTGACACTATTTTTCAGGCTGTTTTTTGATGAAGCCTAAAAATAGATTAGGTTTGAGCAATTAAGAGTATTTCGCATGACTACCGCTAAAGATACTGAAAAAAACTTCAAGGCATTAGCCCTGGAGGATTACAGAATAGCCTACCAAAGCCGCCTTGCCAGCTTGCTCGGACGTAAAGAAGTATTAACCGGGAAAGCCAAATTTGGCATTTTTGGCGACGGAAAAGAGCTTCCACAAATTGCTATGGCCAAGGCCTTTAAAAATGGTGATTTCAGAAGTGGATATTACCGCGACCAAACTTTTATGATGGCCAGCGGACTTTTGTCGGTTCAGGAATTCTTTGCCCAATTGTATGCACATACCGATGTTGAGGCAGAACCCGCCAGCGCGGGACGTATGATGAACGGCCATTTCGGAACCCGTTTGCTCGATGAATCCGGAAATTGGACAGATTTAAAGAATAGGAAAAACTCGTCATCAGATATTTCGCCAACTGCCGGACAAATGTTGCGTTTGCTGGGCTTGGCTCAAGCTTCTAAATATTACAGGGCAAACGCTGAACTCATTGGGGAAAATCAATTTTCAAACAATGGCAATGAAGTAGCCTGGGGAACCATAGGAAATGCCAGTTCGAGTGAAGGCCACTTTTTTGAAACCATTAATGCAGCCGGCGTATTGCAGGTTCCAATGGTAATTTCGGTGTGGGATGACCAATATGGAATTTCCGTTCCAGCCAAATATCAAACCACTAAAGAAAGCATCTCAGAAATCTTAAAAGGATTTCAGCGTGAACCTGGGAAAAATGGTTATGAAATTTTTGTAGTTAAGGGTTGGGATTATGCGGCATTGGTTGAAACCTATGAAAAAGCTGGAAAAATTGCTCGCGAAGAGCATGTGCCTTGCCTGGTTCACGTTACCGAGCTTACACAACCGCAAGGGCATTCCACTTCGGGCTCACATGAACGTTACAAAAGCAAAGAACGTTTAGCCTGGGAAGCTGAAAACGATTGCATCAAACGGTTTAGAGAGTGGTTGATTGAAAGCGGAATTGCCAAATCGGAGGAACTTGACCAACTTGAAAACGAAGCAAAAATCCATGTTAATGTTTCGCGCAAAAATGCTTGGGAAGCTTATTTGAATCCAATCAAACAAGAAATCGCCGATGCATCAAAATACATAACTGCGCTTGCTATGTCGAGCCGCAATGCCAATGCCATTTCAGCCTTGGCACAAGGCCTGACATCCATTGCAGAACCCATTCGCAAAGATATTGGCAATGCTATTAACCAAGCGTTGCGCTTGAGTTATGGCGAGAATTCCCAAGAAAGGGAACAGCTCATTCGTTTTCAATCCTCCTTTAGAGGTGAAAATTTCGAGCGATACAATTCATATTTACATTCTGAATCTTCAGCACGTGCATTAAATATTCAAGAAGTAAAACCTGTATTTACTGAAGATAGTAAGGTAGTTGATGGTCGTGAAATTTTGGTAGCATTTTTTGACCACCTACTTAGCAACGACCCAAGGGTTCTTGCCTTTGGCGAAGACTTGGGTAAAATTGGCGACGTAAACCAAGGCTTTGCCGGTTTGCAGGAAAAGCATGGCGAAAGTCGGGTTTCAGATACCGGAATTCGTGAACTTACTATAATTGGACAAGGCATTGGAACTGCATTGCGGGGATTAAGACCTATAGCAGAAATCCAATACTTAGACTATCTATTGTACGGACTTCAACCGCTTAGCGATGATGTGGCAACACTTCAGTACCGCACCAAGGGTGGACAAAAAGCGCCTGTTATTGTTCGCACACGAGGACATCGCTTGGAAGGCATTTGGCATTCAGGCTCGCCAATTGGAATGATAATTAATAGCCTTAGAGGTATGCATGTTTGTGTTCCGAGAAACATGACTCAAGCTGCTGGCATGTACAAAACCTTGATGTTAAGTGATGAACCAGCTTTGGTTATTGAATGTCTGAACGGATACAGGTTGAAAGAGCGTTTGCCTGAAAACATTGGAGAATACACGGTTCCTTTGGGAATTCCTGAAGTGATTGAATCTGGGAATGATATTACCATTGTTTCTTATGGCTCAACTTTGCGTGTTGTTCAAGATGCCTGCAAACAATTAGCAGAAATTGGAATAAGTGTTGATTTGATTGATGCACAAACCCTGCTTCCTTTTGATATTCACCACCAAATTGCCGAATCGGTAAAGAAAACGCATAAGTTGTTGGTGGTTGATGAAGATGTACCAGGTGGAGCATCAGCATATATTTTGCAACAAATTTTGGAAGTACAGGATGCTTGGAAATACTTGGATGCAAAGCCCCAAACCCTGAGTGCAAAGGCCCATAGACCTGCGTATGGCACCGATGGGGATTATTTTAGCAAACCCGCTGTTGAAGATGTGTTTGAAAAGGTAATTGCCATGATGAACGAATACGATCCGGAGAATTTCCCTGCCTTTATTTAGAGAATAGCGATGGCCATTTGTTAGATGGAGCTAAAGGCTATGGCTTTTGGCTATAGCTATAGCCGATTTGAGAAAATTGATTCATTTCCTAGATTCAAAATGGGTCACCCGCCTCCGGCGGGTTAATATTGCTTGTTACTTGGGTTGGTCAATTTCTACAATTATTCCACCTCTACAATAATTCCACCCCTAACGGGGTTGGAATCTAGTTGCAATAGCTTCACGAATTTCAAAGGCTAATCCGCCGAAGGTGGAAAAGCAAAAGGCCCAGATTTGAAAATCGTTCACAAAATTCAAAGCCAAAGGCAAACGGCTAAAAGCCAATGGCCCCGAATTTAAAATCGTTCACAAATCCAAAGCCATCGCTCACCAATTGCAAATCGTTTACGAATTTCACAAAAAGCAAAGGGCAAAGGGCAAAAAGCCAATGGTCCAGAACTTCAAATCCTTCACGTCCCCAAAGGCCATCGCCAAAAGCCATAGCCATAGCCGTACGTATTTTCGTACAAAATTACGTACATTTGAAAAAACAATCACCATGAAAGCAATTACCATTTCAAGCTTACGAAAAGAAATGAAATCCTACTTTGACTATGTAAGTAAGTCGATGGAAGTACTGGTGATTCCTCGAAACAAAGACAATGAGGCCATCGTAATCATGTCGATTCAAGAATACAATTCCCTGAAAGAAACCGAGCATTTACTTTCAACAAAGAACAACAGGAGCAGGCTCTTGGAGTCTTTGGAACAAGCCTCAAAAGGAGAAACCGTATCTTTCAGTATCGACTAAATGAATTTTGAGCTCACGGCACATGCCTGGGAAGACTTTTCATACTGGATTGAAACCGACCCGGAAGTTGTAGAAAAGATTAAGGAGCTGCTAAAAGCTATCAAGCAAGACCCATTCAAAGGAATCGGAAAACCAGAGCCCCTAAAATTTGGACTGAAAGGCTATTGGTCGAGAAGAATTACCACAGAACACCGGCTGGTTTATACCGTGGTTGGCAAAAAGGGAACCGACCAAAAGTGTATCATTATCCAATGCCGCTTTCATTACGATTAATTTGTTGCTGGCAATGGTTTCTTGCGATGGCAATTGGCTGTGGCCATTTGTTAGATGGAGCTAAAGGCTATGGCTTTGGGCTATAGCTATAGCCGATTTGAAAAAAATGATTCATTTCCCAAATTCAAAATGTGCAACCCCTACAATAATGCCACCCCTAACGGGGTTGGAATCTTGTTGCAATAGCTTCGCAAATTTCAAAGGCTAATCCGTCGAAGGAGGAAAAGCAAAAGGCCCAGATTTGAAAATCGTTCACAAAATTCAAAGCCAAAGGCAAACGGCTAAAAGCCAATGGCCCCGAATTTAAAATCGTTCACAAATCCAAAGCCATCGCTCACCAATTGCAAATCGTTTACGAATTTCAAAAAAAACTAAGGGCAAACGGCAAAAAGCCAATGGTCCTGAATTTAATATCGTTCACGAAATCCAAGCCATCGCCAATAGCTATAGCCATCGTTCAACAATTTAAATCGTTCACAATGTCAGCCAAGGGCCAATTGCTAACGGCTAAAGGCCCAGAATTGAAAATCCTCAGCGAATACCTAATCGTCTCCGCCTTTTTTGGATTTCTTCTCGCGGTTTTGAACGTACTCTTCACGCATATCTTTTAGGGCCTGAAGATCTTTCAACTCGCAGTTGCACTTGGTTGGTGATGCACTGGTGTAATAGAGCAATTCAGAATATTCGGCACTAACAAAAAGCTTGTGGCAGGTTGATTCGCTTTTGGAATAGAAAAAATAAATAACCGAATTGTCCTGCTTGAGGATGGCACGCTGAATTTCATCGCGCTCAACTTCGGCATCCAATTCTCCACCATAAGCTTCATTCGGATCTTCTTTCCCTTTTAGTGTAAGTTGCTTGTATTCGATGAGCAGTTTTTTATCAAACAATACCTTTTTATCTGTTGGGTAATCTCCCATCATAACGCTTTCAGAAATGTCTTTATCGCGAGCGGCCTGACCGGCAAGATTGAAGTAATTGTTCAATAGTTGAACGCCTCGAACCATTTCCGATTTCCAATCGTTGGTGTCAATCACATTGGAGCAAAGCGAATAGGCCAATAAATTCTCTGCAGTGGCCCTCTTTGAGTATTTGTTCAGCAAGGCAAGTCCATTAAAATCGGCTTCTGACGAACCCAATTTCGCCTTAATTTTAGCACCTTTTGCTTTACTGAAAATCAAGAAAGCATAATTCCCCTTGCGAAATTTCTGAACATCATAATCGGCTACGAAATCAAAATCAGAATAGGTCCAATACCGCTCCATGGCATAAGCAACCGAAGCATTGTAGGCACTATCTTCAAACATAACCACAAGTACGCGTGTATCTTTAAATTTTTCGATATCGGCTTTCTTCTCAAAGGTACCGAACTGTGCAAAAGTGTTAAGGGCGGCAAAAACAGCAAACAGGAGGAGCGAAAGTTTTCTCATATTCATCAGGTTTGGAATATACAATCATACTTCAAAAAAATGAAAAAAGCAGTCGTTTCGGACTGCTTTTACGTATTGTGATGAAAAGGGCTTTAATTAATCGCGAAGTTGCATTTGTGCATTTTCCAAACCGTACATGGATGCATACCCCTGCAAAGATTGTCTGAGTTGGCGACGCGCAACAAATATTCTTGTTTTTACTGTACCAATTGGAATGTTTAAAATCTCAGCAATCTCATGGTATTTGAAGCCTTTGTGATTCATGGTAAACGGCTTTTTCAAACTCATTGGCAATGCTTCAATGGCACGCTCAATGTCTTGCATCATAAAGCGACGCTCACCTTCATTCTTCACACTATGTGCCATGCTGTCCAGGTAAAAATCATTATCAGTTTGATCGATAAAAGTATTTCGCTTCACCATTCTACGGTAGTTATTGATGAAGGTGTTTTTCATGATTGTATATAACCAACCTTTTAAGTTGGTTCCATCTTCAAATTTATCCTGGTAGGTAAACGCCTTCAGCATAGTTTCTTGAACAAGGTCGTTTGTGTCTTCAACATTTCTTGTCAATTGATACGCATAGTGACGAAGAGGCCTGGCCTCACGCTCTACCATTTTTTTGAATTCTATTGATGTCATGTTGTTTAATTATTTTATTGAATTGTTAAACAAACCTAGGACCCTTTTGAGAGCTATGCAAGCCTTTTTGTATAATTTTTTTCAAAATAAGTTAAACAAGACTCATATTGCTGTTTATCAATTAGTTAAAATTAAATACACCTGTATACAAAAAGTATTCGATGAAATATCGAAACCTAAAATGCCGTTTTTTCTGACAATTATCAGACAATTAACATCCTTAGTTTAGCCGAAAGCATGAATTCTTAAACAATTTATTAGAATAAAGGTTAAACAAATACAACCAACAGAAATGGAATCAAGAGACCTTGAATCAATTTCGCTAACTTGCAGCCTTCATGGAAATTAGTGTATCAAGAAAAGCCCATTTTAATGCAGCGCATAGGCTACATATAAAAGAGTGGACAGATGAGCAGAACAGGGCGTTTTTTGGAACCTGTAACAATCCCAATTACCATGGTCATAACTATGATTTGATTGTTCGAATCACAGGTGAAATTGACCCGGTATCCGGATACCTAATCGACATGAAGGTGTTGAGTGATTTAATCAAGCGTGAAATAGAGGATCGGTTCGACCATAAGAATTTGAATTTGGATACAGAAGAGTTCAAAAACTTGAATCCTACAGCCGAAAACATTGCGGTTGTTATCTGGCGCTTACTAAGACCTCATATTTCACCAAATCAACAATTAACTATAACACTTTATGAAACCGAACGAAACTTCGTTGAATACTCAGGAAAATAAATCCATGAATCAACACGAAGAGGACGATCATGCCTTGTTTTCAATGGAAACTCCTTTGAGGGCGGATGCATTCGAACTGGATGATGACTTGAAAATAGAGCTCATTGAAAAGCATTTCAAGGAAATTATGCAAATCCTTGGGCTAGATTTGAATGATGATAGTTTGAAAGGCACTCCCCATCGTGTTGCGAAAATGTATGTCAAGGAAATGTTCAAAGGCTTAGATCCAAAACATCTTCCGGCTGCCAAGTTGTTTGAAAACAAATACCAGTACAAGAACATACTTATTGAGAAGAACATTTCATTCCATAGTGTTTGCGAGCACCATTTTGTGCCTATTATCGGTAAAGCTCATGTGGCCTACATTCCGGGCAACTCAGTTGTTGGGTTGAGTAAATTGAATCGCATTGTAAGGTACTTTGCGCAGCGCCCTCAAGTTCAAGAGCGCATGACTATGCAAATTGCAAACATGCTAAAAGAGGTTTTACAAACACAGGATGTTGCCGTAATTATTGAAGCAGACCACATGTGTGTGGCCATGCGTGGTGTGCAAGACATTACCAGCTCAACCATCACCACTGAGTTTTGCGGAAAGTTTCAGGATGCAAAAACGCGCGAAGAGCTGATGCGTTTGATTAAATTGGAAGCATAACCCTAATAATTCCCCATAAAAAAATCCGATTCCCAAGCCTGAGAATCGGATATTTTTATGCATAAATCGTAACTAAATTCTTTGACTGATTTTAGTAATTCACGGCAATTGTTCTACCTCCAATGATAGCTGTTTCTACATTAGGAACCCCAAATGAATAGGGCATATAGGCCAATGAAGGAACCTCTTTGGTAATAAACACATTTCCACGTTTTCCGCGGGTTATGCTACCGTGCGTATCACTTAGATCAAGTGCATAGGCCCCATTAATTGTAGCCGCATTTATTGCTTCCTCAGGAGTAAGTTTCATTTGAATACAAGCCAAACTGATTACAAAACCCATACGTCCATTTGGGGAAGAACCCGGATTGTAATCTGTTGCCAAGCAAACCGGAAGTCCATGATCAATTAACTTGCGAACAGGTGCATAAGGCAAGCCTAGAAAAAACGAGCAATTTGGAAGCGCAACAGGCATCGTATTGCTAGCTTTCAAACAATCTATTTCCTCTTGTCCCATGTGCTCTAAGTGGTCAACACTCAAAGCATTATTTGCAACAGCCACTTGCACACCGCCCGTTATGCCTAATTCATTGCCATGAATTTTACCGCGAAGTCCATATTTAGCCGCCTCTTTCAAAATCAAATCGGTTTCCTCAACGGTAAAGAACCCTTGGTCGCAAAACACATCAACATAATCCGCCAGCTGCTCTTCTGCTACCTTTGGCAACATTTCGTTCACCACCAAATCAATATAGGCTTTTCGGTTTGATTTAAACTCGGTAGGTATGGCATGTGCCCCCAGGAATGTTGCTTTAATTTCGATAGGTGAAATCAGTTTGAGTCGCTTGATGACACGAAGAATCTTCAACTCGTCTTCAACAGTCAACCCGTAACCACTTTTTATTTCAATCGCACCGGTACCATATTTCATAACTTCCTGAAGACGCGCATAAGCCCCTTCAAGCAATTCGTTTTCCGACATTTGGCGGAGCTTGGCAGCTGAATTAAGAATTCCTCCACCTGCCGCTGCAATCTCCTCGTAAGTTTTTCCTTGAATGCGCATTACAAACTCCTCTTCCCTACTGTGAGAAAAAACCAAATGGGTATGCGAATCAACATAAGACGGAAGTACAAATCGCCCACTTGCATCTTTGATATCAATTCCTGGCACACGCATAAAGCGTTCCTCAAACAAATCGAAATCCTTCATGGAACCATAATCGGCAATGAGCCCATCTTCAATCCAAAGCCAAGCATTTTCAAGGGCATTTAAGGTTGCCATTGCTGAACCTGCCTTTATCTTGGCTCCTGATTCATCAATTCCATACAATGCTTTGATATTTTTTATCAGTACACTTCCCATACAGGAAACAAATAACGCCAAATAGAACTTTTAATAAAATGATTGAATCCCACACTTCTGTATTTTGTATTCTTGCGCTATGAAGACCCAAACCAAGTTCACACCATTTTTATGGATTTTTCTTTTGACAGCTTGCCTAAAGGTTCCTTTTGGGGCAATTGGACAAAGCCAGGGCCTACATCCCGGAGAACTGAAACAAGTATTCAAAAAGTTAAGAACCGATGTCCGGGTGTTGTATTTGGCGGCCCATCCCGACGATGAAAACACGCGTCTTATTTCTTGGCTGGTAAATGAACGCGGGTACCGAACCGGTTATCTTTCACTTACCCGTGGAGATGGAGGACAAAACCTGATTGGAGCTGAACAAGGTATTGAATTAGGTGCCATCAGAACCCGAGAATTGATTGCTGCACGTTCTGTTGATGGTGCCGAACAATTCTTCACACGAGCATTTGACTTTGGGTACAGTAAAAGTCCGGAAGAAACCTTTCAAAAGTGGAAACGCGAAGAAATTCTTCGGGATGTGGTGCAGGTTATTCGTCAATTTAAACCCCATGTAATTATTACACGCTTTGCCACTGACGGCAGCGGTGGACATGGGCATCATACCGCATCGGCAATGCTTGCAGAAGAAGCTTTTGGAATAGCTGCAAATCCGGAACGCTTTCCGGAATCGGCAGCACTTTACGGAACCTGGCAAGTAAAGCGCTTGTTTTACAACAGCACCGCCCGCTTTTTTAACCCCAATGCCGATTTGAGCAATTTGCTCAAACTGGATGTAGGCGAATACAACAAGAACCTCGGAAAAAGTTACGGCGAAATTGCAGCATTAAGCAGAAGCATGCACCGAAGTCAGGGCTTTGGCTCTGCACTTTCACGCGGTGAGCAATTTGAGTATTTCAAATTCTTGTTGGGAGACAGCATGGGTATAGGTGCCGATATTTTCAATGGCTTAGCCTTGAATTCCACTAAAACCTTTAAAACCTGGAATGAGACTTTAACTCAAGCCGAAAAAGCTTGGGAAAAAAACGATATTAAATTGAGCTTAGGCCTATTAATCAAACTCATTCAGGAAGAGGAGAAAAAAGGCATTGAAAGCGCTTATCGATTAAAATTGCTTCAAAAATTGGTTCTTGGAATTGCGGGAATACATCTTGAAGTTTTTACAGATAGAGACAAGGATTATTCTCCCGGCGATTCCATTTACCTGAAGGCAAATGCCATTTCAAGAACAACTGAGGGATTCAAGGTGAAGCGTTTGGAGCTGATTCAACAATCAACCCAAAACCCAAGTGGGGCGGCGAGGACTGTTTTTCAGGACATCTTGCTACAGAAAAACATTCAAAAAACTGAAAATATTGGTCTAACAATACAAGAGGGTGTCCTAGGGAATTTATCCTGGCTGCGTCAAATGCCTGAAAATGCAATATTTATTCAAAACACCCGCACAGAAGTTGGAAAAGATTGGGAACAAGATTTCTACTTCCAAACCAATTGGCATCTGGAATTCGAAGGGCTTTCCTTTCTTGTTTCAAATCGGGCCTTCAACAAACGCATAGAGCCCGACAAAGGTGAAAGCCACCACCCCATTTATGTGGTTCCTTCCCTTTCCATTGAACCAATTCAACAAGTGGGTATCTCAATCAACAACAAGCCTGTTTTGGTAAGTGTAAAAATCAAGGCCACCTCAAGCTTTGAAAACCTGAATTTGGAAATGGACTTACCCAAAGGCTGGACCTTAAAAACAAGCGATAACGCTTCGGGATTAGTGAAAAACTTTGCGCTCAAATCTGGAGAAGAAAGAGAAATTACATTTGAACTAAACGCTACATCAAATGCTGAAAATGGCACCCTCAACATGCGTGTAACTAAAGGAGAAACCATTTTTAAAAACAATTGGGAGAAAATAAAATACGACCATATCCCCGACCAATTAATTGTGAAGGAAGCTCAGCTTCCATTACGCAGCATTTCAATTCAGAAAACAGCTCGCAAAATTGGATACATCAAAGGTGCCGGGGATGACGTAGCTGCATGCTTGCGGTTGATTGGTTATGATGTTACTGAACTGAATCCTTTAAGCTTGGAAAAAACAGATTTGAACCAATTTCAAACGCTCATTACAGGCGTTAGAGCCTTCAATACATTCCCGGAACTGATAGCCATGAAAGCAAAACTGAAAACCTACATGGAACAAGGTGGAAACTTGATTGTGCAATACAATACAAATAGCTGGGCAGGTCCTTTACAGAGTGATTTCAGTCCTTATTCTCTCAAAATTGTTCGCGATCGCGTTACAGACGAAAACTCTCCTATTTCTTTTAAATTACCGGCGCATCCTGTCCTCAATCAGCCCAATAAAATTACTCCATTTGACTTTGAAAATTGGGTTCAGGAAAGAGGCATTTACTTTGCCGGAGAACGTGGTGCTGAATTTGAATCGCCACTTGCCATGAACGACCCAAATGAAAAAAGTTTAGATGGCGGATTGGTAACCGCAAAAGTAGGTAAAGGCAAATTCACCTATACCGGATTGGCGTTCTTTAGGCAATTACCTGCCGGCGTTCCCGGAGCCTATCGCCTCTTTGTAAATCTGATTGAGCATTAAAAAAAAAGACCATGCAGCCAAAAACTGCATGGTCTTTCTATATAGGAAAAGCAAGTATTAACCGTTTGCTTTAGCGTGATCGGCTAGAAACTGAGCCAATCCGGCATCGGTAAGCGGGTGTTTTAACAAAGCCAAAATGCTGTTCAGTGGACTGGTAATTACATGCGCACCAACTTGAGCAGATTTGATAATATGCACAGGATTGCGGATTGAAGCCGCAAGAATTTGAGTTTGATAGCCCTGAACGGCGAAAATCTGGCTAATTTCAGCAATCAGTTGAATTCCGTCGTAAGAGATATCATCCAAACGTCCGATAAAAGGAGAGATATAGGTAGCACCCGCTTTTGCAGCCAGAATTGCCTGACCTGAACTGAATACCAAGGTACAATTGGTGCGAATGCCTTTTGAAGTAAGGTATTTGATGGCTTTGATACCATCTTTAATCATTGGGATTTTAACCACGATATTTTCATGCAGTGAGGCAAGTTTCTCACCTTCACGAATCATGCCTTCAAAATCGGTGCTGATAACTTCCGCACTCACGTCGCCATCAACAATTGAACAAATATCAACATAATGCTGAAGCACAGCTGCTTCACCTTTTATGCCTTCTTTGGCCATCAAAGAGGGATTTGTAGTTACCCCGTCAAGTATTCCGAGGTCGTTGGCCTCCTTTATCTGGGCCAAATTTGCTGTATCTATAAAAAATTTCATTTATTTGGAGATTTTCGCAACGAAGATAGTTCAAATTAAACGACTGACAAAAATGCCGGATATTGATCAACTCTATTGGGAGCATCGCTATAAAAACTCGCAAACCGGCTGGGACATCGGCTATGCGTCACCTGCACTTACTAATTACATCAACCAATTGGAGTCAAAAAATTTACGGATTTTGATTCCTGGCTGCGGAAATGCTTATGAAGCGGAGTTTCTGCTCGAAAACCAATTTGAAAACATTACTCTTATTGATATTGCTAGACCTTTGGTTGAACAAATTGAACAAAAATTCGCTCATTCCATTGCTCAAAATAAATTGAAGGTGTTGCATACCGATTTTTTTGAGCACAATGGCGAATACGATTTGATTTTGGAGCAAACCTTTTTCTGTGCTATTCCACCTCAGAAAAGATTGGGTTATGCTAAAAAAATGCATGAATTACTCACACCTTCAGGCAAATTATCAGGCTTGTTGTTTGATATGCCTATGCTCGGTGAAGAACCTCCATTTGGCGGAAATAGGGATGAATACATGGAACTTTTTGCACCCTATTTTCAGATTCAAACTCTTGAGCCCTGCACCAATTCAATCAAACCAAGAGCAGGTCGAGAGCTCTTTTTTGTATTGAGGAAAACCTAAAAAAAGGCTGCACGATTTCTCCTGCAGCCTTTTTTGTTAGGTTTGATTAGGGTTGAATTAATCTTTATTCATCAACTTTTTTCTTCCCAACCAGATAGCAGTTGCTCCCAATACAAGAACGCCACCATCAACAGGAACGTCGTTCGGGTCACCATTGTTATCCGGAACGGCATCTATGTTTCTTGGGGCTTTAATGCCCGGGTTTGTTTGAAAGGGGTCTTTGATGGATGGTACGTTCACCTGACCGGGAGCTTGTTGTCCACCGCCCTGCATGCCGGGTTGTGAGCCACCACCAATTACAACCGAACCTCCACCTTGTTGAAAATTTTGAGAAGGGCGATTGCTTGCATCATTTTGGTTGTAGTATTGGTCAAAATTCTGCGCCGGTTTGTTGCGCTCCGACCAAAACTCGCGCTCCTGGTAACGGCGACCTGAAGAGTAATCAATACTCCTGCTGCCTGAGTTGCCAAAGGATGATTCAAAACGGCTGCCATTCAATCCTTGGTTGGTATTGCTTGAACTGTAGTCGTAATCTTCTCCATCATCGTCTTCGTCTTCTTGCTCCTGAGGTGATACCGGATTATAAGGCCTTGCCTCCAATGCCTGCATTGAAAAGGTTAAGGATACCTGAAGGCATACCAGTGTTAAGGCTTTTTTGTATGTAATGTGCATGATTCTGTTTTCTTAATTGTTACTTTTTACTACTTTGGCTTTTCTGGTATTGCCTTGATTATCGCTCACTTCCACAAAATAAACTCCTGAAGCTTGATCACTTAAATCCAAGCTGAAACTGCAAATGCCTTTATCAATGGCTTGTTCCATGCGCTGAATTTCGGCACCAACGGCATTGTACACTTTTACTTCTGCACTCTTACCTTGCAAGTTTGAAGTTTGCAATTGAACCAATCCCTTGCTTGGATTTGGATAAGCGTTCAAGCTTGCTGTTACACTGCTGTAAATGGATTTTACACGTTTCAGGTAATCAAAATCGCCACGGTCTACGAACAACAAACTAAAGCGACCTTCGCCATAACTAGCAGGATCACTGTTGATTTCGAAGGTGTAATTTGGACGATCGTTTACCATCTGAATGATTCCTGCATAGCGGTCTTCCAGAAGTACATCGTAGGCATTAAATTCGGTTTCACCTTTGAAGCTAAACCTGTGTTCTCCGGTGAATGTCGTATTGATTCCAAGAGGCACGCGGGTTTCTGGTTGAGCTGCCTTGAAGATATTTATGGCTTGTTGTTTGCCATCGCTTGAACGGGCGTACACGTTAAGTGCAGGGTTACTCATTTTTTCAGCATCAAAAGCATCATTTGCATCTGTTGCTTCTGCCGCCATACCTACCAAGATTTCGTCTTGAACTTCACCCACTTTTACGAAAGTCAGGCTTAATTTTTTCAATTGAGATTTGAATAAAGGCGTTGAGGGACTATTGCCAATTTTCACACTTTCATTTGCGGTTAATACCGGACTTGAAGCCGTTGCATGAACAAAGAAAGCACCACCCGATTCAATGATATTGGAACCAAAATTCACCCCACCCGACAATACATTATAAGTAGCGAATTGGTTTCCGGCAGGGCGAAAAACCCAAATCGTATTGTCCAAATTGGTTTTAGTCCAACCGGCAGCATTCCAATCAATCGCGCAAGGGTATGGATTTCCTAGCAGGTTCCAACCTTCACCATTGTTTGAACTGTAGGTAACGCCGAAGTTAAAGGTACCTTGTGCCAAAACACCGGTTCCACTCAAGGTAACATCATTTGGGCTCGGATTGGCTCCATTCACTAAATCGCAACCTTGACTTTTGTTTCCACGAACAAACACTTTATAACCTTTACCAGCCTGAAGCGTGGTGCTGTTTGTATTCGGAACAGTAACCCAAGCATTGTTGTAAACGGTTCCACCGTTATTGCCAGCTGTGTTGGTATTTACAGCAGTTGTTTCGTTGAAGGTAAACATGCTTGGCGCATTGGTTTGAGTTGCATCAAAGCCATTGCTATTGGGGCTTGGGCTAGGACATAAGCTACCACCTGTACCCGGACCTGTGATATGAATTTGTTGTTGCCAGCTGGCAGCAAGGGTTGGACCCGTTGCAAAAGGAGCCGCCAAATAACGATACTTACGACCACTTGAACCCGGTACAAAACGTTCAACAGTTACATTGCCCGTTACGCTAGCTCCGGCCGGAAGTTCCAACAGGCGAGCGGTACCTAAGGCGTTAGAAGCCAAAACCAAATTACCGGCAGAAGCCAATGTTGTTGGACCTTGCAGTTGCAAATTCCGATTCACCGTTAAACCAACTCCCAGCGTTTTGGTTCCAGTAACACCCGCAGCACCCATTACAACATCTCTAAAACTAAGGCTACCGCTTCCGCCAATACTTTGATTCGAAGTTGTTGTTGCACCCGAAATCTCAAGATCTGCACCGGAACCTGTAAGCGTTCCATTGTTGGTGATGCTTCCTTTTACAGTTAACTTATTGCCAGCACCTACTGTATAAGATGCCCCACTGTGGAGTTGAAGGTTACGGCAATCAACAGAACCTGTAACACTTGCAGAACCTAACAGCACAACATCATCACCTGTAGTTGGAGCAGCGGTACCTAAACTAACTGTTGAACCAGAAACGCTTCCTTTCCTCCATCCTGTACCATCACGATAAACCGGGTTTTTGGCGTTGGATGGATTTACTGTGTTTGAAATCAAAATTGTTGCTACACCTGCATTGTCATAACTACAGCCAGCATACGGAGTAGCATTAATATGCCAAGTCATATCCGGAGCAGCATTGCCCCAAGTGCCACTGGTAACCAATCTAAAACGTGCCACGCGAACTCTTCCACCCGCAACAATTGATGTTCCTAAGCCTGTGCCCGCAGAACCAATAACCTTACGACAATAGTTGGTACCCCAAACTCCGGTCTTATTGAAGGAAATTGCCCCAGCTTGATTGGCAGCAGACAAACCGGATGTTGTTGCATCTGGGATTGAGAACGTTAGTGTTGGTGATGTTCCACCTGTAAAGGTAGGATTGAAGTTAATCGAAACGGTACCAGCCTTTAATTCCCAGGTAGAACCACTCGTGTTGTAGATGTAAACATCAAACTCAAAGGTAGTTGAGTTGACTATTTCCTGATTTTCGATGCGCATTTCGGCCGATTGGCTTTGGGCGCTAAAGCCCAAGCCAATTACCAAAACCATCATTACTAAAAACTTTTTCATATATGCTTTTTTTTCTTTTTTCTTTTACGTTACCTGTTTCTCTCTTTCTCCTTCTCTTTCTCTTTCTTCTAAGGGCGCATCATAATTACTCCATTTAATGCGTTTAGGTCGATGGATGGATAATCCAAGAAGTCCACTGAGGAATCGCCATTCAAATCGGTTACCAGGTAACCCAATTCACCGTTCAAGGCATCAACATCCAAATCCGGATAGTCTAAGAAGTCAACAGAGCCATCTTGGTTAATATCACCCGTGAAAATCAAATAAACTCCGGAGCCTCCGTTGGCCATGTTATCCCCATAAGCCTGAGTTGAAGCTGTGCTAAAATCATAGCTGGTGTTGCTACCAAATGTTACCGGGGCTGCACTCCAGGTTTCAATAGAGTTTCTATGGCGGATAGCAATGTAGAAATCATTACCATTCACGGCTCCAGGGAAATTGGCCAATGCCAATCCACTAGTAGAAATTGGACCGCGCCAAGCATACAAACTATCAAAAGTGATATCATCATGCAATACCACAGTAATGGTATCTGCAATGGTATCAGGTAACAGATTGTCTGAATTGTATGGAGCTGCTGTCATGGTGCTGCTACCCAGGTAAAGACCTTCAAAGAACGCTGTAAGCGACAATCCCACTGTACCACTGAGTGTAATAGTATCACCTGTAAGTGAATTACCCGAAGTACCACTTGCATTCACAGCACGAACGCGGTAGTAATAGCGCGTTGCAGCTGTTAAGCCAGTAACAGCTTGAGATGTTCCGGAAACGGTCAAATCTTGGTAACCACTCACAAAACTAGTGAAGGCATTATCGGTAGCCAGGTCTAACTTGTAACTGGCGGCTCCGGTTGAGGCATTCCAATTTATGGTCATGCCAGTTGCACTAACTGCACTTGCATTAGCCAATACCGGAGCACTGCTCAGGGTGATTGTGGTTAATGTGGTTGAATTGCTTGAAGCACCGCAACTGTTACTGGCACGTAGACGAACATAATAAGTAGTACCAACACTTAAACCACCAACGGTTTCAGTTGTACCTGCAATAGTTTTGTTGTTGTAGCCAGAAACAAAACTTGTAAAGCCTGCATCGGTAGCAACATCCAAACGGTAATCAGTTGCATTTGCAACTGCAGTCCAACTGATATCCAAACTACCCGAAGTTACAGAAACCAGAGTTGGAGCAGATGGAGTTGTGGTAGGTTGCAAAATTCCTACAGTAACAGGGGTTCCAACAATTACACAACCAGAAGAGGTTAAAGTTGGGGTATAAGTAGTTGCAGTTGTAGGGCTAACCGATTGTGGATTTGAAGTTCCAACCGTTGTGGAACCATCACTCCAGCTATAGGTGATAGTGGCAGGTGAATATCCACCAACATTTGAACTTCCACCGGTAATTTCAAGGCTATATTCTTCCCATTCACCATAACCAACTGTTTGAGTTGGACCTGAAACTGAAGATGCTTCAACATTTAAAACCCTCAATCTAACAATGCCATTTGAAGCACTATCGGGCACTGTAAAAGGACCTGTTCTCAAGATATTTCCTAGCCCACTTGATGAAATGAAAATCTGCTCGCCTGCGTCTGTAAAATCGCCATCGCGGTTGTAATCAATCCAAGCACCGAAGATATTTTCATAGGAATTAGAGCCTTGATTTGACCTCAAACTGATTTGATAAGACTGACCTGCAGTTAAGGTAAAAGGTCCAAAGGAGGTGAAGTTTGAATAACTACCAGCTGTTCCTGTTGCAGTTCCTAAAGTACCCACAAGTGAATTTCTGGTGGTGGTATTTGTAAATACAGGAACCCCGGCTTGGGAAATAGCAACGCTATCGATATCCTCATCAGTTGTTGGACTGGTCACTGCCGAAGGAGGCGTGTAATCTCCAGAAACAGCAGAGAATGTTCTGGCAGTCAAATTAACAGGAGAACCTGAACAAACCGCACTAGCTGCTGAAATAGCATTTGCAGTTACTCCAGCAAATGGGTCAATTACGGTAACTCCAATTGTAGAAACTGCCTGACAGCCTGTAGAGGATTCAACCCCAGTTATTGTGTAGGTATAATTCCCAACCGCAGTCGGTGTAATTGATGTAGGAGTTGAAAGACTACCACTAGCAGTTGTAGGGATTCCACTACCTGCAGCTGGAGAAGCAGTCCAGGTGTATGAATAGGTATTATTAGTTTGCAGCTTAGAAACTGAAAGGCTTAAACTGGCGTTGTTGCAGGCTGTTAAACTGCTTGCACCGGCGCTGATTTGATCCGGAATAGTAACAGTAACTGCAACTGGAGTTCTTGGACCTTCACAGGTTCCATCATTCACAGAAACATATAAAGTTGTTGAAGAGGAAACCAAATAGGATGATAATGTACCATTTGTCTCACCTGAAAATGCTGTGCCACCTACTGCCAAATCATACCACCTGTATTGACCTGAAGAACCACCAGTTGCTGAACACGTTGGAACTTGCGTTCCGCAATGAGAAGATGGAGTAACAGAAGGAGCACTTGGCGAAGGGGTAACATTAACTTGCACTTGAGCGGTATCCGTACAACCTGAAATATTAATGGTTGCAGTGTATAAAGTACTGGTGGAAGGTGACACCGTCAAAGGGTTAGTTGAACCAACCGCAGTAGAGCCATCAGACCAAGAAATACTTGAAAACGGACTACCAGTGATTCCTCCGAACCTTGCCAATGGCCTATTTGCATAAGTGGTTCCAGTTGTTGCAGAACAAGCACCCGCACTTCCAAGTAAATTCACATTACTGATGCCTGATGGAGTAGTTGCTGCAACGGTAGCCGAACCCCCTGTAGTGGCAACGGAATAACAAATATTTACAATAATATCTGAAGTTCCGTCCCAGAAATAAGGTGTATTAAATGTATGTGTATTCCAACCAGAAACCGGTGTATAGCTTGCCGTAGTGTAAACTTGAGTCAAGGTGCCTGAAAAGAATGTACTGGTTAATGAACCTGCGCTAGGTACGCTGGCCAGACTAATAGTATAATTTGATCCTGAACCTGAGCCTGCACCAGTAACATTAAACCCAATTGAGGTTAAATTTCCAGCGACTAAACCTGCTGCATTTAAATCTACTGCCGAATAAACAAGTTGATGTCTAAAGTCACCTGTTCCAAATCCATACCTGTAAACACTTCCTCCGAATTCAGTGGTTGTTTGAGAGCCAATAGTGCTTGTTCCTTGAACTCCTACAACAGCAGTTAAATTGGTAGGATTACCTGAACATAATGCACTTGGAGAGGCTGAAGCAAATTTTGTGCTGCTTCCAAAAGGATTGATTACAGTAATGGTATCATATGCAGACGTTGTGCAGCCAGAACCTGTTTCAATACCAGTTACAACAAAATAATAGGTACCAACAGCTGTTGGAGTAATTGTTATAGGTGATGAAAGCGAGGCTGAAGTTGAGGAACTCAATCCACTATTCACATAATCGGAAGCTGTCCAAGTTAGCGAATAGGTATTGTTCGATGCGGCCTGAGTTACTTCAAGATCAGCAGATGAACCTAAACAAACAGGCGTTGAGCCATTTGAAACCACTGCAATTGGATCGGCGGGGTTTACGAACATTGTAGCTGGAACTCTAGCACCTGAATTGCAAATTCCATTATAAACTTCAACGTAGTAAACAACAGTATCATTTAATATCGGAGTTGTAAATGTATTTCCATATCCTAATAAAACACCACCAGTTGCGGCTGAATACCACTTAATTGTATCTGTTGAACTGTAAGCACCTGCATTAGAAACTGAAAGAATACCGGAACCACTTCCACAGGCTGTTGCATCAACGGTAATGGGTGCAACTGGGGGTGAAATAACAACTAAATCAATGGTAGCCGGACTTGCCGCATTGCTACACCCTGTAACCTGATTCGTGAGCACCAACTCCACTTGAGATGTTCCAGCAGAACTAATATTGGTCGTGGCCGAAAAAATATTTGTACCATTGATTGTTCCTGTTAAAATTCCAGCAGGCGACCAAGTGGTGGTATAATTTGAAGGTGGAGAAAAACGGTAAGCAATCGGACTAGAAATTGCGGCAGTGCTTGCTAATGCAAGAGCTCCAATTGTTCCATTTGAATTGTTAATACCAATAACTTTATTGTTAGTAGATGCCGCACTTGTAACATGAACTTCTATTACACCAGTTGTCTCATAGAATATAGCTTGAGCAGTATTCAAGTTTGCATTGTTGTACTGGCGAACCTGATAGTATTCTACAACAAATTTTCGATTTGGCGCATACCCTTCTGTCCAGTATCGAATCGTTCCATTTTGCCCCGAACCCGTTGACAATATCATATCATTGGCAAGAACAGCAACAATATTGAATGGTTCAGATGCGCTTGGAAGGGTAGTATAAGTGAAATCACCCAAACTGGCTCCATTGTAGGCTCCAAATTGAAGCACTCCATTTGTACCAACATTAACCGAATTGTAAGAGGTTCCAAAGAAATTAAAGTTAAAGCCCAATGGGACATTTGCCCAACCTCCATCATCCAAATCACCGCTTGAAAGAGGAGAAACTGCAATACCGCCAGAAGCAAGTGTATCAGCAGATGCAATAAATGTTCTTGGAGCTGCAGTTATAGGCGATGAACTAAATGTACCTGCACTTAAGCCACTACTTACGGTAAACTGAGTGCCCAGACATACAGTATCGTTAGGAGATGCCGCTAGATTTGGGGTAGGGAAATCATAAACACCAATGGAGATTGTTGCCGTTTGGGTACAAACTCCATCTGTTGCTTCAAGCAAGAAGTCAGAAGTTTCAGTGATCGTAATATTGATTGGAGTACCCGAGTTACTGCTCAATACCGCCGATGCAGTTGGAGAACTCCAGGTAAATGAGGTGAAAGTAATATCTGAAGAAATTACATCAAGTGTTGTATTCTTTGCACCAGCCCCTGCACAAAATGAAGCAACACCTGGATCAATACTTAGCGAATTAATACCTGCAACCAACATAGCGCGATTTGAAATACAACCCGAGCTACTATCTATTTCTGCTACATAAAATGTATCGGTTTGTGCAAGCGATTGAAGATAAGTTGTGCTTGAAGATGCCTGCAATAATGTTCCTCCCACAGAATCTGAATACCAAAGGAAGGTTTTTATTGGTATTGAGGTATTTGAAGCTACCGAAGCCGTTGGTATACCTGGACAAGAAACAGTACTAGTTGCTGTTGGGGTAGCTGGCGGAGTTGCAATTGAAATTAACAAAGATGGAGAAGTAGTACAACCACCCGCCACAAGGTTTGCCGTATAGGTAGTGGCAGAACTTGGACTTACAGTAATTGGATTGTCTGTTGAGAAATTACCTGTACCGTTGTTCCAAGTGATTGAGGTAATTGAAGGTGCCGCATTTCCAGTGAAAGTAAAACGAGGTCTGCTTGAAGCGGTATTGTCAGCAGTTGCACTAGCTAGCATTGCAGCTGGAGTTAAGTTATCTGCCTGATCATAGGCAGAGCAAACGAAACCGGGTGCATCACCCAACATTCCAGAACCTGTGGCGGTTGATGCTGACGGAACAGAGCTCCAACAAAATTGAACCACAATATTCGATGTTCCATCCCAAGTGAAAGAAGAATTTGATCCAGTGCCTGTTCCAAAAGAAAGTGTATTCAGGGTTCCTGCAACCGGCAAATAACCATCATTTGTTAGTGTACCTCTATAAACTTGAGTTAGGCCCGTTGAAATAAAAGTAGTAGTCATTGTAGTCTGAGCAGTATGTCCAATATGTACAGTAAATCCTGTATAAGTTTGACCAGCGGTTGTAGGCTGAAAACCTAGTGTGAACAATCTCCCTGCGCTTATACCTTGAGCAGTCAATTCTGCTGCACGGATGATATATTGAACTTTTACACCTCCCCAACTTCCTGAAAAGAAGGACTGACCTGCAGCAGTTAATGTAGAGCCTCCAGCTCCAATTGTTCCATTATTTGATTTTACTAAAGAAGCCGTCAATTGAGAAGGCGTACCGGAACAAATTGGATTAGATGTTGCAGCAATCGCAGCAGTTGAACCCAAAAGTGGCTCGTCGGTGTATGCCGTGCCATTCAACGACTTGGTTAAACTATTTGCATCAGTTGCAGTTACAGACCAGGTGACTGTACCATTTGCCGGAGTAACAGTTGGAATATCAGCAGTCCAATCGTTATTGGATGGATTATACATTAGAATTGGAGTTTGAGCAACCCCATTAACTGAATAATACAAAGTCACATCCGAAATCGGAGACCCTCCAGGAGTAACAGTCACCGTAACGGTTCTTTGTACATTTGTACATTGATTTCCAGTAGGTGAAATTGTTAAGTTGCTAAGTGAAGCAGAGGCTTTGGTTCCCATTACAAAAAATCCATCAAAATTGCTTAGGCCTGGATTTGTAGAAGTTAAACTGCTAGCAGTCGTAATGATGGTTGTGCCTCCAACTAAATCATAATTTCCAGTCAGGGATGAACTGTAAGCGATAGCATCAGCTCCATTGGGAGTATCATTTAATTGAATTCGTGTTGAATCTAGATTGCCAATGCCAGAAGTAATAGTTGCTTTCCAATACCTGTTTGTTTTTAAGGCATCCATTAGGCTACCTGGATTACCGCCTGTTGTGGCATCAAAAACCTCGGCTTTAACAACAATCCCTCCACTTGATTTTGTTCCAGGATTGACTAAAACAAAAGGTTTGTACAAAGATTTTCCAACCGGAAAGTTCCAGTTGTTTGCAGTAACATAACTTGCAGGCAAGGTCCGTTCAAGAGCGCCTGTTAAATAAGAAGAATTACTTCCACCTGAAATTGCGGTGAAAGCGGAATTCAGAAGTGTAAGTGTATAATTTTGATTATCGAGAATACCTGCTGTTAGTGTTAAAGTTCCAGAAGCTGAAAGGTTCCTACTAAAAGGCATTGTCACTGTATTGGCTGGAGAGATCGCAGTGTTATTTATCACCAATGATGCTGGCCCACTAGAAGCAGGGAACTCAACAGCCGTCATGGTTTGAGCTCCGGTTGTCGAATTGTAGGTCAATACTGAGGTAGAACCATAGGTGATAGAACCAGCACCTGTTAGATTTCCATTGGAAATAGTAACATTTCTTAATAAACTGCCCGCTGTCAAATTAACATTTGAGGGATTATTAACCCTTACATTGATTACATTAGTACCATGTGCTGAAGCAAGCAACGTAAAGGTTTGTGTAGAGGCACCATTGAACTCCAAAGTACCACCTGTGTTGGTCTGGCCAATTGTCCCACCTGTTTGCAAAAAATTCCCTGCAACTCGAAGTGTTGATGCCCCACCTTGAGCAATATCAAGTGATCCTCCTGATACCGTAACATTTCCATCTACTGTTAGGGTTCCTGTTGAAGATGAAATCTGACAAGTACCACCTGAAACTAATAGATTACCATTGATTCTTAGAGAGCCTGTTGTCAACAATCTTAATATTCCAGTATTGGTAGCAATAACCGAAAGATTGCCCTTAATAACAGCTGTAGTTGAACTTGTGAACATACTCATGGTAGCAGAAGCAGAAGGACAATTGTATGTTAAGTTCCCAAATGACTGTGTATTATTTGTGAAAGTAGTAGTACTTGAGGTATATGATGAAAATACCAAGTTTGATGAAGTTCCCCAAGTTGCAATTGGAACATTCACACCGGTGGTAGTAGCGCCAAGCACGTTATACGTTGAGCCGTTCGTAAAAATTAAATTTGTTGTGGAGCCAACAAAACAAGCAGTTGTTCCTGCAAAATAATTATTAACAACACCTCCGCTTTGAACGGTTACTTGTGTTCCGGTTCCACCTGTATTATTTATAATATTTCCAGTTGCACCTCCCAGATTTATTGTTCCTCCAATATTTCCAGTATTTCCACTTCCGCTATGGGCAAACGCAACCGCATTGGCAGCATGAATAAGATTAAGCGTAGAACCGGATTCAACTACAAAATCGTCGCCAGGACCTCCAATTAAGGTTATTGTCCGCGTTGTTGTGATACTGGATTGGAGTGAACAGTTGGTGTTGTTTATTACTTTAAACTGGCCAATGCTAAAACTGGCAAGGTCAACACTAATAACCAAAGAACCACCCGAGGTAGTGCTTGCACCATCAATAATCAAAACATCTGTAGTTTGAACCGATGTACGGCTAGTTCCCGTTCCATCTGCTGCAGTATTCCAATTTGCTGCGGTATTCCAGGTTTGGCCGGATGCACCTACCCAGTAGTAAGTTGTTCCTGCTGTGGTTGCCTGAGTGCCTGTCAATCCCGTGCTTACGGAGCCTTCCAAAAGGGAAACAACTTTTATATAATAAGTTGTGCCCGGCGATAAAGAAGATTGAGCTGAGGAATATGCAGTTCCAGTACCTGCGGAAGTCGTGGTTGCGACATTTGTAACAGATACATTTTGAGTAAATGAAGCATCCGTAGCTCTAATTACTGCAAATCCTAATTCATTTGTTGAATTATCAGTGAATCCAACTGTTAAACTTGTTGAAGTGACTGAAGTAAATGTTAAATTAGTTGGATTTGCAGGTAAAGTTGAAGCCGGAGTAAATGTATAAACCCTGCGCGATCCATTTGAAGAACTAGTTAAATCTGTTATAAAGGAAGCGGCTGCAAAAGTATTTGTAATAGCAGTTGTAGTAGCAGTAAATAAGGGCGTTGCTGCAACAGTAATATATCCAACAGTTGTAGCAGTATTGCTGGATGAAATGAAAACTGAACGTGGGGCACTTCCTTGTGCGTACATTTGACCATAGACATACTCTACAACACCAGTGGCTTCGTATAACCACACCTGCATAGTGCAAGTTGTGGTATTCGATGAACTATAAGGGATATTGAAATTTTTCCATTGTACTTTCAAAATTCGATTTGGTGCAGTGCCAGTCACCACATAACTAATTGGATCTAAATCTCCAGCACGTCCGGAAGAGTTATCCCCCCCCATTGGAGCAAACAAAGCCGCGCCAGAAGAAGGTGCTGTCTGGGTTCCAGCAATGGCAGTGCTCCCTAAACGCATTTGCCCGTTGGAATTTGCGGAGAACTGGGAATAAACTTGACCCATAAAGGTAAACGGAAAACCAAAGCTTACAACACCAGAGGCATTATCATCATTGTAACCAACAGTTAACGCCCCTGTTCCGGCAAGGCTTGTAGCTCCTGTCATCGGATCTAAGGAACCCGTAGTTGAACTACTGAAAACGTAATTTGAAATGCTCTGAGCTTTTAAGCCTCCGGGGCTAAAAAAGACAAAAAAGAAAAGCATCAGGAATAGGCCACCTGATACCCTTCGGAATCGTGTAGAAATCATCATTTATTATTGATTAGTTTAATTTTTCTTAAATCGAAGCTAGTAATTGATTATCAGAAAAAAAAGCAAAACAAGGTTGTTAATCTTTTTTTAATGCCAATTGGCCGGAAGCCGAAAGACCACATAAATCACCACTAATCAATTATTTACACCTCAAATAAACTTTGATTTTACCTCCAACTTTTTTTTTCATTTACCAGTTATTTTAATTCTTTGGTCATTTTTTTTCTACTGATATTTTGTATAAATACGGAATCTCTCGCTCTAATTTGGATGAGTTTTCACTTTGGTTTTCTTTGGATTGAGATAAATTCGCACATCAAATCACCATGACAGATCATAAAATAATATTCTCTATGGCGGGGGTTTCTAAAACCTATCCGCCTAGCAAACAAGTGCTGAAAAACATTTACCTCTCCTTCTACTATGGCGCCAAAATTGGTGTGCTGGGTTTGAATGGCTCAGGTAAATCAAGCTTGCTGCGCATTATTGCCGGCGTTGATAAAAACTTCCAAGGCGAGGTAGTTTTCGATAACAAAAACTACAAAATTGGTTACCTGGAACAAGAGCCTGAACTGGATGAAAGCAAAACCGTTCTCGAATCGGTAAAGGAAGGCGTAAAGCATATTACCGATATGTTGGATGAGTTTGAGGCCATTAACAACAAGCTTGCCGACCCGGAACTGGATGGGGATGAAATGATGAAAATCCTCGACAGACAGGCAACCGTGATGGAACAACTGGAACAAAACGATGCCTGGGAACTCGACAATAAACTTGAAAAGGCCATGGATGCGTTGCGCTGTCCGGAAGGCGATACGCCCGTGAATGTTTTGTCGGGTGGAGAACGCCGCCGAGTAGCCCTTTGTCGCTTATTGCTTAGCAATCCGGATATCCTTTTGCTTGATGAGCCTACCAACCACCTGGATGCAGAAAGTGTGGATTGGTTGGAACAATTCCTTCAAAATTTCCCGGGTACCGTTATTGCTGTTACGCACGACCGTTACTTCCTCGACAATGTTGCAGGTTGGATTTTGGAGCTCGACCGTGGTGAAGGTATTCCTTGGAAAGGCAATTACTCTTCGTGGCTTGAACAGAAAGCAAACCGCTTAGAAGCAGAAGAAAAACAAGAGGGCAAACGCGCTAAAGCCCTGAAACGCGAATTGGAATGGGTGCGCATGGGTGCCAAAGGAAGACATGCCAAGCAAAAAGCCCGCTTGAATGCCTATGATAAAATGCTAAATGAAGAGCAAAAGGAAAAAGAACAAACCCTTGAACTCTTTATTCCTCCGGGACCTCGTTTGGGAGATGTGGTTCTGGAAGCTCGCAATGTGAGCAAGGCTTTTGGAAACAAGTTATTGTACGAAAACCTTTCGTTCGCGCTACCCAAAGGTGGTATTGTGGGAATTATTGGTCCGAACGGTGTAGGTAAAACCACCTTGTTCCGCATGATGATGGGTCTTGAACAACCGGATTCAGGCGACTTTATCGTGGGTGAAACCGTTAAAACCGCTTATGTGGATCAAAGCCACAAGGACTTATTGCCCGAAAAATCGGTATTTGAGGTTATTAGTGGTGGAACCGAAACCATGATTGTGGGCGACAAGCAGGTGAATGCGCGTGCCTATATTTCCAAATTCAACTTTAGCGGTAACGACCAAAGTAAAAAGGTTGGTGTTCTTTCGGGAGGTGAACGCAACCGTGTGCATTTGGCTATTACTTTAAAAGAAGGTGGTAACGTGTTGTTGCTCGACGAGCCAACTAACGATATTGACGTAAACACCTTGCGTGCTTTAGAAGAAGCTATTGAAAATTTTGCGGGTTGCGTAGTGGTGATTTCGCACGATCGCTGGTTTATTGACCGCATTGCAACCCATATTCTTGCCTTTGAAGGCAATTCACAGGTGTATTGGTTTGAGGGCAATTATTCAGATTACGAAGAGAATAAAAAACAAAGAGGCATTGATACCAATCCGCATCGTGTAAGATTTAAACCTATTAACTAAAGCTATAGCGATGGCTATTGGCGATAGCTTTGATTGCGTGGACGATTTTTAATTCGGGGCCATTGGCATTTGGCCGTTTGCCCTTGGCTTTGGTTTTCGTGGACGATTTAAAATCAATGAACTATAGCGATGGCTTTTGGCGATGGCTTGGATGGCGTGGACGATTTGAAATTCTGGGCCATTTGCTTTTGGCTGTTGGCCCTTGGCTTTGGTTTTCGTGGACGATTGAATTTGATGAACTATGGCGATGGCTTTTGGCGATGGCTTGGATGGTGTGGACGATTTGAAATTCTGGGCCATTTGCTTTTGGCTGTTGGCCCTTGGCTTTGGATTTCGAGGACGATTGAATTTGATGAACTATGGCGATGGCTTTTGGCGATGGCGAGGATGGCGTGGACGATTTGAAATTCTGGGCCTTTTGCTTTTGGCTTTTGGCCCTTGGCTTTGGTTTTCGTGGACGATTTACAATCAATGAACTATGGCTATGGCTATTGGCGATGGCGAGGATGGCGTGGACGATTTGAAATTCTGGGCCTTTTGCATTGGGTTATGGCGATGGCTTTTTGCTATGGCCATTTTTCATATTGAAAATTTCTGAATTTGGATTTTTGATTATCACATTCCTATTCATCGCGGTTTAAATCGATTGATTATTTTACCGCGTTAGGTGCAGGAGCGGTACCCCGCAAGACGGCAGCTTTAGCGTTTTTGCAAGCGGTTGGGCTGCCGGCAGAAAGACCAATCGGCTTGCTAAAAACGCAAAGTCTGCCGGCGCGGAGTACAAGCGGATGAACCGGCCCCATTGGCTGCATGTAAATGCAATGGCTTAGTAATTTTAATGGCCAATGGGGAAACGCCCAACTTCAAAATTTGAATTGGAAATGGGGTTTAAATTTCCCCTAGAAATAACTATTGAAGGATTACATCGGGCATGGATTTTTGAACAAACTCATCTACTTTTTCGTAGGTGAGTTTACCTAAATCTTCGATGATTTTCTCGCGCACCTGAGGAGTAGCCCCTCGCGTCATAATGCCGATTAGAAAAGGCTTTTGGGGTGCGTAAACAATACCAAATTGATGCAGTTGGAAATTGGTGTATCTTCCGTCGGCACTGATTTCATCGCGGGTGCCATATTTCTGAGCAAAGGGAATTTGCTGTGGAATGGCTTTGCGAATTCCGCCGGAATAATGCGTTTGCTTGAGGTAATTCAAGGCCTTATCCGACATTGCAGGTGACAGGTAAGTGGCATTGTATAATATGCGAAAAAGTCCCGCAAAATTTTTCACGCTCACAAAATTGGAATGCATGCCCAACTCCGATGAAACATTGAGGTTTAAGTCGCGTGTTACCTGATTTACCTTTTGCTCACCTATCACTTGCATAAGCATTAAGGTGGCTTTGTTATCGGAATAAGCTATCATCTGATGAAGCAGCTCATCAACGGTAAACCATTGTCCATGCTGTTTGGGAAATCCATCGTCCTTATCTTCATCAATTGCAGCCATTAAGGTAGAATCGTATTGGGCCTTTACTTGGAGCAAATCGGGATTGGATTCTGCCTCTTTTAGCACGCTAATCATAACCGGAATTTTGAGCAAACTCGCTGGCGCAAATAAGTCCTTTTCGTTGATACCAACCCATTGGCCACTGGCCAAATCTCTGAAATAATACGACACATGTAAATCGGGATAAGAACGTCTAGCGGTATTGAGGTATTCCTCCACTTGCGGACGGATGGAGCGCATTTCGCGGGGGTTTAAATTCACCTGCGGACGAAATGCTACATAAGGATTCAGGTTAGGTAAATTCTGAACGGAAGGCAAGGCTTCGGCCGGTTGCACAAGCGGTCTGGGTTGATGAAAAACCAAGTATCCGGCAGCAAATCCAACCAAGGCAAAAGCTATCCAAAGAAGGGGTTTAATCAATTTCATTTTGACAAATCTAATTTTCAAGACGTTTGCCTACCTTTCATCCGCACATAATTAAGTTAAATTTAAAGTGGTAGGATTAAGTTTCTGGGAAAGAGAAAGCTGGATTGAATACGATGCAGTAATTGCAGGTGCAGGAATAACAGGCCTTTCGCTGGCCTGCGAATTGCTTGAACGGGCGCCCAACTTGCGGGTTTTAATTTGCGATGCGGGCCTGCTTCCTTTGGGAGCAAGTACGCGCAATGCCGGATTTGCTTGCACGGGTCCATTGACCGAAGCTTTGCACGATATTGAACAAATGGGCGAACAGGCTTTTGTGGAATTATTTGAACGCCGCTGGAAAGGGTTGCAAAAGCTGAGAAGCCGCATTGGCGAGCAAGCCATGGAGTTTGAAGCATTGAGCTCGTTTGAAATTCTAAAAGAAGAACGCGAACAACTTGGTGATGAAATTTTGACCTTGAACAAACTGCTTGAACCTGTGGCAAAAGAGGTTTATTCAATAACCGATAACCGGTTTGGATTTGCATCCAAAAGCGTTTGGAAAATAATTGAGAACCGGCTAGATGGGCAATTGCATTCGGGCAAAGCCATTCGCAGTTTATGGGGAAAAGCTGCAAGCTTAGGGGCCTTGATTTTGCAGGGCACTCAGGTCAAAAGCTATGACTCTGGACAAGCTGAAATACGGGTTGAATTGCAATCCGGAGAGCGCGTTCTTTCGGTGAAAACCCAACGTTTGTTTATTTGCACCAACGCCTTCTCCTCTACCCTGCTTCCTCAAATAAAACTTGAGCCCGGAAGAGGTCAGGTATTGGTAACAAAACCACTTGAACAACTCCCCTTTCAAGGAACCTTTAGTTTTGATGAAGGCTATTACTATTTCAGGAATGTAGGCAATAGGGTATTGTTTGGAGGTGGCAGAAACCTGGATTTTGAAGGTGAAAACACGACAGCTTTTGGTGCGAATAGTCGGATTTTAAATAGCTTGAGAGAAAACCTAAGTGATTGGATTTTACCTAATATGCACTGGGAAGAAGACATGAACTGGAGCGGGATTATGGCCTTTTCGCCTGATAAAAAACCTTTTATCAACGAGGTTGAACCTGGTATTTTTGCGGCCATTCGCATGAATGGAATGGGTGTTGCTTTGGCATCAGGAGCAGCAGAAAAACTCGCCAATCAAAGCGGACTGATTTAGTTTTGGTGCATAGGCCGGGGGCCTTTATCTTCGTCCCATGGCACAGAAACCCAGCATTCCTCAGGGCACCCGAGATTTTGGTCCTAAGGAAGTTCAAAAACGAAAGTACATTCTAGGGAAACTGGAACAGGCGTTCAGGCTTTCAGGCTTTATGCCGCTTGAAACACCAAGCATGGAAAACCTAACTACCCTAACCGGAAAATACGGCGATGAAGGAGATCAATTGCTCTTTAAAATACTAAACTCAGGCGATTACTTCAAAAAGTTAATTGAATACAACCAGCGCGGACTTGGACATGAAGAAATGGATCCAACCTTTTTACCTTCCTCAAGTGGGAAAGTTGCCGATTTGGATGCGAAACGCTCCCTACCTTTTCTGGCAGAAAAAGGATTGCGCTACGATTTGACGGTTCCTTTTGCGCGCTATGTGGTAATGAACCGAAACCAGATTAGCTTTCCGTTTAAGCGCTACCAAATGCAAGCCGTTTGGCGAGCCGATCGTCCGCAAAAGGGCCGCTACCGCGAGTTCTGGCAATGCGATGCAGACGTAGTGGGCTCGGATAGCTTGCTGTATGAGGCAGAGTTGATTCACATTTACGACGATGCTTTTTCAAGTCTTGGGCTTCCCGTTATCATCAAGCTAAATAACCGCAAATTTCTTTCGGCATTGGCCAATGCTTGCGGTGCTGCCAACCTATTAACTCCAATTACCATTGCTATTGATAAACTGGATAAAATTGGTTTGGAAATGGTGCTAAAAGAATTGGCAGAAAAGGGTTTGAATAGCGAACAAATCAATCGGATTGAACGCTTTTTGCAATTGCCAAAAACCATGGATGGCGCTATGGCCGGACTTGAATCCATTTGCGGAGAAGAAGAAGATTTCAAAACAGGCAAGGCAGAGCTTGAAGCGGTTTTCAAATTCTTAGGTCCTAACCTGAACAATACCCTTGAACTCGATCTATGCCTCGCCAGAGGATTAAGCTATTATACAGGTGCCATTTTTGAGGTTCAAGCCGCAACAGGTAGTCTAAAATCGAGCATTGGCGGAGGAGGACGCTACGATAACCTGACCGGAATTTTTGGATTACCGGGCGTGTCGGGCGTGGGCATTTCTTTTGGGCTCGACCGGATTTACGACGTGTTGGAGGAACTAAAGCTCTTCCCTCCCAGTTTATCGGCATCACCAAGCCGGGTTTTGGCTTGCCATTTTGATGAAGCCGGAAGAAGCTATGTGCTCAATGCCTGCTACCAGTTGCGTAAAGCCGGAATTGCTTGCGAAGTGTATCCTGATATTACCAAGAAAATCGGCAAGCAACTTGATTACGCCAACGCGCTAGGCATTCCTTTTGCGCTAATTGCCGGCGAAAATGAAGTGAACAGCTCAAGCTTCAGTTTAAAAAACCTGGTTACCGGAGTGCAAAGCAGTTTCAACCTCGAAGAACTTATTCATCATCTATTAGAAAACTAACCATGTCATCCAAGTATACCATCAGCAACACCTTACATTTAAAAGATGTAGCGCTGATTTTGAACAAACAACTTCATCTGGAACTGAGCCCGGAATCGAGACTTGCCATTGAAAATTGCCGAAATTACCTCGACAAAAAACTGGATGGAAACGATAAGGCCTTTTACGGAATCAATACCGGATTTGGTTCACTTTGCAATACCCGAATTAGCGATACCGACCTAAGCAAATTGCAAGAAAACCTGCTGCTTTCGCATGCTTGTGGAACAGGAGATTTTGTTCCGCATGAAATTGTGAAATTAATGCTCTTGTTAAAAATTCAATCGCTTGCAGCCGGACATTCTGCAGTACAAGTAGAAACAGTTGAAATGCTGATGGCCTTTTTCAACAAGAATCTTTTACCCGTAGTGTATGAGCAAGGTTCACTTGGCGCATCCGGAGATTTAGCGCCACTTGCCCATTTAAGTTTGCCCTTGATTGGTCACGGTGAATTTTGGGTTGAAGAAGCCGGAACACGCATACGCAAGCCTGCCGCAGAAGTGCTAAAAGAGGTGGGATTAAAACCCATCACCCTCAAATCAAAAGAAGGTCTTGCCTTAATCAATGGCACCCAATTTATGAGTGCTTACGGAAGCTGGTTGGTCTTAAAATCACAATCCCTTTTTGGCTTGATAAGCAAAACAGCTGCCTTATCGCTGGAAGCATTTGATGGCAGACCAGAGCCCTTTGAAGAAGCGCTGCATCGCATAAGGCCGCATGCCGGACAACTGGAAACCGCTAGGCAAATGCGTGAGTTGCTGGCAGGCTCAGCATTGCAATCACGCGAAAAGGTACATGTGCAAGACCCTTATGCTTTTCGTTGTATCCCCCAAGTGCATGGTGCTTCATTTGATACCATTGCTTATGCGGCCAGCGTAATTGAACGAGAGATTTCATCTGTTACTGATAATCCGAATGTTTTCCCCGAAGATGACCGTATTCTATCGGGAGGGAATTTCCACGGACAACCCTTGGCCCTGGTGCTAGATTTTCTAGCCATAGCCCTGGCAGAATTGGGAAGCATTTCTGAGCGCAGAACCTACCAACTGATTGCAGGTTTGCGCGGATTGCCGGCTTTCCTAACTGCCAATCCGGGATTGAATTCCGGATTTATGATTCCCCAATACACTGCGGCTTCAATTGTAAGTCAGAACAAGCAATACTGTACACCTGCCAGTGCCGATAGCATTGTTAGTAGCAACGGACAAGAAGACCATGTTTCTATGGGAGCCAATGCCGCAACCAAATGCCTGAAGGTATATTTCAACCTCGAAAAAATTATTGCCATCGAACTGATGAATGCCGCACAGGCCATTGAATTCAGAAGGCCTTTCACAAGCTCTGCTGCACTCGAGGATTTTCTTGCTGCATACAGAAAACACGTTACACGTTTAGAAGACGACCGCTACCTTCATGCCGATATTCAAGGTTCTGTTCAATTTATTCAAAACCAACTCCTGCAATGAACATCATTAATCATCCCGATATCAATGAATTGATAGAAATCGCCATCCGAGAAGATGTTGGCGATGGTGACCATAGCTCACTTTCCTGCATTCCCGCCGACAGAAAAGGCCATGCCTATTGCGTAGCCAAAGAAGACGGCGTAATTGCCGGCATCGAACTTGCAAAAAATATCTTTGCCCGCATTGATGAAAGCCTCGAATACATTCCGCACCTCAAAGATGGGGATGCCATACAAAAGGGCGATCGGGTATTCGACGTAAAAGGCTCAGACATTTCAATCCTCACCGCCGAGCGTTTGGTATTGAATTTCATGCAACGTTTAAGTGGCATTGCCACACAAAGCCGCAAAATTTCCGACTTGCTGAAAGGCTATCATACTACCATTTTAGACACCCGCAAAACCACACCCGGTATGCGTTTGCTCGAAAAGTGGGCAGTGCGTACAGGTGGTTGTGAAAACCATCGTATGGGCTTGTATGACATGGTGATGTTGAAAGATAATCATATTGATTTTGCCGGTGGAATTGAAGCTGCAATTCAAAAAACCCATGCCTACCTGAAAGAAAAGGGACTTAACCTGAAAATTGAAATTGAAACCCGCAGCCTGGATGAGGTACGTGAAGTGCTTCGTATTGGAGGTGTTCATCGCATTATGTTGGACAATTTCAACCCGGAGCTCCTAAAAGAAGCGGTTGCACTTATCGACAAACGCTATGAAACAGAAGCCTCCGGAGGAATTACCATGGCCACTATCAAAGACTTTGCAGCCAGCGGAGTAGATTATATTTCGGTGGGTGCATTAACCCATTCCAGCAAAAGCATCGACCTAAGCATGCGGGTAGAAAAAAAATTGTGACAGGCCTGCAACCAATTTTAAGGGAATGAACTCTTGTAATTATCAATTTTTTTAAAATATTTGTTTAAAGCAATCAAAACAAACAACTCTATAAACATGAAAAAACAATTACTTAAAGGTGTTGCAGTAGTGGCACTTGCAAGCCTTACCTTGGCAGGATGTAAAAAAGAATCGAGCGAAAACACAGGTAACGGCGGCGGAAACGATATTGCAGTAGCACGTGTTTCCCGCAGCGTGGTTAACAAAGTTACAGGTTCTGCTTGCCCTCCATGCGGTGGCTGGGGTTGGACAGCTTTTGAAGAATTGATTAACACCAACAAAGGAAAAGCTTACTTCGTTGGAACTTACAGCCAAAACTTCGTAGCAAAAGACTTCATCACCAATATTGCTACAACTTGGGACAAAGCTTGGGGAATTACCGGTTACCCAACTTTCTGCGCTAGCTTCACTCCTCAATTGTCACGCACAAGCAGTGGTGTAAACGTTACTAAAGAAAAAGAAATGGTAAACACTGAAGTTTCTGCACATGCTGCAAAAGCTGCTTTAGCTAACACTGCTATTTCAACAGAATGGGTTGAAGAAGCTGGTTGGTACAAATTGAAAGTTAAAACCCATACCAAATTCTTTGAATCAACTACCGGTGATTATACCTTGGGTGTATTCCTTATCAAAGACAAAGACAAAGCTCCTCAGTCTGGTCACTCTTCTTATCCAAATGCAACTGAGCACCACTATGTGTTGAAACAGTCAATGGACGAAATTGCTGAGAAAAACTGGGGTGACGTAATTGCTTCTGGTACTATTGATGCAAACAAAGTAGTAACAAAAGAATTCTCAACCTACTTGCCAATCGACACAGAAAAAGCAAACTGGTCAGTACTGTGCGTTATCTTCAAAAAAGGTACCGATGGCAAATACACTTTCGTAAACGCTGCTTCAGACCAGAAATAATCCAGTCTGAACTTCAAATTCACAAAAAACCGGACTCCAAAAGGGTTCGGTTTTTTTTATGTGGGGCGCTCCCGGCTGGCTATACAATTTCGTTCCAATCTCAAATCCGCGTCGCCAGCCGGGCCGGGCCATCCGCTTCTAATCCTCGGTCGGCGGGCGGGAGCTGTAGGCGCAGCGCGGGCTTCCTGCCGGTCGCCTCGCTGCACCAACAGCTCCATCACAAGTTGTCACCAGATTTAAAACCCTACACGCCCGCCGCCCTCCGGGTTAGCGCTGCTGTCCCTGCGCCGGAATTCGACGGACCTTTACGACCGCGTACCAAACCCAAAATTCATACCATCGAATCCCAAATGTGCGGCTTACTTACCATCCAATACCTTAACACCCAACCTGCCTGAATCCAAAACCTTCTTTGTTTAGCTAACATGCCCGGTTAACTTTGTAGCTCATGAAATTTAACTTACTCGCAAAAGACGCCTCCAGCAATGCCAGAGCAGGAGAGATAGAAACTTCACGTGGGAAAATACTCACGCCCATTTTTATGCCCGTTGGAACCCAAGCTACCGTAAAGTCAGTTACCCAAAACGACCTCCGCGAGCGCATTCAGGCACAGATTATTCTTGCCAATACCTACCACGTTTTTCTTAGACCGGGTATGGAAGTCATCAAAGCCGCCGGCGGAGTTCATAAATTCATGAATTGGGACCGACCCATGCTAACCGATTCGGGAGGTTATCAGGTGTTCAGCCTGAGCAATATGCGTAAAATCAAAGAGGAAGGGGTTTCGTTTCGCTCCCATTTGGATGGCGCAAAAATATTTTTAAGTCCGGAAGATGCTACCGACATCCAACGTACCATTGGCGCTGATATCTTTATGGCATTTGATGAATGTCCACCCTACCCTGCCGATTACAGCTACGTAAAAAAGAGCATGGACCTAACCCACCGGTGGTTGTTGCGTTGCATCAAACGCTACAAAGAAACCGATGCCCAATACGGTCATTACCAAAGCCTATTCCCCATTGTACAAGGTGGAGTAAATGCAGATTTGCGCAAAGAATCAGCAAAGTTTATTGCCGACCAGGGAATGGATGGAAATGCAATTGGCGGATTGAGTGTAGGCGAACCACACGAGTTAATGTATGAAATGACCGCCTTGGTATGTGAAATTTTGCCCCAAGACAAGCCTCGCTACTTGATGGGCGTTGGAACCCCGGAAAACATTCTGGAAGGCATTTCGCAGGGAGTTGATATGTTTGATTGCGTAATGCCAACCCGAAATGCACGCCATGGTTTCATTTTTACCTCGGAGGGTATCATTAACATCAAAAACGAAAAATGGAAATTAGATTTCAGCCCGCTCGACCCCATTTTCACCCCCGACTATTCAAAAGCTTATGTAAAGCACCTCATTAAATGCAATGAAATGCTGGGAGCTACGATAGCCAGTATTCAAAACCTGAGCTTTTACGTTTGGCTCAGCCAGGAAGCCCGCAAACACATCATCGCCGGCGACTTTACTAGCTGGAAAAAAGAAATTCTGGAGAAAATTAATAGGAGGTTGTAAGTTGCTTAAAAGAGATTTGCAATCACCTTGATTGATTCTAACTTTCACTACTGAGCTTCATACTGTGTCAAAAAAATCATTAAGCTCCAAGCGCAAATTTCTCCCCTTAATTCGGTCCACCTTCAAAGTGCAGAGAGAATTGAATAAGCTGTGGGGCCATACGTTCTATGTAATTCGTGTAGATGAATCCATCACGATACATGGCGTTTCCAAAGGTTTGACAGGCTTTTAGCTCTGGAGAAAACTTGAAGTATTCAAAGTAAAAATCAAAACCTACGCCTGTTTCCCAACCATAGGTAATGGGTTGCAAGGAAACAACCGGATCCTGCAATCCCCGGTTCTTACTAACCGTTGAAGCAAAATCATAGCTCATGCGCAAACCGCCAATCACGTAAAGTCGTGTGTTTTTGCGCCGCGCCGATTTGTATTTCAACAACAAAGAAGCATCGCAATAAGCCGACTCAATTTTTATCTCATCTTTCGAGCCCGGAAAATCATATACCAAATTGCGTTGCACAAATGAAATTACCGGGGCAATCAAGCGAATATCAAAATTATCGCCCAGGTGCAAATTGGTTACAGCACCTAAGCCAATTCCCGGGAAGGTTTTCACATTCACGTTCATCAATGAATCTCCGGGTAAATTCAGCGTTTTCATGTCCAAACGGGCGCGTCCCAAATTGGTGGCCAGCGTAAATCCAAAGTGCAGGCGACGGTTATCGTATTGCTCCAAATTTGGTTGAGCATACGAGCCAATTGCTACCAGCAGCAACAAGATAATTCCGCTTATTTTCCTCCCAGGTATAAGGTGCACGTGCCGAAAGTTAAGGGTTCTGCCGAAACAGATTGATATCCGCAAGACTTCATAATTCTTAAAAACGATTCTCCCTCCGGAAAATGCTGCACAGATTCAGGCAAATACGTATAGGCATTGCTACTTTTTGACAGCAAATTGCCCCATACCGGAAGAATATTTTTGAAGTAAAAATTAAACACTTGCTTAAATGGAAATCCGTGTGGTTTTGAAAACTCAAGAATAGCCACCTGTCCGCCCGGCTTCAAAACGCGGTGCATTTCACGAAGCCCTGCCTCCAGATTCTGGAAATTCCTAACGCCAAAGGCAACGGTTATCGCATCAAACGAATGGTCTGCAAAGGGTAAATTCTCACTATCCCCTTTAATCATGCTTATTTTCCCATCTAAACCCTGGGCTTTAATCTTTTCTCTTCCAAACGATAACATTTGTTCAGACAGGTCCAGACCCACAATTTCATCCGGCTTTAGAACCCGCATCGCTTCCAATGCCAAATCTCCGGTGCCTGTAGCCACATCCAGAATGCGCTTTGGAGCTTTTCCTTTCAAAGCTTTCATGGCTTTGGTGCGCCATCCTTTATCAATCCCTAAAGAGAGGAAGCGGTTTAAAAAATCGTACTTGTGTGCAATGCTGTCGAACATAGCCTCCACCTGTTCCTTTTTGGAACTGCTGGACTGCTGATCAGGTTTCACTTCCTTCATGCTGCGAATATAAAGAGATTGATTCCCTATTTGCGGGACTGCCAAAAAGAATCGTTAATGGCCCCAATTGCGTTCAGCACCTCTTTTCTGCCGGTTTTATCTAGTGCCGATGTACGGAACATATCAGGTAAATGCGCCCAGTCCTTGGACATTTCTTCACAAAATGCTTCAATATTGGCCTCGGCTTCCTGAGGCTTCAATTTGTCTAATTTGGTAAAGATGATGGAAAACGGAATTTGATTCTCTCCCAAAAAATTTACAAAACTAAGATCATTCAACTGAGGAGGGATGCGCGAATCAACCAAAACAAAAACACAGGCCAGATTCTCCCGCTTTTTCATATATTCCGAAAGGGAATGACTCCATTCATGACGCAAGGTTTTGCTTCGTTTTGCAAATCCATAACCCGGTAAGTCAACCAGGTACCAGTTATCGTTAATCATGAAATAGTTCATGCTCACCGTTTTACCTGGGGTTGATGAGGTTCTTGCCATTTCTTTCTTTCCGCACAACATATTAATCAGCGAGGATTTCCCAACATTGCTTCGTCCGATAAAGGCATATTCCGGATAAACGGGTTTTGGACATTCCTTCAAGCCCGAAACACTCATTTTAAATACCGCCGATTTTACTTCCATGCCGCAAAAATACAATTAAATGGCGCTTCAACGAAGGGAATAACGCAATCCCAAAAACCACCGCCGTCCTTGCAGGGGTGCATAGGCATAAGAAGGGTCAAAAGTATAGCCCATTGGATTTGTTTGTAAATCTGCGGCTTGCTTGTTGAAGGGATCAAAAGGCCGCATGATGGCATGCTGTGGAATGAAATTGAAGATGTTCTTACACCCAAAAGCAAATTCAAATCCAGCATCAAAGGTTTTTAGCAACTGAATGGTTCCCAAGGTGTAAAAGGGCGAATAATTGGGTCTGAAATCATTGGCTTGTACGGGTAAACGCATAGGACCGGTAAACTGAGCACTGATATCCAGGCTAATTTCCGGCTTTTTGAAAAACAAGGAGGCCTGAAAATTACCCGAGAATTCAGGTGCATGAAGTTGCCTCCGTTTTTCCTTTTGGCCATTATTGAGCACTTGGATGGAATAGACATCCATCCAGGTAAATCCGGAACTGAGCTTCAGTGGGAATGAAAAACCAGCCTCCAAATTCATGCTTAGTCCGCGCGAAACTGCATGTTCATCCAGATTTTGATAAATTACCGCTCTGGGATCCGTATCATAATCAGCAATAATGCGGTTGCTAAACCAAGTTGAAAAAAGAGATGCATCTGCATTTAAAAATCCTGAACTGATACTAAAGAAACGTGAATAATTCAGGTTCAGGTTCCAACTTTGCTCAGGTTTGAGCTCTTCCTTAATAATTAAAGTTCTTGCCCCGGTAAGTGCGGCATGATCTTCGGTGAACAGATTCACCACCCGAAATCCATTTCCGCCCGAAAGTCGCAAGGTTTGTCGGGCATCCGGTTTCCAACGGTAATTGATTCGTGGCGAAAAAATGGGTCCATGAATGCCAAAATAATCCAGCCTCAACCCGGTAACCAATGTGTTTTTTGGGTTGATTTTAAATTCATCCTGAATAAACACTCCGGGCAAAATCGAAACTGCCGGTTTATTCAGGGCGCCATCAGCCGTAGAGGTTACCGGTGAATTGTCGTCGTACCAGGAAAAGCGAAGTGCAAGCCCATTGGTTATTTCATGCTTTCCGCGTTCAAGAACTCCATAATCCTGAATGAAGGCGGTTTGTTGCTTGCCCAAATACCAAGTAGTTCCATAAGCCGAATACTGATCGTGGTAATTCCAGGAGTATTGAAAATGTCGTTTAAGTTGACCCAATTTCCAATCCTGCTTACCTATCCATTCCAAGCGCGCAGTTTGAATGCCTTCACCATAAATGCTATCGGTTCCCATCCATTCGCGGGAATAGTTTAATTGTCCACCCATGCGATTTTCTCCAACCAAGCGAAATGCCATGGAAGCCTTGCCCAATCTGTTTTTTCCTTCCCACTTACTGAACAGAGAAAGTCGCTGCTGCAAAGGAATATCCCGAAATCCATCTCCGTTTCTATCAATTGGTAAACTGTATTCAAAAGCATTGGCGGAAATCAGCCAGGCAGATGAATCTGTACCAAGTCGCAAAGCCAAATCCAAACTTTGTTCTCGGTACGAGCTTAGCTGGTAATCAACTAGTAAACGAGGTGCCTTGTTGGGTTTTAGGGTAATTATGTTGATGATTCCTGCAACTGCCTCACTTCCATACAGCGTTGCCGCCGGACCTTTAACCACTTCAACCCGCTCAACCATGGAAACCGGAATTCCACTAAAACCATATACACTTGAAAGCGCGCTAACAATAGGCATTCCATCAATCAAAACAAGGGTATAAGGCCCCGCCATGCCATTGATTCGAATTTCCGCGGTTTGACAAACATTGCACGCATTTACCGGTAAAACTCCATTTACACGTTGCAAACCTTCAAGCAAATTCACCGAACCGCTTTGCTTAAAGTAGCTCCGACTAAAAATTTCAACCGGAACAGGCGAATCACTTTTTCTTCGGGCACTTAAAGTGCCTGTTACCGTAAATTCTTCAAGATTTTGCGACTTTCTGCGCAAACGGAGGCTCAACTTAGTTTGTTCACCAGCCTTTATTTCTACCGTAGTTTTGAGGTTTTCATAACCAATATAGCTGAGTTCCAACTCGTGAAACCCGACCTGAATCTGCTCCAATTTCAAAATGCCTTGCTCATTGGTAAAACCTCCTTTTGCCAATAAAGGAAGCCTAACCGAAACGCCTATCAAGGGTTCCTGGCCATCGAAAACACGAACTTCCAGCGATTGCGCGGAGAGCTGCACCTGCAACAACAAACATAAAACCAATAACTTAAGCCATTTCACATTGCAAAAATGATTGATTTTTAGAAAAATCAAAAACATTTTTTAGGCTACCCTAAATTTATTCCCTCAAGAACTTTCAGAATCTGCCTAATTTGGCGGCATGAAAGCTGGATTGATTGGTTATCCCTTAAAAAATGGGTTTTCAAAAGCATGGTTTACAAAACGCTTTGAAAACCTAAACATGAAGGACTCGAGTTATGAAAACTATCCCCTTGAGCGAATTGAGGAATTTGATTTGCTCTGCAAAAACCATCCGGAACTGAATGGCTTAAGCGTCACCATTCCGCACAAACAGGCTATTATTCCTTACCTGGATTCGCTTTCTCCAGAGGCAGAAGCCATTGGAGCGGTGAACTGCATTCATTTTACAAATGGACAAAAACTCGGACACAATACCGATGCAATTGGCTTCAAAACTTCTTTGTTGGAATGGCTTGGTGATTATAAGCCTGCATCTGCCATGGTTCTTGGGATTGGAGGTGCTGCGAAAGCGATTATCCATGTGTTGAATCAAGAAAATATCCGGGTAACGAAAGTGGGATTGCATACAAACCCATCAACTCCAAAAAAAGCCTACACCGATTTAACCGAAATTGATTACCGCGAGCACCAACTGATAGTAAATTGCAGTCCATTGGGTATGCATCCCAATCCTGATGGTTTGGTTCCTTTGAATTATGAGTTGATAACTGAAAATCATTGGTGTTACGATTTGATTTACAATCCCGACCAAACCCGATTTTTGGAAGAATCTGCAAAAAGAGGTGCCAAAATCAAAAACGGACTTCAAATGCTGCATCTTCAAGCGGAAGCTGCATTCTCCATTTGGAACTCAAAATAAAGTAAGCTGCTCGTTGAGCAAACGGAAACTCATGCGGTGATGGATGCAGGGCCCATGTTGGCGAATGGCCTCCCTGTGGGCAGTGGTGGGATACCCTTTATTTTGATTCCAGGAATACATGGGGAATTCATCGTGAATCTTAAGCATATATTCATCCCGATACGTTTTTGCAAGGATTGAAGCAGCAGCTATGGATTGAAATTTTGCATCGCCTTTTACAATGCAAGTATGTTCAATGGAAGGAAAAGGAATAAATCGATTTCCATCTACCAAAATATGTTCTGGTTTAACGGAAAGCGATTGAAGGGCTTTATGCATCGACAAAAAACTGGCCTTTAAAATATTGACCTTGTCAATTTCGGCAGGACTTAAACTGGCAACTGCCCAGGCAAGTGCTTTTTCTTCAATTTCTAATCGAAGTGAATCCCGGCGAGTTTCACTAAGCTGCTTGGAATCATCTAAACCTTGGATGGGTTTATCCGGATTCAAAATTACCGCAGCTGCAAAAACGGGACCAGCCAAACAGCCTCTTCCCGCCTCATCACAACCTACTTCCAGGCGATTTTTTTCCAGGTATCGCTTTAATGCCATGCTATTTTTTCCATTCCAGGAATCTACCATCCCGGGTTTGCATTCTCAATTTCTTCTCCTGAATTTGATAGGCACTTACATCTCTTAGAATAAGCATCAAAGGAGCCTCCGCACTGCCTTCACAAAACATCCGCGTGCTGGCAAGTTGTGAAAACTCAAGTCGACCTGGCGCACTCAAAAAATCCCCAGAAAGGGCGTTGCAGGAATTATTCCCTTGTAAAAGCAATGATTCCACATCCAATTGAATCCAAGCTTTCTTTCCTTTCCAGGCTGAAGCAGGTTTACCATTCAGTGAACTTAATTTCCAGGTACCCTGCAAACGCTCATCCGGAACATATCGGCCAAAACCTTCGTAATGCTGGTAAATACGGTCGGCGTCGTATTTCACATCCACTACAACATTGTAAAACCAATTCTGACTATCGTTGCGCAAAACCTGAGGTTTTAAGCGAATTTGCATATTGCCCAACTTGATTTTGATGTTCAGAAACAAATCACCAGTTTTTGAGTGGAAATCGGGCATGGGTTCTTGATATTCACTCGCGAAAACCATCCCATCTGCTGCCAAAAACCGAATTTGATTCTTGGGTTTATCAAACTCCAAGGACCAAACCGGATCTGTTCCTTTGGCAAAGAACAAAATGCCCTTTTGGTTATACTCTTTTACTTCACGCAAAAAAGCTTTTTGCCTGGCTTTTTTTCCATTCCCGGCAAAAGAAATCAGAGGAAACAACAAGCTAAGACAAACGAACAGAACAAACTTACTTTTTAGTGTCATTGAGTAATTCATCAATTAGGATTTTAACGTCTTGGGTTTGAATGCGATTCATACAGCTATTTTCGGGATACTTGCACTGCAACTGGTCGCAAGGATTGCAATCCAGCACATGGTGTATATACCTGCTCTTGGGGCCGGGTGGATAAAACACCTTGGGTTCACCGGGACCAAACAAGCCCAGGCATGGAATATCGCTAACAGCTGCCATGCACAAAGGACCGCTTTCATTTCCTAAATAAAAACTTGCCCTAGCCAACAAAGCACTCAAGCCATCAAGTCCCATGCTTGCAGGAAATACCTTTGAAGCAGACGGAAGTTGAGCCTGAATAGCTGCAAGCAAATCCTGTTCGCTGGCATCACCAATCAAAACAACCTGATAGCCATAGCGATTGAAAATGTAATTACCAATCTCTCCAAATCGTTCTGGTGACCATTGCCTCAACACACGTCTCGCCCCGGGGTGAAAAACGACGTATTTGCCTATACGTTCCTCTTTAAGCCAATTTTCGACGCGGCTTTGAGAGGAAGAAGACGGATGTAGTTTTGGGAAAAATTCCGCCACATTCAACTTTCCTGTTAAAGGTTCAAGAATCTGTAAGTTGGTAATCGTTTCATGCGGATGTCCACCCTTTTTTTTGTTGGAAAGGCGAACAGAAGCACGATCCAGAAAAATGCGGGGATGTGCGCGCATAGCTTTGAAAAGACTTTCAGAAGTTCCGCGCAATTCAAGCCAGAGGTCAATTTGAGCAGGCAGCTTGTTAAAATCTGTTGCAACTTCATCAATAGATGGATGCTCCGCGACCAGACTTAAGGCAAAAGGCTTACAAATCAGCTGAATTTTGCATCCGGGATACTTGGATTTCAATGCATCAAAAACTCCCAGTGCATAGCATAAATCACCAATTTCATCCCATTTTACAGCAACAATATTCTTGATATTCTCAGCATTATTCAGGCCATTTCTTCGCAAGCGAGAATAAGCCGCAGTTGCCGCATAAAGCAATTTCTCTGAAAAATTATGAGGGATCATGTTCTGCAATGATACAAAGTTGGGCCGAATGATTAATTTTCGCTGCGCATGAAAAAAGCCTTCGTTAGTAACCTCATCCTTTTGATGTCGGTTAATCTGTTGATTAAGCCATTCTGGATTCTGGGTATCGACCGGGGCGTTCAAAATTACGTAGGCTATGTTGATTACGGGATTTATCTAAACCTGTTTAACTTTAGCATGCTGCTGATTACCCTGCTCGAAATGGGAATCAACACCTATGTTTCTTCAACAGTAGCAAGAGATCCGGAAAGGTTAAAAGCGGAGTTTATTCCGCTAACAGGTTTCAAATTACTCTCCTCGCTGTTGTATGTAGGCGTTACCATTGCCTTGGGTTTTGCTAATGGGTTTGATGATTATCGGGTTGGACTTCTATTTTTCCTGACCATCAACCAAATCCTCTCCTATTTTTACATGTACTTCAGAGCCATTGTAGGTGGCTTGCAGCTTTTCAAAACGGATGCCTTCCTTTCTGTAATCGACCGATTGCTCATGATCATTTTTTGCGGTTTGATGTTATGGACCAGCTTCCTTGAAATGAGCATCAGCCGCTTTATTTACGCGCAAACCTTTGCCTATACTATTGCAGTAAGCATTACCCTTGCCGTTTTGTGGAAACATTTAAAGGGCCTGCGTTTTGGATTCAAAACCCCTGAATTGGTGCAGGTTTTGAAACAAATGCTTCCTTATGCATTGCTATCCCTACTCATGACGCTATACACACGTTTAGATGCGGTGATAATGCCCAAATTGATTGAAAACGGAGATTACATGAATGGCATTTATGCCTCTGCGTACCGATTGCTTGATGCATCCAATATGATGGCGGCAATGGTTAGTATGATGCTTTTGCCCTTGTTTGCCAGAATGCTTGCCACCAAAGAAAACATCAGTGGAATTGTTCAATTCTCAGGAACCATAATGATTTTACCTGCACTAACCCTTTGCATGGCAGCCTGGTTGTATCAATCCGAAATTATGCACCAAATGAATCCAAAAAGCACCTCGTATGCAGCAATGGTTTTTGGAACCGTTATGATTAGCTTCTTGGGATTAGCAAGCATGTATGTTTTTGGGACCTTGCTAACAGCAGCAGCGCACTTACGCACCTTGAACAGTTTGGCTCTGGTTGCCTTAGGAATAAACCTCGGGCTGAACGGATTTTTGATTCCAAAATACCAGGCTTTGGGAGCAGCCATTGCGAGCGCTTCTACCCAACTTTTCATCGGATTCAGCAATTTTTGGTTCGCAAGAAAAAATCTTAATCTCAACTTTGAAAAAGGCTTTGCGCTGAAGTTCATGCTTGCAGCGCTGCTCCTGATTTTAGGAAGCCTTCTTATAAGAAATTGGATTTCAGACTGGTTGATTGGCATTCTGGCCATTGGAAGCTTATTAATATTTCTGCTTTTGAGTTTAAAACTTATCAATCCAGCCGAAAGCTCCGGATTGCTGAAAGGACTCATGGATAAAAGGGAAAGGAAATAGTTTGATTTTCCTATTTTTGTCGGATTAGGTTATGAATAAAAGAAAGAAACAATACTATTTTGAGCTGATAGATGTATTTGTATTCATTGTCCGTTGGCGCAAACAATTGATTATACTATCGGGAGTGGCGGCGGTTCTTTCCATCATCATTTCAAGTCCGCTGGTTATTAAACCTCGCTTTAAATCAACCGCGGTGTTTTATCCATCCACCAACAACTCCATTTCAAATGCCTTGTTAACGGATACGCGTGTAAGGCAGAAAGACCCGCTTGAGTTTGGTGAGCAGGTTGCCGCTCAGCAATATGTCCAGATTCTTGAATCAGATGTATTGAAATCGCGTGTTATTCGGAACTACGATTTGGTTAACCATTACCGCATTGCTCCCGACGATAAAGAGAAAAATTTCAAGGTTGGAAAAATGTATGCCAAAAACATTTCAACCAAGAAAACCCCTTATGCGTCTATTGAAATCAACGTGCTTGATGAAGACCCGGTAAAAGCGGCCGAAATTGCTAATGGCATTGTAAGTATTCTTGATTCGGTAAAAACTGAAGTCCAGAACCGCGTCGCCATGCAAGCCCTAAGCATTATTGAAGCTGAATACAAACGCAAAGAAGAAGAGGTTAACAGCATCAAAAGCCGCATGCAGGAATTGGGTAACAAAGGAGTTTATTCGTTTGAAGAACAAGCCAAAGCTATTACCGAAGTAATCGGAAAAGTGGGTCAGAATGAATACGTAACCAAACAACAAAAAGCCTTGGCTTTGTATGGCGCAGAATCTCAATACTTGTATGGAACACTCGAACTCCAGGTGGAGCAATTGAACGAACTGAAAAAGAAATTAGATCAGGCCAAAATTGACGTTGATGCCCGATTAAGTAATGTGTTCATTTTGCAAACTGCTGCTCCAGCAGAACGTAAAACCTATCCTATCCGTTGGATGATATTGGTTGGCTCTGTTATTGGCACTTTTGTAGTAAGCTGCATCGTGCTTCTTTTCATTGAGAAATTCAAAAACGAAAAAGAAAATTTCATTGCTTAAGCTTCTTCAAAGCGGGTCAAAAGAAAAATGGCTCTTCTTAATTGCTGGAGCCTTTATTCTGCTAAATACCATTGCCATCGCACTTGAATGGTATTGGTTTTCCGTTTTGCCTTTGTTTGCCGCGCTTGCCCTACTTGCAGCACTCAAACTCGACCTCCTTCTGATTGCAATTGTATTTCTGGTACCACTTTCCATCAACATTGAAGATATTGGTCTCGGCTTAGGTATTAGCTTACCCGATGAACCCCTTATTATTGGCGTCTTCCTGCTTGTGGTTTACAAATTCATCATTGATGGAGAATACGATTTTAAGGTACTGAAACACCCAATAACCATCGCTATTCTCGTAAACACGGCTTGGATATTTTTTACCTGTTTAACTAGCCAGGAAGTAATTGTTTCATTCAAGTTCCTGCTTTCCCGAATTTGGTATATCGTACTTTTCTATTTCCTGGGGGTTGTACTTTTTAAGAAGTTCAACCGCATTTCGGAATACTTATGGGCCTATATGATTCCATTGGCCGGTGTGGTAATTTGGACCTTGATTAAACACAGCGATGATAACTTTTCACAGGTAACTTCCTTCGAAATAATGGCCCCCTTCTACATCGCCCACGGGATTTACGCTGCTGCCATTGCTTTTTTCATTCCCTTATTGGCTATTTATCTCCTTTTTGGATTTCGCATTCAGGCGCATCCCGGTTTGGTAATTGCAGCTGCATTTTTATTCCTTTTGTTTTCGGCAGGGGTTGCATTTTCTTTCACCAGGGCAGCTTGGTTAAGCTTGGCCGGAGCCGCAGGTTTTGCCATTTTGATGATTTTTAGGGTGCGTTTGTGGCAAATGCTTTCTGTTTTGGCATTTGCCTCGCTGTTCATTGTTGCCAATTTTGATGATATCTTTTTTCAGCTATATCAGAACAAACAAAATTCTGCAGAAGGTTTTGAAAAACACCTGGAATCGGTTTCCAATGTACGCAACGACGTTTCCAACCTGGAACGCGTAAATAGGTGGATGGCTGCCATCAATATGGCGGCAGAAAAACCAATTGTTGGATTTGGCCCGGGTGCATATTCTTTTACCTATGCGCCCTATCAAGACCCTGAATTCAAAACACCCATTACAACAGCATTTGGCGACCAAGGCCACGCCCACAGCGAATTTCTAAACCCATTGGCCGAAACCGGCTGGCCCGGCATGTTAACCATAGTGGCTGTTTTGTTGTTGGTTTTTCACTTTGGGTTGAATCTGGTTTACCACAGTCCAATTATTCAGGTAAGAATGTTTAGCGCTGCCATTCTGCTGGGCTTGATCACCTATTACATACACGGTTTGCTGAACAATTACAGCGAACAAGATAAAATTGCAGTACTCATTTGGGGCGCTTTTGCCATGATTACCGCAATGGACCTTTACCACAAAAACGAATTACTCAAAGAGTAAGACTTCTTGTAATGCGTTGATTGGTTTAGGCAATACAATCCATTCACACCTGAACCATAATTCCAAATTTTAAAAGGTATTCAATCCAAGCTTCTTGATTCATTTGCCAGATTTGAGATTGAGCTCAAAAAGATTGAAAAAATCAGGGCTAATGAATAAACCCATCCAACAAATTTGAACAGGAAGAAGCCTAGAAATATTGAGGCTGATTTCAAGTTACAAGCTCAGGTATTCATAGGGCCAAATTCAAACCTTGGGCTTATTTCCGATTAACAGAAAGTTTTAAACTGATAATATTACTCATTGAAATAAACCCTTGGTTGAAGGCATTTCCTAAGGCATAATCAATAGCAAAGCGATTAAAACGGATTCCGGCACCGATAGAAGGCATTGCTGTCAAACTTTGTGTACCATCAAAGTCTTTCACCCGTTGAAACCTATTTACACCGCCTCTTAAGAACAAGAGATTCTTGTAACCCAATTCAAGTCCAATTCGTGGGTCCAAATTAAACAAAGAACTGCTTAACAATACATTTCGCTGACCATCTGTTGTGAAATCAGCATTAATTTCGGGACGAATTGTTAATCGCTCGGACCAAAGCGTGTACAATGCTGAAATACCTAAGGCCAATCGAGGAGTTGTAATTTCAAGTCCACCTTTTGGAAGTTCATTACCTGTGCTAAGTAATTGCTGTTTATCGGCATCACTTAGTTTGTAGGTCCAAGCATTGAAGGTTCCGGTAATGTCGAAAGCCTGAACGGCCATGCGGTATCTGCCAGTTTTGTAAAGAGCAGATGCATCTAATCCAAAACCCCAGGCTCCACCAAAATCTCCAATTACCCGGCGAATAATTTTGACATTTCCTCCAATATCCAAATTTTCAATTTTGGTTTTAGTGGCATAGGAACCAATAAATGCATAATCAACTGCCGAAAATTCTTTAATCAGGTTGTAGTTGATTTGTCCATCCTGCATGAGGTAAAGCGTATTGGGAATGCCATCAATTCCCATGCGGATAAAGCTAATTGCAGCGCGGCTTCTATCATTCAACCCAAAAGTAACTGCCCCAAAGTCATGCTTGGCAATTCCAGCAAATTGCTCGTTATGCATTAAACCAATTTGCAAATTATCAGACACATCCATCAACCCCGCTGGATTCCAATAACTACTAAACACATCACCCGGACCGGCAACCACTGCGCTTCCCATTCCGAGGGCTCTAGCTCCAACGCCCATTCCCAAAAAGGCATTGCTGTATTTTAAAACCTGTGCTCCGGCCGAAAAGCTTCCAAGAAGCAGTGAAATCAAGACAATTTTCTTCATGCAGTTACCTGTTTCAATTCAAAAATACGTGTTTGTACTTCCTTAAACCAAGTTTGTTCCAATCGGTTTACGCAAGCTTGCAAATCTGCTCGTTGCTTAAACCCCAATTCAGGCAAACCAACACGCATCATAACCCTGGTTAACGAATAGCCAAACAGGTTATTGTCTGTATAATTGCGGATGTAAGCAGCACGGGTAAATAACTCAAGCCTGCGCAACAGCACCTCATTATCTGAAACATGATGGGCTTTAAGAAAAGCATGCACTTCTAACTTATCTGCGGATTCCAAATCTGCATAAAACCGCAAACACAAACCCGGCAAATGCCTTACTAAAAGACGATCCATTAGCATTTCAAACAGAATATGCGCCAGAAACCATTTGCGCTCAACCTCTTCCAATCCTGGAGCCTGTTTCAATTCATGCAGACAAGCCTCGGTGCCTTGCTCAAAAAATAGTGAGGCATGGAATTGCTTATCGTCTTTAATATGCGCCAAGCAGCCCTCCAGAAGCGAATTCTGGCCAGGCAATGTCAATTCAAACTGGCGTATACTTCCCCTGAATAAATCCGGCAAAATCAAGCCCAAATTGAATAAGGAATCATTTGGACGTGAGCGAACAAAGTAATGCGATAAGAAATTCATGGGAATGGGCAAGTTCCTGAAATTTATTGGGAATGCCTAGTGATTTGAAGCGTATGCTGTATTTTCGAGGCCAAAGAATTTCCCATGCAGACAAATTTTATTGAAGAATTGAAATGGAGAGGCATGTTGCACGATATCATGCCGGGAACCGAGGAACTTTTAAACACTGGAATCTGCAGTGGGTACATTGGTTTCGACCCCACAGCTGATAGCTTGCACGTAGGTCACTTGACCCAAATCATGACCCTGATTCATTTCCAGCGCGCAGGACATCGTCCGTTTGCCTTGGTTGGTGGCGCAACGGGCATGGTTGGCGACCCTTCCGGAAAATCTGCAGAACGTAACCTGTTGGATGAAGCTTCATTGCGTCACAATCAAGCTTGCATTGAAACCCAATTGCGCAAGTTTTTGAATTTTGATTCGGGTGAAAATTCCGCCGTCATGGTGAACAACTACGACTGGTTCAAAAATTTCAATTTCCTGGATTTCATTCGCGACGTTGGTAAGCATATCACCGTAAATTACATGATGTCGAAAGACTCTGTAAAAAAACGTTTGGAAGGTGAATCGGGAATGAGCTTTACCGAATTCAGCTACCAATTGGTGCAGGGATACGATTTTTACTACCTCTGGAAAAACCACAATTGTAAGGTACAAATGGGAGGTTCAGACCAATGGGGAAACATTGTAACAGGGTCTGAACTAATTCGTAGAAAAGAAGGTGGAGAAGCTTTTGCCATTACCACCCAATTGATAAAAAAATCGGATGGGACCAAATTTGGAAAAACCGAAAGTGGAGCGGTTTGGCTTGATCCGGCTCGCACTTCTCCCTACAAATTTTACCAGTTCTGGCTCAATGCAAGCGATGAAGATGCCGCTGCATGGATTCGGATTTTTACCTTGCATACCCAGGCTGAAATTGAAGCCATAGAGGCCGAACACGAGCAAGCCAAGCACTTGAGAATTCTTCAAAAAGCACTGGCTAAAGAAATTACCATTCGCTGCCATGGGCAAGAAGCTTGGGAAAACGCTGTACATGTTTCTCAAATCTTGTTTTCTTCCTCAGGAATTGAGGAATTCACCAAACTAGATGAAGCCACATTCCTAGATATTTTTGATGGCTTGCCACAATTCGGTATTCAGGCAGAAAAAATAGAACAAGGCATTGGGGTGATTGATTTGCTAGCTGAATTTACTCAGGTGTTCCCTTCAAAAGGCGAATGCAGAAAAATGCTACAAGGTGGTGGTGTATCAATCAACCGCGAGAAAATTGCCGACATCAACCAGGTTTTTTCAACCCAAAACCTGATTCATAACAAATACCTCTTTGTTCAAAAAGGAAAGAAAAGCTATTACCTTATCCATATTGAAAACTGATATGAAAACCATTGGTCCGAAAGACTTGCCTTTGGCAAGCTTTCATAATGCTTTACTTACGGCAGTGGCTCCAAGGCCAATCTGCTTTGCAAGTACCATTGATAAAAAAGGCAATCCCAACCTATCGCCATTTAGTTTCTTTAATGTTTTTGGTTCGAATCCGGTAACCTTTATTTTCTCACCGGCACGCCGGGTAAGGGACAATAGCATTAAGCATACCCTTGAAAATGCGCTCGAAACCAAAGAGGTTGTTATCAATGTGGTGAATTATGCCATGGTTCAGCAAATGAACCTGGCAAGCTGCGAATACCCAAAGGGCATCAATGAATTTGAAAAGGCCGGATTTACTATGTTGAAGAGTGAAAAAGTAAAGCCTTTTCGGGTTGCCCAAAGTCCGGTTCAGTTTGAATGTCGGGTAAAAGATGTGATTGAAACCGGAACGGAAGGCGGTGCCGGAAATTTAATCATTGCCGAAATGCTGCTTATGCATATCCATCCGGATGTTTTAACGGCAGATGGACGGATCGACCAACACAAGATGGACCTTGTTGGGCGACTGGGTTCAGATTGGTATGTTCGGGCTTCGGGAAATGCCTTGTTTGAAGTACCTAAACCCGCCAAAAATTTAGGTATTGGCTTTGATGCGCTGCCAGAATTTGTTCGCTTAAGTAAAACTCTAACCGGAAACGATTTGGGAATGCTGGGCAATGTGGAGCAGCTTCCTGATGCCGACAGTATTGCGATTTATGCAAAACTGAACAAAGAATTGAGTCAGATTCTTCAGGCAGATACCGGAAAAGAGCAGAAACAAAACCTCCTTCACCAGCTTGCCCACCGCCTTTTGGAACAAAACCAAGTGGAAGAAGCCTGGAAGGTACTGTTGAGTTGATGTCTGAAAATAGACACGACCTGTTCTAATTTCTATACAATTTGAAGCAAATGATAAATCAAACAAAAGCGCTTAAACTTTTAATCACCTGAAAATCTAAACTTTAACACCTTTCGATTAATAGATTTTAAGCTCTGGCACGGTATTTATACTAATTGTAGTATCTAAAATTCATTTTGCTTTATACAAATAACCCAACCAATTCGCCACTGGTTGGGTTTTTTCTTTGAATAGAAATTAACTAATTCCGTTTATTGCAGAATAGACTGCATGAAAAAAGTACTCTTTTTCATTTCCGGATTTCTTTTTGCGCTCATTTTGGGAGCGCTTGCAGGTGCCTATTGGTATAGTCGTTCTTGGGAACATAGCCTATTCATAAAACCACTAAACTATTTCCCCACCTCAAAAAAACAGATTGCGCTAACATTTGACGATGGCCCTTCCTCCTCTAGGACTCCCAAGCTGCTGGCTTTGCTCAGAAAACACAATGTAAAAGCTACGTTCTTTTTACTTGGTAAGAACATTGAAAAGCATCCTGAAATTGCAAAGCAGATTTTTCAAGAAGGGCATTTATTGGGAAATCATGCATATAGTCACAAACGCTTGGTTTTTGTAAGTCCTGATTTTATTAGGGCTGAAATCGAAAAAACGGATAGCCTTATTCAGGCGCTCGGACAAAAGGAAGTTCGGTATTTTCGACCTCCTTTCACGGCCAAGTTCATCTTTCTTCCATGGGTATTGAAGCAGATGGACAAAACCCTGGTAACCGGCACCTATGATCCGCCTGCTGAATACAATCTTCCATACATCGCAGACAGTATTTCAACTCAGGTAATTGACCATGCAGCTCCAGGCTATATCGTTTATTTACACGATGGAAAAAATGCAGATTCAGATGCGTTTGTTCTCGCAATTGAAAAAATTATCATTCAATTAAAAGCGGAAGGTTATGAATTTCTAAGGTTGGATGATAAAGAAATTACCGGACAATGAATCCTTTTCATGCCCTGATTTTCATATTTCTACTTAGTGTAAAGCCGGAACCTCCAAAGGAAAGCTTTTTCAAGAGTCAGTTAAAGTATTTGCGGGTACGAGAGGCCTGGAAGACAAACGAAAAAACACTTACAGCGCAGCTTGAATCAAAACAAATTCCAATAGCTGAAATGGAGTGTCTACTGCTTGGCTACAAAGAGGAAGAGCAGCTTGAATTGTATGTCAGAAAAAAGGGGACTGCTACTTATAGTCTTTTCAAAAGCTATCCAATCTGTTATGCATCCGGAGAGTTGGGCCCCAAACGAAAAGAGGGCGACAGGCAAGTACCTGAAGGCTTATACCAAATTTCAAGCTTCAACCCGGTAAGTAACTATCACCTTTCCCTACAGGTCAATTATCCCAATGCAAGCGACCGGAAATTATCGGACCCTAAAAATCCGGGTGGCCAGATTTTTATCCACGGAAGTTGCGTAAGCATTGGCTGTCTTGCCATGCGCGATTTCCGAATTGAAGAAATATACCTAATGGCTGTTCATGCAAAAAGCAATGGACAACAGGTAATTCCTGTGTATTTATTCCCCTTTCAAATGAACCGGGAAAACATGGAAGAACAACTTGCCAATTTACCAGAAACAGATTCTCGGAAAAGCTTTTGGAAGCAGCTTGAGCCCGCTTGGAAATACTGGCAACGGGAACGCAAAACAATCCCCTACTCCATTGACAGCAATGGCAAGTATAAAATTGGTGATTAGAATAGGCTTACCAAATTAGGTGGATAATTTTTAAGAACCTTGAATTTCAAGTTTTATTGAGCAGCCAACTAGCTCCTTAATTGACTTTCAATTTCCAGAACAATCAAAATATCCTGATAATTTTGAGGTAAATGCTCTTTAGCAATATTCCACAGAATCTCATAATCAATACCAAAATACTCGTGCGAGATTCTATTTCTCAATCGATACATTTCCTCCCAAGGAATTTGGGGGGTACTTGTCTTTTACTTGTCTCGGCAAATTTTTACTTGCTTCCCCTATTACTTCAAAATTCCTAATAACTGCATCAACCGTCTTGTAGTCCCATTTAAACTTTTGAAAATCTAAGCCTTCAATATACTCCTGAACCCTCGCCATCGAAACAGCAATATCATTCAAGAAAAGTAAATAATCTCGGTTTTTCAACTTCAGACGTAGTGTACCTGGTTTAAAATGGGATCTTTGATTTGTTCTTTCAGGGCATTGTGAGTTACAAGGTCAATTGGAATACCAAAGGTTTTTTCTAGAAACTTTTCGAGCGTAAAGAATTTCCAGCCTATGGGTGCAGAAAACTCAACAAGCAAATCAAGATCGCTATCCTCACCTTGTTCACCATTGGCAAATGAGCCAAAATACCCAATTCGGCTCACTTGAAACTTTTCAGCAAGCTCGGGCTTTATCCGCTTTAATTTAAGCTCAACTTCTGACCGAGTTAACATAACTGCAAGATAAAAAAATCATTTAAAATTCAGTCCAATCCTGTGAACCGCTAATCTAAACACCGCTAAATTGGACAAAATGGTTCAATTACACCTGACCTTATTATTACTTTCATGGTGTAATCCTATTTCATGGGCATTAGTTTTCCTTTAGGACAAAATCTAATTAACCCGCGAGTAGCTCAATCAATTCATTCCAAAAATATTTTACCCAATAGAATCGTCATAAACTTAGGTACAAAAAAAAGAGCGGTTGCCCGCTCTCTTTTTTTAGTTTCCTCCTAATTTATCCGGATCAATGCCCCGCTTACGGGCCATATCTTCCAGCTTCTGTTGCAACCTCGATTTGGTTACTGGCTTTTTCTTATTCTCTTCAACCATGGCATGAATCGACTTATCATCTACAAAACTGCGGATGAGCAATTGTTGTCCAATGGTAAACAAGTTGGATACAAAATAGTAGTACGTAAGTCCTGATGAATACGAGTTAAAGAATCCTAAGAACATTATTGGCATCAGGTAGCTGATGTACTTCATTTGTCCGGTAACACCTGTCATCTCGTTGTTGTACATGGTATAAACCAAGGTAGATGCAGTCATCAATAAAGTGAATAAACTCACGTGGTCGCCGTAAAATGGAATGCTGAAAGGTAGGTTCAGAATGCTATCGTAGGTGGATAAATCGCTAGCCCACAAAAAGGATTGCTGCCTCAACTCAAATGCACTTGGGAAGAATTGGAACATGGCAATCAGAATTGGCATTTGAAGCAATACCGGTACACAACCACCCATTGGATTAACGCCGGCTTTGCGGTACATCTTCATGTTTTCCTGCTGTTGGCGCGCCAAATCGTTTGGATACTTTTCCTTAATGGCATCCATTTCTGGTTTTAACACGCGCATTTTTGCGGATGACAAATAAGAACGGTAAACCAGTGGGAACAAGATTACTTTTACAATTAAGGTCAATAAAAAGATAATCAAACCAAAGCTGCTGAGGTATTGACCCAACCAGTAAAACACATTTACGGTTAGGTATTTGTTTACCAAACCAAAAATTCCCCATCCCATTGGAACTACTTTCTCCAATTGAACATTCAAGGTTTGAAGTGTTTTATAGTGGTTCGGACCAAAATAAAAACGGTAATCGTTCACCTCGCTTGCACCATGGTTATAAGGCACAACCAAACTAGCACTTACAAATTTCACCTTTTTCTTGTTTTCGTCCTTCTTGGTTTCTACAACACCTTCTAAGAACGCTTCCTTTTCAGCAATAAGCGAGCTATTGAAATACTGTTGCTTGAAACTTACCCATTGCACTGGAGTTTTCAGGTCCTGTTTTTCATCTTTCGTTTCTGAAATGAAATCCGGGTCGTCTTCCGAATAGCGGTAATAAATGGTTGATGTACGCTCTTCAGCATCCTGGGTCTTTTCTTGAGATAGGAGCGTTTGCTTCCAGCTTAAATCCAAAAAGCGGGTATTGGAAGCAATGATGGATTCCATGCCATTCAGCGCCAACTGAAATTTAACTTGGAAATCTTTATCGTCTAAAACAAAACGATGTTCGATGGATTTACCCTCACCCAATTCAACCTTGTAAGTTAAACCTTTTCCATCTGCTGATGGAACTGCTTTGAAGTACAAATCGGCCGAGCTAATCGCTTTTGCATCATTGGTTGGAAACTCATAGGCAAATGAGCTTTCCTTGCCATCTACCAATACCAAAGGCGAGCCATCTGAACGCTTGTAATTCTTCAACTCAACGTTGTAAATGCGTCCACCTTTGTTACTAAATGTAACTTTGAGCTCTTTGCTTTCCAGGGTCAAGAATTCTTCTGCTCCGCTTGAATAGGAAGAGAAACTTCCGAAGCGGTTTGATAAGCTTACCGAATCTGTGGTTTGCTGTGCTTGGGCCTTGGCAATTTCAGCCCCAACAACTTTAGTTAGGCTGTCGCTGGCTTTCTGAACCAGCTCCAACGAATCCTTTAATCTTTTTTGTGAAGCAATCTCTTCTGCTGAAGGTTGATTTACATAGGCAAATGTGACCAGTATCACAAAGATCAGCCCCATTCCTATGAGCGAATTTCTATCCATGGATTAAACTTAAACGGCGCGAAAATAGGGCATTTCAGGCAGACAAACATGATAAGTTTCTGTTGCAATGTTTGTCGGCAACTAAACTCAACCCATTGATTAAAAACAAGTTGAAACTAGAAAGGCTTGTAACTTTTCCAAATACAGGGCATCTGTTGCATCAAAAAAATCAGGAAACTCGCTATCCACATCCAAAACGGCTACCACTTCCCCATCCTTTATCAAGGGTACCACAATCTCCGATTTTGATGCGGAACTACATGCAATATGCCCTGGAAACTGCTCCACATCCGGAACAAGCAGCACTTTTTTCTGCTCCCAAGCACGTCCACAAACACCCTTTCCTTTCTTGATGCGTGTGCAAGCTACCGGCCCTTGAAAGGGACCCAATACCAGTTCATCACCCCGAACAATATAAAAGCCAACCCACCACCAGTTGAATGCCTCTTTTAAGGCAGCTGCGCTGTTGGCCAAGTTGGCTATTTGATCTTCCTCGCCTTCGCACAAAGCGAAAAGCTGAGGTAAAAGATTCTCGAATTTTTCGGATTTTGAACCTGTTACCAGCTTCAGATCCTCTGCCATACTTATTTTTTAGCAGTTGTATCGGCAGGTGCAGCTTCAGCCGCTGGAGCTGCTTCTTCAGGTGCCGCAACATTGGCACGGTTCACTGAATAATCAGCTTTTTCTGCTTTGTATTCGGAATTGGTTTCAAGCGTTTTTTGCGCTTCTTCGGTTCCGTAATGACATGCACCCAATGAAAGTGCTACAACGGCAATGGCAAGTAATTTCTTCATGTTCTCGATTTTGCTGTGCGAATATAGTATTCCCTAAAAAATAAACTGCTTTTTTTGCCTCCTCTATTTCAGCTCAAACTGGGTTTGTCCAATTCGGAAGCCTTCACAATACAATTCAGCTTTGTAATTTCCTTTTACCAAGGGGTTGCCACTGTTCCAATAAACGGTAACAGCTTGTTCGGTTTGATTGAATTCAATGGTCTTACGCGCACTGTACAAAGATTCCTCGTTCTGAAACACAAACGTACCTGAACCTGCATTCTGGTTGTAAACCGTTGCGCCATCCGGACCAACAATCTTAAGGAAAATGTCCTTATTCCCTTTTTCGGCCACATAGTTCTCGCCCAAAGTAAACGTAACTTTCAATTGCTCAATTTGTGAGGCCCTGATTGTTTCTTTCTCTTTCCCGTTGCTACGCAGTTTTATTCCCGTTACAAATACATTTCCAGCTTGCAAACGTGCTCCAATGGCAACTTTGGTACTTAAACGAACATTGTCCATGGTCAGATCTTCGTTCTTCCGCTTTTGCTTGGTAATATCTGTTTTTAAGGTTTGAATCTCTACATCTTTGGCCACAATCACATTGCTCAAAGAATCAATTTGGCCCAAATACTTGCGCTTGTAATAGCGTAACAAATCAAGCTCATCCTTGGCCTGGTTCAATTGCTCGCGGGTTAAGCGGCCCTGACGAAGTAAGCCTTCAATTCGTTCTGCGAATTGTTGCAGAGAATCGTTCTTAGCTCTTAAGAAATTATCCAATTCTTCATTTCTACCCTTATATTGATCCAACTCCAAGCTGGTCTGACTCAACAAGGTATCAAGCTCCATTCGGGTTGAATCGGATGAGAATAGTTTTTCTTCTGTTACGACAAGCTTTTTATCGGTCTGAAAATAGTTAAATACAAAAAAGGCCAGCAACAACAAGGTTAAAATATTGGTCGCTGATAGAATAATGATGATAAGACGCTGTTTTTTATTGCTTTCGTTGGTTTCCATCGGCCGCAAAATTAAGTTTTATTGGCAGATTACCTTGCAGCTTTTCACCCAAAATATCAACCGTTTGATTTGGGTCAACCCGCTCACAAAAATGCTAACAGAATATTGCTTGAATCCTCAAGCGTGAAAGAATCAAATGCTATCTCAGCTTCGAATTTTGTTGGTGCCTTTCCTTGTCTCTGGAGGTTTTCTTTTCCATGTTCTTACGAAAAGCCTCTTCCAGGTTTACCCCGGTTTGATTGGCCAGGCAAATTAAAACCCACAATACATCAGCCATTTCATCCGATAGTTTTTCGGCATCCTCTCCGGCCTTGAAGCTTTGCTCTCCATATTTTCTGGCCATAATTCGAGCCAATTCTCCAACCTCTTCCATCAAAATGGCTGTATTGGTTAGCTCACTAAAATACCTTACCCCAATGGTTTTTATCCAGGTATCAACTTCTTGTTGGGCTTCGTTTAATGTCATGCGTTTAGGTCTTTTTGTGAATCAAGTAAAATAGTTACCGGACCGTCGTTAATCAGGGAAACTTTCATGTCGGCTCCAAAAATGCCGCATGCAACAGGCTTTCCTTGCTCCCGACTTAGCACTTGCTTAAATTCCTCGTACAAAGGAATGGCTTTTTCAGGTCTTGCCGCCTTGATATAGGAAGGTCGATTCCCTTTTCGGGCATCGGCATGTAGGGTAAATTGGCTTACTACCAACAGTTCCCCACCTGCCTCCAATACACTCTTATTCATCACTCCTGCTTCATCCGGAAACAAGCGCATCTTACTAATTTTTGATGCCATCCATTCCAAATCCTTCGTGGTATCTGCGTCTTCAAATCCGGCTAAAATCAACAAGCCTTTTCCAATTTTGCCGCTCACTTGGTTATCAACCCGAACTGCGGCCTCTAAAACACGTTGAATAACTACCCGCATTAGTCGTATATGTCTTCGTTGTTTAAAATACTCAGGTAACTTCCATAGCGCTCTACCGGAATTTCTCCGGCTCTTATTGCATCCAAAACTGCGCAGCCGGGCTCATTGACGTGAATGCAATTGTTAAACTTGCATTTTCCAATATAGGGCTGAATCTCCCGGAAATAGTGTGAATATTCTGTTTTTTCAAAATCAACCAAACCAAATTCCCGAATGCCGGGGGTATCAATTAAATACCCTCCCATGCTCAATTTGTGCATCTCGGCAAAGGTGGTGGTGTGCTGCCCTTTTAACGAATAACTCGAAATCTCAGCTGTTTTCACACCCAATCCGGGCTCAATGGCATTCAACAAACTCGATTTCCCAACTCCACTATGGCCCGAAAACAAACTGGTTTTCCCTCTCAACAATGCCTGTAAAACATTCATACCTTCGCCGGTTCGGGCTGAAACTTTCAAACAGGTGTAGCCAATTTTTTCATACATGGCAATAACCTGTTCCTGGTAATCTGCCAATTCTTCAAGCACTAAGTCTTGCTTGTTAAAGACCAAAATTGCAGGTATATGATAAGCCTCAGCTGTGAGCAAAAAGCGATCGATAAATCCAAGAGAGGTTTTTGGAAAAGCAAGAGTCACCACCAAAAATGCCTGGTCCAGATTGGAGGCTATCAGTTGGGTTTGCTTGCTCAGGTTATTCGATTTGCGGATGATGTAATTCCGTCTTTCGTCGATGGCTTTGATAACTCCATTATCGGTTCCGGCTTCCAATTCAATGGTCACCACATCGCCAACACTTATGGGATTGGTATGCTTGATGCCATCCAACCTAAACTTTCCCTTTATCCTACATGGCAAATGTCTGCCATCTTCCAGCTCAACCTGATACCAGCTGCCTGTTGATTTTAACACTCTTCCTTTCATTTTGCAGCCCATTGTATGCCAAGCCAAGCCAAACTTAATCCTCCCAAATTGCTTGCAAGTAAATAAACAAACAAATTACCAATGGCTCCTGATTTAAGCAGGTTAATGCTCTCCAGCGAAAAACTGGAAAAGGTGGTAAATCCGCCCAGCAAGCCAATCATCAATAACGGTTGTATCCAGCCAAATTGAGTTGTACCCGAAAAATTGCCATACAACAAGCCTATTAACAAGCAACCCGATAAATTAATGAGCAAAGTTGCTACCGGAAATCCGGTATTGACAGCCTGAGCCAGGTTAAGCGAAATCAGGTAGCGCAAACTCGCACCCACCATGCCCCCAATAGCTACCAATAAAAATTCTTTCACTTGCGCAAATTACAGCTTTTTTTCGGCTCGCTTAACACGACAACCAATCATCACCTATTCGCCCATTTTTGTTGATACCTTCCATCAGCATCGTATTGCTCGGCTTGCTTGCGAATAGTGAACTTGCGATTGGGTCTGGGGTCGTTTCCAACTCCCGCAACATACATCCAATTGCCATAATTGCTGGCCACGTCGTAATCTATTAAACTGTGCTCAAACAAGGCAGCTGCTGCCCGCCAATCCATGCCCAAATCATGCACCCAAAATGAGGCTATATTTTGCCGTCCTCTATTGCTCATCCAACCGGTAAGCCTCAATTCATTCATGTTGGCATTTACAAAGGGTTCGGGTGTTCGACCTTCCACAAAGCGTTCGAAGACCGTCTTTTTAAAAGCCATTTTATTGCGTTTGCCTTGAATGCCTCCCGGCAAAAACAATGCATTGCCAAACCGTGCAGCTACCAGCCTAAAATAATCGCGCCACAACAATTCAAACCATAACCAATAGGTCGATTCGTTTGCGCCTTCTTCCTCCTCGTGTTCCTGCAAAAGGGCCAAAACAGTATGGGCATTCAAACATCCCAAGGCCAACCATGGACTCAATTTCGATGACTCTTCCTTTTCCACCATTCCGTTTCGGGTTTCTTTGTAATGCCGAACATGACCCGAATTCAGGTAATTTTTCAAGTGTTTCAATCCGGCGCTCTCCCCTCCGGCAAACCAGGGATGTGCAGCACATTTCACTTCAGGAAAAGGTTCTGAGAACAACTCGACACTTAGGTTTTGCTTCAAATCAACCAATTTGCCCATCCTTCCTTTCAAGGGTTTTCGCTCCACACTATTTCTGAAGCGCGTAAACATCTCGGGCAGCTCCTGCAAATCAAAAGGCAATTGGTCTGGACGGTACAGGTAATTGTCGTCGCTTAGGTGCATGGGAATTTGAAGACTTGCATGAAGGCTTTTCAAAACCTTTTGCTCTTCGCTGGCATAAATTTGTTGCGCGAAAAGGCTATCAAAACCATACTCCTGTATCAATGCTGGAATAAGCTCTTCGGGATTTCCCCTGCGAAAACACAGGCTATGGCCTTGCTTTTCCAGGTTATGCTTCAAGTCCTTAAGACTATCCACCAAAAACCGCAAGCGGTGTTCGCCAATTCGCGTAAAGCCCCAGCTTGTTGGTTCAAACCAATGCTCAGGTAAAATATAGAGAAAAGCCAAGGATTTACAGGCTGAGGCAGCCGCTTCAATGCTCGAATTTGACTGTAGACGCAAATTGGTTTGTAACCAAACCAATCCTTTATCCTTTTTGTTCATGTTTGTTTCGCTTTCAGCGTTCGCTGCAATACATCACCTCATCCCAACAACGCTCCCATTTTTTTCGCCACGTAAATGGCCGACCACAGGTTTTACAAAGTTTTTCCGGTAGGTTTTGTTTCTTTACAGAACGCATTCCCAATCAACCCAAAGATTCGGGTTTTGTTTGTAAACTTTTGCGAATACAAATTCAATCAAACCGCCACAGGCGCCTTAATGCCCGGATGCGGATTGTAATCCTTCAACTCAAAATCAGCATATACAAAATCGCCAATTTCTTTTTGATTGCCATGAATCAGCATCGTGGGATAAGGCCTTGCTTCCCGGCTCAATTGCAATTCAACCTGCTCAAAATGGTTGGAATAAATGTGCGCATCGCCGAAGGTATGTACAAAATCTCCCGGCTCTAATCCGGTAATTTTAGCCACCATGAGGGTAAGCAAGGCATAACTGGCTATGTTGAAAGGAACTCCCAGAAACATATCGGCACTGCGCTGGTACAATTGGCAACTCAATTTGCCATCTGCTACATAAAATTGAAAAAAGGCATGGCAAGGCATCAAGGCCATTTTCGACAAATCAGCTACATTCCAGGCACTCACAATAATCCTGCGCGAGTCGGGATTCTTGCGAATGGTATCAATAACCTCTTGCAATTGGTCAATATGTCCACCATCCGGCTTTGGCCAGCTGCGCCATTGATAGCCATAAACGGGACCCAAGTTCCCCTCTTTATCCGCCCATTCATCCCAAATACTCACCCCGTTTTCCTTTAAATAAGCGGTATTGGTTTCGCCTTTGATAAACCACAATAGCTCATGAATAATCGATTTTAAATGAACCTTCTTGGTGGTTATCAAAGGAAATCCCTCTTGCAATGGAAAGCGAAGCTGAGCTCCAAAAATACTGCGGGTGCCGGTACCGGTGCGATCGGTTTTGGTGGCCCCGTTTTTATAAATATAGGCAAGAAGCTCTTCGTATTGTGTCATGATGAAATGGCGAATTTAGATTCGCGATGTAAATATAATAATGTTTTGCTTTTTGGAGCTTTTGGCTTTGATCTCGTAAACGATTTGAATAGATGAAGCTATGGCGATGGCTATTAGCGATGGCCTTGTGGAATACACAAACGATTGGAGTAGCGATACCTATTGTATTTATCATCCCCCATAATTTTGGGCCAATAGCAAAAGGCCAATGGCTAATGGCCCTCCCTTTAAAATCGGTTGCGCATCAAAAGCTATGGCGATGGCTATTAGCGATGGCCTTTGGGAATACGTAAACGATTGGAGTAGCGAAACCTATTGTAGGGATTTATTATTCCCGCCCAAAAGTTTAGAATCTTGGCAACACCCAATCAAGCCATTAAACCTCAAATGGATTAATTACCGAAAGACCCTCAATGGTTTGGAAATCCTTAGTATTACGAGTAACCAAAGTCAGATTGTAAATAATTGCCGAAGCAGCAATAATTGCATCTGGCAATTTAACCCGATACGCTTTCCTAATTTCTGCTGTTTTTAACTTGATTGACTTCTCCAATTCAATTACCAGACAATCAGAAATAAAGTTTTTCAAAACAGTCAAGTCGTTTTCAGATGTTGTATTCCAGCACAATAACTCAATTTCTGTGATTGAAGAAATGCAGGGCTGCCCTTCATTGAGAGATTTATCAATGAAATGTTCAGCATTTGGTGGAAATTGCTGTTGAAGGTAATAAATAACTGTATTTGTATCCCAAAGGTATTTTACTCCCATTCGTTCCGAAGCTGATTGAGTTGCCTATCAATTTCACCTATCTCGAGCTTCAACATTGCGCCTTTATAGCGGTCGGCCCAATTTATTGCAGAAGGAGGTGCGTCGCGATGCACGCGTATGAGCTCCAGCAATTCTAAGTCTTGCAAGAGCCTTTCTGCCTTTTCGTTTATAATATCAATTTTGACGGTTTTAGTCATAATCTTTCAATTTTGTCTGATTATTCTCCTT